>Ga0181537_10002160_pt1 | contig 17491 bp, 19 predicted proteins | sample PEATcosm2014_Bin_39_FD_119765 | JGI IMG/M metagenome (GOLD analysis project Ga0181537, IMG submission 119765) | Peatland microbial communities from MTU Mesocosm Facility, Houghton, MI, USA - PEATcosm2014_Bin23_10_metaG | ecosystem: Environmental > Terrestrial > Soil > Wetlands > Peat | place... | reverse complement strand
CAGCATTTGTCCTTTGGCTTTGGCGTGCATCGCTGTGTGGGCAACCGGCTCGCCGAATTGCAGTTGCGCATCCTGTGGGAGGAAATCCTGCGGCGTTACCCGGTGATCGAGGTGATGGGGCCGCCGCAGCGGGTCTATTCCAATTTCATCCACGGCATCCGCTCGCTGCCCGTGCGGATCCCGGCATAATCGCGGCGGCGCTAAAACCGCCGCAATCGCATCTTAATGTGCGTTTGGTTGCGACGGCGTGGTTGACCGTCGCTCACGGCCCTGCCTGATCATTTCGTGTAAAAAAAACAGGCGGAACAGGAGCGGCGCATGGCCCGCCTGCCGGGAATTCGCTTGCGGCAACCGGTCCGGATGGTCGACGATCAGCGTAGTGGGATTTCCCAGAGGATCCGGGCATGAGCGCGCCATATCTGAAGAGCGGCATTTTCCTCGCGCCGTTTCACAACCACGATGAAAACCCGACCCTGTCGATGGAGCGGGACCTTGAGCTGCTCGAGCATCTCGACCGGCTCAACTATCACGAGGCGTGGATTGGCGAGCATCATTCCGGCGGCTTTGAGCTGATCGCGTGCCCGGAGATGTTCATCGCCGCCGCGGCGCAGCGCACAAAGCATATCCGGCTCGGCACCGGCGTCGTGTCGCTGCCCTACCACAACCCGTTCATGCTCGCCGACCGCATGGTCCAGCTCGATCACATGACGCGCGGTCGCGCGATGTTCGGCGTCGGTCCCGGCGCGCTGGTCCATGACGCGCTGAAGATCGGCATCGATCCGGCCAATCAGCGCGAGATGATGGAAGAATCGTTCGACGTCATCGTCCGGCTGATGAACGGCGAGACCGTTAGCAAAAAGACCGATTGGTTCAACATCACCGACGCGCAGTTGCAACTGCTCCCCTATACGCGGCCGACGATGGAGCTCGCGGTCGCCGCCGCGCGCTCACCATCAGGGTCGGTGCTCGCCGGCAAATACGGTGTCGGCATGCTGTCGATCGGCGGCACCAGCCCGATGGCGATGGAGCGCCACACCGCCAATTGGGGTCTTTACGAAGACACCGCGCGCGCCAACGGCCATACGCCGAACCGCAAGGATTGGCGCGTCGTCGGCATGTTCCACATCGCGGAGACCCGCGAGCAGGCGCGCAAAAACGTCAATTTCGGCGTCGAGGCGTTCGCGCAATATTTCCGGGATGTCGCGACCTTCCCGATCATCCCGGGCGATGTCGGTGACGCCGCCGAATGGCTGATGGAAACCGGCACCGCCTGCATCGGCACGCCGGATGACGCGATCGCCTATATCGACCGGTTGATGACCGGTTCGGGCGGGTTTGGCGTCATCTGTGAATTGGCGCAGAACTGGGCCGATTGGGAAGCGACCAAGCGGCATTACGAGCTGATGGCGCGCTTCGTCCATCCCAAGTTCCAGCAGAGCCGCGAGTTGCTCGTCGGCAGCTACGATTACGCGACGAGCCACCATGTCGAGTTTACCGGCAAGGCGGCCGCGGCGATCCAGAAGGCGGTCGACCGGCATGCCGAGCGCACCGGCGCGGACAAGAAGGAAGCGGCGGAGTAGGGTAGGGCCGAGCCCGCGAGGCCGGCGGGCGAGGGCGATAACGGCTTGAGCCGGCGTGACGGGAACACGATATAAAGTCCTGTCACGGCCAGCTCGGCGCGACAGAGGAAATCGGCCCCATGCAAAGCCAGAATCGCTTTTTCGATGACCTTGCTCGCGTCGCGGGCGGGGCGGTGGGCGCCTTGTCAGGGGTGCGAGCCGATATCGAGGCACGGGTGCGCGACCAGCTCGAACGTGTCCTCGCCGGCATGGACCTCGTCAGCCGCGAGGAATTCGAGGCGGTCAAGGCGATGGCCGCCAAGGCGCGCGACGAGCAGGAGGAACTGCTGCGCCGCATCGCCGCACTCGAATCACAACTCGCGCAGAATGATAAAACGCCGGCGCGGGCGACGCGGGGCAAACCCAAAGAGAGCTAGGTTTCGTGGTGCTTGGCGGCTAGTCCGCCATATGTTGTCTTGCAACTGTCACCCTGGTTTGGCAGCGTAAACGCGCCAGTCCGGGGGGCGGATGGGGCAAACCGATTTTATAGGTTGCATCCGTCGCAAAGTTGCTAAAAGGGGCGAACGGCCGCGGCCGTTTGGGCTCCGGGGAGCGCGCGATGACTTCTCTTTCGTTTGAAGAGAGCCGGCCCCATGCCGGCAACCCGATCGACCTGGTCGAGGAAATCGTCATCGCCAATGATTGGGCGCATGACCGTGCCGGCGAGGACGAGCTGATTGTCGAGATTCCCGGTCGCTGGTGCGATTACCGGCTTTATTTCCTGTGGCAGGAAGAGCTGACCGCACTGCATTTTTCCTGCGGCTTTGACATGAAGGTGCCAAAGCGTCGGCGCGGCGTGCTCTACGAGTTGCTGGCGCTGGCCAATGAGCGGTTGTGGCTCGGCCATTTTGACCTGGCGGCTGGCGACAACTCGCCATCCTTTCGCTATGCCGTGCTGATGCGTGGGCTTTCCGGCGTCAACAGCGAGCAGATCGAGGATCTTGTCGATATTGCGGTGTCGGAATGCGAGCGGTTCTATCCGGCGTTCCAGCTTGTCGTATGGGGCGGCAAACCGGCCGACGAGGCGATGGCGGCCGCGATGATCGACCCGATCGGCGAAGCCTGATCGCGGGGAACCCGGGATGAGCGCGGGTACGGTCGTTCTCGTCGGCTGCGGCCAGATGGGGTCGGCGATGCTGCGCGGCTGGCTGAAGAGCGGCGCGGCCTCGCGTTTTGTCATTGTCGAGCCGGCTGGAGCGCCAGAAATTCTCGCCGCGTCGCCGCAAGTCGAGGTTCATCGCGCGGCATCCGAGCTCGACGATGCACTTTCACCCGATGCCGTCGTTTTCGCGGTAAAGCCGCAGATGATCGGCGACATCGTGCCGGCCTATCGGCGATTTGTGCGGCCGAGCACGGTCTTTATGTCGATCGCCGCGGGCACGACGATCGCCAATCTCGCGCGCCATCTCGGCGATGCCGCGATCGTTCGGGTAATGCCGAACACACCGGCCGCGATCGGTCGTGCGATCAGTGTCGCCTGTGCCAACCCGCGCGTGACGGCAGCGCAGCGTGATCTCTGCGATGCGCTGCTCGCTGCGATCGGCGAAAGTACCTGGGTCGAGGATGAAGGCCTGCTCGATGCGGTAACCGCGGTGTCGGGTAGCGGCCCGGCCTATGTCTTTCTGCTGATCGAAACGCTCGCCGAGGCCGGTGCCAAGGCCGGCCTCCCGCCCGAGCTTGCGTTGCAACTGGCGCAGGCAACGGTGGCCGGCGCCGGCGAGTTGGCGCGGGTGTCGCCGGAAAGCCCGGCGCGGCTACGCGAAAACGTGACGAGCCCGGGCGGTACGACCCGCGCGGCGCTCGACGTGCTGATGGCCAAGGACGGGCTCGCGGCGCTGATGGCGCGTGCCGTCGCGGCGGCAACCGCTCGCTCACGCGAACTCGCGAGCTGAAGCGAGCCGGCCATGGCCAAGGGGCGCGCAGGGCGAACGGGAAACGGCGCTAGACATGTCGAGACTGTCGACCCCGATCGCCTTATCGACGCCGCGCTCGCGCTAGTCGTTGAGCGGGGTTGGCGCAGCGTGTCGCTCGCCGCCGTCGCGAGTGAGGCCGGTGTTCCCATTCTTCAGGTCTATCGCCTATTCTCGTCGCGGACCTCGATCCTCTGCGGGTTGCTCCGCCGCGTCGATGAGGCGGCGTTGGCCATGCCGCTGGATGGGGAGGCGGGCGAAAAGCCGCGCGATCGGGTGTTCGATGTGCTGATGCGACGATTCGACGCGCTGCAGCCTTATCGTCCGGCGCTGGAGGTGCTGCGACGCGATCTGCGGGCCGATCCGCTGACCGCGCTCGCCCTTGGTCGCGCGTTATTATGCTCGATGCGGCTGATGCTCGAAGCCGCCGGAATCTCCAGCCATGGCGTCGGCGGCGTAATTGCCGTCAAGCTGACCACCGCTTCTTACCTTGCTGCAGCGCACACTTGGGCGGGCGACGAGTCGCCCGATCTGGCGCCGACAATGGCCACGCTCGACCGGCGGCTGCGCGGGATCGAACGCTGGCTTTCCCCCGCCGTCCGGCGGCCTCATGGCCCGGAGCTGGCCGAGGCTTGAGAGCGATTGCCTGCGGCCTGGTTCGATTTTGTGCAGTGCAAAATAATAAGCCTTGACTACAATCGAACTGCCCTCCATATAGGCATTGTGCGCTGCACAAAACGTCACTTTCCCTATCCCGGAACCCTGCCATGTCTGATGTCCGCACCCCGTTTTTTGATTTCGACGTCACCAAGATGTTCGCCAGTTTTCCTATGCGTCCGTTCGATGTCGAGGCGGTTTGGGCGGCGCAGCGCCGCAATTTTGAGGCGCTGACTCAGGCCAACCAGCTCGCTGTCGAAGGCGTCCAAGCGCTCGCCAAGCGTCAGATCGAGATGACCCAGCAGACGCTCGAGGATTTGTCGACGATGGTGCGCGAGATGGCGCAGCCGTCCTCGACCGAGGAGCGCATCGCCAAGCACACCGAGTACACCAAGAAGATGATCGACAAAGGCTTGACCCACGGCCGCGAGATCGCGGCGATGGCGGTCAAGGCCGGCAGCGAGGCGACCGACGTGCTGCAGAAGCGCACGACCGAGGGCCTCGACGAGATGCGTGCTTTCGCCTGCAAATCAGCCGCCTAGTTTCTTTCCCAGTCGACGCGGAAAGGCCGCTCCCGGCTGTGGGAGCGGCCTTTTCATTTGGTGCCCGGCAGCTGTTATGATCGGCGGATGACGATCGCCTATGACATCTTCGCGCAGGTCGATATACGGGTTGGTACCATCATTGCCGCCGAGCCGTTTCCGCAGGCGCGCAAACCCGCGTACCGGCTGACCATCGATTTCGGACCGGAAATCGGCACAAAACGCTCCTCCGCACAGCTCACGGTCAACTACACGCCCGATGAGCTGGTCGGCCGCCAGGTCGCTGGCGTCGTCAACTTCGCGCCGCGGCAGATCGGCCCGTTCATGTCCGAAGTGCTGGTGCTCGGGTTTCCCGACGATGCCGGAGCGGTGGTGCTGGTTGTGCCCGACAAGCCGGTCGCGAACGGCGGGCGGCTCTTCTAACCCGCCGCTACCGTGGCAGGTGAACGCGGGCGCGCAACCCGCCCTGCGGCGAGGTTTCCAGCCGCACGTCGCCGCCATGGCTGCGCGCCACGTCGCGGGCGATCGTCAGACCCAGGCCGAGGCCGCCGGTCGTCGGGTTGCGCGATGCGTCGAGCCGGATAAACGGCTGGAACACGTGGTCGCGCTCATCGGCCGGAATCCCTGGTCCATCATCATCGACAAAAATATCGACACCGTCATCCACCGGGCGCCCCGTCAGCCAGACATGCGTACCGTAGCGCGCCCCATTGGCAATGAGATTGCCGAGGCAGCGACGCAGCGCGTTGGGGCGGATCGGCACCACGAGCTCGGGCGGCTGATCGAGGGACAGCACGGTCCCTTCGCGCGCTGCGGCGGCCGCGATATCCTGAAGCAGCGCCGCGATATTTGTCTCGATCGGCGTTTCCGTGCCCTCGCCGCGCGCGAAATCGAGATAGACGTGGACCAGATGCTCCATCTCGATGACGTCGGATTTCAGCTCGGCGACGGTCGGGTTGTCGCCCATCATTTCGAGCGCAAGCTTCATCCGGGTCAGCGGTGTGCGCAGATCGTGCGAGACTCCCGCCAGCATCTCTGTCCGCTGGCGGATTTGCCGTTGGATGCGGTCTCGCATCTGGATGAAGGCGACGGCCGCCTGCCGGACCTCAAGCGCCCCCTCGACCTTGGAAAAGGCGACTGGTCGACCTTTACCGAACCCGTCTGCCGCGACGGCGAGCCGGCGCAGCGACTTAACTTGATTTCTCAAAAAGATAGCCGCAACCCCAAACAAAACAAGCGATGATCCGATCATCCACAGGATAAAAATATAGGTCGTGGAGGTGTTGAGCCGCTTGTACGACATCGTCGCGTAAAGCACACCCTCGGGTAGCTGAACCATAACGATCAGGTTGTTGGGGTCGCTGACGCCGTCAACCCGATAGGGTGATTTGAGCCGCTCTTCGAGGGCCGTGCGCAGATGCTCCTCGGTCTGACTGCCGCTGGAAGCAACAGCAGGCGGCAGCGAGCCGCCGCGATCAAGGCTGAAGCTCAACTCAGTCCGCGGCGCCGCCTGTTCCATCAGCTGCGTTACTTGAGCGTCGGTTTGGGCGAGCCTCATGCTCTCGCCCAGCATCGCGATCTCGGCGGCGACATCGCCGGCGAAGCGGTGCGCGACGGTTTCCCAGTGCCGCGCGTAGAAGACCCAGGCGGAGATGACCTGGACGAGGACCAACGGCATGACGATCAGCAGCAGCGACCGACCGAACATCGTGTTCGGCAGGATCCGCTTGATCCAATGTCGCTGGCGGATCTCGAGGGCGTCGGGCCGGCCCGGCCGCAGATCGATCGGCAAATCGTTCATCGCCGCGTTCCCGGGTCAGTCCGGCCGCAGCGCATAACCAGTGCCGCGCACGGTTTGCAAGTACCGCGGGTTGCGCGGGTCGGGCTCGACCTTGCGCCGCAGCCGGTTCATCTGCACATCGACATTGCGCACGTTGCCGCTGAACTGCGCCGATTGTGAGAGTTCTTCGCGCGACACCGCTTGCGGCGCGCGCTGCGCGAGGCTCGCCAACAAAGCCGTCTCGGCCGCGGTCAGCCGCACGAGATCGTTGTCGCGAAACAACTCGCCGCGCGCCAGGTCGAAGCGGAATCCGGCAAAGCGGACATCGGCGGGCGGCGCGCTGGGTTCTTCGAGGGTCGGGCGGCGCTGCAGGATATTGCGGATGCGCAGGACCAATTCGCGCGGTTCGAACGGCTTGGCCAGAAAATCGTCGGCGCCTTGTTCGAGCCCGTTGATCCGGTCTTCGGGTTCGGCCATCGCGGTCAGCAGCAAGACCGGCACCGGCGTCGTCCGGTCGGCGCGCAACGCACGGGTCAGGGCGAGGCCGCTTTCACCCGGCATCATCACGTCGAGCACGATGAGATCAAAGGCGAACGCCGCCAGTTGCGCGCGCGCTTCGCGTGCGTCGGCGGCGCCGGTCACCCGAAACCCGCTATCCGTCAGGTACCGGCGCAAAAGGTCACGTAGCCTTGAATCGTCATCGACAACGAGCAAATGGGGTTCGGTCTCGCTCATCCCAGCGACTATACGCGAAACCTTGGGTCAGCGCCGCCCCGCCTTTCCGCGATCAAACCGTTTGCGGTCGTCCGGGCTGGCGATGATGCCGAGCAGCACTTTGCGAAAGCCATCGACCGCACCGGCTCCGGCCTTGCGATAGGCGGCGGCGACCCGGGCACGCTGTGGCGCCGAGAGCTGGCGCTCGAGTTCGCGGCCTTTCTCGGTCAGCTCCAACAGCCGCTGCCGACGATCCTGCGCGCCGCGATGCTGCACGATGAACCCTTGCCGCACCAATTGGCCGAGCACCCGGTTGAGGCTCTGCTTGGTGATCTTGAGGATCGTCAGCAGATCGCCAACCGTCATCTGCGGTCGCCGCCCGACAAAATGCACGACGCGGTGATGCGCCCGACCAAACTCGTATCGCGTCAGGATAGCGTCCGGCTCCGCGGTAAAGTCGCGATAGGCAAAGAACAGCAGCTCAATTCCTTGCCGCACCTCCTCGTCGCTGAGAAAGGGCGCTTCGTCAGGGGATGCCCCAGCGGAGACGCCAAGGGCTGTGCCGGGTGGGCCTCCCTGAAATTTTATGTCAGTCATATTGACTTATTTTGCAAGGATCGGTACACAGCGGCGTTTGCTGCGTTATAAAGTTTCGCAAAATCCCGGCGTGGGAGGAAAATGTTCATGGCTGGCGACTTGCTCCCTTTTGATGATCGCGACGGCTTCATCTGGTTTGATGGCCGCCTTATCCCGTGGCGCGAGGCTAAGCTGCACGTGCTTAGCCATGGTCTCCATTATGCGAGTTGTGTGTTCGAAGGCGAGCGCGTCTATAGCGGTCACATCTTCCATCTCGAACAGCACAACGAGCGTCTGATCAATTCGGCGAGGATCCTCGGTTTCGAAATCCCCGCCAGCATGGACGATTTGAAGAAGGCGAGCGAGGAGTTGATCGCCGCCAACAAGATCGTCGACGGCTATGTCCGCCCGGTTGCTTGGCGCGGCTCGGAGCAGATGGGCGTATCGGCCGAGCTCAGCAAAATCCATCTGGCGATCGCCTGCTGGGACTGGCCGGCCTATTTCTCGCCCGAGGCGCGGGCGAAGGGCATCCGCATGCTGCAGTCGAAATGGGCGCGTCCGGCGCCGCATACCGCGCCCGTGCACTCCAAGGCCTCGGGTCTTTACATGATCTGCACGATGGCCAAGCACGAGGCCAACGCCGCGGGCTATGACGACGCGCTGATGCTCGACTGGCGCGGCCAGCTAGCCGAAGGCACCGGCGCCAATCTGTTCCTCGTCATCAACGGCGAGATCCACACACCGACGCCGGATTGCTTTCTCAACGGCATCACCCGGCAGACCGTGATCGGCCTCGCGAAGGCGCGCGGGATCAAGGTCGTCGAACGGGCGATCATGCCAGAGGAGCTGGCGAAGGCGGACGAGGTGTTTCTGACTGGCTCGGCCGCCGAGATCACACCAGTCGGCGAGATCGTCGGCGCGATCGGCCATTACCGCTTCACGCCGAGCACGATCTGCCGGCTGATGTGGGAAGATTACGACCGCGCCACCGGCAAGAAGATCGATAAGGCCGCCGCGGCAGAGTAGCCCGCATCGTCCTTTCCGGGGCGTATGTCCCCGGAAAGGGCGTTTACGGGCTGCCCGTCTTCCATCGTTGCGTCGCCTCGTCGTCCTCGTCGCGCGCCGCGACCCAGCGTTCGCCCTGGGGCGTCTCCTCGCTCTTCCAGAACGGCGCGTCGGTCTTTAGCCAATCGATCAGGAAATGGCAGGCAGCCAGCGCCGCCTCGCGATGGGGTGAAGCGGTCGCCACCAGCACGATGCGGTCGCCGGGTTCGAGCCGTCCGTAACGATGGATGACAAGGCTCGCGTCGAGCGGCCAGCGGCGGTTAGCCTCGGCCTCGATCTCGGCCAGTTTCTTCTCGGTCATGCCGGGATAGTGTTCGAGGGTCAGCGCCTCGACCCGATCTGTCCCGCCCATGTCGCGTACGAGCCCGATAAAGCTCGCGACACCGCCGATGCGCGGATTGCCGCGGCTCAGTTTGTCGAGCTCGGTGCCGACATCGAAATCCTCGCGCTGCACCTTGATCATCGTCAGCCTCCCGTGACCGGCGGGAAGATCGCGACCTCGTCGCCGTCGCGCAGCCGGTGCTCCGGCCCGACATAATCCTGGTTGACCGCGACGCGCACGGTGCTGAGGTCCTTCAGCGCCTCGGCATAGCCCGGTCCGCGCGATTTCAGCCATTCGAGCAACGCGTTGACGTCATGAACCTGCGACGGCAACGCAAGTTCTTCCTCCGCCGTACCGATTTTGGCGCGCAGCCAGGCGAAATAGAGCAGCTGCACCATACCCTCCCACCGGTCAGCCAAAAATCGCGGCGTAGGGCAGAAAATCGACCATCGCACCGGGCCGCAGGCCATCGGCGGCCTCGTCGAGAATCACAAACCCGTCCGAGCCGACGATCGACGACAGGATACCCGCGCCATCCTTGGGGTATTTGTGCGCGGTCGCCGTGTCGCCGTCGCGCTTGAGGCTGGCGCGGACATATTCGCGCCGGCCCGGCCGCTTCTTGTAGGCGAATTCGGCGCGTACCCGGAACAGCGCCGGCTCCGGTTCGAGCGCCCCGGCAAGGCGCAGGATTAGCCGGCGGCCGAGAATGGCAAAGGTCAGCGCAGCCGCGACCGGGTTGCCCGGCAGCCCGATCAGCGGAACCCCCTTGACCTGGCCAAGCGCAACCGGCCGCCCCGGCTTGATTGCGAGGCGCCAGAAATCGATCCGCCCCAGGCGCTCGATCGCGGCGCGGACATGGTCTTCGTCTCCCGTCGAGACACCACCCGACGTCACGATCAGATCGTGATCGGCGGCGGCCTTCGCCAGCGTGTCGGCGAGCGCGGCTTCGCGGTCGGGCCGGATACCGAGATCGCTGACCCGGCAACCCAGCCCTCGCAGCAATGACGCCAGCATGATCCGGTTGGCGTCGTAGATCGCGCCGGGCGGCAGCGGGACGCCGGGTTCGCGCACCTCGTCGCCAGTCGACAGCAGGGCGACCCTGAGCGGCTGATACACATCCAGACGGTCCTGGCCGAGCGCTGCGGCAAGCCCAAGATCGGCCGGCTTTAGTCGGCGGCCGGCGGTGAGGGCGACCATGCCCTTGGCGACATCCTCGCCGGCATGGCGGCGATTGGCGCCCTTCTTGATGCCGGACCGCAGCGTGACCTTACCGTCGGCGAACGTGCAGTCTTCCTGCATCATGACCGTATCGGCGCCGTCGGGCATTGGTGCGCCGGTGAAGATGCGGATCGCCTCGCCGCGCTCGGTCGCGCGGCCCAGCGGATGCCCCGCCGCGACGCGCCCGGTGACCGGCAGGACCGTGTCGCGGTCGGGCAGCAGATCGGCATGGGCGACCGCGTAGCCGTCGACCGCGCTGTTGGCGTGCGGCGGCAAGTCCATGTCGGCGACAAGATCGCGCGCCAGGACGCGCCCCGCGGCCTCGGCGAGCGGCACGATCTCCGCGCCAACTACCGGCGTCACGCGCGCGTCGATCAGCCCCAGCGCCGCGTCGACACCGAGCAGCGTTCCGCCAAAGGCAAAGCAATCATCGCTCAGCTGCGCCATGCGCCAAATCCATCCCCGCCGAGTATGAAATCGGCGATTGCCGCGGCATTGGCAAGATCTAGCACGGGCAGGGGTACTCCCAGCGCCGTATCGCAGGCGATTGCGACAATATGGGGGTCTTCCGGATAGAGAAACGGTTTTCCGACCGACGGCCGGTGCACTTCGAGTTTGGGGTGTGCATGCGCCTTGAACCCCTCGACGAGCAGCAGATCGACCGGGGCCATGCGCGCCACCAGCTCATCGAGCGAGGGCTCCGGCGCGTTGCGCAGTTCATGCATCAGCGCGAAACGGCGCGCGGAGGCGACCATGACCTCGCGGGCGCCGGCTTGGCGGTGCAGCCAGGAATCCTTACCCGGCTTGTCGATCTCAAAGTCGTGATGCGCGTGTTTGATCGTCGAGACCGTGACGCCGCGCCCAATCAGCTCGGGGATCAGCGCCGTCAGCAGCGTCGTCTTGCCGCTGCCGCTCCAGCCGGCGAGGCCAAAGACGCGCATCTCACGCGAGATGCTGGGTCTTCCCAGCGGCGGCGCGCGGACTGGCGATGTGCAACAACCCGGCGCGCAGATAGTCATAGCCCGTCACCAGCGTCAGCAATGCGGCAAGCCACAACAGGCTGGCGCCGATCGCGACGACGGGGAGAAAGCTGGGCCCAGCATCGCCGACGATCAGCCAGCCGATCGCCATCATCTGGATAAAGGTCTTCCATTTGGCGAGGCGCGACACCGGCACGCCGATCCGCAGCCCGGCGAGGTATTCGCGCAGCCCCGACACGAGGATTTCACGGCACAGAATCACCAGCGCCGGCAGCAGCGCATAAGCCGGCAGTCTCGCCGTCGCGGTCAGCATGAACAATGTCGCCGAAACCAGCAATTTGTCGGCGATCGGGTCGAGAAAACGGCCGATCTCCGATTGCTGTTCCCAGCGCCGCGCTACGTGGCCATCGAGCCAGTCGGTGATGCCGGCCGCGGAAAACAGCGCGCAGCAGAACCAGCGCGCCGAATCGCCCGAGACGTAGAACGTCGCTACCACGACCGGGATCGCCAGAATCCGCGACAGGGTCAGCAGGTTTGGAAGACTGGTCAGCGGCACGCTGTTCTCCGGGCAAGAGGGACCATCTTAGCCAGCCCCGTGAAAGTGGTCATAAACCTTTTTTGCGACGGCTTTGCTGATTCCGGTGACGCGCTCGATCTCGGCGAGCCCAGCACGGGCGACGGTACGCGCCGATCCGAAATGGTGGAGCAGGGCCTGCTTGCGGCGGGCGCCGATTCCGCTGATCTCGTCGAGCGGCGACTGACCCATCGCCTTGGCTCGACGGGCACGATGGGTACCGATCGCAAAGCGATGCGCCTCGTCGCGCAGCCGCTGCAAAAAGTAGAGCACCGGGTCGCGCGGCTCGAGGGAAAATGACGGCTTGCCGGGGATGAAAAAGCGCTCGCGCCCGGCGTTGCGGTCGGGCCCTTTGGCGATGCCGACGATCGGGACATCGGGGATACCAAGCTCGTCGAGCACGCCCTGCGCGATACCGAGCTGGCCCAGCCCGCCATCGATCAACACCAGATCGGGCCACGCGCCGCTGGTGCGCTCGGGATCCTCCTTGATGGCCCGGGCGAACCGGCGGCGCAGCACTTCGCGCATCATGGCGTAGTCATCGCCGCCGATGCCGTTGGGTTCCACGGGTTTGTCCGGCTCTTCCGCCTTGTCGCGTTCGCCGCGAATCGTGAACTTGCGGTATTGGTTCTTCGCCAGCCCTTCGGGCCCGGCGACAATCATCGCACCAACCGCGTTCGCGCCTTGGATATGGCTGTTGTCGTAGACCTCGATGCGATTGAGCGGCCCGGCAAGACCCAGCGCCGCCGCGACGCCGTCGAGCAATTGCCGCTGGCTATTGCTTTCGGCGAGGCGGCGGCCCAGCGCCTCGCGCGCGGTCGCGGCAATGCGCTCGACGAGCTTTTTCTTGTCGCCGCGCTGCGGCACGGCGAGTGTAACCTTGCTGCCGCCGAGCGATAACGCCTCGGCGACCAGCGCTTGCTCCGCCAGTCGATGGCTCAGCAACACTAAAGGCGGCTTGGGGCGATTATCGTAGAACTGCCCAACAAAGCTGGTCAGCACCTCTTCGACCGGGAGTTGCCGGTCGTGGCTCGGGAAATAGGCGCGATTGCCCCAATTCTGCCCGCCGCGGAAAAAAAACACCTGCACGCAGGTATGCCCGCCTTCCTGGTGGGCCGCGATGACGTCGGCATCGTCGATGCCGGGGGTGTAGATATCCTGGTGGCCCTGAACCATCGATAGCGCGCGAATCCGGTCGCGCAGCATCGCCGCCGCCTCGAAATCGAGCGCGGTCGACGCAGCTTCCATCTCGACCGCGAGCTGCGCTTGCACATCGGCGCTGCGGCCAGACAGAAACCCTTTTGCTTCCTCGATCAGCGCCGCGTAGTCCTCCGGCGTGATGCGCCCGACGCAGGGTGCGCTGCACCGCTTGATCTGATGGAGCAGACAGGGGCGGGTGCGATTGTTGAAGATGCTGTCGCTGCACGAGCGCAGCAGAAACGCCTTTTGCAGCGTGATCAGCGTGCGATTGACCGACCCGGCCGAGGCGAACGGGCCGAAATAGACGCCGGCATCGGCCCGCGCGCCGCGGTGCTTGGTGAGCCGCGGGAATTCATGGTCGGCGGTGATGTGAATCAGCGGAAACGACTTGTCGTCGCGCAGCAACACATTAAAGCGCGGGAGCAAGCGCTTGATCATATTGCATTCGAGCAGCAGCGCCTCGGCCTCGGTCGCGGTCACGACGATCTCAAGCGCCGTTGTTTCCGCCACCATCCGCCGCAGCCGGTTCGACAGCCCGAGCGGGTGCGTGTAGTTCTGCACCCGCGCTTTCAGATTGCGCGCCTTGCCGACATAGATCGCGTCGCCTTTGCGGTCAAGCATGCGATAGACGCCGGGGCCGGCGGGCACGTTGCGCAGCGCCGCGCGAATGATCGCCGCGCCATTGGCTATTCCGCCGCTTGGCTGCTGCGGCGGCAAATCCTCCGCGGACGCGATATCAATGCCGCCGGGTCCGCGCCGTGGATCAAAGGTTTCCGGCGCGGGCTGGCGCGCGCGTCGCGTCGCCCGGCGAGGCGCGGGAGCGATTAAACTATTCTCGGCGTTTTCGGGCATATCCACCAAACCTGGGGATAACTCTGTCGAAAAACTCTATCGCGGACCAATCGAACGCAACTAAATCCACGGTTTCCAGCGGCTCGCCTAAAAAAGCGGCAATTTGATAAACCACTGAAATTTCGTACTATTTTGAGTTGTTTTAGGTGGCATTCCGTCACTAAACAATCCGTTAGAGTGAATAGGGTGATGTCATTCCTAGCTCGCACCGCTTGTGAACAACTTGCCCAGCCAGGTACGGAGTTCGTGACGAATCCATGGCTTAACCGAGACACTTTGTCACGCGACGCACCTGCCGCAAATCGCGCCTCACTCGATCACCGGGATTTGTCGCGGCTGTGCCCAGCCGAGATGCTGGCCGCCATCGAGCGCGATCATCTGCCCGGTCATCGCCGGCGCGGTAAGAATAAAACGCAGCGCCGCAGCGACTTCCTCGGGTGATGTGCCGCGCTGAAGCGGCATCGTGCGGCATTGCCGCAGGAATTCCTCGTGGCTCTGGCGCGCGCTCGGCAGCGTCGGGCCGGGGCCGATCCCATTGACCCGAATACGCGGCGCCAGCGCCAGCGCCAGCGTTTGGGTCAGCGTCCATAATCCCGCCTTGCTCAGCGTGTAACTGACGAAATAGGGCGTAAGGCTCCAGACTCGCTCATCCAGCAGGTTGATGACGTTGCCGCCGGAAGCGGCCGGCAGATGGCGGGCGAGTTCCTGGGTCAGCACAAAGGGCGCGCGCAAATTGACGGCGAGATGCCGATCCCAGCCGTCGCGGGTTACGGTGTCGATCATGTCCGCCTCGAACACCGAGGCATTGTTGACCAGCACGCCGATGGGTCCGAGCGCATCGGCGGCGCGTGGCAACAATGCTTTAACCGCGTCCTCTTCAGCCAGATCGGCGGCAAGGGCGATGGCCGTGCCGCCTTTGTCGCGGATCGCGGCGACCGCGCTTTCCGCTTCGCCGTCGGAATGACGGTAGTGGATCGCGACCGCATAGCCCATTTCTGCCAGCGCGAGCCCCAAGGCGCGGCCGATGCGTTGCCCGCCGCCGGTAACCAGCGCCGCACGCGGCACCGGCAGGGTCGGCAATGCGCCGCTCAGGATGTCGGGATCGGCCGCAGGGTTGGTCCCTGGGCTAGCGCCGGGCACGGCGTTCCTTTTTTTGCCGCATCTTGGCCCGCATGACATCACGTGCCGAGACACCGGCGCGACCGGCCTGGGAGCGCCCGCGAGGTCCCTCCGAACGCAGCCGCGATACATCGCCGGGATCGACCGTAAGACCGAGATCGGCTGCCTCCAGCCGCTTGATTTCGTCGCGTAGCCGCGCCGCCTCCTCGAATTCGAGGTCGGCGGCAGCCGCGCGCATGCGCTTTTCGAGATCGGCGATGACCGATTTCAGATCCCGCCCCTGATAGTGCGCCGCCTCGCCCTCGGACAGGCCGACGGTCACGTGATCGCGCTCATAGACGCTGTCGAGGATGTCGGCGATGCCCCGCCGCACGCTTTCCGGGGTAATGCCGTGCGCGGCGTTATAGGCCTGCTGCTTCTCGCGCCGCCGCCCGGTTTCCTCGATCGCCGCTTTGAGGCTGTCGGTCATATGGTCGGCATAAAGGATCGCGCGCCCGTCGATATGCCGCGCGGCGCGGCCGATCGTCTGGATCAGCGACGTGCGCGAGCGCAAATAGCCTTCCTTGTCGGCGTCGAGGATCGCGACCAGCGCGCATTCAGGAATATCAAGGCCTTCGCGTAATAAGTTAATGCCGATCAGGATGTCGAATATGCCAAGCCGCAGGTCGCGAATGATTTCGATGCGCTCGATCGTGTCGACGTCGGAATGCAGGTAGCGCACCCGCAGCCCCGCCTCGTGGAGGTATTCGGTCAGCGCCTCGGCCATCCGTTTGGTCAGGGTCGTCACGAGTACTCGCTGACCCTTGGCCGCGGCCTCGCGACATTCCGCCATCAAATCGTCGACCTGGTTCTCGATCGGGCGGATGATCGTCGGCGGGTCGACAAGCCCGGTCGGCCGCACGATCTGCTCGACAAAGACGCCGCCGGCGCGCTCCATCTCCCAGCGGCCCGGGGTCGCCGAGACAAAGACCGTCTGCCCGCGATAGGCGTCCCACTCCTCGAATTTGAGCGGCCGGTTGTCGGTACAGGAGGGCAGGCGAAAGCCGTATTCGGCGAGCGTCGTCTTACGTGTCCAGTCGCCGCCAAACATGCCGCCGAGCTGCGGCACGGTGACATGGCACTCGTCGACGATGACCAGCGAATCGCGCGACATGTATTCGAAGAAGGTTGGCGGAGGCTCGCCTGGCTTGCGGCCGGTCAGGTAGCGCGAGTAGTTCTCGATACCGGCGCAACTGCCGGTCGCCTCGATCATCTCGACATCGAACGTCGTGCGCTGTTCGAGCCGCTGCGCTTCGAGCAGCCGCCCGGCCGAATGCAGCTCGTTCAACCGGATCTTCAAATCGCGTTTGATCTGCTCGATCGCCTGCAGCAGGGTCGGCCGCGGCGTCACATAATGGCTATTGGCGTACACCTTGATCGATGGCAGCGCGGTGATCTTCTCGCCGGTCAGCGGATCGATCTCGTGGATGCCTTCGACCTCGTCGCCAAACAGCGAGACCCGCCAGGCGCGGTCCTCGTAATGCGCCGGGAAGATTTCGATCGTGTCACCGCGCACGCGAAACGTGCCGCGCACAAAATTATGGTCGTTGCGGCGGTATTGCATCTCGACGAAATGCGCGAGCAGCTGGTTGCGGTTGATGCGCTCGCCGATTTGCACCGATTCGGTCATCTGGGAATAGGTCTCGACCGAGCCGATACCGTAGATGCACGACACCGACGCCACGACCACGACGTCGCGCCGCTCGAGGATCGCGCGGGTCGCGGAATGGCGCATCCGGTCGATCTGCTCGTTGAGCGACGATTCCTTCTCGACATAGGTGTCGGAGCGCGGGACGTAGGCTTCCGGCTGGTAATAGTCGTAATAGGAGACGAAATACTCGACCGCGTTTTCCGGAAAGAAGCTCTTCATCTCGCCATAGAGCTGCGCCGCCAGCGTCTTGTTCGGCGCCAGCACGATCGCCGGGCGCTGCAGCCGCTCGATGACATGTGCCATCGTGAACGTCTTGCCCGAGCCGGTGACCCCGAGCAGCACCTGGTCCTTCTCGCCGCGCGCCAGCCCTTCGCACAATTCGTCGATGGCCTGCGGCTGGTCGCCGGCTGGCTTGAATTCGGAGAACAGCTGGAACGGCTTGCCGATATCGCCTTGCGGGCGTTCGGCGATAAACAAGGGATCAAGCATGGCTTAAAGATAAGCCTGCCCGCGCCGTCTTGCCAGCGGTCAGCGGGGTTGTATAGGCAGTCCGGCGGTAATCGGCGCCGCGTCGCCCGTCACCAGAAGCGCCGCGCGAATCCACCGCGGCCGCTCGCGTTCCGAGATGCCGAGCGACATGGTCGACAATCCAAGGTCGGCGGGCGCGCGCTTG
>Ga0181537_10002159_pt1 | contig 17493 bp, 19 predicted proteins | sample PEATcosm2014_Bin_39_FD_119765 | JGI IMG/M metagenome (GOLD analysis project Ga0181537, IMG submission 119765) | Peatland microbial communities from MTU Mesocosm Facility, Houghton, MI, USA - PEATcosm2014_Bin23_10_metaG | ecosystem: Environmental > Terrestrial > Soil > Wetlands > Peat | place... | reverse complement strand
CATGGTGGTGAGGGAAATGGGCGCGTGGCGTCCGATCAGCGGTAGAAGTGTGGTAAGGATCAGCGCGATGGTGAAGGCTACTATTTCGCCGCGAGTGAAGACGCTGTCGCGATCGAAGGCGGGCAACATTCTGTATCCGGCGTGTTCGTAGTCTTCGCGGTACATCATGGCGATGGCGAGAAAGTGCGGGAACTGCCAGAGAAATAAGATGGCGAAAAGAAGCATGGCCTGACGGTTGATGAGGTTGGCCGAGCCAGCCCATCCGATAAGCGTGGGCATGGCGCCGGGGACGGCCCCCAACAAGGTGCAGAGCGGAGTGACGCGCTTGAGTGGCGTGTAGATCAGCAGATACGAAAGTAGAGTAGAGACAGCCAGCAGCGCGGCGAGAGCATTCACCGTGAGCAACAGATAAGCGCCGCCTGCAACGCTGAGAGCTAAGCCGAAGATCAAAGCCTCGTTGGGTGACACTCGTCCTGACGGAATGGGCCGCTTGGCGGTGCGCTTCATGTTCGCGTCCCAACGGGACTCCATCCATTGATTCAGGGTCGCCGTGCCGCTGGCGACGAAGAGCGTACCCAGTAGAGTGTTGACCAGGCCGGTGTAGTGAAAACCGTTGCGTCCGCCAAGATAGTAACCAGCAGAGGTGGTCATCAGGATGAGCAGATTCACTTCCGGCTTGGTTAGCGTGTAGTAGTCGATCAGCTTGGCGAGCAGCTGGTCTTTCCTGGTTCCCGAAGCTGTGGGTGCGACTGAGCTTATGCTTGCCATGATGATCCGCTTACCAGGACTGCTCTGCTGCTTCTGGGCCTTCTGGATTTGCAAAATGCTTCCGTTTCTTCCATGCCAGCATCGTAATCCCGACCGACATGAAGGCCGGAGGGATCACCAAAATCAGAATGCCGCTACGCAGCGCTTGAATGATGCGTGGCCCGGACGATGCCGCCTGGGTGTAACACAGCGAACAGCTCTGCGCGTGCGCGGGAAGCGCGAGCCCGAGGCAGAACAGAGCCGCGGCCAACATCCCGAATTTGAGTGAGCGCGCGACCATCGCCGACAGGACCCTCTTTCTTGGAACTTTCAATGATAACTCGAAAAGGGCGCGCCGAGGATGATTCGGAAGGAATCTGGCCAGCTATATTGCATCGCCGCTAGTACGAACAAGATGAATATGCCGACAAAGATTTTCATGGCACGATTTTCTTCGGACAGGTGCATAAAGAAAAGCACTCCGATGGCGGCTTCGACAAAGGCGATAGCCAACATGCTGAAGAACTTTTGCGAACCGTCGATATGCTGGTACGCGAGGACGAACTGGAGCGCAGCGATCGCCAGAATCACCACATAGGTGACTAAATACTTGCCGATCCCACTGTCTTTGACGTTGCTTGTTTGAGCCATATAGTTTCCTCGGGCTTAGTGAGCTAAATTCATCAGGTAAACCAGCGGAACGACAAACATCCAGACCAGATCGACAAAGTGCCAGTAGAGGCCGACAACTTCGACATCAACGGCGCCGGAACGTCCGGCCTTAACCCGCAGGGCGACTACAGTAAGAGCGATGACGCCGCCCGTGACGTGCAGTAGGTGCAATCCGGTGATGCAGAAGAAAGACGCGCCAAACAGCGCCGTCCCCCAGGGATTCTTAAACAGTGTGACGCCTTCGTGGATCAATCCCGCCCATTCGCGCAAGTGAAGCGCGGCAAACGCGACTCCGAGCAGAACGGTAATCAACATCCAGCGCACCGTTCCAGCCGTATCACCCACTCTAGAGGCGCGAATGCCGAACAGCATGGTCAAGCTGCTGGTCACCAGGATGAACGTCATGATGGCCACATTGGTGATGCCTTCGAATGGCGTCGGCCAGTTGGGTGTCGAGTTGCGCAAGAAGCCATAGGCCAGCAGGCAGGCGGCAAAGGTCATGGCGTCCGAAATGATGAACAGCCACATGGCCAGTTTCTTGGACGGGATGGAAAACGGGGAGGGTTCCATTAAAGCCGTGGAATGTCCGCCCAGCGTGGGAGTCGCGTGGCTCACAGTGCCTCCTGAGTCGAGTTTCGATGTGATTGTATTCATTGCGCTGCTTTGCCGCTTAAATTCTTGCCCACAAAATGTACAGAAGGTACAGCCACAAAATTCCGATGAAGTGCCAGTAGCGGCACATCGCCGTCAGCGTGCTGCGGCGCAAAGTCATGCGCTCCAGTTTGACGCCGACGTAGAGCAGCCCGATCATGCCGCCCAGAACGTGCAGCGCGTGCAGCACGGTGAATAAGTAGAAGAACGAACTGTTCGGGCTGGTGGACATATAGAGTCCCTGCGCCCGAAGTTGCAGCCACGCGGCGTATTGTCCGGCGATGAAGAGAGATCCGAGGAAAGCTGTCGCCCCCAGCCAGAGCGCTGGCTTGCCGGATCGCACGCTGCGCGCACTCATACGAATGCCAATCTGACGGCGAGTGATTTCCAGACTGACGCTACTAAGCAGAATGACTACCGTGTTAAGGAAAAGAATCGGCGGCAAGGTGAGATGACGCCAGTCGGGCGCTCCACCTTGGCGGACGACCAACGCGCTGGTAAACGCGGCGAACGACATGACGATGGCCGCGATCAGCACCCACATCGCGGTGCTCGCCGGTGGCTCGGAGAAATCTTTGAGCGACCGCATCGGACCGTCCGCGGGGACGGGAATGCGTCCTCCGCCGCCGAGGTCGGGCTGCCACTTTCCCGGCTCGCGGGAAGGTTTCAGCTTGGGTTGCTCGTGTACTGTTGTCGCCATTTATTCTTTTCCTTTGACTGCTGTTTCTATGCTTCGTCGTGCAGCGTCTTCACTTGCTCGGGAGAGGTTTGCATCAAGTAATCGCCGGTCGAGCTCTCCACGCCGTATTGGTAAGGGTCGTGGTACACGACGGGAATGGTGTCGAAGTTATTCCACGGCACGGGCGTCTTCGTGCTCCACTCCAGCGATGTGCCTTCCCACGGATTGTCCGAAGCTTTTTCGCCGAACCACAAGCTGTAGAGGAAGTTGAACAGGAAAATCATCTGCGCAAAGCCGGTGAACAGCGCCGCGATCGTGATGAACTTATGCACAGGAATCAGCGGCTGGAGGTAATCGTCTACGAAGGCGGAGTAACGCCGAACGTTGGCTGCGATGCCCAGATAATGGAACGGCATGAAGATGCAATACGCCCCCACGAACGACATCCAGAAATGAACCTTACCCCAGGTTTCGTTCATCATGCGGCCGAACATCTTGGGGAACCAGAAGTAGGTTCCGGCGTAGATGCCGAACATCGCCGCCACGCCCATGACTAGATGGAAGTGACCGACCACGAAATAAGTCGCGTGCAAAAGAATGTCCAACGATGGTTGCGCCAGGAAGAATCCGCTGATGCCGCCGCTGATAAACATTGAGACGAAGCCCAACGCGAACAGGGAAGCGGAGTTGATGCGCAATTGCGATCCGTAAAGGCTGCCCAGCCAGATCAGGGTAATGATCGTCGCTGGAATCGTGATGACCAGCGTCGGGAACGAGAACACCAGCGCCGAGAACGGATTCATGCCGCTGACGAACATGTGGTGGCCGTAGACCACGTAGCTAAGGAATCCAATGGCAATCATGGAATACAGCAGCGCCCGATGGCTCAACATCGGGCGGCGCATGTTGGTAATGAGCACATGCGAGACGATGCCCATGGCTGGAACAATGGCGATGTAAACCTCGGGATGTCCGAAGAACCAGAACAGATGCTGCCAGAGTAGAGTCGAACCGCCGGAGTGCGCTGATTGCAGTTGATCGTTGAGTACCAATCCGCCCGGGATGAAGAAGCTGGTTCCGGCAACGTGATCAAGGATCAGCAGAATGCAGCCAGGAAGTAGCACGGCGAAAGCAGTGAGTCCGATGCAGGAGGTGATAAACCATGCCCAAGCGGAAAGCGGCAGGCGCATCAAAGACATGCCCTTGGCGCGAAGATCAAGCGTGGTCGAGATAAAGTTCAGCGAGCCGAGAAGTTGGCCGATACAGAAAAGTCCAATGGATGCAGCCCAGAGAATTTGTCCTGTACCCTCACCAGGTCCGGCGACCGGGCCGATGGCACTGAGCGGCGCATAGGCGGTCCAGCCGGAGAGTGGCGGACCTTGCGGAACAAAGAACGCAGCGCACAGAGTTAGGAACGCGACGAACGTCACCCAGAACGACATCATGTTGAAGTGCGGGAAGGGCATGTCCTCCGCGCCAACTTGAATCGGCAAGAAGTAGTTGCCGAAAGCTGCAAAAGGCGCCGTGGTCAGCACAAAGAACACCATCATCGTGCCGTGCATGGTAAGGATCTGCAGATAATACTCAGGCGTCATCACGCCACCAGGGGCGCCGTTCGGCGACAGGATCTGCAAGCCGGGAATGGCTGCGTTGGTCCACGCCAAATGGATGCGCATCGCCCAGGAGAGAAACATTCCGATGAAGGCCGCGACCAGCGCCATCGCGTAGTACTGCTTGCCGATCACCTTGTGGTCAAGGCTGAATACATGCTTGCTGATGAAGGTGGTCGGAGGACCGTGATGTGCCGCCGGTGCATGTACGTCGTGCATAAGTGCGTTCTCCTGGGATGAGTCTTTACTTTTTCAAGGACCTACCGCGCCACGCTTACCGAGCACCGCTTACTGCAATGCCGCTTCCTGCTTCAGCCATGCATCGTAATCCGCCTGCGACATCACTTCCAAATATGCCTTCATGTTGTAGTGGCCGAGACCGCAGAGCTGAGTGCATACAATTTCGTACTTGCCAATCTTTGTCGCGGTAAAGTGCAGCGATAAATCCAAGCCGGGGACGAAATCCTGTTGCACGCGAAGTTCGGGAACATAGAAAGAGTGTCCCAAGTCCTTCGAGTGCATGAGCAAGTGAATCTCGTGATTGACCGGAATCGCCATTTCGGCGGCCACGATGTCATCTTTCGAAGCGGCATCATTGGTTTGATCGAGTCCCAGATAATTCTGCTGGCCTTCATTAATCAGTTCGGGATGCAGCGGGCCGAACTTTCCGTCAGGGCCGGGATATCGGAAGTAGAAGGCGAACTGACCCGCTTGCACTTGTATCGGAATCGCGTCCGCGGAGGGTGGTTTGAAGTAGACCTCAGCCCATGCTTTGGTTCCGAAAACACCCAAGGCCAAGACTTCTGTGCCCACCAATAGGAATCCGGCGATCACCAGCACCTTTGCGCCGCCAGGGAAAGTGCCGTACTTGAAGCCTTTGGGGCGGCTAACCCCCTGCCAGATAAAAATCCCAAGCAGAATTTGCGACGACAGAAAAGCTACGCCCGCCTCAATCCATGTGTCGGCCATTTGGTTGTCGATGAGGTAGCCGTGAGTGGAAATATCCTGCGGCGCGACCCAAGTATGCATGATGATCGGATACGCCGAGGCCACCGCGATCACAATAATCGTAACGGCAAATAATCTTCCCATGAGTCCTGCCCCTTTGCGAAAGTGAATTAAACCGCGTAGCGCGGTTTTGCAATTTCGTCAGCTATCCTTTGTCATCCATTAGCAGGTCAATTCAAACGCGGGCCTTACGGCAGCACTCACTTAAGCTTAAGTCTTTCTAAGCGACCTTCCCTGTCAATGATTTAATCGCGCTGGCCTCGTCGTTCTCAATGTCAAAAACCGCCGACAATTTTGTCATTTCCAGCAAGTCGTGGACGCGCTTATTGAGGTTGGTCAGCCGGAGATGCCCACCCTGATTTCGTATGGTGGTGTGCGTCTTGACCAATTCCCCGACACCCGAGCTGTCGATGTACTGAACCTCTTTCAAGTTGAGGATGATCTTCTTATTTCCTTTTTCGGCGAGTTCGCGCACGATCTCGCGCAGCATGACGTTGCCCTCGCCCAATGTGATTCGTCCACTGATGTCGAGAACCGCCACGTCACCACTCTGACGGGTGGTCGTTTCCATCTTCATGGGAGTCTTGTTCTGCATTCCCATGCCCAGCCGGTCGAGCACTTCACACGCCGTCGTGGCAAGCTCGTGCGACTCGGTACGGACCACGATCAGCGAGCGCCCTTCTTTTAGTACTTCGCGGAAGAACGTAACATCTTCAGAAGACTTGGCGTGATCGGTCGGTTTTGGAGCATTGGGGTCGTGCGTGGCTGCCGCGCCAGCCGCAGCGCCTGCGCCCGCACCAGCCAGCCCTAATAATGCGGCAGCTCCAAAGCCAAGTGCGAACACTGTGCCGATCCCGGGAAGCAACAGCGTTGCAACTGCGACTCCAGTGGTCAATCCGGCTGCTCCCCCAGCGAAACCGCCAACATAGGATCCGACTTCCTTCGCGACTGTCTTAGCCTCGGTTTCGGATCGGGTTAAGAAAACCATCGACTCTTCAGGCACGCCCCGCTCTTGCAACTCCTTGACCGCCTTCTCGGCGTGATCTCGAGACGCGAAGACTCCGATTGCAGTTTCCATGAAAACCTCCTCGAATGATGTTTCGCTGCGATGCAATGGATCGCTTACGGCCGGTTTTCTTACTCTTCAGCGCTTAAAAGTGAGCGGAAAGAGTGAGAAAACCCGGCCGCCGAATGATGAATCCGGCGGCCGATTTTGTCAATTGCTATTTCACCTTAAACGTAAAGCTGACGGTCGCAGGCTTGCCTGCGGCAACCGTAACCTGCTGGGTCTGAGTCCCGTAGGTTTCCTGCCACGCGGTCAGCGTATAACTGCCCGGCGGAACGTTGGGCATGGTAAATGACCCATTGTCGTCGCTGACCCCATAAGGCCCCTTGACGACCGCAAAGTAGCCATGCATCCAAGGGTGAATATTGCACTTCACTGGAATGGCGATTTCCTCGTTAGCCCAAGCTACGTCGAACGGCGGGGATCCGGGCGGCTGCGACTTATTCCATTCGTTGTTTTTCGTGGGTTGAGGGTGAATATTATGAGACGTTTGATCGGAATTGACAATCTTCATGTGCTGACCGGGATTTATGGCAAGCACGTGAGGAATATATTGACAACCTTTTTGATCGAATTCAGCTGGAGCGGAGGAAACCTCGTTTCCGCTCAGGCCTTGGCTGATGTAAACCACTACGTTAGCCAGTCCACCGCTGGAGCCCGCGACGACGTTCTCCATCGTCACTGGCTTGTCTTTGTGAATGGCAGCACAGCTCGGTTCCTTCGACATGTCGATGCCCTTTTGGTGCGGGGCCGTGCCGTCCAGTTTGACTGTGCCTGTCACGCTAACACCAGCGGCGCTGACTTTAGGTGAGTAGGTCAGCGCGGCTCCGCCAGCCATAACTAGCGCCAATAGTACTGCTGCGAACTTCTGTTTCGATTGTTTTTTCATAGGTCTCCAGATTTAAACTACTGCTGCCCTCCGGGCGCTGCCGCAGGTGCCGCAGGTGCGGCGGGTACAGGGGCATTAGGATCGATCGGTTTCAGTCCAAGTTGCTTCGCGATCGCCTTTTCTTTTGCGTTGTAGGCATTCTTCTGCTGCAAGGTGCGCAGGTAGAACACCAACTCCCACGCTTCCTCAGGCTTCACGTTGTCGATGTAGGAAGGCATCGGAGTGCCATCCAGTCCGGACATGAAGATGCGATAAATGTCGCGGTCGGTGCTGCCACACTTCTGGCGGGCGCCTTCCGCGAAGTTGTAAGGCTTGATGGGGCGGTTCTGATCGTCGGTGAGCGTGTCGGACGAAGGTCCGTTAGCCCGGCCTTCGACTCCATGACATTTCCAGCACTCCAGCTTCTGGAAGAGCACCTGGCCCTGCTGGATTTTGTCAGCGGTGACTTCCGGCTCCGGCGGAATCGGGAACGGATCGCCCGCCTTCTCAGTGGTCCACTTGGAAGAGAAGTGTTTCACATAGGCGACCAGGTCAACTTTCTCCTGATTGGTTAAGGTGTTCCACGGCGGCATCACGGACCGATCAAAGCCGCGACCGATGGAATCATAAAGATCCGAATCCAACGGAAGCGTACCGCTCGGTGTTGAGCGGCACTTGAATTGGCCGAGGGTGAAGTTGCGCGGCATCGGATCAAGCCATTGAGCGTTTTCCCCCTGGCCGTCACCTTCCACTCCGTGGCACCCCACGCAGTATCGCCGATAAGTTCCTTCGGCGTCTTTAGCGTGGCCAGTGTACTTGCCCACGTGAGCTTCCATGTTGAGACGCTGACTTTCCTGGTATGCCGTCATTTGCCCCCAGGAGACCGCGGACATCAGGAGCAAACCTGCCGCTCCCAGCAGTAGCGATGATGTTTTCATGATCTTGGTTTCCATCGTTTTTCCTCTCCTAGAATGCAAAGTCAAATCCCAGCAGCAGCTCGCTTGCGGACAGATTCTCGCCCGGGTTGGGGCCAGTCCCGTCCGTCTTCATCCAGTTATATTCGTTATGCCAGGCGAAACCGGCCCGGCTGGTCATGATCGGCATATAACGGTAGCCGATGGTGAAGCTTTCGAGATCACCCAAGTCCGAGGCATTGGTGGTGAGAGCTTGCTGCGACATGCGCTCCACCTCATAGCGACCGATGAAGATAAGCTGCGGACTGTAGACGTAATGCGCTTCAAACGTCGCGCCATTCCAGCTTGGAGCCCGGGCGGTAGGCGGGAGCACCGTGCCCGGAGTGTTATTCGGCAGGTCGCTGAATGCGGTGCCATTGTTCGGGTCGGATGCGTTGCCATAGCCTTGTCCGAAGTAAATATTGTCCGAACCGTGTTGTGTGACCACGGTCAGGTCGAAGTGCGGACCAAAATAGAACTGTCCCACAAAACCTTCGCGACTGAAGCTCTTGTTGCCCACGCCCGAACCGGGGATGGGCACTCCGCCTGAGGTCAGATAGGTGGTTGCCGCCTGCCCAACCATGGCGTAAAAGCCGACGCGCTGTACTCCCAGCCTGCCGGTGTCGAAGGCCTGACTTCCGGTAAAGAACCCGGTGTAGGAATTCGATCCGGTAATCAAGTTGGTGTTTCCGTCGCTCGAACTAAGCAAAGCAGCGGAGAGCCGACTTCGATCGTTGGCGGAGTGTCCCAGCCACTCCAGACCGAGTTGGTTGTCGCCTATCTGTCCGAATATGTTTCCATCGCCAACGGGAATGAAGTGATAGGTCTGGTAGATGCCACCGTTACCCGTCAGGGTCAGGATGCGTTTTTCCGAAAGCAGATTATCCAATTCGAACTTGCCCAGCTTGATGTTCAACCAGGGTGAATTGAACACGTTGTCCAATCGAGCCATGACCGTTTCAAAGTGAAAGGTTCCGGTGGAGTCAGACGACGGTAGCAAATAGAAGGAGATGTTCTTGTCGAGCGTGCCGCCGGTGTGGAAGTCAAGGCCGCTGAGATCGAAGCCCGAGGTTTCGATTCTGGCCTCGCTGTTATTGGTGCCGCCGTTTACATCCACCGCTACGCGCCCCGTGCTGACGCGATGCCAAATGGGCGTCATGCGGAAGGTGACCGGCCAGTACGCCGGATTCTGCCAGATCGGAGCGTCCCGATCATTCATGAGCTGGTAGCCGTTGTCCTTAAACTTTTGCCCAAACTGGTTGAGCATCGGCCAGGCCTCGTGGCAGGCGGAACAGCGAAGCCCATACTTACGGGCGAAGGCGGGGATGGCGTGCGCTTCGGTCGCTCCCGCGAACATTAAACAAACCAGTAACAGAAAACCCGCAACTGTTTTACGGGACGAGAACATTCTCTTCCTCCTGGAAGTCGCTCAACTCCACAACTCTGTGGTCGCACTTGACCTGAGTTCGCAAGTGCGTGCTTACGCACTAACTATCACGGTAAAAATGTCACTGTCAAGAAAAAACAAAACTTTACGATGAAGTTGATCCTAGAGACGAATCACGACGGGATACTTATACCCCGCTGGCTAGCAGTTTGGCAACTATGACCGCTAGTTTTCTGGAGTGAAAGCGATTCTGGCCCAGGATCACAGGTCGAAGGAATGCGAACCCGAAGCCGGCGACGGAGATAAAGCGAGCGACCGACTCGAGCTCGGCGTCGGATTTTTTCTTGCACTGGGAGAACTTTCGCAGACGTTTAATAATGACGCCGCAATGACGCGAAGTGCCCACTCTGCCCAGGGCCTTCCCCACCTCCGGATCAAGCAACGCGCGAGGAATAATGACGCGCAAAAAATCGCGATCTTGCCAGATGCAATTCAGCTCCCATTCCATCAGATTCACAATCTCTTCTTCGAAGCTGGAAGCGACTGGTAGCCGTTGGCTTAGGTCTTCTACTTCGGCCGAAACCCGATGCTCGATGATAGCCAGCAGTAATCCCGCCTTGCCGCGAAAATAGCGGTGAATGAGGCCTTCGGCGCACCCCGCGCAGGAGGCAATGTCGCGCGTGGTCGTGCCCTCGTAGCCTTGCTGCGCAAAAAGTCGCGCGGCCGCTGCCAGCAGCGCTTCCTGTTTCGCAGAGCGGTTGCGACTGGCCTTGGCCAGAATAGAATGGGGCCGTATACTCCGGCGTCTTGGCCGGGTGGTTCGTGTCCCTTGCGTCTTCATAAAAGTGTGTGGGCGCTCAACATCGGTATCTCGCCTTTGTACATTCACTGTCAAGGCCAGTTTTGCAAATTTTTTGTCAGAAATCGGCAACTCGCCCCTACGTGGCTGGATTACACTCTCAAATCAATCAGATAGAAGTTGTGTATCACAGCAGGCAGCCTGATTTTTTTCCTCCCTCTGGATTTTTTGTTGTCCAGATTGAACCAGTTCGCACTCCCAGCGATCTTATGAGAAAATCGCGGAGATCACTCTGCATTGTTCATGGGAACCAGTCGTACTATTAGCCATCCGTCGCCCCGCCTCTATTCCAGTGCATGCAGTTTCTCATCGACGATGCGAATGCGTGTTTGGATGTGCGTCTTTGTCTCGTTTTTCGTCCTGCCGTTGCTGGCCCGCGAGAAAACCATCGAGCGCTTTGGCGAGGGCGTTTCCGTAGAGGTTGAGGGATCGCAGAACGACGTGATCCAAGCCGTGCAGGAAGTGGTTGCCGACAATATCATTCGAGGCAGCAAGGAGTACAACAAGGACGAATATATCGGCAAGGCCGACGAAGTCGAATCGACTCCCTTATTTCCAAAGTGGACTGACCCCGGCTCCGTCTTCTATAAGGTGCGCGAGCAGGCGATCGCTCCCTGGAACTTCAAAGAAGCGAATGATGTAGGCACTGTCGCAGTCCGATATGTGGTTCAGCCCAAAGACGACAAGCACAGCATCGTTCGCATCGACGCCGTCTTCGTCGAGTCGTTTCGCAAGACGGTTCATCCGTCGAACGGTTCGGTCGAGGTTGCTGAGCTAAAGGATATTCAGGATCACGTCGCCAGCATTCAGCAGCAACGAACCCAAGCTGCGGAGAGCCTGGATAGACGCCAGCAGGAACTAGCGAAGCAAGCTCTGGACCAGAGTCGCAACGTCGAAGCCTCAAGCATCGCTCTCGCCCAGCAGTCGTCACAAACGTTGGAAGAACACGTCCAGCAACTGCGCCGGCAAGTGGAGCGTTTGGCGAAGACAGGCGGTGCCACAGTTCGCTCTGCGCCTTTCAGCACGGCATCGGTATTGAAGACGATTCCCGCGGGCTCCGAAGTTGTCATTCTGGTTGACACTCCTTATTGGGTGGGCATCGAGACCACCGACGGACAGCACGGATGGGTGTCGCGCACCCAATTGGATCAGTTGCCATGAAACTAACTGCTCATGCGTTGGTTTGCGTCACGCTCTTGGCGTCCATCTGTGTCGCGCAGAATGCCGTCGAACGAACATTCGCTCTGCCGGCTGCGAGAGTTGAGCAGGCGCTGAAGAGTTTGCAACCCACGGGCGGGAAGCTCCCGACGCTCGATGGATTCGCCAATCCTGGCGCACACTCTCTTGATCGCTACCAACGGGCCTACTATCAATGCACGATCAAAATTGTTCCAGTCACCGCGAACACTTCCCGTGTGAAGATTAGTGCGAAGATCACCGCTTGGTATAACGATTCGGTCGCAGCCAACTCGGGCTATCAGGAATTGTCGTCAAACGGAAGATTAGAGTCCGATTTGTTGGACCGCTTGCAGGATTCGTTGGGCGTGACTGCCTCGTCCGCTCCGGAGAATACTCCCGCACCGCAAGCGCCGCGCCGTACCGCGCTAGATTCCGGTTCGTCGATCTCGGCTCCCGTCCCTCAACTCCCCGCGGTTAGGAATTCGGTCACCGGTGCAGGGATGCCCAATTCTTCCGGCGCGGCGACTGATCAAGTGGGTGCGTTGCGAAGTCAACGCGCGGCCGCCGATCAACATCTCGAAGAGCTCACAACGGAGGCACACAACCTTGAAGAGATTGCCCGCAATCAATCGCATCCCAATAACCTGGTTGCAGTCAAGAAAAATGGGGCGCCGATACTGGCCAGCCCGGCTGAAGGTGCGAAGCTTCTGTTTACCGCCAAAGCTCAAGACGAATTCGAAATTCTAGACATGAATGAGAGTTGGGTTCACGTTCGCATTTCAGGACTGTCGCGGGGATGGATCCGCCGCTCCAACCTGGAAATGCCGGGCTCTACTTCGACTCCTGAAACCAATTCCGACAGCCCCTTTCATGTAACCAATGAACAGACAGCCACTTTTCCCGGAGATTGGGAACCCTTGCGCGGAAAGACGGTCGCCATCGTTACAGTGCAAGGCACAACCGAAAACGGCATTCTGGGTTGGCGTGCCAAGCGGGACACGGCTAAGACGTTGCTCGAAAAGCAATTTGTCAAACTTGCATCGTCAGCCACCGGCGCGCAGGGAGTCGTAATTATTTTCGATTCCGAAGACGGCGGCATGTTGGCCGTGACTATGGACTCGATGAAACAATGGAAGTCTGGCGCGCTAACCGAAGATGCCTTTTGGAAGCAGTGTTTCTTCGATCCGCCGGAAACGTTCGGCGCGGCCGCCGGACAATAGTTACGAACGCCATTCCATGACCGAAAATCCATCACGCCGGATATCCGAAGATCATTATTACGCCGCGCTCGATTTCATGGCGGACGGAGATCGCGAGCGCGCGGTAGAGGAATACCGCAAGTCGATCGCGGCCGACCCGAGTTTCACGGAGGCCATGCACGGGCTCGCCCGCGCACTACAGGATTTGGGACGCATCGACGAAGCCATTCCAGTGGCCAGCCGAATTGCCGAGTTGGATCCTGACGACGTTCTGGCACACACTAGTCTGTCCGTCCTATATCAGCTGAAAGGAATGATTCCCGAAGCCGAGGCAGAAGGTGCCAAGGCCCGCGTGCTCGGCTGGAAGCAGCAACTCAAAGATAAGAAAAATAGCTAGAGTCCACGAACGGGCGAGCCCCTCGCTGAACCTTAGTGTTGTCTCCGTGTTCTCTGTGTTAGCGTTTCTTTTCTAAGGCAAACCCTAAAACACACCGGACACCGTGGCCACACAGAGGAATCAAAAGAGTTCAACTTTGCGTTCCGCCGATGCCCCGTTCAACTTTTGAGTTCCACTTGCACGATGTTGATTTCCGCTCCTCCCACATTTTCGACGGAGTGGGGCGGCAGCGGTTCCTGCCATCGCGGAGCGTTGAGTACAGGTTGTTCTTTCCGCTGGCGCGTGTCCAGTGTGATGGTCCCGTTCGGGTCGCGTCGAAGAAAGTCGCTCCAACTGATAACGAACGCCACTCCCGGCCAGCGATGCGAATGAACCGGAACCGTTTCTCCGGGCGAAATCAACGTGCGCACAACGCGGACCTGCTCGTTCTCAAACAGCAGCGTGTGATGACGGGGCGCTGCCTTCAAGGCGTCAAGGGAATCGGGCCACGGCCAATTCGAACTCATCCCGCGTGAGATGCAGCGTGCGCCCGGGACGATTCTTCGTGCTGTTCGACAACGCTTAGCTCAGCATGAAGCGAAGAGAAGCGCTGCATGATTTCGTTTATGCGCAATCCCATGTTGCGGATGGTTTCCAGCTGAAAGCGCGCGGCGTTTGAGAGAATCGCCGGCTCGCACAGCAAGAGTTCCGCGTTTCCCAGTACCGTGGTCAGAGAGTTCGCGATGGTGTGACGCATCTCCAGCATGAAGTGGCCCAGGGTCGCGTGCCCTGAATCCGCATTACGAATTTCTTCAAGCTGCCGCAAACGGCTTTCGATCTCGCAGCGGTCCAGCATTAGTAGGGCGAGAGCGATCACGTTTTCGATCCATCCCTCAGTCTGAGGAACGGTCAAGATGGTTGGGGCACTTGATGAATGCGATCCCTTATCTGGGGAGTTTGCCACTACGATTGCCGGTTTGTTGTCTGCCGCGAAGCTCTGAAGCAGGTTGTGTCTGTAAAACTCGTCCGACGAATTCACAGGGCCGACGATGGCGATGGTGAAGTCCGGCGATGGGAATGAGCGAACGTAGTTCGAACCGAAAGTGATGAAGTTCGGAACCTGGCGCTCGCGCTGCCAGCGGCTGGTAAGAGCTCTGGCAAAGTCGGGATCGTCGGAGATGATGAATACAGTCGATTGGGGCAAGCGTAGATCTCTCTATTGAGACTTACTTCTTGGCTGCTGGAGCGGCACTCGCAGCCGCAGCATTGCTGCGAACCGGCGCCGCCGGTTTGGCCACCGCTGGCTTAGTCGCCACAGGTTTGGCTGCGACCGCAGCCGCCGCTTTCACCGCCGTCGGCTTGATTGCCACTGGCTTGGCCGCGACTACCGGCTTGCCTTTGCCTAATGCGGCATCGACGGCGCCACGCATATCCACCAGCATAGTGAGCGGCTGGCCGGATGAGTATTCGGCATGGAACATCACCTTCCAGGATTGGCAGATCATGCGCAGACGATCAATGGGCTCATCGGCAGTAAATTGAGCTTTGCGGCAGTCGACCGTGGCCACGCCTTTCAGTTCGAGTTCACGCAGGCCATCGAGAATTGCGTTTAAATCCTGATGCATAAGTCGGAAGAATACGCGTCGCATGAGGAAACTGAATCGAGTGAATGCGACCAGGGCGGAAGGCTGAAAGTAATTGTGTCCAGCCGAGGTCTTCACCTTTCGTCCCTTTTCCAGTATCCGGCTGCTGAAAAGCGTATTAAGGGTGGAACACTGGTTGGCGCTCGAGATCAGTTCGTCGAGTGGCTTGGTCCAAGCCAGTTCTTTCAGTTCCAGTTTGCCCAGCGCAGGTTCAAGCGCTTCGGCGACCAGTTGCGGAGTGACCGCGTCATCGGCCAGTGGCGATGGCGCGCGATGGGAAAAAAATTGGACGAGCAAGAAGTCGATCTTGTCCCGATCCGAATCGCTGTGTTTGAGCTTCTTTAGATGATGCAGCAGCAATATCCGCAACGACTCCTCGTTGCTCAACGAGGTGGTTTGCAAGAATTGGCGCAGTTGATGCACGCCGATCTGTTCATCGACGCCAAGGAACCACTGCTTAGCCAGTTCGATGGATTCTGCGGGAGGCGCTTCGGCGCCCACCTCGAGGTCGTCGCAGGGCGGCACGTCGATAACAAACTCGCGTGCCATCGAAACGTATAAAGGATAGAGCTGGCGGGAACTTTGCCAATCGCCGGCGAGAGATTTGTTCTGAGCTGTAAGCGTCATGATTTTATAATCCAGTTAGAGACGTTCTTGGTGAAACGCGCTGCGACTGCAATCCGGCCTTCGTCTTGTTGTAGCGCGACTACGCAGGCCTCGGCGTCGAGAGTGCCGTCAGCGTTCTGCAATCGGAGCGTGTCCGCGAACTCCAGCGGTAGATTCGACGTGAACAACACCTCACGAGCAGTGCCGAACTCTATCGTAGTGTTCTCCGGGTAAGGCGGTGAGGGCTTGCTGGTGGGAATGAGGCGGACCGGGATCCGCATGGGCATGGCCTCAGGGAAGAACTTCGCCAACTTTGAGGTCGAGCTTTCGCGCGCCGTGCGCGCCATTCCAACCGCTTCTCGAGGCACGATTTTTTTCTCGTTTCGGGAGAGGCAACAGCTAAAATGCGAATAACGCGGGCCGGGTTTCTGAGGCTGCCGGTTAGCAAGGCTCAGTTACCCAAACCGCATCTGTTCTTACTCATTGCAATGCGGCAGCCAAAGTCGCTGACGAGATCGAATCAATCGAATCAACGAGTTACAGTTTTTCAGGGCAGAGCTGAAACCTAAAGTGAGACGAATTCGTATCGGAATGAGACGCGCCGTCTCAATTCCGCACGCGTCTTAAGAAACAGTTATGATCTTTCTCGAAATCCTTCGCCAGATGCTCGCCTCGCTCTGGGCGCATAAACTGCGCTCCTTCCTAACGATGTTCGGCATTGCTTGGGGCGTGGGATCGCTCCTCTTATTGGTCGGCTTGGGCGAGGGCTTTCGTTCCGGCAACCGCCGCGAACTGAACTCGCTTGGCGAAGACATCATGTTCGTTTTCCCAGGACGGGCCCCCGCGGTCGCGGGCAACATGAGTTCGGGACGGAGCTATCACCTCACCTATCAGGATTACCTCGACATCGCCGCGCAGCCTCACGTGCGGGCCGCCGCGCCCGTACTCTCGCGTCTCGATATTCGCGAAGTCAGCGATTACGGCAATACCAACGGCGAGGTAAGCGGGGTGTTGCCGCACTACAGTACGATTCGCTACCTGCCCCTCTCAGCAGGACGCTGGATCAACGATGCCGACGAATCGCAGAAGCGCTTCGTAGCTGTGATTGGCAACGAGATGCTGAAGAATCTGTTCCCGGGACGTCCAGCTCTGGGCAGTACAATCCTGCTGAACGGTCTCAGTTTTGAGGTGATCGGCGTGGTACAGCGTGTCGGCCATGGGGATGATAACTCGACCAACAATCGCGTGTTCCTACCGTTCTCCGTGATGCATGAGTTTTTTCCCATCCTCGGCGAGCAAGAGCAAGACGCAGTTTCGTTCATTAACTATCGTCCGCGAGTCAGGGACGAGCACGACTTGGCGCGGCAGGAAGCGCGGCAGGCGATCGCCCACAATCATGGATTCGACTGGCACAACGAAGACGCGTTTGAGGACTGGGACACCATCAAGAATGCCGAGACGGTAGGCAAAATTTTCGACGCGATGGACGTTTTTCTCGGCGGCGTGGGCATTGTGACGCTGGCTCTTGGCGCGATCGGCATCGTGAACATCATGCTGGTCGCGGTGAGTGAGCGCACGCGCGAGATTGGCTTGCGCAAAGCACTCGGCGCGACCAATCGCAGCATCATGCTCCAGTTCTTTTTGGAGGGCGCGTTTCTCACCTTGATCAGCGGTGGCATCGGCATGGGTGGAGCTGCCACCCTGATGGCTATACTCAAGGCATTTCCCCAAGCGCCGGGCTTCGATCCGCCAACCATTTCCATGCTTTCCGCTTTGGTGGCGATCGGTTCGCTGGCGCTGGCGGGAATTTTGGCTGGGATTTATCCAGCGCGGCAAGCAGCTTTGCTACAACCCGTGGAAGCAATGCGGCAGGAGTAACACTTTATGTTTCGTGACATTTTGATTCAGGCCTACGGCGCGATGCTGCACAACCGCCGACGCACCGCGATGACCATGCTCGGCATGGGGTGGGGCATCGCCACAGTGGTCT
>Ga0181537_10002158_pt1 | contig 17502 bp, 17 predicted proteins | sample PEATcosm2014_Bin_39_FD_119765 | JGI IMG/M metagenome (GOLD analysis project Ga0181537, IMG submission 119765) | Peatland microbial communities from MTU Mesocosm Facility, Houghton, MI, USA - PEATcosm2014_Bin23_10_metaG | ecosystem: Environmental > Terrestrial > Soil > Wetlands > Peat | place... | reverse complement strand
CGCCTGATTCCGTGCGATTTCATCGCGTTCATCGAGACGCTCAATCCTCTCGGGATGCAGCACGATATGCTCATGGCGAACGTTTTCGCGCAAGGCGAAGCGCTCGCGTTCGGCAAGACGCCTGAAGAAGTTCGGGCGGAAGGCTCACCCGACTGGCTGGTACCGCATCGCACGTTCGAAGGCAATCGGCCTTCGAATACCATCTTGCTGCAGAAGCTGACGCCGGCTGCTCTCGGTAAACTGGTCGCGCTCTACGAGCACAGCGTCTTCACGCAAGGGATCATCTGGAACATCGACTCGTTCGATCAGTGGGGCGTCGAGCTGGGCAAAGTGCTCGCACAGCGCATCATTCCGGAGCTCGACACGTCGAAAGATACGCCACTCAAGCACGATAGCTCGACGAATCAGCTGATCACGCGCTACCGCAAATTGAAAAAGGGGACCTAACGGCGCGACGAACGGCAGCGGCGCTTCTCGCGCTCGCTCTTTTGCTCATTGCGCCGGCTGGGGCCGGCGCCGACTCGGTATCCGGTCTTGCGCAATTTTTGCAATCGGCATTTGCGCTTGCGCCCGGTGACTTTCAGGGTGCTATCAATCCTGATCCATCCGTCGCGACCAGCTGTCATGTCGTTCCGGGTCGAGTTGCGCGGCTCACGTGCACGCTGACGGGCTTTGGCGCCGATACGCCCGACAATGCGATCAAGGCGATCAGCGCCGCGCTGCCGAGCGATTTCACGATGGTCGCCGCGCCCGCGCCGTTCTTGCCGACGTGGGTGCGTCAGCGGGATTACATGACGGTGTCGCTTTCGGCGAGGGACGCGAATTTAACGATTTCGATCGAGCAAAGTATCCAGACTCCCGCGGCATCGTTTGTGTTGGACGGCAGCGTAACGCCGGTCCCAGTCATCACCGGCCAAACGGTCGCAGGCGGTATCGTCGTGGCTGCCGATGCGGCACACTCGTACGTCGTCAGCGTCATCCCTGCGACTGCGCTTGGGGCGATTCGCGTCGGGAATCCGTACGCGATTACGCCACGGCAGATTTGGCGCATGGAGAAAGCGACGGTCGTCGCGCGCGACGCTGCAACGAATCTCACCTTGCTCTCGGTCGACAAGCTGCGCGTTACGCCGGCGACGTTTTCGCGCCGGATGCGTGAGCTCGAAGAAGTTCGCGTGTATTACTTCGACGCCTCGGCCACAGACAGCGCAAGCTCGCTCGGCGCAGATTGGCCACACGACGTATCGAGCGACGACGGCATCATTCGCGTGCTGCATCCCTCGCCGCCGGGGTTTGACTTTTCTGATGACCGTGGTGGGCGATGGGACGGCTCGATCATCGTCGATAAGGCCACGCATCTCGTTCTGGGCATCACGAACAGCCGGGAGCAGACGACGGTGAACATGCATTACGGGACGACGGCAACACAGATCGTTGCGCTCGCCGCACAGGCGCACGCGACGCTCGCGTTCGCATCGGAAGAGCAAACGACGGCGATGACGATCTCGAACGTTCCGACGCCGGCGACGATGTTGATACGGCGCGTGTTGCCCTCGGTCGCGCGCGTCGTCGTCGACGATGGTGTCGGCAGCGGCGTCGCAGTTGCGCGCTCGGGGAACGCGACCTACGTCGTTACAACCGCACAAGTGCTCAAGAAGAAGACGAGTGCGATGGTGTATTTTTCAAACGCGACCAGGGGAACGCGCGCGACCGTCGTGCGGACAGATCCAAAAACTGATCTCGCGCTGTTGCGCGTCGACGGCGTCAGCGCGGTTACGATCACGCTTGCGCGAACGGTATTGCCGGGACTCGACGTCGGCGTGCTCGTGTTCGGTGCCGGCGATTTTCAATTTGCCGGGATGCCGCATCTTTCGCAAGGCGCAGTGAACAGCGTCGACGACGCACACGGTTCCTTCGAGCACGACGCACCGGTCGACGACGGAAATTTGGGCGGTCCGGTGGTGGAGCTGACGTCCGGCGCGCTAGTTGGCTTGGTTGAAGGGCAACCAACCCCCGGTGAGTATGTCGGAGTCTCAATCGCGCCGATACGCCGTTTGCTGAACGGCCTACCGGGCGTGTAGTCCTTACTCCGGAAGATCGACGGTCGTTTTTAGGATCGAGCTCGCGACTTCGACGGTCTTTGCGTTTGCGTCGAACGCAGTTTTGGCTGCGATCATCTTCACAAACTCTCCGGCGAGGTCGACGTTGGAGCTTTCGACCATTCCGGAGACGAGCGTTCCAAAGCCGGCCGAACCTGCGCGCCCGACTTGCGCCGTTCCGCTTGCGGCCGAGGCTTGGTAACCGCCGCTCACACGCACGAGGCCGCCGGCATTGTGGAACGTCGCAAGCGCAACGGACCCCAGCGCAGTTTGCTGCCCGTCCGCGTAGACTCCGTAGACGGCACCGTTGGCACCGATTGTGAGGCTTTGTACGCCCGGAGGAACTGACAGTGGCCCAACGGCGCCCGACGCCGAAATAACCATGACGTCCAGACCTGTCGACGGATCGACGAGCGTGCCGTTTGCGTCGAGCGAGAAATCGCCGGAACGCGTGTAAACCGGGTCACCGTTTGCGCCTTGCAAGACGAAGAACCCGGAACCTGAGATTGCGACGTTCGTATCGACGCCTGTGGGCTGGAAACTTCCTTGCGCAGAATCGCTGGTGATCGTCGCGACGGTGACACCGCCGCCGGGCTGATTCTGCAAGTTGACGTTCTGAAGCTGGAAGCCCGTGCTTCCGACGTTCGCGACGTTGTTGGCGCTGACGTCGAGTGTCTCGCCGTACGCGGTAAGCCCCGACGCACCAATATTAAGCGGATCGACCGACACAACGTCCTCCTCGCCGTGACGACTGAATATTCGTATTTGGCTTGTTTCGCGTTTCCGACCTCTTAAACGCGCAGGCGTCGCAATGAGCGGCGTTCGGGGAGATAGCCGGCGGCAGAACGAATTTTCGCCACCACGATTCTTTATTGATGGGGGGATTCCACATGTCCGAACGGATCAATCATGTTGCGGTGTGGGTCGCCGCAATCGTTTACTACCTCTTTGGGTGGATATGGTTCACGGTGTTCGGCGCCGCGTGGGTCGCCGCGATGGGCGGCAATCACGGGATGGGCACGCCGTCGGTCTATGTGTTGTCGTTTCTCACGGGGCTGATCTTGTCGTATGCGGCAGCTGTCGCGCTTGGCCGCCATCCCGAAGATCTCACTGCGCGGCAAGGCGTGAGCTTCGCGCTGTTCATGGGCATCGCGCTGTTCGCATCGCAGACGTATAACATCGCGTTGTACTCGGGGACGAATTCGAACCTTTGGTTCATCGACACGGGTTACGTCGTCGTCGGATTTGCGATCATCGGTGCAATCGTCGGAGGCTGGAAGAAGAAGGCGGCCGCGGTTTAGCGTTTTCTAAGTGCAGCGGCGATCTCGTCATAGGCTCTGACTTGATCTTCGCGCGTGAAGTGCGCGTTCGCGCCGCTTGGGTTCGGCGCAAGATAGATTCGCGTGGTGCCGAGCTGCACGGATTGAAAGCCGTGTTTTGCGACGGTCGATTTGTCAGCGATGATGTCGTGGACGTGGCGATAGCCGGTGATCCCGTGAAAGCACGCGATGCGCGGCTTGAATTTGTGGAGCTTGTCGAGTAGAGCGTCGACGCCGGCGGCGAGCTCTTTCAACGGAAGGTCGCTCGCTTTTGCGGTCGGACGTTTCGCGACATCGGTGAAGCCGATGCCGAATTTCTGGAGCGCGCGATCGTGCTCAGGGCCTAGGGCGTCGACGTGCAAGGCCTTGCGTGCCGGCGCGCTCAGCTTCGAACGCGAGAGGCACGGCCAAAACCGGTTGCCCGGGCGGGCGAAATAATGGCCGTGCTCGACGGAATAAATCGACGGATTGATCCCGACAAATACGACGTCGAGATTTCGCTTGAGGAGATCGTCGAGCGTTTTGAATTGCATCTTGATAAAAGTGAAAGACCCTTATTGCTAAGGGTCTTTCTTTCTTGGTAGCCCCAGCGGAATTCGAATCCGCGTTGCCGCCGTGAGAGGGCGGATGCCTAGGCCGCTAGCAGATGGGGCCGTGTGGCTCCCGGGCAGAGACTCGAACTCCAATAAGCAACTCCAGAGGCTGCTGTCCTACCATTAGACGACCCGGGAATAGACTGTACTTACCTTTGTTCTTGCTGGCGAAAGTCTCCGTTTGGCTGTGACAGTTCGGGCATAGCATGCGAAGATTTTCCAGGCGATTGTCGTTCCGCACACCGTTGATGTGGTCGATTTGAATGCTTAGGGGTTTCCCCCTCCACTCACTCAGACCGCATTCTTCGCACCGATTTGTTAGTATACCAGCCTTTAGCAAGCGTAGCTTGATATTGTAGCGGCTCTTGCCGAGCAGTAATAATTCGGATATTGGGCGCCCTAAGGGGCGTGAAGCGATCTCGCCGCGCTCCCGAGCCTTGTACCAGGCCGCTGAGCAAAATCCGAACCGTCTACGGCATTCATAGTATGAGTGACCCTCATCGTAATAGCGCTGCACTTCAGCCCAATCGTAGCGCCGGCGCCGATCTCCAAACGGCCTTTCAATGCTTTTGAGCTCACCGCGCTTGAGCGCTTTGACCCACGCGGTATGACAGAAACCGAACTGTTTCTGGCATTCGACAAAGCCGTGTCCCTTCTCGTGAAAGCGCTGGACGGCGACCCAATCGTACTTACACTTCGCCATATCGAACAAACGTTCGCACGCTTGGGTGCCAACTGTTTTGCACAGTAGGCAAGCGTGCGCGTCATCATTCTGATGTCGCGAATGCGGGCGGGGGAAAGACCAGGCGTGAACCGCTGGGTATAGTGCAGACCTCGTCGTTCACTTAAGGAGGCGTCTACGCAAGCTATTGTCCTGGTCGGCGGCGAGGGGACCCGTCTGCGGCCGCTGACGTACGGGACACCGAAGCCGATGATCCCGATCATGGGCGTCCCGTTCCTCGAGTTGATGCTGCGCCGGATCAAAGACGCCGGTATCGATCACGTCATTTTGGCGTCCGGCTATCTTCCCGATGCAATCAGCTCGTATTTCGGCGACGGCTCAAAACTCGGCTTGCGCCTCACCTTCGTCGTGGAAGAGACCCCGATGGGCACCGCCGGCGCGATCAAAAACGTCGAAGAGCACATCGTTGGCCCGTTCTTCGTGTTCAACGGCGACGTCCTCACGAGTCTCGATCTGCGCGCGATGATCGCGTTTCACGAAAAGCGCGGCGGGCTCGGTGCGCTGCATCTCATCACCGTCGAGGATCCGTCGGCATTCGGCGCCGTCGTACACGACGGCACCGGACGCATCTCCGCCTTCGTCGAGAAACCACCGCAAGGCACGTCGCCTTCGAACGACGTCAACGCCGGCACGTATTTGCTCGAGCGCGAGATTCTCGACCACATCCCGGCCGGACGCGCCGTCTCGATCGAGCGCGAAATCTTCCCCGCCGTCATCAGCGGCGGCGACGCGCTTTACGCGTACGTCACGAGCGACTACTGGATCGATCTCGGACGCCCCGAGCACTATCTCGACGCGCACCACCACATCTTTGACGGCACGATGCCGCTCGCGATCCCGCTTGCGAAAAACGAGATCTCAGGGCCAGGAAAAGCGCAACCCGCCGGCACGCTCACCGCGCCCGCGTTCATCGGTGCAAACGTCGTCATCGAACCGGGCGCTCACGTCGGCCCGTTCGTCGTCCTCGGAGACGGCTGTCATATCGCCCGCGGCGCGCGCATTGAAGACTCGCTTTTATGGGACGGAGTCTGTGTTGGTGAGGACGCTGTCGTCGAACAATCGATCCTCGCCAGTGGGACACGCGTCGGTGCGCGCGCGCGCGTCGCGCCCCGTTCGGTCATCGGTCACAACGTCGTCATCGACGATGACACCCAACTTGCGGAAGGCGCGCGAATCGCCGCCGAGGGTGTGACGACGGCCTAAATCGACACGCTTGGCCGGCCGTTTGCAACCGAAAGCCCGGGGGAAAGACTCAAGGGAAACACCGGGGGCCGGGCCCCAAGGAGTCCGTTTCTTTGGACGTCTCACATGCGGGTGCGTTGATCGAACCACCGCGAACGCTTTTCATGGGGAGTTATCCTCCGCGTGAGTGCGGCATCGCGACTTTCACGCGTGATACCGTCGATAGTTTCGATGCGCGCTTCGATACGAAGAGCGAAATCGTCGCAATCGATGAGCCCGGTGGTGAGATGCGTCTCTATCCCCCCGAAGTCGTCGCTCGTCTCATTGAAGAGGATCGCAATTCGTACGCCGACGTCGCCGCGATCGTCAATGCGCATCCTTGCGAGCTCTTCAACGTCCAGCACGAGTACGGTCTCTTCGGCGGAGACGACGGCGAATGGTTTATCGACGTTCTCGCCGGTATCACGAAGCCGGTCGTCGTCACGCTGCACACCGTGCTGCCGGAGCCGAACGACCACCACCGAGGCGTGACGCAAGAGATCTGCTCGCGCGCGGCCGCGATCGTCGTGCTCTCGCAAACCGGTAAGGACATCCTGATCGACCGCTACGGCGTCGATCCCGAGAAAGTGCGCGTCATCCATCACGGCGTTCCGGACGTGCCGTTCCGCTCGACCGACGCGGCCAAAGCCGGTTTCGGAATCGGGCAGCGGATGGTGATTTCGACGTTCGGTCTGATCAGCCGCGGCAAAGGCCTCGAATTCGCGATCGAAGCGATGCGGCGGGTCGTCAAGACGCATCCCGAAGCGCTCTACCTCGTCCTCGGTCAAACGCATCCGGTCGTCCGCCGTCGCGAAGGCGAGTCGTACCGTGAATTGCTGGTCGAGATCGTCGAGCGCAACGGCTTGCGCAACAACGTGCAGTTCGTCGACCGCTATCTCGATTTTCCGGAGCTGGTCGACTACTTACAAGCTACCGACATCTATCTCACGCCGTATCTCAACCCGGTGCAGATCGTGAGCGGCACGCTCGCGTACGCAATCGGCATGGGAAAGGCGATCGTCTCGACACCGTATCTCTACGCGGAAGAGCTGCTCTCGCACCATCGCGGCGCACTCGTTCCATTCCGCGATGCTGATGCGATCTCGTCGGCGGTGACCGGACTTCTCGACGATCCCGCACTGCGCCGCGCAACCGAACGCCGCGCGTACCGGTTCGGACGTCAAATGACGTGGCCGAACGTATCGTTTGCTTACGGTCGTCTTTTTGCGGTGTTAGCGCCGGATCGCAACCGGGCGGAGCTCGCAACGTCCGCTTAGGCGGACGCCCATGCGCTATCCCCCGCTGGATCATCTCGTAACGCTGACCGACGACGTCGGCGTGATTCAACACGCCATCTACGACGTGCCGAATCGTTCGACCGGATACTGCACTGACGACGTGTCGCGCGCGCTGATGGTCGCGCTCGGAGCCATCCCCGACCGGCAATCGCACGATACGGCGGTGCGCCTCGCCGGGATTTATCTCGCCTTCCTCTATGACGCGCAGCTGCGCGACGGGCGCTTTCACAACTTCATGGGCTACGATCGGCGTTGGCTCGACATCGTCGGGACGCAAGACTCGATCGGACGGGCACTCTGGTCGGTTGGGTTCGGGATGCGGTTTGCGCCGCGCGAGTCGTGGCGCCGCGTCTGCTCGCTGATCTTCGAACGGGCGTTCCAGGTCGTCTCAACCCTCGAAGCGCCGCGCTCCCGCGCGTACGCGTTGCTCGGCATGGCACATGCGTTCGAAGCCCGCAGGCGCGACGATGAGACTCTCGAGCACGCGATCCGCTGCGAAGCTGAAGCGCTCGTGCAAGCTTTCGAAGCGAACTCCGCCCCGGATTGGCGCTGGTTCGAGGCCATGCTCACATACGACAACGCGCGTTTGCCCGAGGCGATATTGCGCGCGGGCGCGGCCTTAGAGGAAGAGCGATTCGTCGAGATCGGTCTCGATGCGCTGGCGTTCTACGAGAGCGTCACCGTCGAAGATCGCATCTTCATTCCCATTGGGAACCAGGGTTGGTACTGGCGCGGGGGTGCGCGGGCACGTTACGGCCAGCAGCCGTTGGAGGCCGCGGCAATGGTCGATGCGGCGTTGGTTGCGGCCGACATAAGTCGCGATTCGCGCTACGAAGGGCTTGCCGAACTCGCACACGGGTGGTACTTCGGTCGCAACTCAATGGGCGCAACTTTGGTCGATGGAGGGGGATGCCGTGACGGAATCGACGACCACGGCGTCAGCACGAATATGGGTGCAGAATCGACGCTCGCCTACCTGTCGAGTGCTATTTCCCTCGCAGAACCTCGCACCGAACGACTGCGAGTGGCTCGCTAATCCGAGGCAACGGGCCCTGGCGCGTCGAATAAATAGAGTGAAATGATCGTAAAAACTGAAGAGCTGAACAGCGTCCAGACGGCCGCTGTCGAGCATACCGATGGCCCCTGCCTGATATTTGCGGGAGCCGGCAGCGGAAAAACTCGCGTACTGACACACCGTATCGCGTATCTGCTGGAAAAGAAAAAAGTGTTCCCGGACCGCATCCTTGCGGTCACTTTTACCAATAGGGCAGCCGGCGAGATCAAGCGGCGCCTGTTGGAGATGGTCGGGGACGTCGCCAACGACATTTGGACCGGCACCTTTCACTCGGTGTGCGTGCGCATGCTGCGCCGCGACGGCAAGAAGGCCGGTATTTCGTCCAATTTCGTCATCATGGACGATACCGATCAGCGCCAGATCATCAAGGACGTTCTGCACGACCTGAATTACGACGAGCGCCAAATGACCATGGGTCAAGCGCTCTCGGAGATCAGCAAGGCGAAGAACCAGCTTCTCGATCCGGATCAGTATGAGACGAAGAACGCGTCGTTCGCCGGCGAGCGCTATGCCAGCGTGTACCGCGAGTACGAGCGCCGCTTAGCCGAGAGCAACGGTCTGGATTTCGACGATCTGATCATCCGAACGATTCGCTTGCTCGAAGCCGATGAAGACGTCCGGACGCGCTACCAAAACAAGTTCCGCTACATCCTCGTCGACGAGTATCAGGACATCAACTACGCGCAGTACAAGCTGTGCGCGATCCTGGCAGACGAGCACCGTAACATCACGGTCGTCGGCGACGACGATCAGTCGATCTACTCGTGGCGCGGCAGCGACTACAAGATGATCTTGAACTTCGAGCGCGACTTCAAGGGCGCGAAGGTCTTCAACCTCGAGGAAAACTATCGCAGCACGCAGGCGATTCTTGACGCGGCCAACGAGCTGGTCGAGAAAAATACGACGCGCCATCCTAAGAAGCTCTTCACGCGGCGCGCCGAGGGCGACAAGGTCACCGTCTATGGCGCCGAGAGCGAACGCGCTGAAGCGCGTTACATCATCGAGAAGGTCAAGGAGCTCGTCCACGACGGCGCTTCGTACCGCGATGTGCTGGTGCTCTATCGCACGAACGCGCAATCGCGCGTCTTCGAAGAAGCGATGCTTGCCGAAGGGATTCCTTACCGCGTCGTGGGCGGCGTTGGGTTCTACGCTCGCGCGGAGATCAAAGATATGCTCGCGTACCTGCGGTACGTGGTCAATCCGTCGGACGCGGTTGCGTTCCGCCGGATCGTCAACGTCCCGCGCCGCAGCATTGGCCAGCAAACGCTGGCGTCGCTCGTCGAAGCGGCTAACGCGGCGGGTATCTCCGTCGGGCAAGCCATCTTCGATCGCGATCTGCTGCGCCGCGTCGTTCCGAAGAAGCAACGTGAGCTCGAGCGCTTTGCGGAGCTCATCGAGAGCCTGCGCAGCCGTCGGGACAGCTTCTCGATCTCGGATCTGCTCGTCGCGGTGATGGAAGAGTCCGGCTACGTTCGCGAGCTGCGCGCCGATGACTCGGCCGAAGCCCGCGGCCGCTTGGAAAATCTCCAAGAGCTAATCGGCGTCGCACGTGAGTACGAGAGCGGCGAGAACGCCGGTTCTCTCGAGGATTTCCTGGCCAACGTGGCGCTCATCAGCGACCTCGACACGCTTGATGCGGAAGCGTCGTACATGACGCTGATGACGATGCACTCGGCCAAGGGTCTCGAGTTCCCGATCGTGTTCATGACTGGCCTCGAAGAAGGCGTCTTCCCGCACACGCGTGCGCTGACCGACAACGACGAGCTCGAAGAAGAGCGCCGTCTTGCGTATGCCGGCGTGACGCGTGCAATGGATCGTCTCTTCCTTTCATACGCGATGCGTCGCTCGCTCTTCGGCAATACGTTCTCGCATCCGAAGTCGCGCTTCATCGAAGAGATGCCGACGGTCGAGCACATCGGCGTCGTTCCGGCGGGTCCCCGCCCGCAGGGCGGACGTTGGCGCGAGGTCGCGATTCACGAGAGCGCCGGCGCAGGCATCAGCATGAATCTCAAAGCCGGCGACAAGGTCCGTCACCCCAAATGGGGCGAGGGCACCGTCGTCGACGCCGTCGGCGCGGGCGGAGACGGCTTGCTCACCATCAACTTCCCGCACGTCGGACAGAAAATGCTGATGCTCAAATACGCACCGTTGGAGAAAGTCTGACGCAATGACGCCCCTGCGCGTCGGCGTCGCCGGCGCGCTTGGCCGTATGGGTCGGGTCGCCTGCGCGGCCGTCGATTCTGCCGATGATATGCAACTGGTTGCCGGGTTCGCACGCGGTGACGACCTACAGCAATTTCTCGCACAAAAGCCCGACGTGGTCGTCGACTTCACGGTCTATCCGATCTCTCGCCAGGTGGCCGGTGAAGCGATCCGGGCGGGCGCATGCGTGGTGGTCGGCGCAACCGGATGGCAGGAAGCAGACGTTATTTCTTTTCGAGACGCGGTGGAGAACGCGAAGCTGGGCGCGCTGATCGTTCCAAACTTCGCCATCGGGGCCGTTTTGCTGATGCGGCTAGCCGAGATTGCCGCTCCGCATTTCCGCGGCGTCGAGATAATCGAGATGCATCACGAGCAAAAGATCGACAAACCGAGCGGAACCGCGCGCCTTACGGCACAGCGGATAGAATCCGTTGCGCCCGCGCTGGGCAAGGTCCCGATTCACAGCATTCGTCTGCCGGGACTCGTCGCGCATCAGAGCGTGCTGTTCGGCACGACGGGACAAACGCTGGAGCTGCGGCATGATTCGCTCGCACGCGAATCGTTTGCCGACGGCATTCTTGTTGCGATTCGTGACGTGATGAAGCGCCGCGGCTTGGGGATCGGTCTCGATTCGGTTTTATTTGGAGAGGTGGCAGCAAGATAATGTTGTTGCGAGCCCCCTCGGGGCATGTTTGCATTTTCGTAATAGTGCCGGGCTCGCTCGTTTGGGGGCCCCATGCGAAGCATGGGGGGCGCGGAGCCTGGGGCGGAGCGCCTTTAGAATGAAGCTGGGTCTTATCGGCGCGACCGGCGTCGTCGGAGCGACCGTTCTGCGCGTGCTCGAGCAGCGTCGCGTTCCGGTTGACGAGCTGCGCGCGTACGCGTCGCGTGATCGCGACGTCACGGTGCGCTTCGGCGGCCGCGACCTCCCCGTTTACGGTGCGACGATGGAGCGGCTCGTCGCCGACGCGAATGACGTCGTCGTCTTCGCAAGCAGCGACGACGCCAGCGCCGAACTCGCGCAAGACTTGGTCAACGCCGGCACGCTCGTCGTCGACAACTCGTCGACGTTCCGGATGGATCCGAGCTGTCCGCTCGTGATTCCGGAGGTCAATCCGGATTCGATCGAACCCAAGCACAAGATTTTTCCGGTCGGCAACTGCACGGCGATCATCCTGTGCGTCGCGCTCGCACCGGTCGCAAAAGCGGCGGGACTGCGCAGCGTTCGGGTTGCGACGTATCAAGCCGTCAGTGGTGCCGGCCGTTCCGGACTCGAGACACTTGAAGTCGAAGAGGGCGGCGGTAAGCCGAACGGCACGTTCGCTGCGCCGATTTTTCGTAACGTGGTCCCGCAAATCGGTTCGTTCGACGCCTTCGGCGACTCAGGCGAAGAAAAGAAAGTCGGGCAAGAGACGCGCAAGGTGCTCGGCCTGCCCAAGCTGCACATCGCAGCGACGACGGTGCGCGTTCCCGTGCGCCGTGCGCATAGCGAGGCCGTCTTTTTCGAAACGGAACGCGCGGTGACGCGCGAAGATCTGGCGCGCGCATTTGACGCCGCGCCCGGCGTCGTCTATCACGCCGACGGCATCGTCACACCGCTCGACGTCGAGGACACCGATGACGTGCACGTCGCGCGTCTGCGTCCGGAAGCGGATTCGCTGCGTGAGGAAGGCTTGCCGTCGACGCACTTCCAGATGTGGATCGTCGGCGATCAACTTCGCAAAGGCGCAGCCACGAACGGCGTGCAGATCATCGAGCTGCTGCTCGAGCGTGGCATGCTCCGTGCCCGGGCCAAGGCATCATGACGAATCCGCGCGTCATCGTTCTGAAATTCGGTGGTTCGTCGCTCTCGACGGCAGAGCTGCGAGAGATCGCAGCCTCGCGCGTCTTGGAAGCGCGCACGCGCGGCTTCTCACCGGTCGTGATTTGTTCGGCGCTCGGGCGCGCACCCGACCCGTACGCGACCGACACGCTGCTTTCGTTGCTCGGACCTGCGCGCAGCAGTCCGAACCGTGACCTGATGCTGGCTGTCGGCGAGTTGATCTCGTGCGCGATTTTTGCTGAGCTGCTGACGTCGTGGGGTGCCGAAGCGCAAGCCATGACCGGCGAGCAAGCCGGAATTCTCACCGACAATACGTGGTGCGACGCGAACATCAAGCGCGTCGATCCACGCAATCTCGTGCGCGCGATCGTCAACAACGTCATTCCGGTCGTGGCCGGTTTCCAAGGTGCCGACGAGAACAACGCGATCACGACGCTCGGCCGCGGCGGCAGCGACCTTTCCGCGATTGCCGTCGGTGAAGCACTCGGTGCGGACAGCGTCGAGATCTACACCGACGTTTCGGGTGTGATGTCCGGCGATCCGCGGCGCATCGCGGGCGCGCACACCGTCGACCGCGTGAATTGGTCGGAGATGGTCGAGCTCGCCGGCAACGGCGCGAAGGTCATGCACGCCAAGGCCGCAACGCTCGCACAGCGCGGCAACACGCCGTACGTCATCAAGGGCTTGCGTTCGAATTTCGGCACCGCGATCGACGAAGGCATCCCAATCGACCGCGATCGTCCGGTTACCGGCGTCACCGCGCTGCGCGACATTGCGTTCGTGCGCATCATCGCCGGCGAAGAAGACGTCTCGAAGCGCGCCGAGCTCGACACGGCGATGCTGCACCGCATCGCCGATCGCGGCATTTCGATCGACATGATCAACGTCAACGCCGCCGGCGTGTTCTTCGTGTGCGACTACGAAAATACGGAGAAAGTGCGCGAAGAGCTGCGCGACCTCAACCTCGCGGTGCGCATCCGGCCGCATTGCGCGAAGATCTCGATCGTCGGCGCGGGCATGCGTGGTACGCCGGGCGTCATGTACCGGGTCGTGCGCTCGGTCAGCGATGCGGGCGTTGAAATCATTCACTCAACGGACTCGAATATCACCATCTCGGTGCTCGTGCCGGAGGAAGACGCCCAACGGGCGGAACAGGCTCTCCATGACGCCTTCCATCTCGGGCGCAGAAGTGCCGAAGAGCCCATTCGGAGCTAGGAGAAAGACGATGCTTGGACGGCTCATGACTGCGATGCTCACACCGTTCCGCCTGAGCGGAGAGGTGGATTACGGCGAGGCTGCGCGGCTCGCCGAGCATCTCATCGAAATCGGAAACGACGGCGTCGTGGTTTGCGGAACGACCGGTGAATCGCCCGCGCTCGAAGACGAAGAAAAGCTGCGGCTCTTCGAAGTCGTGAAAAAGACGCTCGGCAGCCGCGGCACCGTGATCGCGGGGACCGGCACCTATAATACGCATCACTCGGTGAAGCTGACGCGCGAAGCTGCGAGATGCGGCGTCGACGGCATCCTTGCGGTGGTCCCCTACTATAATAAGCCGACGCAAGACGGTATGCTGCGTCATTTCGGCGCGATCGCCGAGTCGACGGAGCTGCCGATCGTGGTGTACAACATTCCCGGCCGCACCAACGCCAACATGTTGCCCGCGACCCTGCTGACGCTGCAAGACCGCTATCCGAATATCGCCGGCGTCAAAGATTCGACGTCGGACATCACGCAAATGACTGCGATTCTGCGCGACCGTCGCGAGGACTTCATGTTCTACAGCGGCGACGATCACATGTTCTTGCCGACGCTTGCGATCGGCGGCAATGGCCTGATCGGGGTTGCCTCGCATTTGTGCGCGCCGCAATACAAGCAGATGATGGAAGCGTACGATAGCGGTGACGTCGCGCGCGCAGCGCGCATCCATCGCGAGCTCGCACCGCTGTTCTCGGCGCTGTTTGCGACGACGAGTCCGATTCCGGTGAAGTGGGCAATGGCGGAGCTTGGATGGCACGTCGGAACGTGCCGCTCGCCGCTCGGCATGATGCCCGAGGATCTGAAGCCGCGCTTGGGCGGATTGCTCGACGCCTACCGGCCGGCAAAAGCCGCCGCCGTTTGAGCTCGATCGAAATCCTCGGCTGTCGCGTCGACGCTGTCGGACGCGAGGCCGCGGTCGAGCGCGTCATCGCGCTTGCGCATTCGCACGCACCCTCGCTGGTCGTAACGCTGGGAACCGAGATGGTGATGGAGGCACAGCGCAATCCGCGTTTCCGTTCCGTCATCAACGGAGCTGCGCTGGTCGTCTGCGACACGATCGGCTTGCTGCTCGCGTCGCGCTTGCGCGGCGGGCCGCTGCGCGAACGCGTCACCGGCGTCGATCTCGTGCAAAGGCTCGCGCCGCGCTCGCAACGCGATGAATTGCGGATGTTCTTACTGGGCGGACGTCCTGAAACCGTCGAGCGTGCGAAGACGCTACTGGAAGCGAGCGGAGCGACGATCGCCGGCGCGCATCACGGATTCTTCGCAAGCGACGAGGACGCAGCCATCACTGGGCAGGTCCGTGCCAGCGGCGCGAATGTGTTGCTCGCGGGCCTCGGCTCGCCTAAGCAGGAGCTATGGCTGGCGCAGAATCTGGCCGCGACGGGCTGTAGCGTCGGCATCGGCATCGGCGGCACGCTCGAGGTCCTGGCCGGAAACGTTCAACGGGCGCCGGAGACGTGGCAAAAGCTGGGGCTCGAGTGGTTTTACAGGCTCGTTCGCGAACCGTGGCGCTGGCGCAGGCAGCTTGCGCTGCCTGCATTCTTACTACTCGTACTCAAGGAAACGATACAACTCTGTTGGGCCCATCGTGACAGAACCTAAAATGTTGTTACGAGCCCCCTCGGGGAATGTACGTAATATCGAAATGTTGATGGGCTCGTACGTTTGGGGGCCCCATGCGTAGCATGGGGGGCGCGGAGGCCGGGCCGGAGCGCCTTAAAAAATGAAAGCCATGCTTCTGGCCGGCGGAATGAGCACGCGGCTCTATCCGCTGACGCGTTCGGTGCCAAAACCGCTCGTTCCGATTGCGGGGGAGCCGATTTCGGCGCAGATTCTGCGGTACCTGAACTCGTTTGGGATCGAAGACGTCGCGATCAACGTTCACTATCACGCCGATCAGATTAAAGAAGCCTTCGGCGACGGGTCGCGTTACGGCGTGCGGCTGCACTACCTGTTCGAGCCGGAATTGATGGGCAGCGCGGGTGCGGTCAAACAAATGGAGGATTTCTTCCGCGACGATGCGTTCATCGTCATCGGTTGCGACATCCTCACCGATGCGAACCTCGACGATCTCGTCGCATTTCATCGTTCGCACAAGGCAATCGCAACGATCGCGCTCTCCCGTATGGAGAACGTCGAGCAATACGGCGTCGTGATCACGGATCCCGACGGCCTGATCCTCGACTTCCAAGAGAAACCGCCGCGCGGAACCGAGCGCGCCAAAGACGTGAACGCCGGCATCTACTGTTTCGATCCGAAGATATTCGAGCATATTCCGGCCAACACGTTCATCGATTTTGGTAAGAATGTTTTCCCAGCGCTGCAAGCCGAACGCGCTCCGTTTTATGGGATGCCGATTCCGAATGCGTACTGGTGCGACATCGGAATCCCCGACGAATACCGGCGCGGTACCGACGACGTCCTGAGCGGACGGCTCGGCTTGCGTGAGGGGCGCGTTGGAATTCCGGTCGACGCAGCAATTGGGAAGAGCGTGCACATCGACGCCAACGTTCACATCGGTTCGGGCGTGAAGATTGGAGACCGCGTTCGCGTCGTCGGGCCGTCGGTCATCGGCGATCGCGCGCACATCGCAGCCGACGTATCGATCCAGCACTCGATTCTTTGGGACGACGTCGTCGTCGGGGAGGGTGCGGATCTCGACTATGCGATCATCGGCAACAGTTACCGGATTGCGCGCGGAGCGAAGATCAACGGCGTCATCGTCGCGAACGGCGAGCACTAGCCTCTAGCCGGCGTCTGCGTGCGCCACAACGAGGAGCGTGCTGGACATACTGCTCGATCTCGTGTTTCCGCGCGATTGCATCGGCTGCGCGCGTGAGGGCGTCCTGCTCTGTCGCGCCTGCGCGGACGTCGGCAGCCTTGATGTGCGCGAGCTCGGCGGAGTGCGCGTTCGCTCGTGTGCGCCATACGCCGGCGCGCTGCGTGCCGCGATCACGGAGTTCAAGCACGGGCGCCGGGCTTTTGCGAGCGATCTCGCGACGATCCTCGTGCCGTTCGTGGATGCGAGCATGACGCTCGTTCCGGTGCCGACGACGCGCCGGCGCCGAGCCGAGCGCGGATTCGATCAGACGGTCGTGCTGGCGCGCCGCTTACAACGTACGTGCGGGGTTCGGGTTGCGGAACTACTCGGCCGGCGGGGAAGCGCGGCGCAGCACGGACGTTCGCGAGCCCAGCGTCTTGCGGCAAGCGGACGTTTCTGCGTGCGGCGCAGTCCGGCTGCATCCGAGCGTCGTTTGGTTCTGTTCGATGATGTGCGCACGACGGGGGCAACGCTCCTCGACGCGGCTGCGGCACTGGAGCACAGTGGTCTGCACGTCGCCGAAGCACTCACGCTGGCGTGGACACCAAAGGAGCATCGATGAAAGCAATCTGGAACGGTACGGTCGTCGCCGAGAGCAACGACACGGTTGAAGTCGAGGGAAATCAGTATTTTCCCCGTGCATCCGTGAAGAGCGACTACCTCAAAGACTCCTCGAAGCACACGACGTGCCCATGGAAAGGCGTCGCCAGCTATTTTACGCTCGAGGTCGACGGTAAAACGAACGAAGATGCAGCCTGGTATTATCCGCAGCCGAAAGACGAAGCCAAGATGATCACCGACCGCGTCGCGTTTTGGCGCGGCGTCGAGGTCGTGCCGTAACCGCCTTTCCATATCTGACGCGAGCCTGCGAGCTCGCGCAACGTGGCCTCGGCAGCACCTCGCCGAATCCGCCCGTCGGCGCGGTCATCGTACGAGACGGCAGAACGCTTGGTGAGGGCTATCATCACGTTCACGGCGCGCCGCACGCGGAAGTCGAAGCACTTGCCGACGCGCGTGCGGGCGGTCACGACGTTCGCGGCGCGACGCTGTTTG
>Ga0181537_10002157_pt1 | contig 17506 bp, 11 predicted proteins | sample PEATcosm2014_Bin_39_FD_119765 | JGI IMG/M metagenome (GOLD analysis project Ga0181537, IMG submission 119765) | Peatland microbial communities from MTU Mesocosm Facility, Houghton, MI, USA - PEATcosm2014_Bin23_10_metaG | ecosystem: Environmental > Terrestrial > Soil > Wetlands > Peat | place... | reverse complement strand
GGAGTGAGCGCCGGAGTCAGCCACGCGGTTCCCGCATTGCTGCTCAGAGAGAGTTGATTGCTCTGCGGATGGTAATACACGTAGCAGCCGGAGGCCTCGCTTGGACCGGTGTTGACCAGCAGCGACGCGTTGTTGATATCCGCCGTCCCGCTAGGATCCGAGAAGACGGCCGAGAAGGTTACCGTTGTCCCCGTACCCGAGCTAGGCGATAGGGACACGGCGCCCAGTTCGCTAACGACTCCCCCTACGGCGTTCACTGCCATACCCTCGCCCGCCGCTGTCGACCCTTCCGCGTTATTAATGCCGATTGAAGTCGCTGACACTCCCGCCGCCATGCTCAAACTAAACACGGCGACCGTACCGTTGGCGATCGTTGTGGCGGAAATGCCTGACGCCAGGCACGTATACAAGCCTGAACCGCCAAAACAATTCAGTGTTTTGCCGGCGGCAGTGGCTGCCGAACCGGCACTAGCGGAAATGGAGAGGACATCGCCTGGCGGATACGACAAGGTCCAGCTAAGCGCTGCCGGCTGGTCTCCGGCGGGCGAAGTCAGATTCAGATCTAGAGTCACCGTTCCATTCGCAGCGGTGCTCGCCGAGGACAAATTCAAAGAAATCCATTCGGTTTGCGCACAATAGGCGTGCGTCACCACAAACAAAGCAGCCCCAAGCAAGGGAGCGACGTGCCGTCGCATAGTTCGCTGGTCCCCTCTTCGTAAGAGTTTTAATTAAGGTGGTTGAAAAGGGAATTGGACTCGTAATTTCGTCAGATGTTTCAGGTTTTTTTAAATTTCCACCAGGATTCTTACGCGGGACTTTTGTGTTACTTTTGCTCTCGCTCCGCAGGCACGCTGTCGATCGAGAATGTTTCGCAGCGAATGGAGGACTACCTTCGGAGCACAGAATCTCCCAGCACAACGCGCGAATGTGGAAGAAGAGCCCGCCTTGCGCGGGACGGGCCTAAACTGAAGTTGAGGCGCCGCTCGGCCGCGTGGCGAGAAAGACGTAATGCAATATTCACCCGATCGTTATAACGGCGCCCTCGGCTAAAAACGGACAGCACGCGAACTGACACTGGTTGGAAAGGAAAGCAATGCAAAAACGCACATTAGGAAAGAGCGGACTCGAGGTATCAGCGCTGGGGCTCGGCTGCATGGGCTTGAGCTTCGGTCTTGGTCCAGCAACCGAGAAACAAGAAGCCATTAAGCTAATTCACGCCGCGGTAGAGAGAGGCGTCACCTTTTTCGATACTGCCGAGGTATATGGCCCGCTGGTGAATGAGGAATTGGTCGGCGAAGCTCTGGCTCCGTTTCGTGGTGAAGTCGCGGTGGCGACCAAGTTTGGCTTCAAGGCTAATCCTGCCGACGGCGGCAAGTGGAATGCGCTCGACAGCCGGCCCCAGCACATTAAGGAGGTTGCCGAGGCATCGCTCAAGCGCCTGAAGGTAGATTCGATCGATCTTTTCTATCAGCACCGCGTTGATCTGGAAGTTCCGATCGAGGAGGTTGCCGGTGCGGTAAAGGAGCTTATCCAGGAAGGGAAGGTCAAGCACTTCGGCCTCTCTGAGGCGGGGGCGCAGACGATCCGGCGCGCCCATGCTATTCAACCCGTCGCTGCTCTGCAGAGCGAGTATTCACTGTGGTGGCGGGAACCGGAGAAGCAAACTCTACCAACGCTGGAGGAACTCGGGATTGGTTTTGTTCCGTTCAGCCCTCTCGGCAAAGGCTTCCTTACCGGTGCGATCGATGAGAACACGACTTTCGCAAACAACGACTTCCGCAACAGCGTTCCGCGCTTCAGTCCCGAAGCACGCAAGGCAAACCGGCAGGTGGTCGACACTTTAGGCAAGATCACAGAGCGAAAGAAGGCGACGCGGGCACAGATTGCCCTGGCCTGGCTGCTCGCTCAGAAGCCGTGGATTGTGCCGATCCCTGGCACGACGAAGCTTCATCGCCTGGAAGAGAACCTCGGAGCGATGAATGTGGAACTCTCCGTAGAAGACCTAAAGGAGATCGACAGCGCTTTTTCCGGCATTGAAGTGCAGGGGGAGCGGTATCCCGAGGCGCTGCAGAAACTAGTTGGTCGATAATCCTGGGTGTAAGAGGGGTGTCCCCATTGAGTACTAACTTGACCGCTCCCTTTCGGTCTCGGCTCAACCACAGGCAAAGTGCGCGGCGGAGCCGTGACCAAAGGGAGCGGTCTTTCCCGGTGACAGAAGATCCGGGAACGGGCCTTATTCGCTATGTCGAAATCGGCGGCTTCTTTCACGCCTCAGGCAGACATCTCATCGACTGGCAGGCCGTGCCCAAAGCCACGCTTCGTTCGCTGCGATCTGCTCGCTTCTTTCTTCTCACTTAGACGAATCGCCCGGCAAGGCGCCGCCGCCCGACTTACGCAGGTCCTTCGCCATCGTTAGCTGTGCCTCCAAGGTGGGCAGTGTATTGGCGGCGAAAGCCTTGACGGCAGAATTGGTGCCTCCCTGGGACTCGTCCTGAAACGCCCGGACGTCGGCCTCATTCTCCTTCACCTGATCCTTGATGTAGGCTTTGTCAAATTCTGCTCCACTCAGCTTCGCCAGCTTATCGACACGTCCGTGATGTTTCGTGTCCAGCGACTCAGGAATGGAATAGCCTGCCCTTGCGGCCGCGTCCTTTAACTGCTCGTTCGTCTTTGTTTGAGTTTCCACAACGTGCTGGCCGAACTGCTTTACCGCGTCACTGGAGCCTTTGTCCGCAGCAAGCTTGCCAAGCTCCACCTCAATAAGGCCGCCAATCGCAGCATCTTTTACGAATTTCTTGTCGTCGACTTTCGCCGGGCCGGACTGCATTGTGCCGTTGTCCTGCACTCCTGGGCGACGGTCGGGAGTGTTCCCCATTGGCATGCCGCCTTGGGCTTGTGCCATAAGCACTGCGGGCATCCAAAGCAGAGTTCCCGAAAGGATGCCAGTCAAAAATGTCCTTTGTTGCATTAAACTGTCTCTCCTTGATAGAGAGTTTATCTCAACTTGAAAGGCCTGTCTTGGAGGCGAATTGACCAGCCCCGGTGCGTCGGATTATCTGCTCGGCGGCCGACTCGCCTCCCTTTCCTCATGTGTACTTTTGGTGTCGCCTTCGCCTCTCAGCGACTCAGCCGTGCGACATTTGCCTTGTATAACTTACACTTGGCCGGTAAGAACTGCTGAGCAGTGGTTTGGTAATCAGAATGCTCCTGCAATTGCAGGCGCTGCCAATATCCCAGCCCGTTTCGCTTGGACACGCGTTCAAGCACATTGGACAGCGTCGAGAAGAAAGAAAACCGCAGGAGGGAGAACAATGAGTAACATATGCAGGATCTGCCAATCCACAGAAGTCCAAGCAATTGCTAACGCAAAATCGCTCGGCTTAGAGCAGGAATTTCAAGGTGGTACATACACCTGCTGCCAGATCGCCAAGTGGGCCGATGAACAATCGTCGGCGTGGCTTGAAGCGGCACATTCAGACGATGAACCGGCTCATGATCTCACGAGCCTACCCGAACCCCCGCAGACAGACGCCGCACTCGTTCCGGTCCGCCTTCGCCGAGCGCAGAACCGGGACCGTGGCTATCTCGCCTGAGAGGGAGAAAGCGTCATGTTACGGAAGACTATGTATTTAGAAGGGAGTGACCGCAGCCAAGATTTGCTTGATCTTAAATGGGCTTTGCGGTCTGCGGGTTACACCATCGGCTCGAGCTGGCACGACAGCGAAGGGAGCATGTCGTTCCTGGATTCTACAGATCACTGGAATGCAAAGGGAGTACGTCAGCTTCAGGCTTGTGATGGGTTGGTTGTTGTGTGTGGGAAAAGCGACGAAGTCGCGCTCGAGGTGCCGATGATGGCCGGCTTCGCGCTCGCGCGCGGCCTGGAAGTAATCTGGATAGGGCCTCCGGCGCGGTGGCTTACCGATTTCCGAGCGGTGAGACAATACGATACCGCGGAGGACTTTCGAAGGCAACTTCTTTTGCAAGGTGTGTTAAGTGCATGACTCATGCCTCGACCCCAGCGAAGTAAATACGGCGCCATTGGTCCTGTTCTACAAGATCGATGATTCGAAACGGAGCTAATTATTAGCTGTGAACAGGGGTACACAACAGGCGCCAAGCGTAATATCCGAGTTTCGTTCATTTTGATGCCGGAGCTGGCGCGCCGCAGGGGGATTCGCGCGTCAGATATGATTGGCGATGTGCTTAGCATCCTGCTCAGCACCAGCCAGGTCAGGCCATATGGACGTCTACTTGATTGACGGGACGTATGAATTGTTCCGGCACTTTTTTGCCGTGCCCGCGGCAGCCGATGCGAATGGCCAGGAAATCGGCGCCGTGCGCGGCGTTTTGAACTCCGTCTTGTCCATGATCGAGCGCGGCGCAACCCACATCGGGGTGGCCACCGACCGCGTCGTGGAGTCGTTTCGAAACGATCTGTATTCCGGCTACAAGACCAGTGAAGGCGTTCCGCCGGAATTGCACACGCAGTTCCCGATTCTCGAGGAGGCGCTGGAAGCAATGGGCGTGATGGTGTGGCCCATGGTCTACTTTGAGGCGGACGATGCGCTGGCTTCCGCCGCAAGCGCGTCCGCGCAAGACGATCGGGTGGGTCAAGTATTCATTTGTACACCGGATAAAGATCTGGCGCAGTGTGTGGTTGGCACACGAGTTGTTCAACTGGATCGCAGGCGTGACATCGTGCGCGATGAGGCTGGCATTGTAGCCAAATTCGGAGTGAGTCCGAAATCAATTCCGGACTATCTGGCGGTGGTCGGCGACAGCGCAGACGGGTACCCAGGTTTGCCAGGGTGGGGTACGAAAGCGGCAGCTTTGACGTTGTCTCAGTACCCTCACCTCGAAGACATTCCGAAGGATTGGCGGGAATGGCATCCTTCCATTCGCAAAGCCCGGCTGCTCTCGACATCGCTATTCAACTCGTGGGATGATGCCCAGTTGTTTCGGCAGCTGGCAACTTTGCGTCTGGATGTGCCCGTCTTTGACGCAGTAGAGGAGACGCGTTGGAACGGGCCGCGCTCATCCTTTGAGCGCCAATGCAAGCGCATGAATGCTTCAGGCTTGCTGAGCCGGGCCACGTCGGCAAGCCCAGCCCGTTAGTTTGCCCTGTTCATCGACATCGAAACCTGAAACGTGCGTCGCCCTTGCAGGCCGGAAACCTGTTTAGGCTGGGGTCCGCTGAAATAACACGTTTGCCAATCCCCGGCTTGCGGCGACGACTCGGAATGTCCACCCTGTCTCCGACAAGAACTCATCAAATGCCTTAGACTCGTGTTCTCGGGCCTGAAATTCATCGAAATATAGATACGTGCCAAAGCGGATGTTGGGTTTCAGGAAATCAAGCACGGTCTTCGTTGAGGAATAGAGGTCCGCATCGAAATTAATAAAGAGCCGCTCGTGGGGGGGCAAAACATAATGCGGAAGGGTTTCGCTATACCAACCCTTGACAAAAGAAACGCGGGGATCGTCGATCATTGGGATGGCGCCCTCCATCGTGAAGTGCCCCTTCTCAGCACTGAGATCCCAGGATTCAGGTAGACCCTCGAAGCTATCAAAGCCTTGCAGTTTACTTTGCGGATTGCGCAAAAGACTAGACCAGAATCTCATGGATTCTCCGCGATAGACGCCGAACTCAAGGTACAGTACTTCCCTATCGCGAATCTCCTGCGCCGCGATTCCAAATACCTGTTCTCGTGAATCGACGCGCTGGAGCACCTGAAAGCCCCTCGACTGCATCCAATGGCCGACCCATAAGTAGTTAAACACGCTGTTGAGTCTAAGAAGTGTGGAGAGAGAGCATGCTGCGCCCGCCCGCGCGAGAGCTTCCTTCGCTGCTCCGACCAGTCTGTTCACGAAACTGCTGCCCCGCCTCTCACCTCAATGAGACGTGCTTTCGCAAATGCTGGTTCCCGCACGGCGCACGTCTCCGGTACTGGGACGACACGCGTCCGAGCGAGAAACGGAATGAAAACGACAAGCTAAATCGTCTTCTTCAGCATTTTTGCGAGTCCATCCGTTTCGACGCATTGCGAATGTGTTACAGCTAGTCGGAACACGTGTCATATTGTTACGGCCATCAGGGCCGAATCTGCAAAAGGAGTTCGAACCACCAGCGAGGCCCGCGCCGACGGATTGTGAACCGGGCGCTTAGGGTTGTGTTTCTTCCACCGTTAATATTTGATCGGCCTTGACCTCGTCCATTCGCTGTATAACGCCACTCGGCCAGCGAATCTCAACGTGTTTCACTAACGAATCGCGTCCCAATCCGAAGTGCAGCCGCTTGTCGCTCGATGAGAGATAGCTACTGGCCGTCGTCACCGTGGAATACTGCGTTCCGGCCGATGTTGTCACGCTCACCACCGCTCCGATTCCATCGCGATTGCTCTTGTGACCCACCAAGTTCAACAGCAGCCAATGGTTCCCGTTAGCGGTGTCGTTTTGGATAAGGTGCGCCTCGCCGCCGTTGGTGGTAATCACCGCGTCCATTCGCCCATCGTTAAAGATGTCTCCAATCGCCATGCCCCGCCCAGCCCACCGTTCCATAAAGACGGCTCCGGAGATTGTTGACACATCCTGAAAGATCCTGCCATGGTTGCCTGGCATATTCCTCAGCAACAACGGTGGCTCAAGATAGTGCAGTTGGGGAGAGGTCTTTTCAATTGTGTCCAAGTCGTGACCTTGAGCAATCAATAAATCCTTCCAGCCATCGTTATCAAAATCGGCGAAGCGCGCTCCCCAGCCCGAATGCAGCGCAGTCGCCGCGGCGATACCCGTGGGCTGGGAGACGTAGGTAAAGCTTCCGTCGCGGTTGTTCCGGTAAAGGGCGTACTTCTGATTCGCCAAGTTATCGACAAACAGGTCCGGGTAGCCATCGTTATCATAGTCGGCGAAGTCGGTTCCCATGCCGGCATAGGTCTGACCGTCCTCATCAACTGCTATGCCGGAGAGCAATCCGGTTTCCTCGAAGGTGCCATCGCCTTTGTTGTGGTACAAGTACTGCGCAATCGAATCGTTAGCGACGAACAAGTCGATGTGGCCGTCGCGGTCATAATCGGCGATGGATATACCCAGCGCCTTGGCCGGTTTGCCCAAGCCGATCTTTTTCGACACCTCGCTGAAATGGCCGTTCCCGTCGTTATGGAACACTAGTGGGGCAATAGCGCCAAAAGAGTCCGGATGGCAGTAAGAGCGATAGCCTTCTCGATGGTCGCCACAGTAGATGTCATTGAAGTCCCAATCCAGATAGCGCAACACGACCAGGTCGAGCAGACCGTCATTATCCAGATCGACCCAAGCCGCGCTAGTCGACCATCCGCCGCCTGCCACCCCGGCGGATTCAGTCACGTCGGTGAAGGTGCCGTTGCCATTATTGTGGTAGAGCTTGTTACCGCCGTAAGCCGTGACGTAGAGGTCCTCAAAGCCATCGTTATCGTAGTCGCCAACGGCAACCCCCATCCCGTAGCCAACGCCGGTCAGCCCGGCTTTTTCGGTAACATCTTCGAACGTGCCGTCAGGCTTCTGGTGAAAGAGCCGGTTCCAATCCGCGGGCCCGCGCTTTTGCGGCACCGCGCCTTTCGGCATAGGATCGGCAAGCGGCGCACCGTTTACCAGAAAAATATCGAGGCGGCCATCATTGTCGTAATCGAAGAGGGCCACACCGGAGCCCATTGTCTCGATCAGGTACTTGCGTGATGTGTGCGGCGCTACGCCCTGGAATCGGAGCTGGCGCGCTGCGGTCACGTCTACAAACCCGCTGTGGCGACTCTGGGTTGCCGGAATCGAGCCCACGAGCGCCGCCACAACGGACCAGAGCACCAACTTGCGAAGAGTCATATTGAGGCCGAAAACAGAGTCAGTCTTCCAGATTTACGTCGATCGGGTCCTCACTTCCCGTTTTCTCCTCCTGCGCCAGCTTCTCGAACTTCTCGAAGGCCTCGCGCGCCCGTGCCTCCTCACCCAGCTTGTGGTACACCTGCCCGAGTTGATACAAAGCGGGAGACAATGTTGGCCTTAATTGAACAGCGGTCTCCAATTCCTTGCGGGCCTCGGCCAGGTCGCCCATCACCCGATAGCGTTTCCCGATTTGATAGTGCGTAAGCGGATTAGAGGGGTCCAGCCTCCGAGCTTCCAGCATGTTCGCAAGCGCCAGGTCGTTTTCATTCAACATGGCCAGCAGCACGCCGTAGTGCAACAGGTAATGCGCGTTGTGCGGTTGGAGTTTTAACGCCGCGGCGTAGTGCAACTTGGCTTCCTCGAGATGACCCCTCCAGATCTCCACCACCCCAATCATGAATTCTGCCTTATCATTTTTGGGATCGAGCTGAAGGACATGCTCGAAATGGCGGATCGCGCGGTCGTGCTCTTTCGCGAAAAAGAAACTCATGCCCAACTCATAGAACACGGTGGGCGACTGCGGATTGATCTGCGATGCATGCAAGAAGGACTCAATCGCGGAAACCTGATCGCCGGATCGCTGGTATAGCCAGCCTTGTTCCATCAGATAGTCGTAGCTGTCTGGCTTCAATTCGATGGCCTGGGCCATCGATTTTACGGCCTCCTGATTCTGTCCCAGAAGCATGTAGGCTCGGGCGGCGAGCTCGAAGTATTCCGGCGAACCATCGACTCGGGCATCTTTGAGACACGCCACGACGCATGCCCGGTCTTTTTGCTCAACACACTTTGCCAGCTTCTGAAACCCATCGGACGCGGAAAAGCCAAGGCCCGAAAAAGCCAGGCCCAAGAAAACCGAGCATAGCCTCAGAGCGGTCATTGTGGGACGACCAGAGCCTTCTTATTCTTTTCGTTAATGATTTCCGCAGCTCGCTGGGCATCCTGCCTCGCCTCCTCCGTTCGACCCATGCTGCCGAGTATGCGCGCACGCATGGCCGGAAACGAGGATTCACTCGGGAACTCTTTCTCCGCCTGGCCGAGAACATCCACCGCTTCGCTCAGACGTCCTGCGTCCGCCAATGTCTTCGAGAGGGAGTCGTAGGCCAGCGCCGCTTTCGGGTCGAGTTGAATCGCATGCCGCAGTTGCTCAATGGCTTCCGGAATCTTTCCCTCCCGCCGGAGAGCCTCTCCAAGGTATAGGTTGGCTTCCGTGTGGCGAGGCTTTGCCGCAAGCGCGCGCCGGTAATACTGCACGCAGTCGCTATATTCTCCTGCCTCGAAGGCCAGGTAAGCGAGCCGGAAATTCGGCTCGAACAGGTCTGGCATCAGTTTCACGGCCGTCAGATACTCCCGCTTGGCCTCGGCATCTTCCGACACTTTAAAGTGCGCGTCACCGAGAAGAATGTGGATCCAAACCGAATCCGGAAACCGGGCCATCATAATTTTGAAATGCTCCACCCCGGCATCCTTGTCACCAAGCTCCTTGTCCTCCCGCATCAGAGAATACAATACGTACGGATCTTCGTTGCCGCGCTTCCAGGCGTCGAGGAAGCACTCCTGTGCCGGGCGGTGGTCTTCCAACTGCTGGTAGGCCAGTCCTCGGAAAAACTGCGATTCGCCGGTCGGCGGCGTTTTAGCGAGCGCTGCCAGCGCGTCTTTACCCTGGCTTAGCGCGACGAGGGCCTCGCCCTTCCGGAGGTTCAAAGTCGCGTCTTGCGGCGCAAGAGTGAGGCCTTTGTCAATCCAGGGAAGCGCAGCGCCGAAGTCACGGCTGGCGACCAGGAGAGAGGCAAATTCGATATACAACCGAGGATCGCCGGGACATGCGCGGATAGATTGCTCAAAGGCCGTGCGGCGTTCGGGAAGCGGCACACTCGGAGTAACTGCCCTGCGATAAATCTCCGTGTCCGCGGCGGAGAGTTGGCAGGCGCAAAGCGGGGCGATTGACGCGGCAATCGCTAACAAAACAATCCCCACGCTCATCACCGACAGTCTAACATCGGGCACGAACGTGGGGAATGGATTAGCGATCCTGCTAGAAATGGTACCGAAGAGCGAACTCGACGATTCGGGGATCGAGAGCGCTTGTAACCTCGCCGAAATTCGAGGCTCCATAGGTTGTCGAGACGCCGCTGAAATTCGTATGGTTGAAGATGTTGAACAGCTCGCCACGAAATTGAATCGTCTGGTGCTCTCCGATACGGAAGTCCTTGTAGAGCGCCATGTCAAAGGTAACCAGGCCCGGCCCGGTGATGCTGCCATTGGCTGCATCTCCAAAGTACCCGTAAGCCGGAGCCGAATAGGGAGTGGTGTCGAACCATTCGGTGGCTGTCTTTGGATATGTTAAGTTGCCCGCTACGTCGGGCCTGCTGGCCAAACCCTGGTCGGAGACACTGAGTCCTGGAGTAAGCGACGCCCCGGACTGGATTGTGGTGATGCCGGAATACTTCCAGCCGCCGAACATCGTTCCCTTCCACGTCTTATCGTTTTTCAGCAACGGAATATCGTAGATATAGCTAATCGAAAGGATCTGCGGCACGTTAATCGCCGAATTGCCGTACTCGGCCTTTAGGTCGTACGTATCCTGAATTCCGGTGCCGTCGAAGAAATTAGCGTTATTCCCAGCGTTCGACAGGGAGTGAGAATAGGTATACGCCGCCGTGAAGAAGAGCCCATGGCCAACCGGGTGACGCACGTTTACCACGAGAGCGTTCCAATTCGCTCCACCAATGGATTCGTTGGTGCTCAGGCCCGCATAGCCGGGGTACGGACCATAGAAATACTCGAATGTTCCCGTATTAATCGCGGGATTGTATTGGTAGCCTCCGGTCGCTCCAGGCTGGTTAATGTCCAGACTCATCGGCATATTGGTGGCATGGGTGCCCGAATAGCCCACCGAAACCAACCAACCTGGGAACTGATGTTCCAGCGTGGCGCTGTAGGAATAGACGGTGGACGCTTTCGCGTTCAACTGGGTGGCGGCAATGGCCGGCGCGGATGGAGGAGCTGCCGCGCCGGTTCCGACGGGATCGGGGAATTGAGGGCTAAGCAACGTGATCGATTGGACGAATGGATAGTTATCGGCGCACGTGTACGTGCAGTCCGTGCCCGTGAACACCCGCGTCTCTGTCATTCCGAATCCGCCGCGGAAGGCAGTTTTCCCATCGCCGAAAACATCATAGGCGAATCCAACAGTCGGATCGACATACCAGTTTTTTCCGTTAACACTGAAGTTTCTTGGGATACCGTTCTGGCCGTTGATGATAATGCCGTTTAGCGGATTGTAATTAGCCGTTGGCGTGATGGTTCCATTCGTGTTGACGATCGGCGCCTGGGAGATTTGGTAGTCTGCCGGGTCGAACATCGACTCCCACCCATTTTGCACGTATGGCAACGGCATCCAGGTGAAGCGCACTCCATAATTAATACTCAACCGTTTCGTTACCTTCCATGTGTCCTGAACATAGGGAGCCAGAATCTTGCCGTGAATGTACGGGCGCCTCTCGGTACTGTCCTGGTAAAACGAATTCGCATCTCCGATGAGATAGTCGGCAATCGGATCTCCAGTAAAGCGGCCGGTGAAACTCCAGGTTCCATTGCTCTGCGAGAACTTGTTCTGGCGCTTGGTGCTATTCACCCAGTTGAAGCCTGCTTCAATAGTGTGTTTTCCCTTCACCCAGCTCCAGTCGTCGGTCAATGTCGTTTCGAGGTCGGAAGCGTGGATCAGAGGCTGGGTCTCGGTAACGCCGATCGAGGCGTAGCCGCCGGTAAAACCAACATCCGGAAGCCGGTTCGACAGAAAGCCCTCGTATGGAAGCGTCGTGCTGAAGTTTGAAACCTGGCTGTCATACACCAAGCCGGTTGTGTCTAAATCGACGACATAAATGTTGGCGCCCAATGAGAGCTGGTTCACCATGGTTGGAGAAATGACAACGGTGCCCTGCATTTCGATTAGCTTACTTCGGGTATCAAAGGATTGCTTGCTGGTGGTGAACGGCGACCCAAGCCACTCTTGCGACGGAAGACCCTCGAATTGTCGCAGGTCGAAATACTCGCCCATCAGTTTGACTTTGTCACTAACGTTGTAATCGACTTTACCCTGAGAATCCAACTGGTTAATCACCGTCGGATTCGTATTGATGTAATTGTTGCCCCCTTGGTTGTAGTTGGGGAGGTTAGCGAGCGCGTTCAGAAGATTAATCGAATTCGGGTTGATGCTCGAGGACGGGATCACGTACTGGCCAGCGGAGTTTTGCGGATAAGGAACCCCAGTCGTCGGATTCGTAATCACATCGGTGAAGATTCCGTTCCGCTGATCCGCGGTTGGCGTAATTCCCGTCTCGGTACTTGCTTCGCTCTGCCTTACGCCTTGCTCACTGATAAAGAAGAAAAGCTTATTCCGATCCTTGTTAAGCACCTTCGGAATAAAGAGCGGCCCGCCGAGTGTGCCGCCAAAAATACTCTGATGGTAGGCGAGGACACTTGGGCTAAAGAAGTTTCGGGTGTTCAGGTCGTTGTTACGGAGATATTCCCAGAGCGTTCCGTGGAAATCACGTGAGCCGCTGCGGGTTTGCACCAGCACCACTGATGCGCCCAGCAATGTATACTTTGGGCTGATATTGTTTTGAAGCGTTCGGACTTCCTGGATGCTGTCGGGATTCGGGAGGATGGTGGTTTGAGTCATGTTTCCCGTGTTCATGTTCCACACGCCATCTAATTCATAGAGGGTGCCGCTTCCTCCCATGCCGTTGATCGACATCAGGTTATTGGTCGCAAATCCGCCTTGGTTCTGTGCAACCCCCTGCCCCATATTCAACACACCGGGCATCAGCGCGGAAAGGCTTTGATAGTTTCGTCCGTTCAGAGGCAGCGTTTCCACCTGCAACTGCCCGACGGAGTTCGAGACTTCGCCGTTGCTGGTCTGAACCTGATCCGCCGCCGCTTCGACCGTCACTTGCTGCGAAACCTGGCCGATGGTCAGTGTGCTGTTTACGGTGCGGACCACCGTTGGCCCGAGAAAGATGTCCTTTTGAGTGAGGCTCGAAAAACCTGCCTTCGTGACGGTGATCTGGTAGGTTCCGCTGTCCAGGCCAGGCATGGAAAAGCTGCCGTCGCTGTGAGTTGTGGTTGTCAGCGCCTGGTTGGTGGCCTGGTTTGTAATGACCACCTGTGCGTCTACTATAAGCGCGCCCGCGCTATCGGTTACGGTCCCGTTCAGAGTCGCCGTCGTGCTCTGCGCGAATACCATCCCAATGAAACAAAAGATAGCGATTAATGCGAATATCAACCTGGGGGCAACCACCCCACGAGCAACATGGCACGTTTTGTTCAGCATGGATTCTCCTTCGTTTGCTAACTCCCTGATTGGCAATCCGGCCGCTGCGCACGAGTGCGCGAAAGACCGAGCCATTTGCTGAAAGTATATGCGGCATTCGGAACAGCCAGAAAGCTATCGCCAAAGAAGCCGAGTTTTGCGGTACGAAACGAAAGTGAAACCCGGCTTCTCGACTTACGTGGCTGATTATAAAAGACTTAATAGATCTAAGACCGTTATGCCCGATGGCGCGATGTGCGAGTGTGCTTTTCACATCCTAATATCTTTTGACTAATGCACTGAACTGATTACGGGCGTAGTCGTGTTTGGCCGTGCCGAATCCGGAGCCTCTGTTCGAGAAGGGATGCGGTTTTCGTGGGTCGGAAGAGGCGCTTCATCCGCTTGCTGACGCGCGCGGTTCAGTGCTGTCGGCGATAGGTACCGAACAGCGACGGGCGGGGAGCGGAGGTGGATTTCCCGCGACTTGCTGCTAGCATCGCTCCGGCGTCACTTGACTTCAAAGTGATAAGAGCCTGAGCCAACCGGCACAACGTAACTTCCGGACTCAGTCTTCGCAGGTATCGCTTTCCCATCTTCCGTAACGGTAGCGTTTGGAATCACAGGCAGAAATACTCGCGCGGTCGTGTTCGGAGGGATGGTCACGTTCAAAGAGAATGGCCCCGTCTTGGCGCCGCTCCAGTTGCTGACAATCTTCCCGTACTCCGAGTCGTATTCACCGCGGGCGTGGGTAATCCGCGCGTCCAGCAGAGGGCGAATGATGATCTCCCTGAATCCGGGTTTGTCCGCGCTGGTATCGATTCCGGCCACGGAGCGGTAAACCCAGGCGACGACAGATCCGAAGGCATAGTGGTTATAAGAATTCATCGCCGGGTCGCCCGTATCTCCGTTCCATCGTTCCCACCATGTCGTAGCTCCCTTTGAAAGCATGTAGCCCCACGACGGATAGGTTTCGTTGAGCAGAAGCCGGTAGGCCACGTCCGCGCGGCCATGTTGTGAGAGAGTGAACAGCAAGAAAGGCGTTCCCAGGAATCCGGTGGACAAGTGCCAGCCGCGGGTCTCGATATCTTTCACCAGGTTATTCACCATCGCTGACTCCAAAGCCTGGGGAGCCATTTTGGTGTAGAGCGTCAGAAGATATGCGGTCTGCGTGCCGCCGGCAACCTCGCCGCTTCCCTTCACGAATTCGTGCTGGAAAGCTTTGCGGATGTTCTCGCACAGGCTGGCATATTGTTTCGCTTCCGCATCCTTGCCCGTTGCCCGCGCCATCTGCGACATCATGTCCGCGATCAAAGCCCAGTAGGCAGTGTCGACCAGATCTTTCGGAGTTCGCTCATCGGGCGCAAGCCAGTCGGCAAAATCAGGGCCGACGGCTTTCTTGCGGAGGAAGTCGGGGTTGGCTTTCGCTATGAATTCCATCCACCGCTGCATGGGCGCCCAGTTCTCTTCGATGAACCGTTTGTCGCCGTATTGCAGCCATGCCGTCCACGGAATGATTACGCCCGCGTCGCCCCAGCCAGGAGCGCCCGCGAACCCAGGGAAAGACAGCAGATCCGGCGCGACGTTGGGATATGCCCCTTCTGGAGACTGCGCATCGTTCATGTCGAGCATGAATTTCCGCGTGAACGAGGCAGTGTCGAAGTTGTAAGCCCCAGTGCGCCAGAAAGCCTCGGCGTCGCCCGTCCAACCCAGGCGCTCATCCCTCTGCGGACAATCTGTCGGAATACTGAGAAAATTGCCGCGTTGGCCCCACAAGCCAATCTTCCACATTTTGTTAACTAGTTCGCTGGAGGTATCGAGCGTTCCGGTAGGCGGCTGGTTCAGGCTGCCGACAACTTTGCCAGAGATAGCGGCCAGGTCCGGCTTGCCTGGATAGCCGGTGACCTCCACATATTTAAAGCCGTGAAAGGTGAAACGCGGTGTGAATGATTCCTCGCCGCTGCCTCGAAGCGTGTATAGATCGGTGGCGTCGGCGTTGCGCAGATTCTCGCGGTAGATGCTGCCATCGGGATTGAGGATTTCGGCAAAGCGCAGTTTCACGCGGGCGCCAGCCGGACCCTTCACCTTCAGCGTTACCCATCCCACCATGTTCTGTCCCATGTCGAAGATGTAGGTTCCCTTCGAACCCGGCGTGACGGCCTTTGGCGTGACGACGGCGCCGACCTTGACGGGTGCGGTCACCGGGCTCGAGATCAGGGTTGCAGGCGGCTCCGCGGCCGTTGCGGGCATCCATCCTTTTCCGTGGAAGCCGGGCTTGTCCCATCCCGGTTCTTCGAGCCGGGCATCATAGGTCTCGCCGGCGTAGATTTCCGAGCTCACGATGGGCGATTGCGCGGTGGTCCAGGAATCGCCGGTGCCGATGGTCTCGCGCGCGCCGTCGCGGTAGAGGATCTCCAACTGCGCCAGCAGACGAGTCGGCGCGGGAAACAGATGGATCCCCGTCCAGATGAGCGGACTGCGGTACCAGCCGTCGCCGAGAATCGCGCCAATCGCATTTTCCCCGTTCCCTAAAAGGCTGGCTACGTCGTAGGTCTGATAGTAGACTCTCCTGCGATAGTCCGTAAATTCGGGCGTGAGTACGGCGTCGCCCACCGCTTTTCCGTTGATGGATAGCCGGTAGCTTCCCAGCGCCGTAACGTAAACCGTAGCCGATTGCACGGGCTTCCCGACCGCGAACTCGCGACGGAAAAGCGCCGCGGCCTGCGGTAGCGGGCCGGCGCCGCCAAACCGGGTGTCGTTCAACTCCGCAACCGCGTTGGCAGGCGCCCAATTCTGCGCGCCTGCGAGTTTCGCCTCCCAATGCCCGTCGCTAAACGTCCGCGAGAGTTCACCGTTCGGCCGCATGATCTTAACGAGCACCGCGATACCGGCCGGCGCACCCTTGCCGGGTTCACTCCGGCGCAGAAACGACGGCTCCAGCGCGGAAGCTTCTATTTCGATGACGTTTTTTCCGGCCACGAGTTGACCGCCGATGTCCTCGCGATCGAAATCGCTCCAGTCTTTTTTTACCCCGGTTTCAATCCCATTCACCTTCACTTTGAAATCGGCGCGAGCAATGATGAAAAGCGCCCCGCTGAACGGTTTTTCGGATAGGTTTATGGTTGTGCGGAACAACGCCGTGGTTTTTGGCTGAACCGAGAGAGCGTCCTGACCGGCCGCCCAGATCCAGCGCATGCCAGCGCGATCCGCTTGTTCCTCGGGATTCGCGCGGGTCACCCATTTCGCAGTCCAATTGCTCGTGGTGAGTAGGCCGGTCTCCCACCACGCGGGCGTAACCGAAGACGACACCTTGCCGTCTCCGTCCCACACCCGGACGCTCCAGTAATAGCGATGCCTGGCTTCGAGTGCGGGTCCTCCATAAGCGATGCCTACAGATTCCTCGGATACCTGCTTCCCGCTATCCCAAACATCGGCCTTGCCGCCCTTGAGGAGTTCGGCGCTGCTCGCCACAAGGATCTCGTACGCCGACTGTTTCCAATTTCGCGCCGGACTATCGCTCTGCCAGGAAAAATGCGGAGCCGCGGAGTCGATCCCCAGCGGGTTATCGAGATAGTCGCATCGCAATCTGACCGGAGCAGCACTGGCGGCGGAAGCGAGAAGAAGGCAGGCTAGGAGTGCGCGTGTCGACATGGCAATTCTTTCCTTTGGCGAACACTTCTCGAGAAGGGTTACGCGTAAGAAGGGTTAGGCGTAGGTGGCAACGGATGCCCTGTTGCGCTCGGCGCGCTCGGCAGTGACGCGCTCCAGGTAGCCACTCTCGCGGAATGCTCTCAAAGGGTCCTCCGGCAACCCGCGCGACCGCGACCATTCTGCGATGGCCGGACGCACATCGGTTGAAAATGCGTCTTTAAAGCAATTCTCCGCGTCCACCAACTCGCAGCGCTCCTGTGAGTGGGCTAGCTTGCGGTAGTCAACCAGAGCCGCTTTCGCCCAAAGCTCTTGAGCGGCGGTGACAGTCTGAATCATGGCTTCGATTTTGCCCTTAAGATTGTGGCTCTGGTCGACCACGTACGCAATATCGGGCCGGTTGCCGGTTTCCCACTCGAAGAAGCGAATCTCGTGGAAAATGCGGAAAACCTGGTAGGGATCGATCGAGCCGAGCGTCAGGTCATCGTCAGCGTATCGCCGGTCGTTAAAGTGAAAGCCCCCGAGCATGTCCAAATCGAGTAGCCATGCCACAATCTGTTCGATATTCTGTGCCTGATAGTGGTGCCCCGTATCCACCAGCACTTTCGCGCGAGGCCCCGCCTGCCGCGACAGTTCCAGCGC
>Ga0181537_10002156_pt1 | contig 17513 bp, 13 predicted proteins | sample PEATcosm2014_Bin_39_FD_119765 | JGI IMG/M metagenome (GOLD analysis project Ga0181537, IMG submission 119765) | Peatland microbial communities from MTU Mesocosm Facility, Houghton, MI, USA - PEATcosm2014_Bin23_10_metaG | ecosystem: Environmental > Terrestrial > Soil > Wetlands > Peat | place... | reverse complement strand
GCCCGCTCGCCAGGGTGTAAAGATCCCCGTTCGCTGGGTTGAATCGCTGGATCACGCCCTGGCTGCCCGAGCCCGGATTGATGGAACCCGAGATGAACACCGAGTCGGCGGATATCGAGTCGGGCCGGATCATGACGCTCACGGTCTGGGGGGCCGAGGTGGCGCCGTTGCTGTTGCTCGCCTGTACGGTGAACGTGTCGGCCCCGAACCGACCGGGTGTTGCCGTGTAGCTCAGCTGGTCTCCGTTGATGACCACGTTCCCCTTGGTCGGCGGCGTCACGACGGAGATCGTGATCGTCTCGGCGACCTGGTTGGGGTCGGTGGGAGAGAACGTCCCGGTTATCGCGCCGCTCGCCGCGCCCGAGATGCTGAGGGGCGGCAGCACGGGCGGCAGGTTGGTGACCGTGATGTTTACCGTTCCGGTCGCGGTGCTGGTCCCGTCCTTGACCTGCCAGCCGCCGGACTCGTTTCCGGCCGCGCTCCCCGCGGTGAAGCTGAAGGCTCCGGTGGTCGGATCGGTGATCGTGAGCACGCCCAGGGTCGGCGTGCCGGTGAGCGAGACCGTGTAGGTCTCGGGAAGATTGCCGATGTCTGTGTCGGTGAACGCAAGGGTCCCCGTGACCGTCGCACCCAGGCCCGCGGACACGTCCTGGGTGCTCGCGACCGGCGCATGCTCGACGAAGGTGACCGAGATCGGGAAGGTGAACGTGGTGTATGTGCCGTCGCGGGCATAGCCGCCGAACCCGTCGGTCACGCCGAACTCGAAGCCGTCCGAGGCCTGGTATTCGCCGTCATTGACATACCGAACGTATCCAGCCTCCACCTGTGCCAAGGTGAACGAGGAGCCCGCGTCGAGCGTCGTCGCCCATGTGTCCGAGCCGTCATCGGTCTCAAGGACGCCGCTTACGGGGGGGCCGCCGTCCCCGGAATTTGGAATCGTGAAGATGATCTCGTCGTCCGACTGCTCGTTGTCCACGGCGCTGAGCATCGAGGGCGTGAGGACCACGGTTCCCCCCTGGAGCACGGAGGCACCGTTGTTCGCCGTCAGCACGGGGGACGTGTTGACCCAGTAGAATCCGCTGTCGACCTGGGTCACGGTCCGGTCGGTGGGCAGCTTGAACGACAGGTTGTTGAAGTAGGTGAGCGCCGGCGTACCCGAGGGATAGACTCCGTTGACGTTCAGCTGCATCGCGATGCTCATGCCGCCGCTGAATCCCACCTGCGCGACGACGCCCACGGTCTGGTCGAGTCCCAGCGTGTCCGCGGTCTGGAAGGGCACCGGATTCGAAAGGAATCCCGTCGCCTGTGCGCTCAGGTAGGTGGAGATGGGGTACCCGCCGATCGAAGCCGGCAGGTTTGTGTTCCCGAGCCAGACCCCGGTTCCTCCCGCGAGGTTCTGGTCGGGCGTCAACCAGACGCCGATCTCGGCCGGCGCGAACGCGAAATCGCCGGGTACCGTGAAATCAGCGCCGCCCGCGCCGCTCGGGCCTGAATAGTCCATCTCCATGCCAAAGCCCGACGGGGCCAGCCCCCAGAAGGTGGGAATGGTTCCGGGGCTATCGACTCCCGTCACGAGCATCGTGTCGCCGCCGCGCGCCACCTGGGGCATTCCCGTGACCCATTGTACAGACCCTCCGCTCGGGGTGGTCGCCACCGGGCCGACCGTGTTGCCCACATTGATACGGAAGCTGTAGGTCGTCATGTTGCTCGCCGTGTCGGTGGCCTGGATGACGACCAAGTCCTTCAGCCCCTGCCGGTCGGAGGTTGGCGTTCCCGAGAGAAGCGTCCCGTCGAAGGTCAGCCAGGGCGGCAGCTGCAGGGGAGTGAGCGTGATCACCGCGTCCGCGCCGTTTGACTCGGCCACCGGGGTGTACCGATAGACTCCGCCGACGACGGCCCAGAGATTGGGCGCATTGGTGAGCACCAGTCCGGAAACCTGGGCTGTCGCCGCCGCGCCGGATCCTCCTCCGTTGGTGAAGGAGACATCGGGCGCAGAGGCGTATCCTGATCCCGGTGACGTGATCACGACGTTCGTCACATAGCCTCCCGAGATGATAGCCGTTGCGGTCGCCCCGCTCCCGCCCCCGCCCGTTATGTTCACCGTGGGAGGCGAGGTGTAGCCCGATCCCGACGCGGTGACCGTGATTGCCGACACGCCCAACCCCGACAATTGCGCATGCGCTGCCGCGGTCAATGCGAGCGCGACAAGAAGTCCCAAGGCGGACCGTGTATTCCGAATGATGCGCGAGGCGAGGCCGCTGCCTTGATCAATGCCCGACCCAATTGGACACAGCCAATGACATAAGAAGGCACATTTCACGGCATTCCTTTAAGTTGAGCAGCCCATCCGAAGTAATGCAGGGTATTAGTAAATCAACTGTAAAAATCCCACTCGGCATGTCCTGAGACTAGGCATCGTCGCGCGAAAGGAGGGCAATAGGACGGCATGAGGCATTCATCGGGAGGAGAAGAGGCTGGAGCGGGACCCATGGATCCTACCACGCAGGCTCCCGGCCCTTCCTGAGCAATACCCCCGGGCCCCCGGGCAAAACTCCCGGCCCATCCGGGAGTGCCCGGGCCTACGGTGCCTCGGCGTAGCCGTGCTTGATCGCGTAACGCACGAGGCCCGCGGGCTCGTGGATTGCGAGCTTGTCCTTGATGTTCGCCAGGTGGTTGTGCACCGTCTTCACCTCCAGCCCGAGCGCCGAGGCGATCACCTTGGGGCTTTCGCCCCTCCCGATCCCCCGCAGCACCTCCCGCTCGCGGGAGGTGAGGTTGACCGCCAGCGAACCCGCCTGGCTTCGCATCGCCTCGACGTAGAGCTGCGCGCTTGAGGGGCAGTAGAAACTCTCGCCCTTCAGCACGGCCACGATCGCGTCGCAGAGGATCTGGAAGTCCGACTGCTTGAGCACGAAGCCGTGGATCCCCAGCTCGATCGCCTCTCGCACCAGGTGCTCCTGCTCGTTGGAGGAGACGCATATCCAGCGGGTCCCGGGAAGCTTCGGGCCGGCCTGGCGCACGATGTCGAAGCCCCGCCCGTCGGGGAGCATCCAATCGATGATCGCCACGTCGGGCTTCTCCCTCAGGCACGCGGCGAGGCCGGACGCGAATGTCGAGCACTCCGCGGCCACCGTGAGCTTGAGGTGCTCCTTGATCAGGTGCGCGAGGAGTTGCATCACCATCTTGTGATCCTCGACGATCACTATCCTTGCGGGTCGTGCCATGAGGACTACGGCTGGAGCACGAACACGGACTGGTTGTTGACCGTCTGCGGCGAACCGGGCAGGGAGCTGAAGGTTTCCCCGTTTGGAAAGGTCAGGGTGACGCAGTTGGGCGCGAAATTGGCGTCCGTCACCCGCACCGCCGCCCAGGCGCATCCCGATCCGGCAACCGGCCCGTCGAGGTTCGAGATCCGGAAGGTGCCGGTGCTCCCCCCGACCCCGTCCTCGAGCGTGAGGTTTCCGTTCGGGGTAAAGGTGCAATTCATGGTTCGGTTGGCCGCGACGGCAAGCGGCCGCGGCGCCTGGTAGATGATGTCATTGAGGCCGTAGGGATTGAACTGCCCAAGGAAATGGATGATGTTCGTCTCGTATGGCACCGGCCAGCCGTCCGGCTCGAAGGTGAAAAGGCCCACGTTCGCGGCGTTGACTACAAAATTGAACTTCACGCCGGCGGGGTTGGCGACGGCAAGGGTGGTGGTGCTGAAGCGCAGGGTCATCGCTGCCCCGGGGGCGCCCCTTATCAGGGAGTAGACGCTGATCTGGCCACTGCTGGTCAACCTGACGGCGATGAGCGCGACGGCCTGCTCGGCAAACGGATAATACGCGGGCATGGTGTTTCCTTTTTATTTCGTGTTTGAAGTCTCGGAATTCGGAGTGAATGACGAGGAAATCTTCCGTGAGGCCGGGTCGGGCCATCGGGCAAGCGCGCGGGCGCAGCGGGGCCAGTTATTCATGACCGCGGGGCCGTCGTTGGCCTCGGCCGCGACCTCGATCCCCAGGCAGGCGTCGAAGAGCGCGTCGTCGGCGACGGCCACGGCGCTGTTTCTCAGGTAGTGCACGTGGGCGCGCAGGCGCGTCCAGTTCTCGGCGTCGATGGCCCTGCGGATGTCCGCCACCTGCGCCGGAAGCTCGCTCTGGAACTGCTCCAGCAGGCGCTGGCGCAGGCCCTCCGACGGCCGGAATGCCGGCTTCACCTCGGCCGGCTTCTCGGCCCCGGCGAGGCACACCGCGAGCTCCTCGAGCGAGACGGGCTTGACGAGGAAGGCGTCCATCCCCGCGGCCACCGCCCGGGTGCGGTCGGCCGAGTTCGCGTGGGCGCTCACGCCGACGATGCGCAGGGGATAACGGATCACCCCCGGCTTTCGCAGCTGCCGGGCGACATCCGCGCCGTCGATGCCCGGCAGCGAAAGGTCGAGCACCACCGCGTCGAAGACGTTGCCCGCGAGCCGGGTCAGGGCGGCCATGCCCTCGGAATTGACGGCGCAGACGGCGCCCTTCTCCGCCAGGTAGGAGACGAAGAGCTCCCTGATAAGGGGGTTGTCGTCGACGATGAGTATGCGCCGTCCCCGCAGCCATCCCGACTCCGATTGCGCCGCGGCCAGGGAGGGCGGCGCCCCCGGGGTCGCGAGCACCGTGGCCGTGAAGCAGCTGCCCGTGCAGCCGTCGCTCTCGAGGTCAAGGCCGCCGCCCATCTTGCGGCACAGCGCCGACGAGAGGGCCAGGCCGAGGCCGGAGCCCTCCTTCTCGGAGGTCGCCTCAAGCCGGCTGAACGCGGAGAACAGGCGTCCCTGGGAGGCAGCCGGGATGCCCGGGCCGGTATCGCGCACGGTCAGCCTCAGCCGGAGCTCGCCGAATTCGGTCTCGTCGGAGGCGAGGCCGACCGTCACGCCCCCGCGGTCGGTGAACTTGATGGCGTTGCCGACCAGGTTGATCACGATCTGCCGCAGCCTCTCCCCGTCGACCGAGACCCAGGCCGGGACCCTGGGATCGGCGAGGAACGCGAGCCCGACGCCCTTGTCCTCCGCTCTGGGCCGGAAGCTCTCGACCGTCTGCCCGACCAGGTCACCCGGATTCACCACCTTGGCTGCCAGCGTGAAGGACCCGATTTCGAGCGCGCTCAGGTCGATCAGGTCGTTGACGAGCCGCACCATGAGGTCGCTGTTGTTGCGAAGCGCCGTCAGCCACGCGGCGCCCTTCGAGGTGGTCACGCCCTCGCGGAGCAGCTCGCAGTACCCGAGGACGCTTTGGAGCGGCGTCCTGAGCTCGTGGCTCACCTTTGCCAGGAACTCGGTCTTGAGATGGTTTGCGGCGAGCGCCGCAGCGGCGCTGCGCTGGGCTTCCGCGCGCTGCCTCTCGCGCTGGCCCTGCGTCCAGTTGAGGGCTAGCATCCCCGCGCCGAGCGCGACGACGGCGAAGGCCAGGAGCCTGACCTGAACCTGGGCGGTGACCCAGCGCGAGGCCGGCAGGTCGAAGGCAAGCCAGCCCAGCATCTGGTTGTTCGGTCCGGACAGCGGGGCCCGGGCCTGGACCACCGACCCGTAATAGGTCTGGACGGGCCCGAGGACCTCGGCGCGCCGGGAATTCCAGCGCGCAAGGTCCAGAGGCTTCACCTTGCCGTACAGCCCCGCGTAATGGACGAGGCTCGGCATCAGCGTCGACGGCCAGAAATTGGCCACCCAGCCGTCATGGTCGGTGACGATGAACACGGAGCCCACGTCCGGGTTCGCGGCGGTGATGGTCTCGAAGCTCTTGATCAGGGGCTGGAGGTACTGCGGGGGAAAATCCTCGAGCTTCGCGGCGGACCGCTCGCTTCCCGCGTCCTGGCGGTAGGAGAAGACCTTGGTGAAAACGAATCGCTGACCCAGGACGGCGGCCGCGAGGGCGGGGTCGATCAGCTTGGAGCTCACCATCACGCGGGATAGGATGCTGCGCTCAAAGTTCCGGCGCGCCCAGTACCCCATGGCCTCGGTGAGCAGCGAGCCGATCACGAGCCAGATGCACAGGGCGCGCAGCAGCCGGTGAAGCTCAGCCCTCTCGGCCTCCCCGGTGGTGTTACCAAGCAGGAACGGCGACGACTGCCGCAGGACGGCCCAGCAGGCCGCGACTCCCGCCAGCTGGAACGCCGCCGCGGCGGGCCCCATCGGGTTGATCGCGACGTACCGATGGGGCAGGTGAAGCAGCTCGGCAAGGGGACCGTGGGTCGAGAACATCTCTCCCGCCGCGAGCACCAGGACCGCGGTGCGGTCCCAGCGCCAGGCCGCCGAGCCCGAGCCGGCCAGCGTGGCCGCCGCCGCCGCGACCAGGACCGCGAGCGCCACTCCTCCCTGGACCGGATAGCGCACGCGGGCGGCCGCCAGGATCCAGGGCGCCGCGACGAGCACCCACTTGAGCGCCTTGAGGACGGGATGCCTCCAAGACCGTCCCGCCGCGAGCCACCACCCGGAGGAAAGCAGGGCGGTAGAGGCCCCCAGCGCCAGGTCCCAGCCAAGCCACTGGGGGTTTTCGCCCTGCTGCTCGGTCGTCACGAGCATCTGGGAAATCTCCAGCAGCGCTGCGGCCATGCCGGCGGCCCCGGCCCACGGCAGCCAGGAGTGCCTGCCGCTCCTCCTCTCGGCCGTCATCCATATGAAGAGCACTCCCGCCCAGCCTCCGCCCACCAGGAACCACGCATAGTCCTGGCGGAAAGAGATCCAGTCCCAGAGGGTGACCTCGTTCATGGCACCGGCGCGCTAGCGAGCCACGGGATCGAGGGGACGAAGAAGAAGTCGCCCCCGAGGCGCCTGAGGAAACGCGGCACCGGGGGAAACGTGAGGCCGCGCCAGGTCCAGTTCTTCCCCTCGCCCCCGAACAGCACGGAGTCCCGCTGGTCGGTCTGACCATTGCCGTTCTTGTGCGGCGGAAACGCGGTGTCCCATGCCCAGGAATTGTGAAGGGTGCCGAACTGCGTGTCGGGATTGGTCATGTAGGCCATGAACAGGAGGCCCACGCCCTTGTCCGGCCAGGGGCCGGTGCCCCGCGACAGCGCTGCGGCGATCTTGCCCGTGTCATCGAACACCATCGATCGCCGCACGACTTGGGCGGCCACCGTGTCGCCGATCTCGGTGCTCCGCACGCGCGGGTTCATCTTCCTGATGTGCGCATGGAAGGGGCATCCTCGGGCCGCGGGATCACCCTCAAAGTCGAATTGGTTCACCCTGCCCGGCTGCGCCTTTGCCTGTCGGCCATTCATCAGCTCGATGAGCGGGGTGCCGTCGCGCAGGCGGCCCATGAGAAGGGCCGGCGCGAGCTCGCGGGCGTTGGGATAGTCCGCGCTGGCAAGGACCGCCGCCACCTGCTCCTCGTACCTGCGGAATGCCGCGACATTCTGCTCGATCTTGAGCACGGCGAGGTAGGAGCCGCCCGCCACCGCCCCCGAGTTGGAAAGGTCCTTCGGGAGGATCGCCTCGTTGAGCGTCATGTCCACCCACGGGCTTGGGGGGTTCCTGCGCCGCTCGCGGGTGTAGAAGACCGGCATGCTGATGCCGTCGACAAAGCCGAACGGCTCGCGGTTGGACCCCTTCGGATCACGCAGGCGAATCCCCTTCTCTATGGGCTGGATGATCGCCGCCCCGCGGCTCCCGCACCACACGGCGAGCTTCGCGACGGCCTGCTCGAGCGCGGACTCATCGTCGCAGGCGAGGATCCAGAGGCCGTGGGGCGACTTCGTGAAGGGCGGGCCCCAGTCCGCGATGACGGTATCATCCGTGTTGACCTTCATCCCGTCGCGCATGCTGTCGCCGATGGCCAGGTGGCCGACGCCGCGCTGGCCCTCGGACACCGGTTCCGCCGCGGCCTTGAAGTTCGGGAATGAGCCGGTGTTGGTCGTCCGGCCGATCGCGGCCAGGCCGGCGCGCGAGAGGGCGAATCCCGCGAAAAGCCGCCGCGAGGCCTCCACGCGAGCGGCCACGATCCTGGACCTCTTGAACGCCTTCGTGTGCTCCCGCTGCTTCCATGCGGACACGACCCAGTCCGAGGCCGCGTCCCTCAGGAATTTCCTGTACGAAGCCTCGCTGCCACCGTCGTTGAAGCGGAAATACACCAGGCGCGCGTGCTCGCGGCCGTGGCTCTGGAGGATGTTCCCCTGGATCGCCCCGAGAAACGCCTTGAACGTCCCCGGGCTGAAATGGGTGGCGTTGCCCTTCGGAAACCGTGGAAGGCTGGCGGCTCTTTTGGACGCGGTCGTGCGCATCGTTTCTGAATGGCTGGAGTGGGAGCAGTCGGCCGGTTGCTGATGCCTGCCAACGATCCACTATAGCACCCCGCAAGGGGAAACCCCAAGGGCCAAATTCCCAGATGCACCGGGCAATAGTCCCGGTCGCCGAACCCCCTCAGGCCCCCGCCGCGGGGGGCCGCCTCACGGGCGTATCTCGACCTCCCCCTCGATCTCCACCGGGATGTCGAAGGGAAGCGCGGCCATGCCGACGGCGGAGCGCGCGTGCGCCCCCCGCTCGGGCCCGTACAGGCTCACGATCAGCTCGGTGAACCCGTTGATGACGTCGGGCTGCCGGTTGAAGCCGGGGGCGCTGTTCACCATGCCGAGGATCTTGAGCCATGCGGTGACCCGGTCCAGGTCGCCCAGTTCGCCTTTCAGGCTCGAGAGGATGGAGAGCCCCACGAGGCGGGCGGCGGCCTTCGCCTCCTCGGGTGTGACCTCGAGTCCGACCTTCCCGAGGGGCCTCGCCAGCGTGCCGTCGGCGTTCAGCGGCCCGTGCCCCGAGATGAACGCCCGGTTCCCCCGCACGCGCACCCACGGGAAGGGGAGGGTGACCCCCGGCGGCATGACGAGCGGCCTCGGCAGCACGAGGCCGAGCTGCGCGAGCCTGGATTCAACCGCCGCCACGGGTGGAATCCTCCTCGTAGGTCGCCTCGATGATCTCGCAGAATTTCTTCAGGTCCACGTTGCCGCCGGAGACGACGGCGACGATCGGCCCGGGGCCGGCCTTGCCCGTCAGCGCCGCCGCGACCGCGAGCGCTCCGGCCCCCTCCGTGATGACGCGCGCCTTCTCGGCGATCAGCCGCATGGCCCGCCTCGTCTGCTCGAGCGTGACGACGATGCTGCCGTCGACGACGGGCACCATCCGCTCCCACATCCGCGGGAACACGCTTTGGCCGCCTGCGCCGTCGACGAAGGACGCCTTCCAGCCGGGGAACACCTGCGGCAAGCCCGTGGCGAACGAGAGTGCGGCCGGGGCTGCCGTCTCGGGTTCCGCGCCCCAGACCTTGATCCCGGGCTTGAGCGCCTTGACCGCGCTGCCGAGGCCGGTGACGAGGCCGCCGCCGCCGATGGCCGCGATGATGGCAACCGTGTCGGGCTCATCCTCCAGGATCTCGAGCCCCATCGTGCCGTGGCCCGCGATGAAATTATGGTCGTCGAAGGGATGCACGAACGTGCCCTCGACGCCCGGGAACGAGCGGTCGTCCAGGGCCTTCCACGCATCCGCGTACGGCACGAGCACGAGCCTCGCGCCGAGCGACCTCATCCGCTCGATCTTCGAGGCGGGCGCCGTCTCGATCGCGACGACCGTGCAGGGCACGCCGGCCTTGCGCGCCGCGTAGGCGACGCCCTGTCCGGCGTTGCCGGCGCTTATCGTCCAGACCCCGCGCGCCCGCTCGGCCTCGGAGAGCATGGCGACGGCGTTCGCCGCGCCCCGCAGCTTGTAGGCGTTGATCGGCTGCAGGTTCTCGAGCTTTAGCCGGATGTCCGGGTTGCCGGGCCCGAGTTCGAGGCGAACGAGCGGCGTGCGGAAGATGGTGGACGCGATCCGCCGGCGCGCCTCGCGGATCTCCTCCAGCTCGACCCGGCGGATGGAATCACTGATGAAAGGCAAGGGGAGGGGCGCCTACGGCGCGGGCTGGAAGCCCTCGACACCCATGTTCCACAGGAGGAAGGAGTACTCGTCGGCGGCCAGCACCGCGGCCTGGCTCTTTGTCGCGCCGATGAGGCCGTGTCCCCCCTCGTAGTCGACCCGCAGCAGGATCGGCGCCGTGCCCACCGTGTCCGCCTGGAGCGTCGCGGCCATCTTGGCGGCCTGCCAGGGATCGACGCGGGGGTCGTTGGCGCCGGTCGTCAGCATGACCGCGGGGTATTTCACCCCGGGCTTAACGTGGTGGACCGCGCTCGTCGCATAGAGGTTCCTGAAGCCCTCGGCGGTCTTCACCGACCCGAATTCCGGGACGTTGGGCGGGCCGTTCGGGGTCGTCTCGATCCGAAGCTGGTCGCTGACCGGGATCTCATCGAGGATCGCCGCGAAGAGCTCCGGTGCGCGGGTGATGGCCCCTCCCATCGTGATGCCGCCCGCGCTCCCGCCGCGGCCGCCGAGCTTGCCGGCCGAGGTGTAGCCGTTCGCGATCAGCCATTTTGCGCAGTCGATGTAGTCGGTGATCGTGTTCACCTTGTTGGCGTCCTTGCCCGCGAGGTGCCACTCCTCGCCGTATTCGCCGCCGCCGCGCACGTGCGCTATCGCATAGGTCCCGCCCCGCTCGAACCAGGCCATGCGGATGGCCGAGTAGCTCGGGTTGGAGTTGATGCCGTAGGAGCCGTAGGCGTAGAGGAGCGTCGGGTTCGATCCGTCCTTCTTCAGGTCCTTCCTGTGGATGATCGAGAGCGGGATCATCGTGCCGTCCGTGGCGCGCACCTTGACCTCCTCGGAGGTGACGCTCGAGTAGTCGACCGACGACGGGGGATCGAGCTTGGTGTCGGAGAGGACGGCGGCCGCGGGATCGTAGGAGTACCAAAGCGGGGACACCGTCCAGCCCTGGATCTGGGCGATGAAGCCGTCGCCGTCATACTCGGTCTCCATGCTCGCGATGGTGCCGTTGATCGGGAGGGCCACCTCCGTCGTCTTGCCGTCCCAGTCGATCCGGGTCACCCGGCCGAGGCCGTCCTCAAGCGACTGGACGTAGACCGCGTCGCGCGCCGCGTTGATGTCCTCGATGACCCGGTCGCTCGGGGGGACGACGAGGCGCGCGTGGGCAACGTCCGGGTGGCCCGCATCGGTCACGACGACCTTGAAGCGCAGGGCGTCCTTGTGGGTCTGGAGGTAGAGCTGGTTGCCGTGGACGGTGAGGTTGGTCACGCCGGCCGACGCGTCGCAGACCTTCGTCCATGCGGCCTTGCCGCCGTCCAAGTCCGCCCTCTGCGCGGTGTAGATGTCGATCTCGTTCTGGACCCCGTGCACCACGAGGCCGACCGCGTAGTCCGAGCCCTGGGTCACGAACGCGGTCGCGAAGTCGTCCGGGGTGATCGCCACGCCCGCCGACGTCCCGATCCCGAACACGGCGACGTCCGTCGCGGGGTCGGTGCCGAGCACGTGCAGGTAGGTCCTGATGTTCTGGTACTTCGCGGTGCGGGGCGAGTCCGGCCCGAGCAGCTGCATGCGCCGGTAATAGAGGGCCTTGCCGTCCTCCCGCCAGGAGGTAACGCCGAACCGCGCGCGGTCGATCGTCTCCGCCAGCTCCTTGCCGGTCGCGGTGTCCAGGAAGTGCATGACCGCGTTCTCGGAGCCGCCCCCGGAAAGCCCGACGGCGACGTGGCTCCCGTCGTTCGAGACCGAGACGAACGAGATCGCCTGGTGGTGGGTCCCCTCGGAAAGGGCCTGCGGGTCGAGGAGCACCCGCTCGTCCGTCCCATTGCGGACATAGAGCTTGGGCAGGTTCGAGCCGGGCGAGATCTTCTGGTAGAAGAGCTGCCCGTGGCGGCGCACCACGCCGCTGGACGAGATGATCGTCTCCTCGAGCGCCCCGATCCGGGCGATCAGCGCCTCGCGCCCCGGGATCGCCTTCAGTGCCGCGCGCGTGCGGTCATCCTGGGCCTTCAGGTAGGCCTGGAATTCCGGGTCCTTGGATTCCTCCATCCAGCGGTAGGGGTCGGTGACCTTGGTTCCGAAGTATTCGTCCACGACCGGGACCGTCTTCGCGACGGGCGCGTCGGCGAGCGCGGCCCGGGCCGGGCCCGCGAGCGGGAGGGCAAGCAGTGCGAGCGCGAGCAATGGGGCGCTCGCCGATCCCGGGCGACGCTTCGGATGGAGACGGGAGTGGGGGATGTTCATATTAGAGCGGGCATATTCCATCAAAAGGGACGCCAAATCCAGTAAATGCGCACGCGCGGCCGGGAGCTTTGTCTTTCCGACCGCCATGCCCCCAAAGAATCCTTTCCCCCAGGCGGGATGCGGGGCTAGGGTGCCGGCCGGGCGGATCGCCCGCAAACCCCGCACCCGTGTCCCACGCTGCAGATGAAAACACCCCTCCTCGGCTGCGCCGCGGTCGCCTGCCTGTCCGCCGCCATGGCCGAGGATAATCCCCCCGCGTCCGAGCGCTGGCTCGCCGGGGCGCAGGTCGCGCCCGCGTTCGCGGCCCCTGCCTCCCGCGACGCGTGGGAGGCCCGGCGCCTGGAGATCCGGGCGCAGCTCCTTGCGCTGCTCGGCAAGCTTCCGCCGCGCCCCGCGGTCCCCAAGGTCGAGACCCTCTCCCGCGAGGACCGGGGCGACTACGTCCTCGAGCATTTCCGCTTCGACAACGGCGCCGGCTCCGTGGTGCCGGGATACCTGCTTCTGCCCAAGGCCGCGCCCGCGAAGTCCCCGGCCATCCTCTACTGCCACTGGCACGCCGGGGAGTACGACCTCGGGAAGGAGGAACTCTTCCAGGCGGTCCACACGCCGGAGGCCCCCGGTCCCTCCCTGGCCCGGCGCGGCTACGTGGTCCTCGCGGTCGACGCGAGCGGCTTCGGAGAGCGCAACGGCCGGGGACCCGACGGCCCCTCGCAGCGGGGCGGGGCCGCCGAGGAGACCGCGGCGAAGTTCAACCTGTGGGTGGGGCGCACGTTCTGGGGCATGCTGCTGCGCGACGACCTGATGGCGCTCGACTACCTCGCCTCGAGGCCCGAGGTGGACGGGGACCGGATCGGCGTCACCGGCATGAGCATGGGCGCCACCCGCACCTGGTGGCTCATGGCGCTCGACGAGAGGCTTAGGACCGGCGTCGCCATCGCCTGCATGACGCGCTACGAAAACCTCATCGGGCACGGCTCCATCCACGAGCATTCCATCGGCTACTTCGTGCCCGGGATGCTCAATCATTTCGACAGCGAGGCCGTGATCGCGCTCATTGCGCCGCGTCCGGTGCTCTTCCAGACCGGCGACATCGATCCGGGCTCGCCGGTGGACGGCGTCCACGCCATCGAGAGCGCCGTGCGCCCGGTGTACGGCCTCTACGGCCGGCAGGACGACTTCCAGAGCCTGGTCTACGCCGGCAAGGCCCACGTCTACACCCCGGAGATGTGGGCGAGGACCCTCGCGTGGATGGACGCCCGCCTGCGCGGGCCGTCCGCCGCCCGCTGAGAGCGGGTCCTTGTGTTGTTGGTCCGGGGCCTGCTTACCTTCCCCCATGGAGTCCAACCCCCGCCCGCCGGCCGGCATGGTCTACGGGATCAACGACCGTATGCCGCCCGCCGCCGCGCTCGCCGTCAGCCTCCAGCAGGTGGCCGCGATGGTGGTCGGAGTCATCACCCCGGCGCTCCTCCTCGCCAACATCCTCAAGTTCTCGCCGCAGGACACGGCCTACCTGACCAGCATGGCGCTTGTCGCCGCCGCGCTCGGCACCTTCCTGCAGACGACGCGGATCGGTCCCGTCGGCTCCGGGCTCCTCAGCGTCACCGGCACGAGCTTCGCCTTCATCCAGCCCCTCATGCAGAGCGGCCGGATCGGGGGTCTGGCGCTCATGTTCGGCATGTCGCTCGCGACGGCCCCGGTCTCGCTCCTCCTCGCGCCTTTCCTGCCGAAGCTGCGGCGGCTCTTCTCGCCTCTTGTCTGCGGCATCGTCGTCCTCCTGATCGGGATCTCGATCATACCCGAGGCGATGTACGGCATCATCGCGTCGCCCGGGCCCGGCGCCCCGGCCTGGGCCGGCGCGGGCGTCGCCGCCTGTGTCATCGCGGCCGTGGTCGCCGCCCAGGCCGTCGGCCAGCCGTGGACGCGGCTCGCCGGGATCCTCTTCGGGCTCGTCGCGGGCTACGCTGTCTGCGCGCTCTTCGGCTGGCTGCACATGCCCCCTCCGAACGACCGGGGATGGATCACGCTTCCCCGCATCCTTCCGCACGGACTCGCGTTCCGCTGGGAATTCTTCCTGCCGTTCGCGTTCATCTACGTCGTGTCCGTGATCGAGGCCCTGGGCGACATGACGGCGACGGCGCAGCTCTCGGGCCTTGAGACGCGGGGCCTCGAGCACGGCCGGCGCATGCGAGCCGGCATCTACGCCGACAGCATCACGAGCACCGTCTCCGCGCTCATCGGCTCCTTCCCAAGCACGACCTACGCCCAGAACAACGGCGTGATCCAGATCACCGGCGTCGCGAGCCGCTACATCGGCCGCTGGATGGCGGCGATCCTCGCGATCCTCGGCCTCTTCCCCGCGGTTGCCCGCTGGGTCTCGGCGATGCCCCCCTCGGTCCTCGGCGGGCTGGCGCTCCTTCTCTTCGGCCTCGTCTCGGTCGCGGGACTTCGGCTCATCTCCCAGGCCGGCCTGAGCCACCGCAACGGGCTCGTCGTCGCGCTCGCCCTGGCGGTGGGCATCGGGGCGCCCTCCCAGGGCGCCTGGCTCGCGACGCTTCCGCCGGTGCTCCAGACGCTCCTGGAATCCGGCATCTCCGCCGGGGGAATCACGGCGCTCCTCCTGAACATGGTGCTTCCGGGCGGGCAGGAGTCGCCGCTTGCCGTCGGCTCGGAGTAGCGCGGCGCGCCGCTACGTTGCGGAGGCCGGCGCCCCCCGCAGGGCCCGCCGGATCGCGGGCTGGAGCTTGCGCTCAAGCACCCACGCGAGGCCGAACGTCGTCACAACAAGGATCGCCGCGCGCAGCGCCCAGGTCCACGGCGTGCCCGAGGGGAGCCAATAGGCGCGGAACACGCCATACTCGATCGGGAAGCCGACGGCATAGACGCCGAAGGAAATGGCACCGAGCGGCGCGAGCCGGGCGAGCGGCGCCACGGGGGGCCTCCACGCCGCGAGCATCCAGGCCAGCACCAGCGCCACCGTGTAGCACGCAACCGCGCCGGGTTCGCCGATCCCGCCGGCATGGAGTCCCCGCGCAAGGGCCAGCGTGGCCCAGGAGAGGCAGATCCACCCGAGCGCCCTGGCCAGGCGCTCGGCGCGGCCGGTCACGGAGAGGAGCAGCCAGACGAAGGCCGGCAGCAGGTCCATCCTGTGGAGCGACGGCATCGGCAGCGGGGCGACCCGGTCCGGGACGTGTGCGAGGACGAGGAGATCCATGAGCGGTGCGAGCGGCCACATGACGAGGATGACGAGCATGGCGCTCGGCCAGTTGCCGGGCTTCCCGGACACGGGCGCAAGCCAGGCGACCGAGAGCCCGGCGATCCAGTACATCGCGCCGAAGGCGTAGCTCGACGCAAGGATGTGGTCGCCAGGAAGCGCCGCGGAGGCAGCCGCGCCGACGATGAGCAGGCCCACGGCCCAGAGGATCCGCGGGGCGAGCCACCACACGACGAGGAAGGCGAGGTAGTACACCGCCTCGAAGTTGAGCGACCAGAGGTTCAGGTTGTCAGGCATCACCTCCACGGTTCCGACGACCGGGTAGGGCTTGAAGTTCTGGAGGAACGCGAGGTTCCCGAATACGACCCCGGGCGCGACCTGCGGAAGGAGGAGCCAGGCGAGGAGCACCGCGGCGGTGGTGACCGGCACAAGCCGGACCAGCCGTCGCCCGAGGTAGCCGCGGGCCCCGCCCGCGGAAAAGGGGGCCCTGACGGTGAGCCCGATGACGTAGCCGGAGAGGACGAAGAAGAAGAACACCGCGACGAGCCCAAGGTTGAACCACCAGAACCGCTCGGAGGGCGCGTAGGCCGGGTCCAGCCGGCGCATCGGCGCCGTCATGTGGCCGTAGAGGACGAGGCACGCGCAGATCCCCCGCAGCCCCTCGAGCGCCAGGTCCCTGGAACCCGGCGCGGCGCCGGCCGCGGGGACCGGGGCGAGTCTTGCCGCGAGGATCCCCCTCACGCGCGGTCCTCGCGGGTCGATGGCTTCGGTTTGGGTTCGCAGTCCACGGCCGGAAATCGTTCGCGGGCATTCTTCGGGGCGCGGCCCAAAGTGCAACGGGCATCCGCGCCCGGCCGCTCCCGCGTCAAGCCGGGGGCCTCGGCTCCTCCCGCGGCGCGACCCATATGATCCAGGCGACGAGCACGGCCTGGAAGGGGATGCGAAGCCACAGGAAAAGCGGCGAGAACCCGTATCCCGGCATGTGGCCGAGAAGCGCCACATGGAGGTTGGCCGGGAACATGACGACGAGGAGGGTGATGAGGCCGATGCCGGCCGCGTTGCGCAGCCTCGGCACGAGCAGGCAGATCCCCCCGGCGATCTTGCACGCCCCGGTGATCCCGGTGATGGCCGCGGGCCACGGCATCCAGTAGGGGACCATCTCGGTGTAACCGTCGAACATCCGGAAATGGTTCACGCCTATGCAGACGAAGAAGCCCGCGAGGATCCATCGAAGGACGATTTTAGCCGTAAGGCTGCCGGGGGTCATTTTTCTCGGGGGCTGGCTTATTGTCTCCCCAGGCCGGCGGGGACGCAAGGCCTCCGAAGGGATCGCGCCGGGAGGCCGCGTCAGGGCGCGATGCCCCTCATGAAGACGTCGATCCCCTCCTCGCGGTAGGCCGCCGCGCTGTACTCCGGGGCCTTCCTGAGGGCCGACCTGCGGATCACCGAGGAGAAGATCGTGCCCGCGAGGAGGTCGGCGGCGACCGCGGGGTTGAGCCCCGGCCTCGCCTCGCCCGACTTGCAGGCGGCGCCGAGGCGCGCCACGAGCGCGGCGCGCATCGGCTGGAAGATTCCCTTGAGCGCCTGGTTCTGGCAGACCGCGTGGCGGTGGATCTCGCCGATCATCGTGCGGATGAGCGGCAGGTTCGCGACGAGGAGGGCCTCGTAGCGGACCCAGAACGCGCCGAGGTCCGCGCGCAGCCCGTGCGCGCGGGTGATCCCGGCGCCCGTGGCGCCGGCGTCCTTGCCGAACGCGTTGCCGACGACGGCCTCGATCAGATGCTCCTTCGTCCCGAACTGCCTGAAGAGGGTGACCTCGTTGACGCCGGCCTCCCTCGAGATGGTGCGCGTGGTGGCGCCCTCAAGTCCGTCGCGCGCGAAGACGCGCGCGGCCGCGGACAGGAGAAGCTGCCTTGCCGGGGGGCGCCGGCGTGAGGCCCTGGATGGGGTAGACATGCAAGTACTTGCTTGCATGGTCGAGGCCGTGGGACGTAACATCAAGATCGATCTTGCAAGCCCGAGAACACAGCCCGCGACCGTCACCGCGCATCCCCGCGATGCGCTCCCGCCCATGATGGCCCCCGTCATCATCCTCGGGGCCATCATGATGTTCGTGTTCTGGGACACCTCGGATCACGGCTGAGGGATTGGCCTTGCCCGGGAGGGCGCGGACAAGCAGGTTCGCCGGTCTTCACGTGAAAATCGGATTTCTCG
>Ga0181537_10002153_pt1 | contig 17542 bp, 9 predicted proteins | sample PEATcosm2014_Bin_39_FD_119765 | JGI IMG/M metagenome (GOLD analysis project Ga0181537, IMG submission 119765) | Peatland microbial communities from MTU Mesocosm Facility, Houghton, MI, USA - PEATcosm2014_Bin23_10_metaG | ecosystem: Environmental > Terrestrial > Soil > Wetlands > Peat | place... | reverse complement strand
GCTCGATCGATGCGGGCAGCAACACGGCCACCTTGAGCTCGAGCGCCGGTGCGGTACTCGACGGCCGTGTCGGCGGCTCGAGTGCGGACCACCCGAACGTCACGGCCGCCGCGGTCACGGTCGACTCCGCGACCAACGCAGGCAACGCCGGCAATGCGCTCTGGGTCAATGCCGCGACCATCACGGCGGCGGCCCCCGGCGGCGGCGTGTGGATCAACGATGCGGCGACGACGCCGGTGACGGTGCCCTCGGTGACCGCGGGCGGAGGTGCGGTGGTGATCGGCGGGGCGGGCAACTTGCTGATCGGTTCCATCGACGCCGGCAGCAACTCGGCGACGTTGAGCTCGAGCCAAGGCGAGGTGCTCGACGGCCTGGCCGGCGGCTCGAGCGCGAGCCACCCGAACGTCATCGCGAGCGCGGTCACGGTCGACTCCGCGACCAACTCCGGGAACTCGAGCGACGCGCTCTGGGTCGATGCCGCGGCGATCGCGGCGGCGGCCCCGGGCGGCGGTGTGTGGATCAACGACAGGGCGACGACACCGGTGACGGTGACCACGGTGAGCGCGGGCGCAGGGCCGGTGGTCATCGGCGGCCAGGGGACCTTGGTCTTGGGTTCGATCGAGGCCGGCACGGGCGATGTGAGCCTGACCTCGATCACCGGCGCCATTCTGGATGGGATCAGCGGCGGCTCGAACACGACCACGCCGAACGTCACGGGCGGCACCGTGACCTTGGATGCGGCCACGACGGTCGGCTCGATTTGGGATCGGGTGTATGTGAACGCCGCCGGCAGCATCCAGTCGACGACGCCGACGGCGAGCCAGTACATCAACGCCCCGCCGACACCGTACCCGGCGTTGCCGCTCGTGATCGGTGTGTCGCCCGTGACGGAGTACGCCGCCTATGCCCAGGCTCAGGTGCAGGCGCCGCAGCAGTTGCCGATCACGCTGATCGGTCAGCCGGTGCGCATGGCGCCGCCGATCGAGGTCACCGCGGATCTCTTCGGCATCGCTCTACCGAGCGGGGTCGATTCGACCGCCACCCAGCAGGATACGACCCTGGGCACGGCATCGCAGCCGATCTTCGGCGGCAACGACGATGAGATCCTGCGAATCAAGGACCAGAAACTCAAGAGGAAGGCGCCCAAGACCTCGCGCCGGAACGACGTCAAACAAACCAAGTGGGAAGGATGATATGAAGTTCGCCAAACCCGTTGCACTCAATCGCAACACGCATCGCCAGCTGCGATTCCGTCCCGAGGGCGGTTTCGGCTTCGCCGCGGACCTGAACGCTGCGCCGCTCGGCGCCTCCGAGTTCTTCGCCGCCGCCAAGGAATACGCCATCGTGTTCGTGCGCGGCGCCGATGAAGAGGCGCTGCCGGTGGTCGTGCTCGGATTGAAGAAGGACGAAAATCTGTTCGTGTCCGCGGACGGGCACTGGACCGCGCGCTACCTGCCGCTGTCCGTGCGCTCCTATCCCTTCGGATCCGTCGAGGTCAGGGACAGCGCGAACCTGCAGATCGTGATCGACGAGGCCTATCCGGGTTTCAACGACACCGAGGGCACCGCGCTGTTCGGCGAGGGCGGTGAGCCCGCGACCGAGCTTCAAGGCACCTTGAGACTGCTCACCGCCCAGCGGCAGGACATCACACAGACGCGCCGGCTGGGTGCGGAGCTGCGCAGCCTGGGACTCCTGACCGAGCGCGCGGCCGAGCTCAAGGCCGCCGGCGGCGAGCAGTTCAAGCTCGACGGCTTCTGCATCGTCGATGAAGCCAAGCTCAACGCGCTCGCCGATGCCGATCTGTTGCGCCTGGCGCGGCAGGGGGATCTCGCGCTGATCACGGCGCACCTCATGTCGATCAGCAACATCGGCTTGCTGACCCCGAAATTGAAGCCCGCCGCCACCGCGGGCGCAGCCGCCGCCGGCGCCGAGCACGCCGCGAATCCGCCGGCGGCCCCTACCAAGAAGACCAGGGCGGGCGCTCATGCGAAAAATTAACGCCCGTCCGGGGCTGCTTGCTCTCGCGACCGCGATCATGGCCCTCCTATTCGGGGCCGCGGCGCGCGCCGCGCCTCCGCCCGGGCAGACGGTGCCGGACTCGGGGATATTGCTCGACACCGTCAAGCCCATCCCCGCGCTGCCGCCGAAGCCGCCGGGCGAATTGATCCGGGGCGCGCCCGAGGAACGACCGGCGCTGAAAGCCGATGCCGGATTGCGCGTGCACCTCAAGAGCGTGCGCTTCTCGGGTGTCACCGCCGTGCCGCTCGCCGATTTGCAGCAGCTGGCGCACCCTTTGATCGGTCAGGACGTGTCCTTTGCGGACCTGGACACCCTCGCCGGCAAAGTCAGCAAGCTGTACCGCGAGCGCGGCTTCTTCATCGCGCGCGCCTATCTCCCGCAGCAGGAATTGAGCGACGGCAGCGTCGAGATCCTGGTGCTCGAGGGACGCATCGGCGATGTCCACGTCAAATACAAGACCGCCGGTCCCTACATCTCGACGCGTGTTCTCGCGGGCTACGTGAAAGATGCCCTCCCGCCGGACAGGCCGGTGACTGTGGCCGAGCTCGAGCGGGCGATTCTCCTCGAGAACGATCTGCCCAATGTGACCTCGCATGCCACCCTGGTGCCGGGCACGATCGTGGGAACCTCCGATGTCATCCTGGAAGCGAACCAGAGTGGCTGGTTCAGTCATGACACCATCGAGGCCGATAACGCGGGCAGCCGCTACAGCGGCACCTACCGCTTCGGCGGCTCGGCGAACTTGGACTCGCCCGCGGGCATCGGCGATCTGTTGAGCGCGCGGGTGCTCTCGAGCTTCCAGGGCTTCAATTACGGGCGCCTCGCATGGACCACGCCCGTGACGGAGACCGGGCTCAAGGTGGGCGTGTCGGAAACCTACACCAACTACAAGCTGGGCGGCGCCTTGGAGCCGCTCGGCGATCACGGCGATGCCGATGTGGGGAGCCTGTTCTCGGTGTATCCGATCGTGCGCTCACGCATGTTCAATCTCTATCAGACCGTCACGCTCGAGGCGCGCGACCTTCACGATGAGTCGCTCGCCGGCGAGATCGCGGACAAGCGCATCAAGGCGGGGACTCTCGGCGTGAACGGCGATGAGACCGATGCCTTCAACGGCGCGGGCCTCACGACCTTCGGCGCCGGCGTCGAATTCGGACACCTGTCGCTCTTGAGCGGCGCGTTCGACGTCTCCGCCGATGCCACCACCGCGCGCGCCGCCGGCGACTACCGAAAAGTCACGCTGCAGGCGCTGCGGCAACAAAGGCTCTTCGAAAACTTCGTGCTGTTTGGCTCGGTGAACGCGCAATTCGCCTCGAAGAATCTCGACAGCTCCGAGAGCATGTCCTTCGGCGGTCCGAGCGGCGTGCGCGCCTACCCGGTCGGCGAGGCGCCGGCCGACGCAGGGATCCTTGCGACCCTCGAGCTGCGCTACAACGTACCCGTGCAGTTGGCGCTCGGCGCTCTCCAGGGACAGATCTTCTTCGATCACGGCAGCGTGAAGCTGCACGAGGATCCTTGGGCGGCCTACATCATCTCGACCGCACCCGATAAGTACGATTTGAAGGCCGCCGGGGTGGGCGCCAACCTGTACCGCGAGGACTCGCTCTTGGTGACGGTGACGGCCGCGCACAAGATCGGCACGAATCCCGATCCCGGTCTGCACGGCGTCGATGCGGACGGGCGCGATTCATCCACCCGCATCTGGGTACAAGCGGTCAAGTATTGGTAACGCCGGCCGCCGGGAATGGCGAGCGCGCGAGAGGGAGAGCTCATGCATCAGATCGAATCGCACAGGCAGGCAACCCGGTCGCGGATCGAGCTCTGCATCGAGCTGTTCGTGGCCGAGACGGGCTATGTTCCGGATGAGGCCCGTCCCGTGATCGATCCGGCCGAGCTGTCGACGCAGCTCGAGCGCCTCGCCGCGACGATCCTCGCGCCGAGCGCCTGGCGCGCATGGGCCGTCGGACCTCGCAGCTGGTTTCTGGAGGGGCGGCTCGCGGATCCACCGGAAGCCCCGGCTGATCAACCCACACTGATGTTGACGTTTCGCGATAACGATGCGCGCACGGCCGCGGCAGGGGTCTGGCGCCGCACCGCTCCGGGTCACTGGGAGCCGCAGCACGTACTCGCATGCACCTCGATGTCCGGCGAGTGGCACTAGGACATGACGCCTGAAGCCGGTCCGGCTTCTGCCGACGACGACGCACCCAAAGGTGCAGGCTCGAACATCGATCTGTCGATGCTGGTCAGGACGCTGGTCGAAACCGACAAGCGCCTCGAGGAGTTGACGGGGGCCGAGATCGATCTGGTGACCGATCGCGACGGCCGCTCATATCTGTTGCGGCGCGCGCAAGAGCGGTGGCGGCGCGCGGCCGCCGATCAACAGGCCATCATCCTCGACGCACTCCCCGCGAGCATCGCCCTGCTCGACGCCGCAGGCGGCATCCTCTCGGTCAACGAGAGCTGGCGCCGGTTTGCCGACAGAAATGCCTTGCGCGACGCGGATCACGGGATCGGCATCAACTACCTGGACGTATGCGATCGGGCCTGCGGAGCGGGCGCCGACGAGGCGGCCGAGGCCGCCGCAGGCCTGCGAGCGGTGCTGGCCGGATCGGTACCGACGTTCTCCATGGAATACGCCTGTCACAGCCCGACCGAGGACCGTTGGTTTCAGCTGATCCTCACGCCGGTGCGCGATCACTTCCCGATGGCGGCGGTCGCCATGCATCACGACATCACCGCCCGCAGGCGCGCCGAAGCGGATCTGTACCGATTCTCGGCGGCCATGGAAGCATCGCTCGATGGCATTCGCTTCATCGATCGTGCGCAGATGCAGACCATCCACGTGAACAGTGCGACCTGCCGCATGTACCGGATGGAGCGCGAGCAAGTGCTCGCCCTCAAGCCCTGGGTAGTGTGCAGGATGACCCGCGCGGAGCTCGAGTCCCTTTATGACCGGCTCATTGCCGCACCCGGCTCCGAGGATGCGGAGGTCTCGTTCCGGCCGCTCGGCAACGCGCCGCCGCGGTGGATCGAGGTGCGGCGCCGCGCGCTGTGCATCAACGACCGATGGATCATTTTCGCGACGGATCGCGATGTGACCGAGCAAAAGGAGGCGGAGAGCCGCATCGTCCACTTGAACCGGGTGCACGCCGTGCTGAGCGGCATCAATGCGCTCATCGTCCGCGCCCGCGACCGGGACGAGCTATTCAGGGAGGCCTGCCGGATCGCGGTGGAGCAGGGCGCGCTCGCCCTCGCCTGGATCGGTGTGCTCGACAAGCGCACCCACAAATTGGTGCCGACGGCATCGGCCGGCATCGAGCCGGATTTCTTGGCCGCGATCACGCGGCGTTTGCAGTCCGACGCGCCCACGACTCCCCGGAATTCAATCACCCTCAAGGTAGTGACCGAAAGAACGCCTTTCGTTTCCAACGACTCGCAACACGATCCGCAGATCCATTTCCGCGACATGCATGTGAAGTACGGCATCAACTCGGTCGCCGTGTTTCCGTTGCTGCTCGAGGATGAGGCGGCCGGGGTGATGTTCCTGTGCGCGCATGAGCCGGGCTTCTTCCAGGCGGAGCAGCTGAAATTGCTCAAGGATCTCGCGGGCGACGTGGCGTTCGGCATGGCGCAGATCGAGAAGCAGGAGCGCCTCGACTATCTCGCCTATTACGACGCGCTCACCGGTCTCGCCAACCGCACCCTGCATCTCGAGCGCCTCGCGCAGTCCGTGCGCAGCGCCGCCGCCGGCGGCCGAAGGCTCGCCCTGATCCTGATCGATCTGGAGCGTTTCAAGAACGTCAACGACAGTCTGGGAAGAGCAGCCGGCGATTCGATCCTGCGCCAGATCGCGGAGTGGCTGACGCGCGATGCCGGGGACGCCAACCTCGTGGCGCGGATCGAGTCGGATCGCTTCGCGGTGGTGCTACCCGAGGTCGCGGATGAAGAGGAAGTCGCGCGGCACATCGAGAGGACCCTCGAGCGATTGATGAATCACTCCTTCACCTGGGCCGACGCCGGCTATCGGATATCCGCCAAGGCCGGCGTCGTGCTGCATCCCGACGACGGCGATGATGCCGAGAAGTTGCTGAAGCACGCCGAGGTCGCGCTCAAGAAGGCCAAGTCGGGCGGCGAGCGGTATCTTTTCTACGCCCTGAGGATGACCGAAACCGTGGTGGGCCGGCTGAATCTGGAAAATCAGCTGAGGCGCGCCCTCGAGCTCAATCAATATGAGCTGCATTACCAGCCCAAGATCGATGTGGCGAACGGCAAGCTCGTCGGTGCCGAAGCGTTGATCCGCTGGAACGATCCGGCCACCGGCCTCGTGCCGCCGGGGATCTTCATCCCGATCCTCGAGGAAACGGGATTGATCCATGAAGTGGGCCGCTGGGCGCTCGATGCGGCCATGGATCAGTATCTGCGCTGGCTCGATGCGGGTCTCGGCGCGGTGCGCATCGCCGTCAACCTGTCGGCGCTGCAGCTGCGCCATCGCGACTTCGTCGCGAACATCGAGCGGGTGCTGAGCGTCGATGTGGATGCCGCGGCGGGACTCGAGCTCGAGATCACCGAGAGCCTGATCATGGACGATGTGAAGCTCAGCATCGCCAATCTGAATGCGGTTCGCGCCCTGGGTGTGCGCATCGCCATCGACGACTTCGGCACCGGCTACTCGTCGTTGAGCTATCTGTCGAAACTGCCGGTCGACTCGGTGAAGATCGACCGCTCCTTCATCGCCGACATGATTCTCGGGCCGGACGGCCTGTCGCTGGTCTCGATCATCATCAACCTGGCGCACTCGCTGAAGCTGCGGGTCGTGGCCGAGGGCGTGGAGACCGATGAGCAGTCGCGCCTGCTGCAACTACTGAGTTGCGATGAGATGCAGGGGTACTTTTTCTCGAAGCCGCTGCCCGCCGAGCTCTTCGAACAAAAGTACCTGGCGGATCGGGCGCGCTCGGCTCCGCGCCCGGCCTGAAGCCGCGCGGGGCCGCCCGCGGCGCGCATGGACGCTCGCGACGCCCGAGCGGCGCTACAGTGCGGCGGGAATGGCGGGCAGCTTCGACTGCGACCAACGCAGGGCGCCGCCGGAGCGCTCGAGCGCGACCCGGGCGCGCAACGGGCTTCGATCCGGACGAAACAAATGGCTCTGGTGCTCGATGGGGCGATCGGCATCATCGCGCACCAGGCGATGGATGCAGACCAGCGGCGAGGCCAGCTCGACGCCGAGATGGCGGGCGGTGAAGGCGTCGGCCGTCACCGCCGTCGTGGTCTCCTCGGCGCTGCTCGGCTTCAGGCCCGCGGCGTCCAGGGCGCTCAACACCACGTGCCGGCTGAGCTGGCGGCGCGTCAGGCGCCCCGCGAGCGGCTCGGGGACGTAGCTGGTGCTGAACATGAAGGGCTCGTCCTTGTAGCTGCGGCAGCGCTGCACGAGCAGGCTCTTCTCGCCGAACGCCGGGTCCTTGCGGCGGATGAAGGCGGGCGTCGTCGCCGACTGCACGCGCAGCAGCTTGCTCGAGGAATGCTCCTCCTCGAAATCGTGCAGGACCTCGGCAATCTCGAGGGGAGTTATATCCGTTTGGGGAAGGCTGCGCGCGTAGCTGCCGCTGCCCCGCCGGCATACGACGCGCTTTTCCTGCTCGAGCTGTCCGACCGCGCGGCGCACCGTGTTGCGCGACACGCCAAAGCGCTTCATGAGCTCCGACTCGCTCGGCAGCGCGCTGCCCGGAGCGATCAAGCCGTCGTTGAGGGCCGCACTCAGCAGGGTATACAGCTGGTGATAATAGGCAACGCCGCGACGCTTCCTGATCTCGCCCAGCTCGTCGATGGTCTTGTACTGCATAGGGAATAAATCCTACAGAGCTTTCAAGCCTTTCTCAATATCGGATATATCCTTTTGCTTAAAAGTGTGATTTAGCGTATTCCTGAGGAGACATAACTATATTGCGATAGTGTGAGAAGCCGCAAGCCCGCTCGAGCCCGGGGCGGCGCGCCGGTAGTAGACTGGACGCTGCGTGAGCATCCAGGCGGCCTTCAAGAGACTCATCCGGCTCGAGCGCACCGACACCCTGGAGCGCGCGGAGGAAGCGTACGCGAAGGGCCTGAAGGCCGATGCGGCGGCGATGCTGCGCGCGCTCGCCGGGAAGACGGGCTCGATCCCGGCGCAGCTCAAGCTCGCAGGCCTGTACGAGCGCGGCGACGGCGTGCTGCGCAACCTCGTCGAGGCGGTGCGCTGGTATCGCAGCGCCGCCGAAGGCGGTGCGGTGAGCGCCATGGCGCGCCTCGGGGAGATTTATCTGGTGGGCCTCGCCGCCCCCGACACCGCGACGCCGGCGGCGCTCGCGCGCATGAACGCGTCGTCGAGCCCGAGCGCGAGCCCCGGCCCGAGCCCGAGCCCGAGTCCCAGCCCGAGCGCGAGCCCCGGCCCGAGCCCGAGTCCCAGCCCGCGCTCGAGTCCGACCTCGCTCCTGGCGCGCCTCTATCCGCAGGGAGCAGCGATCCCTCAAGACCCCGCGCTGGCCGCGCACTGGAACGGCCGCGCTGCCGCCTTGGGCGACGCCGCCGCGCAGGCGCGGCTCGGCCATCAATATGCGAGCGGCTTCGGGCTCGAGCGCGATCTCGCCGAGGCGGAGCGCTGGTTCGCGGCCGCCGCCGCGCAAGGGCATGCGACGGGCGAGCTAGGCCTAGGCCTCCTGCACGCGGGCGCCTACGGTGGTCCCCCCGATCACGCTCGCGCGCAAGAGTGGCTCGAACGCTGCGCCGAGCGCGGCAACTCGACGGCGCAGCTGGGCGTGGCCCTGCTCCTGCTGTTCGGCGAGGGTGTCACGCACGATGCGCTGCGAGCAGCGGGTCTGCTCGAGCGGGCGGCGAACGCCGGGCAACCAGCCGCCATGTTTCATCTGGGCGAGCTCTACCGCCGCGGCTGCGGTGTGGCGGCGAACGTCTCCGAGGCCGAGACGTGGTTGCGGCGCGCGGCCACCCGCGGGTACGTGAAGGCCTGGGTGCCGCTCGCCCAGCTGTTCCGCGCGCCGCCGCACTCGGATCCGAACACCGCGGCCGTGCTCTGCCGCCAGGGGGCCGACACCGGCGACGGCGAGGCACAGTATCTCCTCGGGCAGTTGTACCTCGAAGGGGAGGGCGTGCCGCGCGATGCGACCGAGGCCGCGCGCTGGTTCGCGAAAGCGGCCGATCAAAACATCACCGCCGCCTGCGAGCGGCTCGGTGCACTGTCGGCGGCGGGCTTGGGATTGCCGCAGGATTTTCAGGCCGCGGCGGACTGGTTTCATCGCGCGGCCGCGCAGGGCGATTCGAATGCGCTCTATCACTTGGGCACGCTGCAGCTGAATGGCCTGGGGGCTCCGCGCGATGTCGGCGCCGCGCTCACGTGGTACGAGGCCGCGGCGGCGCGAGGCAGCGGGCCGGCCTGCCTGCAGCTCGGCGTCCTGTGCGCGATCGGCGCGGCGGTGCCGCAGGACTATTCCGCCGCGGCCCGCTGGTACGAGAAGGCCGCCGCGCACGGCGATACCGCCGGAACTTACAACCTCGCGTATCTACACTTTCGCGGCCTGGGTGTTGCGCAGGATGCGCCCCGCGCGCTTGAGCTCCTCGAGCAAGCGGCCGCGGCCGGCAGCATGCCGGCGGCCTGGGCGCTGCATCGCGAGTATGCCGAGGGTGAGTATGTGCCGGCGGACGCGGCTCGCGCCGTGCGCTGGCTCGAGCGCGCGGCCGAGCTCGGCAGTGGCGCCGCAGCCTGCCGGCTGGCGCGGCACCTCGAGACGAGAGCGCCGGCGACGGGGGAGTTCGCGGCACCGCCCCCGGAGCGCGTGCTCGCCCTTCTCGAGCGTTGCGCCGCAGGTGGCCATGCCGATGCGCAGGCGACGCTCGGACTCATGTATTTCGAGGGCAAGCACGTGGCGCAGGACCACGACCGGGCGATGCACTGGCTGAAGCGCGCGGCCGAGGGCGGCGATGCCTTCGCGCAGGCCTGGTTCGGCGACATCCTCGTGAAGGGCAGCGGCGTCCAAGCGGATCGCGGCGCCGCGATGCAGTGGTACGAGCGCGCGGCGCTCCAGGGGCATGCGGGCGCGATCGTGGCGTTGAGCGCGCTCAAGACAGCGTCCGGCGCCGCAGGCGAGGACATGGCGCCGGTCTTGGCGCTCTGGCTCAAGGCTGCCGAGCAGGGCGATGCGACGGCGCAGCGCATGGTCGGCGACTTCTATCTGCGCGGCATCGGCACCGCGGCCTCCATCGACGAGGCGCGCCGCTGGCTGGGCGCCGCGGCGCTGCAGGGAAACGCGCCCGCGATGGTGATGCTCGCCGGCCTGCTGCTCGAACATGCCACCGATGACGATCAGCGTGCGCAGGCGGTCGATTGGTTCCGGTGCGCCGCGGCCCAAGGTCACACCGACGCCCAGTACAACTGGGGCGTGTGCCTGCGGCGCGGTCTCGGCATCGCACGCGATGACGCCGAGGCAGAGCGGCAGTACGCCGCCGCCGCCGCGAAGGGTCACCGCTCGGCGCAGCTCGCGCTCGGCACTCTCAAGGCGCAGAGCGCCCGGTCCAACTCGGATTGGATCGAGGCGGCGCGCTGGTACCGGGACGCGGCGCTCGCCGGAGAGCCGATAGCCATGCTGGCGCTCGCCGAGCTCCATGAAAAAGGGTTGGGCGTCGCGCAAGACCGCGCCGCCGCGTTGATGCTCGGCCGACAAGCGCTGGCGGCGGGATGCACCGAGGCCGGGGCCGTCGTGCAGCGCCTCGAAGCGGGCGCGCCTGGTGACGCGCCGGAATAGACGCGCCAGTCGTTCCGCTAACCAGCCGTGGCCTGTGCTGCGTCCGCGGCCGCTAATATCACTCAGACAGGCTTCTGCCCCGCGACGCACGCCGCCCCACCCGCCGCGCCGCGCCCCGCGCCGGCCGAGCGGTTTCGAGTGCCGCCCGCGCCGCGGCCGCAGCCGCCGTCGGCAGGCGCCCCCGGACCAGATCAGAGAACAGCGCCATCCAGCGGGGTAGCAGCACGCGATGCAAGTCAAACCGGTCAAGCGCAGTGTCGCGCGCCGCCTCGCGCAGACCCTGCATCTTGTTTGGCGACTCGAGCGCCGCTTCGATGCGTTCGGCGAGGCCCTTGTAGTCGAAGAAATCCACCGTCAGCCCATTCTCGCCATCGCGCAGCACCTCGAGCACCGGCGGGGTGGCGGAGCCCACGATCAAACAGCCGCATGCCATGGCCTCGATCATCGACCAGGACAGCACGAACGGATAGGTCAGATACACGTGCGCCGAGGAGACCTGCAACAAGTTGAGGTAGGCGCGATGCTCGAGCATCCCCAGGAAATGCACGCGCGACAGATCGATCTTGGTGCCGAGCTCCTTGAGCATCATCTCCCGGTACGTCGAGCGCGGCGGCGGCGGCGCGCCGTAGCTCACCCCGTCGCCGCCGACGATCACGACCTGCGCATTTTTGCGCCGGCGCAGCAGCTGCGGCAGCGAGCGCATGAAGATGTGAAAGCCGCGATAGGGCTCGAGGTTGCGCGCCACATAGGTGACCACCTCGTCGCGTCGCGTCAGCACCCTTCTCGAGAAGGGCAGCTCGAAGCGGGCATTGGGATCCGGGCAGGCGCTCGCGGTGTCGACGCCCTCGTGCAGCACGCTGATACGCGACTGCATCTCGATGGGATTGAGGCCCCGTTGCCACTCGGTGGCCGAATGGCCCCAGTCCGCGGCCTGGAACGCCATGAGGTTGATGGCATTGCGCGCCCGCAGGCGCGAGGGGTCGTTGAAGATGGTGACGAACTCCGGGTCGAATCCCACGTCCACCCCGTGTGCGTGATAGTAGAACTCGAAATTGGCGAGCAGCGGCACGTCGGGGAACACATCCTTGACGAACAGCGTCTCCCCCCAGCCGCTGTGCCCGACGATCAGGTCGGGCTTCATGCCTTGAGCAGCAAGTTCTCGGCATACCCCCGCGACCGCCGCTCCGGCGTGAACCGCGCGGTCGATGTCCGCGGCGTACGCATGGCAGTTGATGGGGCCGCGCTGATCCCGGGGGTAGGTCACCTTGCGCACGCCCGGCATCTCGTTCTCGTTCGGCTGCGTGATGAAGTGGACCCGATTCCCCTCATCATCGGCGAGGTGGCGCGCCACATGCCGATACTGCGCGGGAAAGTTCTGATGGATGAAGAGGTAGTTCACAGGCCGAGCGCGTTCATGAGCCCGACCCGCGCCGCATCGTCTGCGGCGGCGGAAGCACGCGCCAGCGCCACGAGCTCCATCTGCGCGCCGCGCCGCCGTAGCAGCACTTCCGCAAACGGCTGCTCGCGAAAGCAGCGCTGCAATGTGCCCGGTGTGAAGCCGCTGCGGTGGGCCATCGAGGTGCGGCCGCCGGCGATGGCCGCGCCGAAGCCGAAGATCATGTCGTGTGCGCTCACCGGCCCGGCGGGCGAGCGATACAGCGCCTCGTGCAACCGGTCCTCGGTGAGGTAGCTTCCCAGCGCCTGCAGATCCGGCACGATGATGCAGGCGAAGCCATCATCGCGCAGCACGCGCCGAAACTCCGCGAGCGCCTTGGGGATCTGATGCTCGTACAGATGCTCCACGCAGTGCGACGCCCACACCGCATCGGCACTCGCATCGGCGATCGGTGACAGATCGGTGAGATCGGCGAGAATGTCCGGGCTCACGCCCGCATCGCTGTCCACCCGCATCTGCCGCCAGCCGTCGAAATACGCCGGCAGCTTGCCGCCCTCGGCCGGCCCGCAGCCGGCATTCACCAGGACCCGCTCGCGCTCCTCGCTCACGACCCGCGGGCGGAGTGCCGCGGCGTCGAGCGGCGCGGTGCCGGCTCGCTGCGGGGCGCCGGTTCGGTCCGCGGCGGGGGCTCGCTGCGCGGCGCTGCGGCGCGCGCTGCTGCGGCGTCCTTATCCGCATCCGCCGGGGCCGGGCGCTCCTTGGAAGGCTTGGTATCGGCAGAGGCTTCGGTGCGCGCCCCCGGTTCGGTCCGGGCCGCCGCGCGCTTCACGAGCCGCACCTGGATCCCCTCGAGCGGATCGTTCGCCACGGTCGAGCGGCAGGGGGAGCCGTTGCGCAGCGGCCCCACCGTCACCCCGGAATGGAAGTAGCCGCTGTATTCGCAATCGTAACCAGCCGCCGCGGCGGCTCCCTTGAATCGCAGCGCGAAGCCGATGAGCGGCACGCCCATCCCCTGCGTGCCGCAGGCCGCACCGTCGGTGAGCCACGGCGTCTCGAAGCCACTGCCCGTGAGTGCCTTGTACTCCAGGTCCTTGGGCTCGAAGCGCTCGAGCGGCCGCACCGCGAAGGATTCGATCCAGAGCCCGGGCGCCACCCGGCCCGCCCACGGCACATTGGTGAAGCGCAGGTCACCGCGGCTGCGGATGTGCGCGCCGATCTGCACCGCGAGCGGCAGATCTGCATCTCCGCCTGCAAAAGTGGCCGCCGCCGGCGCGGCGGCCCCATCCAATGGGCCCGCCTGCGTGGGCAGCGCGGGAGCAATCGCCTCGCCGCGCCCGCTCAACCGCTCCACCTTGATCGAGAGAGTCGCCCCGTCGGGCGCCCGCACCGAGTTCAGGATCAGCGTCGCGCCGACGCCATGCACCTTCACGATCAGTACATCCGCCGCCGCGATCAGCCAGGCGCCGTGGGTCGAGGGGCCCGCCATGAACTCCACGTGCTCCGGCGGCACGCCGGGGGCCAGTCCCACGTGCATGGCCGGGAGCCGCAGGCGCCCGCCCATCACCGCGGCAGGCGGGTCCGAGGACTTCACGGAGAAGAGGTACAGGCCCGCCGGCAAAGGCAGCACCTGCACCGAGGCGGCCAATCCCTCGTCTTGTACCACCGCAGGTACTACTTCTGCCGGCTTGTCATCCGCTGGGTTCTTCATGGGCGCATGTTCGAAGTCCGCAGCCGTCATAATATCGTCGCCGCCCGGGGCGGCCAGCGCTCTTTGGTCAGAACGTGACGCCGTTAATGAAGCGCTGCGGGGCGCGCCGCCGAGCTTGAGGAGGCGATCGTTGATGAAGCGCGGGGTGAGGTCCAGCGGCAACAGATCGCCGTATCCCGCGCCGCGCAGGCGCTCGGCGGGGGCGCCCAGGTCGAAGGCCGCCACCGGCAAGCCGCTGCCCAAGGCGTAATCGAGCGCGTAGCACCAGGTCTCGGGCCACACCGAGGGCAGGAAGAGAACATCGGGTTTCTCACGCCGCAGGAGATGCGGCGGCTCGCCTTCCGCGTAGCGCCCCGTGATGAACACCCGCCCGGTCTCGAGCAGCGGCGCATCGTCCTCGGTGTAGCCGATCACCAGGAATTCCAGGGGCAGGCGCCTCGCACGCGCATCGCGGGCACACTCGAGCAGCACCCGATACCCCTTGTGTGTGCCGATGGCGCCGATCAGCGCCACGCGCACGAGCGGGCGCCCCGGATCACCCCGCACGGCAGGTGCGTGCGCCGGTGCGGGCGCTGGGGCGCTTTGCGGCGGCGTAGGGGCCTCGACGGCGACCGTGAGCCCCGCGAAGTGCCGCTCCATGCGCGCCGCGGTATCCGCCGAGGGCGCGATCACGCGCCGCGCCCCGCGCAGCCAGCCGCCGCTGCGCGCACGCAAGCGCGCAACCGAGATCGACTCGCCGAGCTCCGAGCCGTTCTTGCGCACACAGCGCTCGCACACCGCCACCGCGGGCTCACCGCAATAGCGGCCGCTGGCGTCGATGAGGGTCACTCGCGGACAGATCCAGGCGTAGTCGTGCACATACACCGAGTAGGGAACAGGTAGCTCCCGTACCATATCGATGAGGCGCGCATCGAGGTGCAGGAAGTGCTGGATCTCGATCCCTGCGAGGCCGAGCCCGCGGAGGAGCGCCCCAAGGGTCGGGAGCTCGCCCGGGATGTCGTAGGTCAGGTTCGGCAGCGCGAGCGCCTCGCTCGTGAGCTCGCAGCGCCGCGCATTGCCCGCGGCGGCAGGACGCAGGATGAGCGGCTGAAGGCCTTGCGCGCGCAGCGTGCCGCAGCGCTCCTCGACGAAGCGCTGGACGCCGCCCGTGAGCGCGAGCGTCACCAGGAGAACGAATGGCCCCTCGAACTCGGAGAGCCGCCGCTCGTCCAGCCGGCGCCGCAGTGAGTGCAGCGGATCTTGCGCGAGAAAGCTGGCGATGAAACCGTCATAGCCCGGATGGCGCAGATTGACGAGCCGCTGGCTGCGAGATAAGAGCGCCGCGCGCCGGGGGCCGAACGACACGCCGCCCGCATGGTAGACGAACACATCGGCCGCGAGCCGATGCGACCAGCCGAGCGAGCGCGCCCGCATGCAAAAGTCGGTCTCCTCGCCATAGCCATCGCCGAAGACTTCGGCATCGAACGTCCCGACCTCTTCGAGGCAGTCGCGGCGCAGATAGAGGCAAAATCCCACGCCGACCGGTATCTCCGCCCGGACGCCCGAGTGGGTCGAGGCGGCGAGTGTGTCGAGCGAGGCCGCGTGCGCGGGGTCGATCGCGACGTCCTGCCCTTCCGGATAGCTCGCGATCGAGCCTGCATTGCTGAACGGCGTGACGGTGCCGACGGAGCGGTCGCTGTACGCGGCGTCCCGCAACCGCGTGAGCCAGTCCGCAAACACGAGCGTATCGGAATTGAGCACCACCGCATCGTGGGTGGGATGCAGCGCGAGGCCTCGATTCACCGCGGCCGCGAAACCTTGATTCACGGCGTTGCGCAGCAGCGTGATCCGGCCGTCGGCGGCCCACCGATCGAGGGAGTCAACGAGTGCAGGATCCTCCGTGGCATCGTCCACCACCACGAGCGAGGTTTCCGCATCGAGGCTCGCGAGCACGCTCTCGATGCAGGCGAGCGTCGCCTCCCGCCCTCCGTACACGGGCACGATCACATCGGTCCGCCGCGCGCGCTCGAGCGCGGCACCGCTGCGGCGCGCGCGCGCGGATCGCTCGCGCCACACCTTTGCGCACCGCGCGCGCGGGCCCTTCAGCCGCGCAGCGGACTCGAGCAGGAGCGGTGAATCGGGGAGCGGCTGCCAGCGCCCGTCGGGAAGCTGCGCCGAGACCTCGATGCGGTGGCCGCGCAGCCCCGCCGCGTGCAGGTCAATCTCGAAAGTCCCGTGCGCAGGCGACGCGCTCACCGTTCGCGTCTCACGTCTCACGTGTGCATCCTCGATCCGCAGCTTCAATAGGCGCATCGCAGACCAGCCGAGGCGCGCCCAGCCGCTCAAGGAGCGCCGCGCATACTCGATCCGGCCGTCGAGCCCGAACGCTGCGGGCAGCCGCGCACCGCTGCCGAGCAGTGCAAGGCCCCGGCTTTCGACCTCGACGCTCGCGCTCGTGGCAAGGCGCGGAATGCTGAGGCTGAAGCCGCCACGTCCTGGCCGGGAGGTGCGGCGCACGATCTGCGCGAACGCCGGCTCGCCATTGAGCCGAACGTCGAGGGCGCTCGAAGAGTGGCCCGGTCCGAGCTCGCCCACGAATTCGAGCCTCGGTCCGCGTCCGATCCAGCCCGGCGCTTGGACGCCCGGATGCCGCATCACTTCACCCGCGGCGTGGCACAGCAAGGACCCGGGCGTGACGCAATAGTTTGCGAGCGCCGATTCCAGGTGTCCCCGCACATCGGCGGGGCGCTGGAGCCGCAGCAGCGTCAACGCGATCAGCGCCGCCGCTTCCGCATCCGGCGCGAATTCCATCGTGCGCATGAGGAGGTTGAGCGCCGCCGCATCATCGCTCCCCTCGAGCAGCAGCAGGCGCGCGTAGATCGGCGCGAGCAGCGCGGAGTTCTCGGGCTGGCACCGCCAGGCGCGGTCGAGGTTGCGCAGCGCGCTGTCGAGTGCGCCGCTCAAGATCGCGTCTCGAGCCGCGCCCAAGCGATGCTCCGGGTCGCGCAGCGTGGGCTGCCGCAGGCTCTCCTTCAGTAATCTCAGCAGGGAGGCGCGCAGCAGTCGGATTACCTAGGGAATGTCCTTGAAGCCGTGCGGATAGTGCGCGTGTTGCTGCGCCTCGCCGGGCTCGCTGAAGCCCTTGAGCTCGATGGTGGTCTTGCCGCCATCGATGCTGATGTAGGTATTGCCGTCGCGCGTGGTCACCTCGCCGTGCGCCAGCAGATAGCTCAACGTGTGGCCTTCGACGTTCAGTTGATCGCCGGCCACGAAGTTCGTGATGACGTGCTGACCGCCCTGCTCGGAAGCGATGAACTCGAAGAGGTTGCGGCCGGTGCCGCCGGTCATGGTGTCGCTCCCCGAACCACCGAGGAACGTGTCGCTCCCCGAACCGCCTTTCATGAGGGTCGAGCCGCTGCCGCCGACGAACTCCGTGGGCGCCGAGCCGCCGAGCAGGGTCGTTCGGCCGCTGACCGCGATCTCCTCCGCGACACTCCCCACCTGCCTGATCTCGAGCTCGCCGCCGGCAATGGTGGCGCCCGAACCCGCTCTATCGATGCCCTCGTCCCGTCCCATGGGCGTACGCGCGTACGAATATTTCTGAAACAGGTTCGAGGATTGGACGGTGGCGTAGCCCTGCTCGTAGATCGTGGC
>Ga0181537_10002152_pt1 | contig 17552 bp, 16 predicted proteins | sample PEATcosm2014_Bin_39_FD_119765 | JGI IMG/M metagenome (GOLD analysis project Ga0181537, IMG submission 119765) | Peatland microbial communities from MTU Mesocosm Facility, Houghton, MI, USA - PEATcosm2014_Bin23_10_metaG | ecosystem: Environmental > Terrestrial > Soil > Wetlands > Peat | place... | reverse complement strand
CGCCGCCGACCCCGCCCGCAACTTCGACTCTCCCTGCCGCTTCGCCTTTTCCGCCCTCGCCTTCGCCTGGAGCAGTCGCACAAGTGGGCACGAACGCTCCTCCTGTTCCCGGTCCCGGCGGTTGGCGCGGCGGGTATGGCGGCGGTCCGGCCATGTTGCATCTTCTTGTTGTCGGCCGTTGAGTTCTCCGGCAAGTGGGTGACTGTCGCCAGATGCTGTAAGCGGGGTGTCAACTAAAGTGAATTTGCCATGCACCCTGTTATGCAAGAACCAGCCGCTCACCTAAGCGGGACGTGATCCATCCCCTTTCGACTTGCGGCCAGCCTGTCTTAGGCTAAAGCTTTCCTTATGAGCACGGTTGCTGAAATCGAGTCGGCCATTGAACAATTGCCGCCGCTACAGTTATCCCAATTATCCCAGTGGTTTGACGAATATGTCGAAAAGGCCTGGGATGCGCAAATGGAGTCCGACGCCAAGGCCGGAAAATTCGCTCGTTTTAAAGATGAAATAGCTCAAGCGCGTGCAACCGGTGAATTGATTGATTTCCCTTGAAATCAAAATGCCTCAAGTCGTTTTGGAAGAGCTACCAAGCATTACCCGAGTCTATTAAGAAATTGGCAGAAAAGAATTATCTTCTTTGGAAACAAAATCCCTCTCATCACTCTCTGCGCTTTAAGCCAATTGGAGACGGATTTTGGTCTTTGCGGGTGGGGATTCACTATCGGGCGGTTGGCTATCCGGAAGGTGATGAAATAATTTGGGTATGGATCGGCCATCATTCTGAATACGATCAAAACCATCACGGTGCAGGCACGAGCTCCCCATATTTTACTGACTATTCTTGGCGTATTTATGCTGAGCTAGGGTTGACCACCCCTAAACCAATAAATTGGACGGCTTCATTATATTACGTTAGTTATACCGCTTCAAAAGCGGTTACTGTTTATGGTGGCTTCACATGGGGCTACCAAATAGAGTGATTTCTGAATAGGTTGCGAAATGCATTCTAAAATCCAAGGAATGTTTCGGCTTATCGTGCTCATCCTAATTGGCGCGTTCGCTAGGGGTGACGTTAGCTCGACATCGCTCGACCTAACCCTCAAGTCCAAGCGAGATGTTTGGATTACGACCAAGGCCAACCTACAAACTGATCCTGCTTTTGAAATTTTAAACCTATCATTTCATAATTCATCAAATGAACCTTATTTCTATACGCTTTATCAGATATCGCTGATAATTCGTACGCGCGATGGAAGGCAGATTAACTCCTCTTTGGGAGAGGGCGATTTCTATATCCCACCGACTTCAAATGATTTTTTTGCTCTTGCGCCAGGACAAACTCAGGTCTATAAAATCAGAGTCTATACTCGACAACTATTTAGTAATCAGAGCAACCTTTGCTATGAACAGCCTTCGGGAGGCGAGGGAGGGTGGCTCTTGCGAGATGGGAATTACGAAATCGGCGTTAAGTATGGTATCGATAAAAAATATCTAGAGAGCATAAACTATAGCGAAAAAAAGCCTTACGGTCCTTTAGTAGAAGAAAACTCTGTCTGGCTAGGTAAAGTGCTATCTAACTTTGTGCCAGTTAAGATCATGAGCAAGAGCTAATCCCAACTTTACGCTCCTGCGCCGCGACGATACCATCTACGTGGTTGAGCCTCATCCCAGCGGCGGTGCGACAGTGGCCAGCCACAGCTTGAGTCAACCCGCCGATAATATATCTTGGACACAAGCTATAAATGCTGCTAATCCTTTCACATGGACCGGGACGCTTTATATTATCCAACCTACCGGAGGAGGCAACTATAACGTCATCGGGGGCTTAACCTACGGTTATACTATTGAATGACGTAATCAAAGCACTGGGTTCCATTCTTTGTTTAGTTGAAAATGGCTCCTTCTGTTAAAATTCTATAGTTTACCGAAAGTAACGCGTGATAATTAATCGATATTACTTTAGCGTATTTTTTTTTGCCTTTGGATTGACGATTGATTTATCCTTAGCTGATCAGCCGAACTTGATTGTTGATTCTCCCTCGCAAATGGTTTGTAAAGTCATTCAAGACCCAAAAACCAAAGTTATTTTTTATCTAGAGTCAGATCGGCATCATCTTTCAGCAATTAGCCCCAAAGGTACGCTTCTCTGGCAAATAGATACATGGTCGGATGCTTGGGCGGACTATTCCAATGAAACAATCAAGTCGAAAGAAGAACGTAAAAGCGCCGCTTTGATCAATTTTATTGAACTTTACAAACCGGAAAAATGGTTTGCTATCAACGAAACTGGATGGTCTGGTCTTCATCTCGGTAATAAAGAAGACTACTTATCGGTAAGTTTGAATGATAGGATATTCGGATTGATCCTGAAATCCACAGGTAAATTTATATTCGTAATGCAGAATTAACGCAATGGTTTAATCAAGCTGGCAAGATGGCAACTTTTTTGTAAAATAAATCGTGGTTCAGCTTCTTAGTACTCGCGGCCACAATTAAGTGGGTTACTTTCCCTTATCCATCAGGACGTTTCAACACAAGGTCCCTCCTCCATGCGCTGTCCCAATCAACCTCGGAAATCCTCTGGGTATTTCACCACAAACACCCTGTTAACTGAGTAAGAAACGCGGCTGCTCCCGCCTCTGGTAAAAAGATGGACGTGCTCTGTGGGTATAGTCAACATCGTTCATCGTGTTTTACTCGTGGAATGCAATTGGTCTGATTGTGATGTGGCTATCCGCTATGGGCTTGGGCGAAGCTCAATTTGTTGACGAAATCGTTGTCAATACCAAGTCAGACGATCATCTCACCGTTTTCAATCCAGTGAGAGACCCGGGCGAAGTGATTGCGGAGATCAGCAACCGAAGCGGTTTTTATGATGGATGAAGTATCATGAGAAGGGAATTAAACAAGCCTGCTTCTTCGAAAAAGCCCTTCTTGGGGATTTTCGGAATGACCAATTTTTAAAGTGCGACGCTCATAGTCCGCCGCTACATTTAAGAAATGTCCGCCCCCCTGACCTCCGAAACCATCCTCGCCCAACTGCGCGGCGTCAAATATCCCGGCTACTCACGGGACATCGTTTCCTTCGGCATGGTCAAGGACGTGCAGATCGACGGCACGCGCGTCATGGTGAAGATCGCCGTGACTACCGCCGATGCCAGGGTGCCCCAACAAATCGAGGAGACCGCCACCGCCGCGCTCGAATCGATCCCCGGCGTCAGCGAGGCCGTGGTCAAGCTCGACATCACCGCGCCCGTGACCAAGGCCATGCAGGCTGAGGGCGGCGCGCTCCCGCAAACGAAGATCGAGGGCGTCAAGCACATCATCGCGGTCGCCAGCGGCAAGGGCGGCGTGGGCAAATCGACCGTCGCGGCCAATCTCGCCCTCGCCTTGCGCGGCGAGAAAAATCAGGCGCGCGTCGGCCTCTGCGATTGCGATATCTACGGCCCCAGCATCGGCCTCATGTTCGGCACCAACGAACGCCCCACCGCGACCGAAGCGGGACGCATCCAGCCGATCCGCCGCTACGATCTCAACCTGATGAGCATGGGCTTTCTCCTCGACGACACCTCGCCCGCCATTCTGCGCGGCCCCATGGTCACGCGCTACACGCAGCAATTCCTCCGCAGCGTCGACTGGGGCGAACTCGATTATCTCATCCTCGATCTCCCCCCCGGAACCGGCGATATTCAACTGACCATCGTGCAAACGGTCGCCCTCTCCGGCGCGGTCATCGTCACCACGCCGCAGGAGGTCGCGTTGATCGACGCGCGCAAGGCCGCGACCATGTTTACCAAGGTCAACGTGCCCATTCTCGGCCTGGTCGAGAACATGAGCTACTTCCTGTGTCCCAATGACGGCAATCGCTACAATATCTTCGGCTCGGGCGGTGGTGAACGTGAAGCCGCCCGCCTGCGCGTCCCTCTGCTCGCGCAAATTCCATTGGAGATTAATTTGCGCGAATCAGGTGACAAAGGTGTGCCGATCGTCATTTCAGAGCCAAAAAGCCTGACGGCACGCTTATTTTTTGATGTCTCGGAAGCTATTCAGCGACAATGCCTTGCCTAAGTAGAAATCAATTTTAATAACGCGCAGGCATCTCGATAATTTAACTATTTGACAAATTCCTTCGCCTTTCGTCTACTAACTTAACTTTTATGTCGGATGCATCCGCACAAGAACGCGATAATATGTTCCACAAATCAGCCCTCTATCAGGAGTTTCTGGCCGAACGCGCGGAAATTCTTCGTCACAAATGGATTGAGAGCGAAAAAGTGGGGCATGATATCGGTTTTGAAAAGGCCCTCCTGGATTGGATTGTCAAGCATCGGGCGGCCTGGCGGGCTTTGCGCCAGAACAAGCCCTCTGGCGGCGATAACGAACATGGTGGCCACAACGGTTTCGCCGCTGCTTAAATCGCCAATTGCACTGATCCGTGCGGTGGCGGCCTCCATTGACAGTCCGCCCGCCTGCCTTAAACTCCTCTTATGACAGAAACCACCCTGCCCGCGGTCTCGCTGACCGAAAGCGCCGCCCGGCATATCGCTGAAATCATCGGCGAGCCCAATCCCGAGGCCAAGGGCCTGCGCATTTATATCGAAACCGGCGGCTGTTCCGGCATGTCCTACGCGATGGAAATCGCCGCCCGCAAACCGGGCGATGAGGAATTCGCCGTGCACGGCGTGAAGCTCTTTGTCGAGGATCGCGGCCTGGTTTACCTCGCCGGATCGGTCATCGATTACAAGGATGGCCTCACCGGCGCCGGTTTTCGCATCACCAATCCGAATGCCAAGCAGACCTGCGGGTGCGGGAAATCCTTTGAGGCCTGATTCTCCCCGGCGCTCTTCGATAGGCGACGCCTTTCGCAAGGGATTCCGTGCCGCGTCGCAAAATCTGCCCGCGATGTCGGCGCTGCTGGCGGCGATGTCGGCTGTGGTCGCGACTTATTATTTCTGGCCGGCCGGTGCCGCTTTTCTTTCCTGGTATGCCGCGTGGGTGCACGCGGGCGGTCTTTTCCGCATCGCGCTCACGGCCGGATTCGCCGGCGGCATCCTTTCCGAATTGAGCCTCATTTACATTCGGGACCGGGGCCGCTGGAACCTCGCCCATCTCGAAAACATGGCCTTTCGCTTCGTGATCTTTTTCTTTGGCGGCATCATCGTCGCCAAATTTTACGAGTGGCAGGCCTATTGGTTCGGCGACGGACTTTCCTGGAAAGTCATTCTGCCCAAAGTCCTGGTCGATCAATTTATTTTCTCCGTCATCTGGTCCACGACTTACCAGACGCTGGCCTTCCGCTGGCAGGCGCTCCGCTATTCGGGCGCGCGATTATGGAGTGAGCTGGACGGAAACTTTGTCATCGAGCGGATGCTCCCGGTCCTGATCACCAACTGGATGTTTTGGATTCCCGGCGTCACCCTCGTCTACTCGATGCCGCTGATTCTCCAGATGCCGATCAATATTTTTGCCACCGCCATCTGGAGCCTTCTCCTCGCCGGTTTGGCCAAAAACGCGCAGGCACCCGACGCGGAAATGGGCCCGGCGCTGGTTTTGACCGAGCAGAATTCTGTCGCCAATCCCGTCGAGTAACGCGGAACAGGATTGCCAAAAGGCCCCGGCATTCGCATAACTCGTTGGATGGATTTCTCCCACTACTGGTCCGCGCGTCAGAAAAAAGTCGATGCCGCGCTCAATCGCTACCTTCCCTCCGCCACCACCAAACCCAGGACGATCCACGAGGCGATGCGCTACAGCATTTTCGCCGGGGGCAAACGGCTGCGGCCCGTCATCTGCCTCGCCACGGCGGAAGTGCTGAGCGGAAAAAACGACGACGCCCTTCCCCTCGCCTGCGCCGTCGAGTGCATCCACACCTATTCGCTCATCCACGACGACCTGCCCTCGATGGACAACGACGATTTCCGGCGCGGCAAGCCGACCTCGCACAAGGTCTACGGCGAAGGCATCGCCGTGCTGGCGGGAGACGCGCTGCTGACCATCGCCTTTGAAATTGCCGCCTCGTGCCGGGCGTGGCCGCGCTACTCGCACGCCGACGTCATCCACGAACTGGCCGTCGCCGCCGGCAGCCAGAAGCTCGTCGCGGGCCAGGTCGCCGACCTCGAGGGCGAAGGCAAAAAAATCAGCCCGGCGGAATTGCGCTACATCCACGAGAACAAGACCGCCGCGCTCATCTCCAGCTCGATCCGCCTCGGCGCGATGTCGGCCAACGCGACCCCGAAGCAGCTCGCCACGCTGACCGATTTCGGGCAGAGCCTCGGCCTGGCCTTTCAGGTCATCGACGACATTCTCGATGTCACCCAGACCACGGAGAAACTCGGCAAAAGCGCCGGGAAGGACATCACCGCGCAGAAGGCGACCTACCCCGCCCTGCTCGGCCTGCCCAAGGCGAAGAAGGAGGCCGACCGCCTCACCGCCCGCGCCCGCGCCGCCCTCAAGCCCTTCGGCAAGAACGCCGCCCCCCTCGAAGCCATCGCCGACTTTCTCCTCAAGCGGGAGAATTAGGCCTCTATTCTTGAGTTATCGGTGGAAATGGGTAACGTTTTGCCAATAATCTATGACTGCGCAAGACGTGATTAAAACGGTGGCAGCCATGCCGCAAGAAGACTGGATGAAGATCCAGTGCGGAATTGCGGACTTGATCACAGCCAGGTTTTCATCGGAAGAGGTCTCAGAAATTCGCTCGGCGCTGACGGAGGCGGAAACGGAGTTCGAACACGGGGAAGGTCTGAGCAGCGAGGAGATTCGGAAGCAACTCGGACTGCGGTGAGAGTCATCTACGCTCCACGGAGTCGTCGCGATCTTGGGAGCATCCATCTTTTTATCGCAACAAAATCGGGAAGCCCGCCTGTTGCCGATGAATATGTCACACGGATGCTCAATGCGTGCGACTCTCTCGCCATTTTGCCGGAACGATATGCGCACTATCGTTACGCACCCGGTTGGCGAATGATGCCTTTTGAAGATTATCTTATATTTTTCCAAGTGCACGGCAATGACGTTCGCATCGGACATGTCCGGCATGGAGCCAGGAAACCTTTTCGCGGTTAGAAGGTCTACGGGTCGATAAGGCTTCTGCTACCCGACTTTGGCGAGGGCGGTTTCGTGGAGGATGGCGTCGGCGGCGCGCTGGCTGGCGCCGGGTTCACCGAGGGTGGCGACGACTTCGGCGACGCGGCGCTTCATGGTCTCGCGGCGCGGGTTGTTGCCGAGGAGTTCGAGCGCTTCCTGCGCGACGGCGCCGGCCACGAGGTTGTCCTGGAGAAATTCGGGGACGATGGCTTCGTTGGCCATGACGTTGACCATGCTGAGGTACTTGACCTTGACGACACGCTTGCCCACGGCGTAGGTGAGCGGATGGACGCGATAGACGACGATCTGCGGGATGCCGACCAGCGCGCATTCGAGCGAGGCGGTTCCCGACGCGACGATGGCCAGGGCGCAGCGCGAGAGATGGGAGATGGCGTAGCCGACGTTGTACTCGAAGGCGAAGTTGGGCGCGGGAAATTTCCCGAGCATCTGGAGGGAATATTTCTGGATCGATTCGTTGGGCGAGAGGAGGATGAATTTGAGGCCGGGCCGGTTGCGGCCCATGATGAGCGCGGCGTTCCAGAGTTCGGGCAGGTGTTTCTCGACCTCGGTCCGGCGGCTGCCGGGCAGGAGCGCGACGAAATTGGGATTCGGCGCGGAGACGTCGACCTTGCGGATGCGGTCGAGGACGGGATGGCCGACCCACTGGACGTTGAACTTGGGCGCGACCCGGGCGAACCAGGCTTTCTCGAAGGGAAGGATGCTGAGAAGCAGATCGATGTCGCGCTGCATGGCCTTGACGCGGCCCGCGCGCGAGGCCCAGACCTGCGGGCTGATGTAGTAGATGATGCGCGTGCCGGGCAGGTCGCGGCGCAGGCTGGGGGTGAGCCGCAGATTAAATCCGGAGCAGTCGATGAGGACGACGGCGTCGGGGCGTTCGCGCTTGGCGAGGTCGAGTATCTGTGTGCAGAATTTGCGAAACTTCCTGTATTGCTTGAGCACCTCAATCAAACCGAGCACGGCGTGGGCGGACAAATCGAACAACTGTTCCTGTCCCGCCGCCGACATGCGAGGACCTCCGACGCCGATGATGCGCGCGCCCGGCTGCTTTTCCTTGAGGGCCTGGATGAGGTCCGCCCCGTGGGCATCGCCGCTGGCTTCGCCCGCGACCATGAGGATGACCGGGGACGGTTTGGAGGGAGAGGGATCGGGCGCGCGCATGATTACGGCACGGAGCTTAGGCCTGGGAGGCGTTTTGCTTCGCGATCTGCTCGGTGATGAGCATGGCGATTTCGAGGGCGACTGCGGCCTGGGCGCCGCCGACGCGGGGCTTCTGGCTCGACCGGGCGCACTCGGCGAAGGCGGCCAGTTCGAGCTTGAGCGGCTCGTCCTTCTCGACCTTGATCGTTTCCTTGATGATCTGCGAATTGACCTTGCGGTAGATTTCGCCGCTCTGGTCGAAGTAATCGAGCGAGAGGTAGGCGTCGTCCTGAAAGACGCGGATTTTCCTCACTTTTTCGAAGCTGATGCGGCTCGTCGTGATGTTGGCCACGCAGCCGTTCTCGAAGCGGATTCGCGCGTTGGCGATGTCCTCGCCCTTGCTGAGGACGGCGGTGCCGACCGAATCGATGGATTGAATCGGCGAGCGAACGAGGTGAAGCACGACTTCGAGATCGTGGATCATGAGATCGAGGACGACGCCGATGTCGGTGCTGCGTCCGGGGTAAGTGGAGAGCCGGTGCGCCTCGATGAAGCGGGGGCGGGTCAGCTTTTCCTCCAGCGCGTTGAGGGCCGGATTAAAGCGCTCGATGTGGCCGACTTGGAGAACGAGGTTCCTGGCGTGGGCGAGTTCGACCAGCGACTTGGCCTGGGCCGTGTTGTCGGTGATCGGCTTTTCGATCAGGACATGCTTGCCGAGGCCGAGGAAAAGCGCGCCGATTTCGTGATGCGTGCTGGTCGGCGTCGCGATGGTGGCGGCATCGACTTCCTCGGCGAGCGCCTGCGCCGTGGGGAAGGCTTTTACGCCGTGGCGCTGCGCGACTTTCTCGGCGACGTGGGCGTCGAGGTCGTAAAGGCCGACGAACTCAACGCCGGGCAGTTGCGAATAAATGCGCGCGTGTTCGCGCCCGATATGTCCGACCCCGATCACACCGACTTTTAGGTTGCTCATAGTTTTTTCTCCAAAAGCGATTCGTCCGCGGCGAAGAGGCTGATTTTCCAGCGCGCGGCCTGTTCCATGACCAGTTTGCGATCGAGCAGCAAGGTGCGCCGCGCTTCGCAGGCGATCACCTTCACGTCGGAATCGCGGGCGCGCTCCATCGTGCGGGTGCCGATGACGGGCACGTCGAAGCGAAAATCCTGGCCGGGCTTGCTGACTTTGACCAGCACCACGTCGCCCTTGCCGAGCCGTCCGCCGCGTTCCATGGCCGCATCGGTGCCCTCGAAGGCCTCGACCGCGACGACGGTGCCTTTCTTGACGACGACGCTCTGGCCGATGTCGAGACGGCTGCATTCCTTGGCGATGCGAAAACCGAGCGCGACATCGGCGAGCTGTTGGCCGGAGAGCTTGGGGCCGGCGATGTGCCCCGGCTCCGGGAGGCAGTCCTCGAGGAAGGTCGTGGCGGGCAGGAGGTCGACGCCGCAGAGTTTGAGCTCGTGGGCGATGGCGGAGAAAATGGTTTCGGCATTGCGTTCCTTGAGCTTCGCGAGAAGGAGCGCACCCTTGAGATCGGGGAGCAGGTCGAAGAGATTTCCGGGAGCGATCTGGCCCGCCATGATGGCCTGCGTGATTTTTTGGTCGCGGAAGTAGTCGCAGAGTCCGCCCAACTGCCCGACGCGCAATCTGGTGTAATGGTCGGCCAGCTTCTCGACTTCCGCCGCGGTTTCGCCGGAGAAACCGACGATGGCGATGCGCTTGACGCCCCGCGCGCGGGCCGCCTCGGCCAGGAGGACCGGGTAACGTCCGTTGCCCGCGATGATGCCGAGGGCGTCAAGATTGGGATGAGAATTCATTGGCCACAAAAGATCACAAAGAAAACAAAGGGGCTGACATTTATTAAATCTATAGTGCGCTGAGAACTTCGGGCATAGCACCGTGGTCGTTCACGATATATTTTTTGATTTGGAATTTTTGCGAACCAAAATTGATAAGTAATCCATGCTCGATGCGGGTTGATTTCAAATAGCCAAGTAGTTGGGCGATGTGTTCATCCGCAATCGTCTTGGCCGCCTTGAGTTCCACCACAAGAATGCCCTCAATCAAGAGATCAGCGAAAAAATCTCCGAGGATTGTTCCGTCTGCGTCCCGCACCTGAACGGGGTGCTGTTGACTGACCTTCAGGCCTTGTTTGCGCAGTCGGTGCGCCAGCGCGTTTTCGTAAACTTTTTCGAGGTGACCATGTCCATGGTAAAGATGGATGGCGTAGGCTGTTTCCCGGACGATGCCGCAGAGATCAAAGATGGTATTCACGTTAATCTTTAGCTTTTTGTGATTCTTTGTGTTCTTTTGTGGCTAATTTCACGGCTTCTCTCCCATGATGCGGCCTTTGAACTGGCGGCGGGAGAACCAGAGCATGCCGAGCAGATCGACCGTGGCGCGCAAGGCCCGCTTGGTGCCGGCGACTTTGCTGACCCCGGCGTGGCGCGCGCGGTGTTCGACGGGCATTTCGCCAATCTTGTAGCCTGCCGAAAGGACGAGCGCGGGAATGAACCGGTGCATGCCATTCCAGCCGGGAAGCCGTTTGGCGGCCTCGCGACGAATGACCTTGAGCGTGCAGCCGGTGTCGCTGGTGCGGTCCTGGAGCAGCGCGCCGCGCACCTTATTGGCGATGGTCGAGGAAAGGCGGCGAATGAAAGTATCGTGGCGATCAAGCCGGACCCCGGTTACGAGATCGAGGCGCTCCTTCACCAGCTTTTGCAGCATTTTGGGCGCGTCCATCGGATCGTTTTGCAGGTCGGCATCCATGAGGATGATGAATTCGCCGCGGGCCTGCTGCATGCCGTAATACATCGCCGCGCTCTGGCCGCTGTTCTGGCTGAGGTGAAGCCAGCGGATGAGGAAGGAGGGGCTGCCGGGCGGCTGCGCGAAGGTGTCGGTGCTGCCGTCGTTGACGAGAATGATTTCGGCCTGCTTTTCGAGGACGCGGAGCATGGCGTCGATTTCGCGGACGAGCCGGGGCAGATTTTCCGCTTCATTATAAAACGGGACCACAACGGAATAAATAGGATCGGGATTCATTAATGACGAAATCGGCGAAAAAACCGAATGGCAAGCATGACGCTGACGAGGGCGGAGATCAAGACGATCCAATCGCCCCAGATTTCGTAGAGCGTGGTGTGGGCGGGGTAAAATTCGAGCGTCCGGGCGAAGATTCCTCCGACATCGATTTCCTGCCCGGAAGCGTCGAGGCAGCGGTCGGTCACGGTGCCGTCCTGGTTGATGACGCAGGAGATGCCGGTATTGGCGCAGCGGATCATGGGGCGGTCGTGCTCGATGCAGCGGAAAACGGCGTGGCTGAGGTGCTGGCGCACGCCCCAGTCCGCATACCAGCCGCGATACCAGCCGTCGTTGGTGATGGTGACGAAAAAGTCGGGATTCAGGCGCGCGGCTTTGCCGGCCACATCGGGCAGCGTGTCCTCGAAACAAATCAGGGGCGCAAAGGACATGAGCGGATTTTTCATGATAAAGACTTTCGGGCCGGGACCGGGTGTCATGTCCATGCCGATGCCGATGAGCTGGTGCAGCCACGGGAAAGTGCCGCCGAAAGGAATGTATTCACCGAGCATGACCAGGCGGGTCTTGCGGTAGAATTGGAAAGTGTCCCAGCCGGGACCAAACAGATAGGCCGAGTTGTAAACGTGGGAGACATCCGAATCCTGGGAGCCGAGCAGAAAATAGCGGTCGGACGAGGAGGCGATTTCACGGACGATATCACCGAGCTCTCCAGGCTGAAAAATTTCCTGACCGGTGAATGCCTCCGGCCAGATCAGGAGATCGGGTTTGACGGGCATCGAGACGGCGGCGGCGGAAAGACTTTCGGCCTTTTCCAGCGCGGCTTTCTCCGAGTTTTCATAGTCGAGGAAGGAGCCGCCGTCGTACTGGATCTGCGGGATGTTGGGCTGGATGCAGGCGAAGTGGAGGGCGGGGCCGGGCGTCTCGCCGCTGTGTCGCTGCAGATGAAACCAGCCGAGAGCGAAAGAGATCGCGACGAGAAAAAGCGCGGACGCAAACGGCGCGGAGGCGCGGACGACCCGCTTTTCCTGGAGGGTCCTGGCCATGGCGAGGAGGCCCTCGGCCCAGAGGATGTTCACGGTGACGAGGAGGAAGGAAATCAGATGCACACCGCCGAACGCGGCCAGTTGGCGGAAGATGATGCTGGGCGACTGGGAGATGCCGAGTTCGTTCCAGTTGAAGCCGGTGAGGAACCAACTGCGCCACCATTCGAGCATGACCCACAAGGCCGCAGCCGCGAAGGCGTGGAGAAGCGCGGCGAAAAAGGTGTCGCCTGGTTTTCGGTCCATCAGCCGGGCGACAAGGAGAAACCAGACGGCCGGATAGAGCGCCAGGTAAAGCACGAGAAAGAAGGCGCCGACGGCGGTGACGTTGCTGATCCACCAGAACGTGCCGCCAAAATAGATGAGGCCGATCAGGTACCCGTGGCGGATCGGATGCCGGCGCGTGCGCTCGCTGCGGGAGATCACCCACCAGGCGGGCACCAGGGCGATCCAGCCGCAAGTGGGGGATGAAAACGGCGCAAAACTGGCGACGAGCAAAAGGCCCGACAAGGCGCACCACCACCAGCGATAGGAGTCAAGCCAGCGATCAAACACGCTCCAAGCTGCCAAGAGATGGGCGGAACGCCAATCGTTTATCCGGCGCAGAGAGAAACGAACGCTTCATGAGAACGAGGCCAATACGTCCTGCTTACCCACGTACCCGGCATCGTGGCGGTGAGTTGGTGTTAGTCCCGAAGCAGGCTGCTCGACCTACTTCCCCTTCGGCCCGGCATAGGCGTAGTGAAAAAAATCAACGTCGATATAGCCGTCATCGCTTTGATTATTGAAGCTATAGATGCCGATGCGATCTCCGCGGTAATGTCCCCACGAGAGCTGGTACGGCTCCCCGAAATCGGTAAAAGTCTGGCCGTCGAAACTATAGGAGTACTGGCTCAGGCCGTTGATGTCCCAGGTTGATTTCAGCCATAAATTCGTGCCGGTAATTTCCGGGCCGGGAGTGTTCTTGCCGTTGAGCCTGTATTCGAGCGTCCGGGTGGACCCCTCCTGGCTGACGCCCAGCGCCGACTGCGTCCCGGCATAGTGGCAAAGCCCCGCCTTCTGTCCGTCGGCCATGCCGCTCAGATCGAGCTTGATCACCACTTCGTTCGAGCTGGTGCGCAGGCAGCGTTGCGTCAGCGTGTTGCCCGCCTTGAGCAGGTTGTCGGCCTGCAGCGGCTTGAAGGCGTGGAGGCGCAGCCAACCCGGATTTTCCGTCAGCGACCATTTGTCGGCGCGCGGCTGGTAATTCCATTCCCATTGCGGAGGCAGGGTCGTTTCGTTGAACTCGTCATCGGTCTGGGGCGTGACGATCGGCGTGTTGTCGACCGGCTTTTTTCCCGACCAGACAAAATGACCGATGCCCTGGTCATCCGGCTGGCCGATGATGGGCCAGCCATCGATCCAGGTGACGGGGACGAGGCTGTCGCAGCGTCCTTCCCACGAGCCGGTGCCGTGGTGCGTGTAGAAATACCAGTCGCCCTTTTCCGTTTGCACCAATCCGCCCTGGTTCGGCGCCATGAAGGCCTTGTCGCCGTGGGCCAACTGCTTTGTTTCCGTATAAGGACCATAGATATCCTTGGCGCGTTCCATCATCATCACGCGGCCTTCCGAACTTTTTTCGCTATAGAAGTGGTAATAGACACCATTGATCTTATAGAGCTTGTTCGCCTCGCTTCCGCTTGATTGATGAATCACCTGATCGGATTCCGTGACAATATCGCGGCCATCGGGAGTCAATTTCCAAAGATGGATTTTATAACCGCCGCTCGTGTTCGTCCCCACCAGGTAACCCTGGCCATCGTCATCCTGAAACGAACAGCAATCATCCCAACCGGGGCTTTTCAGCACCTGGTGCAGCGGCTCCCACGGCCCGGCCGGATCGGTCGCCGTGCTCATGAAGTAACCTTCGTCCGGCGTTCCGAAATAGACCCAGAATTTCTTGTCGTGAAAACGAATCGAACCGGCCCAGATGCCCTTCCCGTTGCGGTTCATTTTCGACCAATCCATGTCGGGACTGATCTCATTAAGATCGGTCACCACATGTCCCAGGATCGACCAGTTGACCAGGTCCTTGGAATGGAGAATCACCACGCCGGGCGAATATTGAAAGGTGGACGAGATCGCGTAGTAATCAGGCCCGACGCGGATGCAATCGATGTCGCTGTAATCCGACGGCACCACGGGATTGTTGTAGGTTCCGTCACCGCGGTCGCCCCAATCGGGCCAGTTTCCCCATTTGTCCGGCGCAGAATCAGCGCGGATCGAAACCACCGACAAAAAGAGGAGCGTCGAGGCCGCGAGAAAAAAGAGCGAGTTGGTTGGTTTCATAGATAAGAGTGATGATCCATGCTGCAACTGCGCTTACGGCGAGGCCACATCAAAATGGGCCTGCTGGCGAATGTCCCCGGACGAACTTCCCACCAGCGCATCAAACGTGCCCGGTTCCTCGACAAAACCCTTTTTATCCACGTCATAGATCGAGAGAATCAGTGGCTTGATTGTCAGATTCACGGTTTTCGTCTCGCCGGGGTCGAGGTGAATCCGCTGGAAATCGGCCAGCTTCTTGATCGGTTGCGGGACGCTGCATTTTTCCTCGTGGATATAAAGCTGCACGATTTCGTCGCCCGCCATTTGACCCGAGTTTTTCACATCCACCGACAGCGTTTGGTTTTGACCGTTGCCGACTTTGTCCGCGGCAAGTTTCAAATTGGAATAGGCAAACGTCGTATAGCTCAAGCCATGCCCAAAGGGAAAAGTCGGCTTGCCCTGGAAATACATATAGGTGAATCCCTTCGTGATATCGTACTCGGTTTGCGGAGGGACGTCGTCCGACGATGCGTAATCGGTGTAGGGCAATTTTCCGCCCGGGTTGTAGTCGCCGAAAAGAACATCGGCCACCGCGTTGCCACCCTCTTCGCCGGGATACCAGGCCTCGACAATGGCGGGCACGTTTTGCGCGGCCCACTTGAGGCCGAGCGGCCCCGCGTTGAACAAGACCAGCACCGTCTTCGGATTGGCCTGCGCCACCGCCTCGAGGAGTTGCTCCTGGGCGCCCGGCAGTTCGAGATTCTTCCGGTCACGCGTCTCGGCTTCCACCTTGGCATTTGAACCCAAACAAAGCATGACGACATCGGATGATTTCGCCAGGTCCACCGCCTGGGCGATCAGCGTGGGATCGGCCTTGTCCACCACGCCGCAACCCTGCGCATACTGCACCGTCACCCCGGAGCCCAATTTATTTTGCAAGCCTTCCATCGGCCCGACCGTTGCGGGTTTGGTTCCATAATAACTCCCATATTCGGGCTCCTGCGCCGCCGGTCCGATCACCGCCACCGACTTCAAGGCCGCCTTGTTCAGCGGAAGAAAATTCTGCTTGTTGCTCAAAAGCACGATCGCCTCCTGCTCGGCCTTCAGCGCCAGTTGCCGGTGTTCGTCCGAGTTGACCACGCTGGCCGGTATCTTCGAGTAGGGCACCATGTCCGGCGGATCGAAAACGCCGAGGCGAAATGCGACGCGAAGCACCCGGGCCAGCGCCGTGTTCACGACATCCTCCGTGATCAAGCCCTGCTGCACCGCCGTCGGGATCGACTTGCTGTATTCGATGTCCGAGTAATCGCACCCGGCCAGCAGCGCCTGCGCCACCGCCACTTCCGGCTTGTCGGTAATGTGGTGCCCGTCCATCAGATGCTTGACGCCGTCAAGATCGGAAACGACAAAGCCGTCGAAACCCCATTGGGTGCGGAGAATGTCGGTCAGCAGCAGATGATTCACCGCGCACGGCGTGCCGTTAATCGCATTGTAAGCCGCCATGAGCGAGGTCGGATGCCCCTCGACGACGCACTCCCGCCAATGCGCCAGCCAGTATTCGTAGAGCATCCGCTCCGGCACGGTCGCGGAAAGCTTGAGCCGGTCTGTTTCCTGGTTGTTGACCGCGTAATGCTTGAGCGTCGCGGCGATCTTCAAGTATTTCGGATCGTCGCCCTGCAAGCCCTTCACGTAGGCCGTTCCGAGACGTCCCGTCAGGACGGGATCTTCGCCGTAACATTCCTGGATTCGACCCCAGCGCGGATCGCGGCTGATATTGATGACCGGGCAGCGGTAGACGAGGCCAAATTTCCCATGCAACCCCTGTGCTCCCTCATTGTAAAGAGCCCGCGCCTCGTCGGAGATGGCATCGGCCTCTTCATGGACCAAATCGGAATCCCACGTCGCGGCCAGCGCGATGGAAACGGGATAAAGGGCCGTCGGCTTTTTACTCCACACGCCGTGCAGTCCCTGGTTCCATCCGCCCCAGGCCGGAATGTGCAGGCGCTCATTGGCGGGAGTAAAATGGCACAGCTCCGCCGCTTTTTCCTGCAAGGTCATCTTCGAGATCAAGTCCTGCACCCGGTCTTCCAGCGGTGCGTTGGGATTGAGATAGACCGACGAGGCATCGGGAGAAGCCAGATCATCGGCACTCATCATGGCGGGCGTAAAAATCAGCAGGCCGAGGCCGAGGAATACATTTTTCATAAATTGTTTTCCGGTTGCGCGCCCTCTTTGTTCAGGCCTGGTTTCATCAGTTGCATCTTGGTCTCCATCATTTTACGGAACAAAAGGACGCACGGGGGCGGCCTGCGCTTGTAACGTAATGCTGGTGGGTGACAGGCCTTGTGCCGTTGCCGTCAGGGTGATGGAACCTGCATCTCGAGTGGATTGCACAATCACCTGCGCAAGGCCATTGAACAGGCTGCGCTGACTGGCCTTATCGGCCTCATGTGAAGCCGGGTCGCCGTTGCCGACTCCGATGATCTTGCCACTGCCACTGATTTCAAATTGAACATGGTTGTTTGCGGTCGGCACGGGACGACCATCGCTATCATTGACGGCAACCGTGAGTACGCTTACATCCTCGCCATTGGCGTCGATGGTTGGGCGATCCGCCGCCAAAACCAGCCGGGCGGGCGCTCCCGTCGTTTCCACTTTTTCAGTGGCGACAGCAACGTTCCCTTTGAAACCATGGGCCTCCAGCGTTCCGGGCTGATAAGGCACGTCCCATTCCAGGTGGGAATTTCGGGGCATCGTTTTCTTACCGAGACTCGTGCCATTCAGGAACAATTCCACCGCATCGTAGTTACTCTGCACCCAGACATTGATATTTTTCCCCACCTTATCGGGCCAATTCCAGTGCGGATAAATGTGAAGCACCGGCTTGTCCGTCCACCAGGCCTGATAATAGTAGAAGTTGTCCTTGG
>Ga0181537_10002151_pt1 | contig 17556 bp, 10 predicted proteins | sample PEATcosm2014_Bin_39_FD_119765 | JGI IMG/M metagenome (GOLD analysis project Ga0181537, IMG submission 119765) | Peatland microbial communities from MTU Mesocosm Facility, Houghton, MI, USA - PEATcosm2014_Bin23_10_metaG | ecosystem: Environmental > Terrestrial > Soil > Wetlands > Peat | place... | reverse complement strand
GTTGGCAGGTCGAAAAAGGTGCGAAACGTAGCGACATCGTTGAGTGAGATCTCGCTGGTTCCGGCGATGGCAATCGTCTGGCCGCTTCCATCGATGCCCGCATTCCACAACGGAGTCACATTATAGATGGCGGCGAAGTCCCATGGCGTCACGTCCTCAACCGTGTAGGGGACATTCTCGCTGCTTTCCGGAACATTGATGCCAAAAAGCGGGCGCGCGCCCTTTGTCGCGACCGAAGTCTTCGCAACGGATCCTGCCTGAGGTGAGTTTGGGGTCCGCTTCCATTTCCCCGTTGCGGCGTCGCGTTGAACCTGGCTGCCCATCCGGTGCAACGGCCGCGGGAAGAAGTTGTGCAGCGACTTCACCCCCACCACCACAGGCGCCAGCGCCGACGGAATCTGCGGGTCGCTCATGTTTCCGATGTGCTGTTCGCCCTTCACTTCCAGGTTGTGAATCTCAGTATGGAACACACTTTGAACCAAACCCGCCGTCCCGCTGAACCGGATCGACATCCGGTCCTTGGTCACCTGCGAAACCGTGAATCCATGTCCCGTCAGCCATTGAGTCACGGTCGCAATGTCCGTCTCCGACGGGCCGAAGTTCTCGCCCACCTGCTTCGGAGTCAGCCATTGATGAAAGTTCGGCGACGTCGAATCGTACTGGCTGGCGACGAACTTCTCAAAAGCCGCCTGCTGCGCCGCGTCACGGCTCAGCACCAGAATCAGGTCCGTCATGGGAAGGCTGTCGCTCACTCGACCGCGATCGTTCTTCGCGGTCGCCGCCGGATGGGTGTTGCCTTTGAGCGTTACCAGTTGGGTTTCGTCGATATGATTGACGATCCGTATTGCCGGCGCATATTGCTGCGCTGCCGCTGTTACGACAAGCGATGCAATGGCCAACACACTGAGGGAAAGTAAACGCAGGGGACGCATAGTGTTGTTCCTGGACCCTTTCTTCGGAGAAGAACCCCCGAAAACATGCAAAGTTGCGGTTCAAATCAAAAATATCCCGCCGGAAATTTGGCATGCCGGCACACTACAATCCGCTTGGATGACAATCCCTTCCTACTCGGCTGTCTCGTTTTGAGAATTGGATGCACTCTTCTCTCAATTCGCTAGGGTGAATGATTCCGCACTGGACGCCGCACTGCCCTCGTTCCCGTCTGTGCATCTCTCCGCCGCTGAAGTAGAACTTTTGAAGCCGCATCAATTGAAACTGTGCAAAAAAAGATAGAACGCCGGATGAAACTCAACCGAAGGGCGGTCAACCTGTTTAGACGTTACTTACCGATTAAGGTTGACGACGCAGCAAAAGCTGACCGCCCTGCCATTCACTCATCCACTGTCAACTGTTACCTGTACTCTGTCATCTGTCCTTCACCGGCAGTACGATCTCCTCCCGCAATTGGATTGCTCCCTCCAGTTGCGGATCGGAAGATGATCGGCTCACATGCACTGCGAAGGTGCCCGCGTCCGCATGCCACGCCGCCGCCTTTTCGTCATACCAGGTAAAGGCCCTTGCATCGAGTAACACCGTCACATGCCGCGTCTGCCCCGGCTCCAGTTCCACACGCGCAAACCCCTTCAACTCCTGCGGAGGCCGAGGAACCTGCGGGTGTTCTTCGCTCACATACACCTGGGCAACATCCGCCCCGGCCTTTGTTCCCGTGTTGGTAACATCAAACCCAACTTCGTAGCTCCCTTTGCCCGAGCCAGGGCGAATCTCAAGCTTCGAATACTTGAAGGTGGTATACGAGAGCCCGAAGCCAAACGGGAATAGCGGCTTCACACCGTTATGTTCGTAGCCGCGATAGCCCACAAACACTTCGTCCTTGTAAGGCACCGTCAGCGTCCCTGGCGTCGGGTAATACCATGCATACGACGGGTTGTCCTTCAGACTCTTCTCCCAACTGATCGGCAGCCGTCCTGAAGGATCGACTTCACCGAACAACACATCCGCCAGCGCCGTCCCGCCTTCTTGTCCGGAATACCAGTTCTGCAGCAGCCCGGCCACTTTGTCCACCCATTCTGTAGCGTACACGCTGCCTCCCGCCGTCACCGTCACAATCGTCTTCGGATTCACCGCTGCAATCTTCTCGATCAGCTCAACCTGCCCAGGAGGCAATTGGAACTCGCGGTCCGCGCCCTCTGTCTCGATATCCGCGTTGTAGCCCACTGCCACGATCACGACATCGGCCTTCTTCGCCATGTCGATCGCCGACTGATTCACAAACATTCCTTCCTGAACAATCCCGATTTTGATCGCCGCTTCACCAAACTGTGGCCCGCTCAGTTCCTCCAGCACCACCTTATGCGGACCCGGGGTCAGCGCCACCTTCGTCTGTGCCAGCGCAAACTTCGGAACCTCCGCATGGTCAATCGCCGCCTGACCGTCGATCGTCAGCCGGTATCTGCCCTGGTCCTCAACAAACACAACGTAGTTCCCGGGCGCGCGTGCGGAATAGTATCCAGTCCAGCGGTTAAATCGCGGTGGGCCGCCTTGATTCATAAAGGTATCCATCTGGTCTCCAGTAACAGAGCTGATCATTTCCTGCATGTCCGGATTCGACAGCGCACTCTCTCCCGTATTAGCCGTCATTTCCGTCCGCGTCGCTACCGGCTTGCCCTGGAATTTGTCGTTGTCGAACGTCTCCACCGTCAATCCCTGAACAAACTTCTCCGGCGATAAACTGAACCCCGACCGCATCGCCAGAATCGACAGCTTCGGTACTCCCGGGTCGTAAAGCACATTGGCCTTCAACCCAAGCCGGTCGCTGATTCCCGTAAGTATGCTCACTTCTTCGAAGGGCGGGACCATCCCGCTCCCGCCAGCCGTCGGAATCGCCGGAAACGCATCCGGCCCGATTACGGCAATCGTCTTCACCTTGTTTGGATCGAGCGGCAGCACCCCGCCCTGGTTCTTCAACAGAACGAGCCCCTCCCGCGCGCCTTCTAACGCCGCCAGCCGTCCCTGCTGGTTATAGCGCGGAATGCTCTCGTCCAGCGGGTCGTGCCCCATCCATCCGAACCGGTATCCCTCACGCAGCAGCCGCCGGATCTTATCGTCGATCGTCGCCTCCTTCACCAACCCGCTTTTTACCGCCGGAAGCAGAGCCCGCGCGTTCATATACGTCCCGAACGGCATCTCCAGGTCCATCCCTCCGTTGGCCGCCGCCACCCCGTCGTGGGTCGCCGTCCAGTCCGACATCATCACCCCGTCGAACCCCCATTGCTCCTTCGCAATCTCCACGTTAAGGTGATAATTTGCGGTCGCATGCGTGCCGTTGATCAAGTTATACGAGTCCGTGATCGCGCCTACGTGCGCCTTCTTCACCGCCGCCTCGAATACCGGCAGATAGATCTCCCGCAGAGCCCGCTCGCTCACCACCGAATCTTCCGTAAACCGGAAATACTCCGAGTTATTCGCCGCATAGTGTTTGATCGTCGCGCTCACGCCCTGCGACTGAACTCCGTCGATATAACCCACCGCGATCTGCCCGGCAAGAAACGGGTCCTCGCCAAAATACTCAAAGTTGCGCCCGTTCAGCGGCGCGCGATAGATATTCACGCCTGGCCCCAGCAGGAAGCTCGCGCCCCGCGATCGCGCATCCCGTCCCAGCTGCACCCCGATCCGCTCCGCCAGCTTAGGATCCCAGCTTGCAGCCAGCCCGATTCCCGCCGCATACGCCGTAGAAGGCGGAGGAATATGCGCGCCCACCGGCCCGTCGCTCATTCTGAAGACCGGAATCCCAAGCCGTTCCACTCCCGTCGACCCCATCATGCTCGACCCTGAAAGCATGGCAATCTTCTCTTCCAGGGTCATCTTCGAAATCGTGTCGTTGATCTTCTTCTCGTCATCAGCACTCTGCGCCCGCGCCATTGCCCCGCCGGCCAAAACTAAACCCAACAGCAAAATCCCCATTAAAGTGTGGGAAATAGAATTCAGAGCCGATCCTTCAAACCAGATCCGTCTTGCTTTGTGAACGTAGCGCATACTGCCTCCCGAAATTAGAACCCGCCCATTCTATTGCAAGAACTCGACCCCTGGCCCGACCGGGCACGAATCACCGCGCAGCATTCGATAACTCCGTGGATTTCACAGCCACGGATCAGCACCCAGCCGCCGAGGCGCTTTGTTTCACTTCTTCACTTTTTCACTTCTTCACTACTTTAATTGCAATAGACAATTCCTGTCCCTATCGAATATCATTCCCTTTCCTGGCTGCGCTACGTCACATTCAACTGTGATAATGCCCTGCCACAATGGTTGCTAATCATGCGAACCTCTCTTTTCATCACCTGCTACAACGACACGCTCTACCCGGAGACCGGGCGGGCCGTTGTGCATCTACTTGAGCGGCTGGGCGTCCCACTCGACTTCAAGCCCCAACAAACCTGCTGTGGTCAGATGCACGCCAACACCGGATTCCGCGCCGAAGCCTTCTCCCAGGCAAAGCGTTTCGTCCGCCTTTACCAGGACGCGGAAAACGTCGTCATTCCCTCTTCGTCCTGCGTCGCCATGATCCGCGACCAATATCCAGGCCTCTTTGAAGAGCTCGGCAACGAGGTTCTGCGCAGGCAGTTCACTGCCCTACTGCCCCGTGTCTACGAACTCAGTGAGTTCCTCATCGACAAGCTCGGCGTCGAAGATGTGGGCGCCAGTTTTCACCATCGCGTCACCTACCACGCAAGCTGCCACGGCGTCCGCGCCCTCCATCTCGGCGACCGGCCCTACCGTCTCCTCGCCAAAGTCCGCGGCCTCGCCCAGATGCCTCTGCCCAACACGGATCGGTGCTGCGGCTTCGGCGGCACCTTCTCCGTAAAAAACGGCGATGTCTCCTCCGCCATGATGCTCGTCAAGCTTCAGGAAATCCTCTCGACCGGCGCAGAATATTGCACCGCCCTCGATAACAGTTGCCTCATGCATCTGGGTGGCGCAATGCACCGCCAGTTTGCCAGCATGAAAACCATCCACCTCGCCCAGATTCTTGCCAGCACTGATGCCGGGGAGGAAATCGCATGAGCCACCACGAAGCCAATCACCCTATCCTCGACCCCACCATCGCGCCGTCATTCCCAGTCGCCGCTTTGCCCATTCTGCGCAACCCTCAGTTGCGCAAAAACGTAGCCCACGCCACCGAAGTCATCCAGGCCAAACGCGGCAAGCTGGTCGCCGAAAAGCAGGACTGGCAGCAGCTCCGCTCCGCCGCCTCCGCCATCCGTAACCATGTCCTTGAAAACCTCGGTGCATACCTCGAGCAATTCGAAGCCCGCTGCACCGCCGCCGGAGGCACCGTCCACTGGGCCGCCGACGCCGCAGAAGCCCGCCAGATCATTCTCGACATTCTCCGGGAAGAAAAGGCAAGCGAGGTCATCAAGATCAAGACCATGACCTCCGCCGAGATTCAACTGAACCCCTTCCTTGAAGCCGCCGGCATCAAGGCATACGAAACCGATCTCGCCGAAATCATCCTCCAGCTTGGCAACGACGAGCCCTCGCACATCGTCGTCCCCGCCCTGCATGTCAATCGCAGTCAGGTGCGCGACATCTTCGCCCGCACCATGGACCTGAAAGACCTGTCCGATGAGCCCAAGGCCCTCACCAACGCCGCACGCAATTATCTCCGCCGCAAATTCCTGAATATCCCCACCGCCATCAGCGGAGCCAACTTCCTCGTCGCGGAAACCGGTTCCGTAGCCGTGGTCGAGTCGGAAGGCAACGGCCGCATGTGCCTCACGCTACCCCGCACCCTCATCACCCTGGCCGGAATCGAAAAGGTGCTGCCCCGTTTCCAGGATCTCGAAGTCATGCTTCAAATCCTGGCTCGCTCCGCCACCGGCGAGCGCATGAATCCCTACAACTCCATCTGGACCGGCACCACCCCCGGTGATGGCCCACAGCGTTTCCATGTCGTACTCCTCGACAACGGCCGTTCCGGCATTCTTGCCCAAAAAACGGAACGCCAAACCCTCAAATGCATCCGCTGTGCCGCCTGCATGAATGCTTGCCCCGTGTACCGCCAAACCGGCGGCCACGCCTACGGGTCTGTCTATCCAGGCCCCATTGGCGCCATCCTCACTCCGCAGCTAATGCAAATGCACCACGCCCAGTCGCTGCCCTATGCTTCTTCGCTCTGCGGCGCTTGCTATGAGGTCTGCCCGGTCAAAATCAACATCCCCGAGGTGCTTCTCGAACTCCGCGCCAAAGTCACGGATCAGGAGCGCGGCCAACTGAACCGCTTCTCCGATCCCATGTACATCGGCTTGCGAATCGCCAACCTCCTCTTCGCGCGCGCCTGGCTCTTTCACACGGCGCAATGGTTTGGCCGCATTGGCCTCGGATTATTCACGCGCAAGGATGGCTGGATTCATTCCCTCCCCAGCGTCGGAGCAAAATGGACCCAGACCCGCGATCTCCGCGGCCTTCCCGGCCAAACCTTCCACGGCTGGTGGGCAAACCGTGCCAAGGAGGCGAAATGACGAAGCCTTGCCATTCGCTCCAACAAACGCGCCGTGCCCCGTTCTTGCGCCTTTTTTCTGGCGCAAGGGCGGGAAACCACAAAACCACGTCCGGCACTCTTCGCGAGGTGGCAGAATGACCACATCCAACCAATCACGCCAGCGCATCCTCGACCGCATCCGAACCGCGACACATTCCACCAGCGGCGCCACCCTGCTCGCCGAAGAATATGCCGCCGTGCCTCGCGCCTATTTCCGCACCGGACAACTTTCCCCCGAAACCCGCCTCCAGTTGATGATCGAGCGCCTACGCGAGTACGACGCGGAAGTCGTCGAGTGCACCCCAAAATCCCTGCCCGCCGCCATTGCCGCCCAGCTCGCAGCCAGCGGAAAGCACACCTTCGTTGTGCCTCCGGGCCTGCCCTGCGAGTGGTTCGTCCCCGGTTTCGACTGGAAAATTGACGATGGCCTGACGACCGCTGAAATCGAGCTGGCCGAAGGCGTCGTAACGGCCGCCTTCTGCGCAATCGCGGATTCCGGAACCATCGTCTTGCACCACTCCGCTACCGAAGGCCGCCGCGTCCTCACGCTCCTCCCCGACTGGCACCTCTGCATCCTGCGCACCAGCCAGATCGTCGAAACCCTCCCCGAGTACATTGACCGTTGCCAGCTACCTCCGCGTTTGGTCACAACCATCTCCGGCCCCAGTGCCACAGCAGACATCGAAATGACGCGCATCAAAGGCGTCCACGGACCGCGCTTCCTCCACGTCATCATCGTCCGGGACCAGAATACTGACCAGGGTGCTAACCTGGGCTCTTCTCCAACACTTCAATGAACCCGGCATTAGCCGGCTCCATAAGAGGGGTCAACCATGAACAACTCAAACGCTGCAAGGCTCACTGATCCAAAATCCGCCGACCCCCAATCGGCGGATTTTGACATTGCCCTTCGCGCGCTGGACAACTTCAGAATCGAGATACCCTCATGGGGATTTGCCAACACCGGTACCCGTTTCGGCAAATTCGTGCAGGCCGCCGCCGCTGTCACCATCGAGGAGAAATTCTCTGACGCCGCCGAGGTCAATCGCCTCACCGGCGCAACTCCCACACTCGCGCTCCACGTCCTCTGGGACTTGCCCCACGGCATCGCCGACGTCCCCGAAGTCAAAAGCCTCGAGAACCGTTTTGGCATCCGAGCCGGCTCCATCAACCCCAACCTCTTTCAGGATCAGGAATACAAATTTGGCTCCCTCTGCAATCCCTCCACCGAGATCCGCCGGCAAGCTCTCGACCACGTCCTCAACTCCATCGAAATCTCAAAAAAGCTTGCCTCCCGCGATGTCTCCCTCTGGCTGCCCGACGGCTCCAACTATCCCGGCACGCAAAGCATCCGCAAGCGCATCGGCTGGCTTGAAGAAGCCCTCAGCACTGCTCACGACCACCTAGCGCCCGGCCAGCAGCTGCTCATCGAATACAAGCCCTTTGAACCGGCCTTCTACCACACCGATATCGCCGACTGGGGCATGGCCTCTCATCTTGCCCGTCATGCCGGCTCTCAAGCCCGCGTCCTCGTCGACACCGGCCACCACTACGGGTCACAAAACATCGAGCAGATCGTCGCCTGGCTGCTCCACACCGCCCTCCTCGGCGGCTTCCACTTCAACGACCGCCGCTATGCCGACGACGACCTTACCCTCGGTTCCATCGATCCTTACCAGGTCTTCCGCATCTTCCATGAGTTGCAACTTGCTCAGGGCGACAATCAGTCCAGCAAAATAGCATTTATGATTGACCAGAGCCACAACCTGAAAGGGAAAATCGAGGCAACAATCCAGACCGTAGTCACCGCTCAAGAGCTCTGGCTCAAAGCCGCGCTCCTCGATCGGGAGCAGCTAGCCGAGCTTCAGCAATCCTGCGATCTGGTCGCCGCCGAAGAACTTTTCCGAGGCGCTTTTTGGAGAGATGTCCGTCCCCTCGCAGCCGCCTGGCGCCAGGCTCGCAATCTGCCTGCCGACCCGCTTGCCGCCCTCCGTTCGAGTGGTTATATCCAGCGCATCGCCGCCGAACGCGGAAATCGCCATGCCGTTGTTAACAGCTACGCATGAATGCGGTTACTCTAATATGCGATCTGCCATTCATTGAATGTCGTCCTCGGAGGCAAACGGTTGCCTAAAACAAAAATCAAGCGTCTTTACCTGATTCCCATCCTTTCCAAGGCACTGGACGTCCTCGAACTCCTCGAGCAGAACAACGCCCCGGTCACTCTTGAAGACGTCTATCAGAAAACACAAATCTCCAAAACCAGTGTCTATCGCATCCTCAAGACCCTCGTCCATCGTGGCTATGTCGCCCAGGCGCAAAATGGCACCTATCGCCTGGTTTCCCGCCCCCGCCGCCTGCGCTTCGGCTTTGCCGCCCAATCTGCTGAGATGCCCTTCTCCATCGCCGTCGCCCAAAGCATCACAGCGGCTGCCGCAGCCTCCGGCGTCGAGTTGCTCATCCTCGATAACCGCTACGATCCTGATGTCGCCATAAAGAACGCTGAAGAATTCGTCGCTAAGCGCGTCGACCTGGTCCTTGAATTCCAGGTCGAGGAGCATGTCGCCCCGCGCGTCGCCCACATTTTCAAACAAGCTGATATCCCGCTCATCGCCATCGACGTTCCCCATCCCAACGCCACTTACTTCGGTGTCGACAACTTCGAAGTTGGCTACGAGGCCGGTTCCCTCCTCGCCCAATACGCCCTCCGTAAGTGGAAAGGCAAAGTCGACTGGGTTCTCGGCGTCGGATTCCCTGAGGCCGGAAGCTTCGTCCAAAGCCGTATCACCGGCGCATTCGATGGCATCCGCAGCCGTCTCCCGGACCTCACACCCGACCGCTTCATCCAGCTCGATGGCCGCGGCATGCGCCAGCCCAGCCAGCAGGCCATCTCCGATCTTCTTCGCAGCCGCCGCAAGGGTGAACGCATCCTCGTTGCCGCCGCCACCGACTCCAGCGCCCTCGGGGTCCTCGACGCCGTCCGCCAGGCCGGCCACGAGCAGGACTTCGCCATCGTCGGCCAGGATTGCATTCCAGAAGTGATCGAAGAAATGCGCACCGGCAAAAGCGCCATCGTCGGTTCCATCTCCCACGAAGTAGAAACCTACGGCCCCCGCCTCATCCAGCTAGGCATTGCTTTACTCCGCGGCTATACCGTCCCGCCCTACAACTACATCCGCCACAAAGCAGTAACCCCCGAGACCCTCGGGGCGGACTCAGACAGTGCCTGATCGTTTCTCGGACATAACTAAAATAGCTTGCCATCTTAAGCGAGGTCGCCGCGGCGACCGAGTCGAAAGCCTGCCCGCCGTGGCGGGAATCTGCAGTAGTTCTTGCTCTTGCCCATTGCCCTCGAAACGATATAGCTGCATGGTTGCTTGAAAGACGTCGCTCCTGATACGCACTGTCAAGAGGCGCGGCCAAGATACCCTGCCGCCGCAATCCCTCCCAGAAACATATTCCCTATTGCTTTCCACCGTGCTATCTTACCTACGATTCATCATTCCGCCGTAAAGTGGTGTATATGACCCAGGCAACCCTAGCTCCCGCCTCCCTCAAATTCCTTGAAGACCGTTGGGATTCCAACGTAGCCGCCCAATTAGACGAGCCCGAACTCCTCCGTTATCGCTCCAACCTCCTCGGCTCCGACCTCCGCATCACCAACTTTGCCGGCGGCAACACCAGCTCCAAAGTCACTGAAACCGACCCCCTCACCGGCGAGCCCGTCGAAATCCTCTGGGTCAAGGGCTCCGGCGGCGACCTCGGCAGCATCAAGCGCACCGGCTTCGCCACGCTCTACCAGCAAAAGCTTCTCTCCCTGGAGCGAAGCTATAAAGGAGTCGACCACGAAGACGACATGGTCCCCATGTATGCCATAGCCGCCTTCCGTAACAATCCCGTAGCCGCCTCCATCGACACGCCGCTGCACGGCTTCCTTCCCTTCCCGCACGTCGATCATCTCCATCCCGACTGGGGCATCGCCCTCGCTGCCTCCGCCAACGGCCTCGAAAAAATGAAGGAATTCAATCGCGAATTCAACCACTCCCTTGTCTGGCTCCCCTGGCAGCGTCCCGGCTTCGAACTAGGCCTCATGATGCGCCAGGCCATCCGCGAAAATCCCGGCTGCGACGGCATCGTCCTCGGCGGCCACGGACTTTTCACCTGGGGCCAGACCCAGCGGGAATGCTACCTCAATACCATCACCCTCATTGATCAAATTGGCCAGTTCATCAACCGCCACGGTATCGCCAAAGGCCCCACCCGTTTCGGCGGCGAAGCTATCCCGGCCCGCGAAAACCGCCGCAATCTGGCCACCGATATCGCCCCCTATCTCCGCGGCCGCGTCAGCACCCAAAACCGCTGGATTTCCAGCTTCACCGACGCCCCCGATGTCCTCCAGTTCGTCAACTCCACCCACGCCAAAGAGCTAAGCTTCCTCGGCACCTCGTGTCCCGACCACTTCATCCGCACCAAAATCCGCCCGCTCTTCATTCCCTGGCCCGCCGATGCCGATCTAGCTGCCCTCAAGCAGCAAATCAACGCCTCCCTCGACGAGTACCGCCAGCAATACCGCGACTACTACCACTCCTTCGCCACACCCGACTCGCCCGCCCTCCGGGACCAGAGTCCCACCATCGTCCTCATCCCTGGCCTAGGCATGTTCAGCTTCGGCAAAACCAAGACTGAAGCCCGCATCACCGGCGAGTTCTACACCAACGCCATTCACGTCATGGAAGGCGCAAGCCTTCTCGCCGAAGGCACAGTAACCGGCCCCCTCCCTCAATGCGGCCCTGCCAACGATCCAGCCAGCTTCAAAGTCTTCACGAATTACGTAGCCCTTCCCGCCCTTGAAGCCTTCCGCATCGAATACTGGGCCATGGAAGAAGCCAAAATCCGCCGCCATCCGCCGGAGAAGGAGCTAAGCCGCCGTATCGCCCTCATCATTGGCGGCGGCAGCGGCATTGGCCGCGAAGTGGCCCTCCTTGCCGCCGCCCGCGGCGCTCACGTCGTAGTCGCCGACCGCGACGTGGCCTCCGCCCAGCGCGTAACCGACGAATTGAAAACCGTCACCTCCAAAGAATTCACCGCCACCACCCCCGTCGACATCCGCAACCGCGAGGCCATTTCCCAGGCCATCCGCGCCACCGTGGCTGCCTTCGGCGGCCTCGACATCCTCATCAACACCGCCGCGCTCTTCCCGTCCTCGCCCGATGGCACAATCCCCGACGCCATGTGGGCCACCACTCTCGACATCAACGTCACCGCCAACTATCTCCTCGCCGACGAAGCCGCCAAGCTCTTCGCCGACCAGGCACTCGACGCTTCCATCGTTCTCACCAGCTCCGCCAACGCCGTCGTCCCCAAGCGCGGCTCTGAGGCTTACGACGTCAGCAAAGCCGCGCTCTCGCATCTCATTAAGGAACTCGCCGTCGGCATCTCCCCACGCGTCCGCGTCAACGGCATCAGCCCCGCCACAGTGGTCAAGGGATCCACCATGTTCCCCCGCGACCGTGTCCGCGCTTCGCTCACCAAATACAACATCCCCTTTGACGAATCGCTCTCAGACGACGAACTGCGCAATCTCCTCGCCGCCTTCTACGCCAAACGCACCCTCACCCATCAACCCATCGACCCAACCGACTGCGCGGAAGCCATCCTCTTCCTCGCCAGCCCCAAATCCCGCTGCACCACCGGCCACATCATCCCGGTTGACGGCGGCCTCACCGAAGCCTTCCTGCGGTAAAGCAATTCGATTGTCACCAAAACGTTGGTGCCCCACCATCGCGACGTCCTTGTTTTTGTCGCTAGGGTCGGAAGCGTGATACTTGATTCGGAGATTTCCCACCTTCCATGCCCCAACCCGCAAGAATAGCCATAGATCTAGGCGCCGAATCCTGCCGAGTCTCCCTCCTCCGCTGGGATGGCGAAACTCCCTCCATCGAAGTCGTCCATCGCATCCCCAACGGCCCAGTCCACCAAGGCACATCGATGCACTGGCCACTCCAAACCATCCTCGCCGGCCTCGAAGAAGGCCTCCGCAAAGCCGCGGCAGCCGTTCCCGAAGGCATAGCCTCCATCGCCGTCGATAGCTGGGGCGTCGACTACGTCCGCCTCAGTCCCGACTCCACCCCGCTCCGCGACCCCTTCTGTTATCGCGACGAACGCACCATCGCCACCAAAGAAGCCGCCGACAAACTCATCCCACCCCTCGAGCTTTACCAGCGCACCGGCGTCCTGCCCCATCGCATCAACACCGTCTACCAGCTTCTCGCCGACCCCGCCGCCGGAATCGACCCGCACGCCCCGTGGGTCATGATGCCTGAATATGTCCTCCAATGGCTCGGCGCGGCGCGCGTCTCCGAGTACACCCATGCCACCCACACCGGCCTCGTCGACCTCAAAACCGGCAACTGGGCACCCGATCTCTTTCGCCTCCTCAACATCCCCCTCGACGCAGCTCCGCCCATCGTCCCCTCCGGAACCATGCTTGGCCCAATCAAAGGCCCGCTCGCCCAGCTCGAGGCCTTCGGCCAGACTCAGCTCATCGCGCCCGCTTGCCACGACACCGCATCGGCCATCGCAGCCATTCCCGCCGATCTCAGCTCCACCCTCTACATCTCGTCCGGCACCTGGTCGCTCGTCGGCACCCTTACCAAAGAGCCCGTCACCACGCGCCAGGCCTTTGACGCCCGCTACACCAATCTCGGCGCGGCCACCGGCGATCTCTGTTGCCATACGCTGGTCAACGGAATGTGGATTCTCAAGCAATGCATGAACGCCTGGTCCGCCGAAGGCCGCCCCTGGACAATCGAAGACCTCATCCAGAAGGCCGCCGGGCACCCCTGTTCCCTCGCACTTGGGGACCAGGGAGAACAATGCCAAACACCTTCGAAAGTCCTCATTGACGTCGACGCCGAACCCCTCCTGCTCGACTCCAGCATGCCTTCGCGCGTGAATGACGAACTCATCCGCGCCGGCTTTGCCCCCATTCCTGACATCCCGGGAAATGAACCCCTCTTCGCCCGCGTCATCTTTGAAAGCCTCGCCGCCCGCTATGCCTCCGCGCTTGCAAGCCTTCAGGAAATGCTCGGGCGCACACTCACCGGAATTCATATCCTCGGCGGCGCCAGCCGCAACAGGCTTCTCACCGAGCTCACTCAGCAGCGCACGGGCCTGCCCGTCGAAATCGGCCACCCGGAAAGCTCCACCATCGGCAACTTCGCCATCCAGTTAGCAGCATGCGAAGCCGGCAGTCAATCACTCAGCCCGACCTCCATCCGCAAATGGGCGCACTGCCTCTGCCGCTGCTAAAAGCCGGAAGTGCGGTTACCTAAGTTTCAGGCTAAACGACACATCGTGATACTTGTCACAATATGCTGCTTCTTCTTGTTACTAGAATTCCTTATAGATTCGTTACCCATTTTCAATTCTCCCGCGTGCTCGTCCGCGTCAACGAAGTCTCACGCGAAGGTGTTATAAGCCGCGCGAAATGTGTCACTTAAATTGAACAAAAGAGGGAATTCCACCCCTGCGTTCATGCGCTTATAGTGACAGCACACTCGGGGGATCACTATGGCCACCATGCTATCGATGCAGAGCCTATTCCGCGAAGATCTACCTGCCGGTCCTGAGAAAAAACCACAGACCATAGAAGAACTCGGCGTGCGCAAGGCCGTCCTCGAGGACCTCGCCCTCAAGACACTCTACCTCACCAGTTCCCTGTCCGTTCTTGAACTCTCCGAACGCATGCGGATCAGCTTCGAAGCCGCCAACGAACTCTTCATCCACATGCGCGCTGAGCGGTTCTGCCAGGTCACTGGCATGGTCCGCAATATTCCTCAGTTCACTATTACTACCGAAGGCCGCAACCGGGCCATGGAGTTGCTGTCCCACAGCCAATACGCCGGACCCGCTCCGGTCTCTCTTGAGAGCTATGTGGAGCGGGTGCGCTTGCAGAGCGTCCGTGACGTACAGGTGCGGCCAGAAAACGTAAAGCGCGCCTTTGCGCATCTCGTCGTCGACAATGCATTGTTGCGGCAGTTCGGCACGGCCCTCAACTCCGGCTCCGCAATCTTTCTTTATGGACCTCCAGGAACTGGAAAAACCACATTCGCTGAAACCCTGTCCCGCGTGCTTTCAAAAGAGGATGTCTGGATTCCCCATGCCGTCGAAGTCGATGGCCAGATCATTACCGTTTTCGATCCAACCATCCATAAGAATTCAAAAAAGTCCCAACACGGCGATCACGACGAGCGCTGGGTCCTCTGTCAGCGTCCAAGAGTCCTGGTCGGCGGTGAACTCACCATCGACATGCTGGACCTGCAGTTCAATCCACAGACAAAGTTCTACGTCGGACCTGTCCAGATGAAGGCCAATAACGGAGTCCTCATCATTGACGACTTCGGACGCCAACGCGTTCGTCCCGATGAGCTCCTCAATCGCTGGGTCGTTCCCCTCGACCGTCGCATCGACTTCCTAACTCTCGCCGGTGGCAAGAAAATCGAAATGCCCTTCGAGATGCTCGTCGTCTTTGCTTCCAACATCGATCCTGCCGAGTTGGTCGACGGTGCATTCCTTCGCCGGATTCAAACCAAGATTAAAGTTGGCGGGGTTTCAGATGATGAATTTACTGAGATCTTCTCCCGCTATGCCCGTGAAAAGGACGTCGAGTGGGATGACGGAATCTGCGACGACCTTATCCAGTTCATCCGCCACGCCCTGAATCAGGACCTGCGCTCTTGCTATCCCAGGGACATTGTGAATCAGGTCATCTGGGCTGCGCGCTACCACGGCATAAAGCCCCGGCTCGATCGCACCGCCCTCATGCGCGCAGTCGAAGCTTATTTTCTGCCGGCTTCCTAACTGAAAGCCGGAAGTATCCCATCCTTGCCGGGCCTTTTCCAGGCGAAAAGGCGGCAAGGATGGAATATCGATAATTAAATTGTTAGCGTACGACGCCATGCAATAGACTGTGCTGGACTTTCCATCAGGCGAATTTGTAGCCCGGCACCCTTGGCCGCCAGCCAGGAACGCCGTCCAGAAAGGCACGTCCCCATGCACATATCCCTGCAAGCCCGTTTCACCGCTTTGACTGTCCTCGCTACTCTCTGCTCCGTCGCCATCAAGGCCCAAACCGATTTCCCAACTACCGTAAACTCCACCCACCCCCTCGCCTTTTACCGCCTCGACTCTTCTTCCGGACAAAGCCTGGTCGGCGCCACCACGTACAAGGTAACCGGCTCAGCAAGCATCGCCATCTCTGGCGCGCCCGTCGCCACCGCCAACAGCCGCTACCTCAGGCTCGATGGCAAAACTGCCTATTTCACCACCACGCAAACGGGAGGAGTCGGCGCAGCCGGTTCGATCATGGCCTGGATAAACCTGGCTGAACTTCCAAAAACGGCCAACCGCATCTTTTATATCGCCGGCGAGTGCGAGGTCGGCAACGACTTTGACCTCCAATTCCTGGACGACAATAAAATTGGACTCTACACCGCCGCTGGAGCCAATATCCAATTCCAACCTCCGCTCGACTCCCTCATCGGTCAGTGGCATCAGATCGTCGCCACGCTCGACACGCCGACCCAGAAACGCGTCATCTACTGGGACGGCAAAGCCGTCGCGACCGATAAAGGCGGCGGTCGAGCCGGCAAAAAGACAGGCCTAACCATCGGCGCTTGCCCGTGCTTCACCGGCCGCTTCTTCCATGGCTCCATCGACAACGTAGGACTCTGGAACCGCGCCCTAAAAGCCGACGAAGTCGCCGCCATCTACACCGCTTCTGGCTCAACCGCTTCCAACTCAACCGCATCTGGCTCAGCCGCTTCCCCTGCCGCCTCAACCGTCTCCGCCCCAACACCCACCACAGGCCCCTTTGCCACCAAGGCCACTGTTGATCTTGAAGAAGTCTCCGGTGCCAAAATTCAACTTAAGCGCGAAGAACAAATCGGCTTCATGTTCCTCTCCGGCATCCAGATAATCGAGCTTAACTGCCAGCTCACCCTCAAAAAAGCCTGCACCCTCAACCAGATCGTCACCGCCTCCTATCCCCCCGAAGGCAGAAGCATTGAGCATCTCAAGTTCGATCCCAATAAGACCGATCCCAACTACACTTACACCCTCGCCACCAACGGCACCGTTTGGGAAGCTCACGCCAATCCCAAAAAGCCTGGCCTCAGAGGCTGGTGCTTCATGGCCCGCGATGTCGGCACCGTCATCATGACCTACAACAAAACCGGCCCCTCCGGCTACACCGACACGCCGCTTGGAAATACCGGCGTTTCAGGCGACTCCTTCGCCACGCAATAAGTCCGGCACAAAAAATGCGGGATCACCACGGACACCTCTCAGCCCGTAATGATCCCGCATCTAAGCACTTCACTTCTTCACTTCTTCACTTCTTCACTTCTTCACTTCTTCATCCCACCGCCTGCACCGTCCCCTTGCCCAACAGTTCCTCAACCCGCTCCACCCATCCCCGATCCGCCGCCACGCTCATCCCTTCCGGCTCCAGAATCACCGCCCACTCGCCCTTTTTCTCCAGTTGAAGCATCACCTTTCCCGGACCGGGCGCGGCCTCAGCGGCACTCTTCAGCCCTACAAACATCTCCTCAGTAGCTCGTTCCACGCCGATCCGGATCCGCACCCCAGCCGGCAGCTTCACCTGCACCTCTGCCAGCGACTGCACCATGCTCACTGAAATCTTCGGCGCCTGATCTTCATCGCCCATCAGCACTCCGCGCACAAGCACCGGAGCCTCCATCTTCAGCTGCCCCGCAAGCTTCTCATAATCCCGCGGAAAGCAAACCAGCTCCATCTTCCCGGTCGCGTCTTCGAGCCAACCTTGGGCATAAAGTTTCTGTTCCCGCTTCGTCTTCTGCACCCGCAACCCGAGTATCATCCCCGCCACAAGAATCTCGTCCGCCGGGTCCGTCTGCGATCCCCACCGCTTCTCCGGCGGCTTCTTCTCCAGCGCCTCCGCCGTCGAAATCACTCCAGTCATATTCCGTAGCTTCTGGGCGTATTTATCCAGTGGATGTCCCGACACAAAGAATCCC
>Ga0181537_10002150_pt1 | contig 17563 bp, 11 predicted proteins | sample PEATcosm2014_Bin_39_FD_119765 | JGI IMG/M metagenome (GOLD analysis project Ga0181537, IMG submission 119765) | Peatland microbial communities from MTU Mesocosm Facility, Houghton, MI, USA - PEATcosm2014_Bin23_10_metaG | ecosystem: Environmental > Terrestrial > Soil > Wetlands > Peat | place... | reverse complement strand
TTTCACGTTTCAAAGCCCAGCGATCTGATTCCTGAGCTGCAAGGCCGGTTTCCCATTCGCGTCGAACTGCAGTCGCTCACCATGGAAGACTTCGTCCGCATTCTCACCGAGCCGAAATCTTCGCTGGTGAAGCAGTACACCGCCCTGCTCGAAACCGAGGGCGTGAAGCTGGAGTTCACCAAAGAAGCGCTCGACGAGATCGCGCACTTCGCCTTTCGTGTGAACGAGAGCACGGAAAACATTGGCGCGCGCCGCCTGCACACCATCATGGAGCGAGTCCTGGATGAACTCAGCTTCGATGCGCCCGAGAAAAAAGGCGAGCACGTCACCATCGACGCCGAGTATGTCCGCAAAATGCTGACTGACATTGTGAAGGATCAGGATTTAAGCCGTTACATTCTCTAGGAAAATCGGCAAGCACGGCGGCCGTCGGGCTGAATCTAACCCAGTCGCAAAGCGGCGAAAGAATTAAGCCCCGGACGCAAGTCCGGTGTAAGCCAAAAAGAATTGGACCCAAGTCCGCAGGGACGACAGAGAAGATGTGGAGCGGGCACTCCTGCCCGCTGCCTTTGAATTTGGTTTTGTTGTTGCGGGCTGCCCCACCCTTGGCGGTTTTCGAAGGGTGGGAATCGATACTGCCGAACGCTAGACGTTGGAGCGATCCTCAGGGCTGAAGGCCGAGAATCCACTTCGGATGAGTGACGCGGCGCCGAAGTGTTGCCCTTCCACCCGGATACTGGCAACGAAACCCCAGGTTCCTCCGCTCCGCCGTCGCTGACGCTCCGGTTCCGGTCGAGATGACAGGACGTTTTCTAGACCCGAAACTCGGCGAAACTACACCCCCACCGCTTCCTTCTTCGTCGCCAACAACTGCCTCAACACATACTGCAAAATCCCGCCGTTGGCGTAGTAGAGCGCTTCCTGCGGAGTATCAATGCGGACCAGCGCCTCGAACTCCGTCTTACCCGCGCGCACTTTCACCGTGCTTCCGGCGGCGAAGTGCTCGGCCACGTTGCGGATGCCGCTGATCTCGAACACTTCTTCTCCCGTCAGCTTGAGCGATTCCGCGTTCTGGCCGGCCGAGAATTGCAGCGGCAGCACGCCCATGCCCACTAGGTTCGAGCGGTGAATGCGTTCGTAGCTCTCCGCGATCACGGCCCGCACCCCCAGCAGCGCCGGACCTTTAGCCGCCCAGTCGCGCGACGAGCCCGAGCCGTATTCCTTGCCCGCGAGCACGATGAGCGGGGTGTCCTCCGCGCGATATTTCTCCGACGCGTCGAAGATCGACATTTCGGTGTTCGTCGGAAGATGCCGCGTGAATCCGCCTTCGGTCGCGACCAGCTTGTTGCGCAGGCGCACGTTGGCGAACGTGCCGCGCACCATGACTTCATGATTGCCGCGCCGCGAGCCGTAGGAATTGAAATCCCCCGGCTTCACTCCATGCTCCTGCAAATATTTTCCAGCGGGTCCATCTTTCTTGATCGAGCCCGCCGGCGAAATGTGGTCGGTGGTGACGCTGTCACCCAGAACCGCCAGCACGCGCGCGTGCTCGATCTCCTGCACGGGCGACGGCTTTACCGCCATGTCATCAAAATACGGAGCCTGCCGGATGTAAGTCGAATCTTTTTCCCACGCGTAAGTCTGGCCCTTGGGCACCGCCAGCCCGCGCCAGCGCTCGTCGCCCTGGAAGACGTCGGCGTAAGATTTCGTAAACATTTCCGAGGTAATCGACTGCTCCATGGTCTCTTCAATCTCGCGCGACGACGGCCAGATGTCGGCCATGTACACCGGCTGCCCATCGCGTCCCTTGCCGATGGGGTCCTTGCGCAAGTCAATATCAATTCGCCCCGCCAGCGCGAACGCGACCACCAGCGGCGGCGACATCAGATAATTGGCGCGCACTTCGGAATTGATGCGCCCTTCGAAATTGCGATTGCCCGAGAGCACCGACGCGACCACGAGTTCTTTCTCGTCAATGGCCCTCGAAACTTCTTCGGGCAGCGGCCCCGAATTGCCAATGCAAGTCGTGCATCCATAACCGACGAGATGAAATTTCAGCTTCTCGAGATACGGCGTCAGCCCAGCCTTCGCGAGATAGTCAGTCACCGTCTTCGATCCCGGAGCCAGCGAAGTCTTCACCCACGGCGGAACCGACAGGCCTTTTTCAACAGCCTTCTGCGCGAGCAGTCCCGCACCGATCAGCACCGAAGGATTCGACGTGTTGGTGCAGGAAGTAATAGCCGCGATCACGACGCTGCCATGCTTGAGAGAATCCTTCACCGAAGCAGAGACATGCTCATGCACATTCGGATCTTCCACACCAATGGCAGCCGGACTTCCACCTTCGCCTTCCCAACTCTTCGTCGTGCTCGGTGCCGTGGTGCTCGCTGCCGTTATCCCACTTCTCCCAACATCAGGGAGCAGTGGGGCACCCCCGGCCTTCGCCGCGGATTTCGGCTTGATCAGGGAAGGCAGCGCCTTGTTAAACGATTCGCCCGCCTGCGACAGCACGACGCGATCCTGCGGCCGCTTCGGCCCCGCCAGACTGGGCTCCACGGTCTCGAGGTCGAGCGTGAGCAGTTCAGAATATTCCGCCTCGGCAGTCTTCTCGTCGTGAAATAGTCCCTGCTCGCGGCTGTAAGCCTCGACCAGTGCAATCTGCTCCTCGCTGCGTCCCGTGAGCCGCAGATAGCGCAAGGTCTCTTTGTCGATAGGAAAAATCCCACACGTTGCGCCAAATTCCGGCGACATATTTGCGACGGTGGCGCGGTCGGCTAGGGACAAATCGCGCAGGCCGGGGCCGAAGAACTCGACGAATTTTCCGACGACGCCGTGCTTGCGCAACATCTCGGTTACGGTGAGAACGAAATCAGTTGCGGTCGCGCCTTCGCGCAGACGGCCGGTCAGCTTTACGCCTACGACCAGCGGAATCAGCATGGAGACTGGCTGGCCGAGCATCGCGGCCTCGGCTTCGATGCCGCCGACGCCCCAGCCTAAAACTCCCAACGCGTTGATCATCGTCGTGTGGCTGTCGGTGCCGACGAGGGTGTCGGGGTAGGCCAGACGCTTGCCTGCACTCTCGTGGACGAAGAGTACGCGGGCGAGATATTCGAGGTTGACTTGGTGAACGATGCCGGTGTCGGGAGGGACGATGGCCAGATTTCGAAAACCGGTCTGGCCCCAGCGGAGGAAAGAGTAGCGTTCTTTGTTGCGCTGGAATTCGAGCAGGGCGTTCATTTCGAATGCGTTGGCGGTGCCGAATTCGTCGACTTGCACGGAGTGGTCGATGACCAGTTCGACCGGCTGCAGGGGATTGATGAGCGAGGGATCGCCGCCCAGGGTTTTCATAGCGTCGCGCATGGCGGCGAGATCGACGACGCAGGGGACTCCGGTGAAATCCTGCAGGAGGACGCGGCTGGGAGTGAAGGCGATTTCTTTTTCGGGCTTTGATTGGCTGTTCCAGGCGGCGAGGGCGCGGATTTCATATTTGGTCACGTTGCGTCCGTCCTCGGTGCGGAGCAGGTTTTCGAGCAGGATGCGCAGCGAGAAGGGCAGGTGTCGGGTGGAGATGCCTTGCTGGTCGAGGGCGTCGAGGCGGTAGATTTCGTATTCTTTGTTGCCAACTTTGAGAGTGGATTTGCTGCTGAAACTGTTCACGGACATGATGGCCTTCCTCGGGTATGAATTACGGCAGCGGATCTGCGCTCCGCGGATCCTTCGACTTCGCTCGGGACAGGCAGCCGGGGGGCTGTCCCCACGTCTAGATTCCAGACCCACTAGTGTAATTCGTTTGGGCGGTGATTCCCACTTCTCGCGCAAAGAGCGCGCGAGAAATGGGGCACCCGCCGTGATTCCTCTCGCAAAGGTGCTGGCGCTGAATGGGTGCGACTGTCATACTTTTGTCTCTCTTTGATCTTTTGATAGGAGGCGTCTTTGCCTGACGAGTCTGGTCCACCTCTAGTTTCCGGTCCACCTACAGCCAAGGAATCGAAAAACGAGACGGCGCCGGGCCGTGACTCGAAGCAGGTGAACGGCGCAAACCCGGGGCAACGCAAGTCCTGGGGGCGCGACCGGATGCGGCTTTTCATCTGGGCGGGGATCGGATTCGGCATTCCGGCAACAGCTATGTTCGGGCTGCATCTCGGAAGAGGGCGGGATCCGGGCGTGTTGACGGTGCAGAACGAGTTGCCGTTCAAAGCGCTGATGACGTTTTCTGTCGGGCTGGCGACCTGGGTCATGTCGCGTATAGAGAAGCGTCCACTGGCCGATTACGGGCTTCCTCCGGGGGAGGCATTTGGGAAAAGATTCTGGGAGGGTGCGGTCTGGGGATTCGCCATGCTTTCGGCGATCCTGCTGGTGCTGTGGAGTTCGGGGCATTTCCAGATCGACTCCGTGGGGCTGGCGGGAGGCGCGGTTTTGCGGTGGGGGCTGGCGTGGGGCGCTACATTTCTGGCAGTATCGTTTTCGGAAGAGTTGGCTTTTCGCGGGTACTGGCTGTTCACGATGTCGAGGCGCATACGATTCTGGCCGGCGGCGCTGCTTCTGTCTGCCGTGTTCGGAGGGGCTCATCTGGGCAATCATGGGGAGAACACGCTGGGGATTTTGCAGGTAGTGGGAACCGGGCTGCTGTTTTGCCTGATGATCCGGCGCACGGGAAATTTGTGGTTCGCGATTGGATTTCACGCGGCGTGGGACTGGGCGGAGACTTTCTTCTACGGCACTCCGGACAGCGGGCTGCTGGGGGTCGGGCGATTTCTGAACACGTCGGTGCGCGGGGCGAATTGGCTAACGGGAGGATCGGCGGGGCCGGAAGGCAGCATTTTTGCGCTGGTGATTCTGCTGGTGTGCGCGGGGTTGATTCATTTGCGTTTTCCGAAAGCGATTTATCCGGATCGTCCGGATTAGGGAAGGTTTCGGCCTCAGCCTGCGAATTTATCTGAGGCGGCTAGCGCGACGCAGAAGCGCCGCTTTTCCGCGTTATTCGTCGACGCCACTGGGCCACCTTTGCTCTTCCACGCGAGTCTTCCGGGTAACTCGGCCACCTTACTCGGCGCGCAGGGCGTCGAGGGGGTTGACTGAGGCGGCGCGGCGGGCGGGGAGGTAACTCGCCGCGAGGGCTGAGGTGCCGAGGACCAGGGAAACGGTTGCGAGGGTGAAGGCGTCCCAGGACTGGGTGGCGAAGAGCAAGGTGCGCAGGAGTGAAGCGGTGGCGATGGAGCCGGCGAGCCCTGCGAGAATTCCGACGGTTATCAGCCATGCGGCTTGCTTCATGATGAGCTGGTACACCGTGCCGCGCTGCGCGCCGAGCGCCATCCTGACACCGATTTCGCGGGTGCGCTGGCTGACGGAGTAGGCGATCACGCCGTAGAGTCCGACGACGCTGAGCAGAAGCGCGAGCGCGGCGAAGCTGCCGACCAGCCAGGCAGACGCGCGATGGAGGTACGCGGGCGGAGAGTCGTGGATGCGCTGCTCCATAGTGGCCGCGCCGAAGGCAGCAATGCCGGGATCGATCTGGCGAACCGCCGAGCTGAGCACGGGCAGCAGCGACTGCGGGTCGACGGAGGTGCGAGCGACGAGCGAGAAGAAGGGGAGGGGATGCTGTTCGAAGGGAACGTAGAACGCTGCACGGGCGTCGGTATCGAGCGGACCTTCGCGGATATCATCGATAACGCCGACCACCTGCATGGCCGAGTCAGCGGGAGCGCCGTCATAGTTGATGGTCATACCGACCGGATGCAGGCTGGAAAAATAATGGCTGGCCAGGGCGTGATTGATGAGGGCGACGTGGGGATGGGTCGAATCGTCGGACGCGGTGAAATAGCGGCCTGCCTGCAAACGTGACTGGAGAGTTTTGAAGTAATCGGTGGAGACGATACGGTAGGCAACTTCGTTGGGTTGAGCAGGCTTGGGCTGGCCGGTGATGACGAAGCTGGTGGTGAAATCTCCGTCGCCCACCGGCAGTTTGTTGGTGAGGGCATCTGAGCTGACGCCCGGCAGTGCCGAAATGCGATCGAGAATCTGGCGCTGGAGGGCGATGATTTGGGGATCCTTGGAATAAGAGGCATGAGGCGCGGAGAGCGGGAGAGTAGCGAGGTTACTGGGTTGCAGGCCGGGATCGACTTGGAGCAGACGATAAAAGCTTTTGCCCAGCAGGCCCGCGCCGACGAGAAGAACTACGGCAGTCGCAAGCTCGATTACAACCAGGTTGGCTCCGAGGCGACGCCAGACGACGCTGGAGGATCCGCGGCTGCCTTCCGATAATCCCGAGCGCATCTCTTCGCGAGACATACTGAAGATGGGTGTCAACGAGAAGATGAGCGCGCTGAGAAGCGAAACGGCCAGGGTAAACAAAAGCACATGCGAATTCAGGCCGAGGCCCTGCAGGTAGGGCATGCCCGCCAGAGTGTCAGCGGGGATGAGACTGGTCAGCAGATGCATGGCGCCGTCGGCGAGAACGAGACCAAGCACGGCGGCGGACGCAGACAATACAAAACTTTCCGTGACGAACTGGCGGAGCAATCGTTTGCGAGTGGCGCCGAGAGCGCCCCGCACGGCAATCTCCCGCTTGCGGCTTTGGGTGCGCACCAGCAAGAGGCTGGACACATTGACACAAGCGATGAGGAGAAGCAGCGCGGCACCGCCGAGGAGGAGCAGGAGAATGGGACGGATGTCGCCGACGATGACGTCAGGCAGGGCGATGACAGCTTCACTTTGACCGCGGTTCGAGTCGGGATACTGCTGTTCAAGCTGGCGAGCAATCGCAGCTATGTTGGCCCAGGCGGTGTCGATGGACACGCCGTCTTTCAGGCGAGCTATGCCGAAGAGCCAGTGACAACCGCGGCAATCGCTTTGATCATGCTCGGCAGTCCAGAAGTCGGCAGGCGCGGCGGGAGCGAAATGAAAGTCGCGCGGCAGCACGCCGATGATGGTGTTGGGATGGCCGTCGAGCGTAACCGTTTGGCCGAGAATGTCGGGGCGGAGGCCGTATCGATTCTGCCAGGCGGCATAGCTGAGCATGACGGTGCGGGGAGCGGAAGAAGTGTCTTCGTCCGGCGAAAAATCGCGCCCAAACACGGGAGTGACGCCGAGGGTGCGAAAGAATCCGGCGCTCACCCGGGCGCCGGGAGCGAGTTGAGCTCCCTCGGGGGTATCAAGCATGAAGCCGTTGGGATCGTAGACATCGAACGAAGTGAAGACCTGGTTGAGTTCCTTAAAATCGTAATAGTCGGGAAAGGAGAGATGGAATCGCTGGCCGAGCGGAGTTGCTCCGAAGATGACAACCAAGCGGGAGGGCTGACGGTAGGGCAGAGGTTTTACCAGCGCTGCGTCCGCGAAGGAGAAGATGGCGACGGTCGCGCCGATTCCGAGCGAAAGGACCAGAATGGCGGTCATGGCGAAGCCGGGATTTTTGCGAAGCTGGCGAAGCGTGTAGCGGAGATCCTGATAAAGCGTTTCGAAAAAAGGGAGCGTGGTGTGGTCGCGATAGGTCTGCATAGTGATTTCCATTCCGCCCGACTTGAGCAGAGCTTCTCGGCGCGCCTGGGCAGGGTCCAAGCCGGAGCGGAGATTGTCTTCGATCTGCATGTGGAGATGAGTTTCGACTTCTTCGGCAAATTCTTTGTCGTGGGAATTGCGGGTGGACAGACCCCAGAAACGCAGCAGCCAGGCGCGGAGTTTTCTCATGCCGGCTCCTCTCATATCGTCTCCCCGCTGGGCGAAACGAAGCGCGCGAGAATGGCCGCCGCATTTTCCCAGCGTTGCGATTCCTTCTCGACTTGTTTGCGGCCGGCGCGAGTGAGCTTGTAAAAGCGGGCGCGACGATTGTTGTCGGAAACGCCCCACTCGGAGGTGATGTAGCCCTCCTGCTGGAGGCGGAGCAGCGCGGCATAGAGGGTTCCATATTGCACGATGAGGCGGTCGCCGCTGATTTGCTCGATGCGACGGGCGATGCCGTAGCCGTGAAGCGTGCCCATCGATTCCAGAGTCTTCATTACCATGAGGGCCAGAGTGCCCTGCCAAACGTCGTTTTCGCCCACGAGTTGCTCCCTCCTATTTGCGGACAATAGGAGAGTAGCGCAGTTTGTGTTGGATGGCAATAGGAAGATGGCGGAGGCCGCGAACGTTATCGTGCGCTAACTTTCAGAACTTCAGAATTCGAGTTTCAGAACTCCAGTTTCAGAATTCCAGGCGGGCCTGAAAGGCGATCATGCGCGGGCTGCTGTCGCCGCCCAGGCCGACGCCGAGCAGGCCGGTGGGCGGTGAGGTGGTGTAGGTGAGCGCGCCGAAACCGGTTTGGGTGGAGGGCTTTCCGGGAATTCCGGCGAGGGCCATGCTGGGCAGGCCGAAGTTAGGATGGTTGAAGAGGTTGAAGGACTGGGCTTCCAGGCGCAGTTTGAGGTGTTCAGTTAGCGCGAACCATTTGGTGAGATAGAAATCGTTCCAGACGAAATCGGGACCGCGCAGGGCGTTGCGGCCGAGGTTACCGAATTGACAATTTTGCGGAGTATTGCCGCCATAGCACTGGCCTGTACTTGGATCGACGGCTGAAACAAACGCATTTGGGTTGAGCCACTGGATCGTGCCGGGTTGCGTGACGCCCTGGATTGGACCGTGTTGATAGAGCGGGACGCCGGGAACGATGCTGGCGAATTGTGGACCGCTTCCCTGCACGATTCCATTTCCATTTGCCGAGTAGGGCGTGCTCAGGACCGAGAATGGAATTCCGCTGTGAAAAAACGCGGTGCCGGAAATCTGCCAGCCGTTTAGCGCGTATCCCAACACGTGGTTACTTAGTTTCATGGGTAATTGATACACGTACTGCGCATTGAGATTGTGGCGGATGTCGTAGTCGCAGGGGCCGTAGTCGCGGGCCAGTTCTCCGGGGAGGGGCGAGAGAATTCCTCCGGCGGAGAATTGGAGGAAGCCTCCGTTCGAAACTGTATCCAGGCAGCGGCTCAAGGTGTAGTTGATTTGGCCTTGCAGGCCGTGACTGAGGCGCTTCATGGCCGTGAGTTGAAGGCCGTTGTAATGGCTGTTCTCGCCGGTGGAGAGCTGCGTGACTGCTCCGAAGCGCGGATCGGTGGGCTGCAGGTAAGGGAACGGCGCGAAACATCCCGGACATACCGTTTGAAAGCCGTTCACTTGCGTCAGGTAGGGTTGGTTGACGGCGCGAGTGCCGACGTATTGCGCTTGCAGACTTGCGGTGGCGCCGAATTGATGTTCCAGCCCCAGACTCCATTCCATGAAATACGGCGCGTGGAGTTCGCCATTTGGAATGGCGGTGATCGCGACGGGTGGAAGACACGTTGTGGGATTTGCCTGCGGAGATGCGCAGGAAAACTGGCCTGTGGGAAATCCTGAACTGAACTTCTGATTGGCGGTTACGGTGGCATCGACTGCACTGTTCGGCACTCCGGGCGCAAGGGCTGTGCCGCCGACCGTTCCGAGGAGACCTCCCTGAAAAGTCTGGACGTAGGGCGGGTTGACGCCCACCAGATCGGCGACGCTGCCGGGCAGGATGTCACTGAAGAGGCCGAAGCCGGTGCGCAGGACGGTCTTAGGCTTGAGCTGCCAGGCGATGGCCATCCGTGGCTGCAGGATCGCGAGAGGCGTTGAAGAAAAGATGTGGCCGAGACCGGTTTGAATGGCGGCGTTCAGTGGCTGGTTCACGTCGTGCGAGATGGAGGTGAAGGAGCCGGGAAGACGGGCAATCTCGTGATGAGGATTAAGGGGATTGGAATTCAGCGTGTCGCGGAGACCGAAGGTCCAGGTCAGATTTCGCGTCAGTTTCCACGTGTCTTGCGCGTAGAGGTCGAAATTCAGAAAGTTGAAAGGCTCGTTGGGGGATGTGGGAAAAGTTTTGGAAGCCGTGGATGCGACTCCGTAGATGTATTGCGGCAGGGTGGTGAAGGTCACAGTGGGCACCGAACCTTCGCCGAAGTCGTAGTCGTTCAAGCGGAAGATGCGCGTGTTGGTTCCGAAGCGCAGTTCGTGTGCGCCGTGACTCCAGGCGAGGTTGTCGTTGATGAAGAAGCGGGACGCGCGCCGGCCCTGAACCCAGGTGTTGTCGAGTCCGCCAGCGGGGGTGAATGGGGCGTTCGCGCCACTGCCTTGCAGCACAATGGGGAAGGCAGAAAGTGTTTTCTGAAAGTTGTTGGGACCGAACAGGCTTTCGTACCAGGAAAATGCCGGATTGAAGTAGTTCACCAGATGCTGCGAAAAGATATGAGTGTGTCCCGCGGCGAAAGAATAGAGGGGCTGCGGGGAAATTGCGTTGAAGAGCGGATTGATGGGGTCGGTCCACGCGGCTTGCAAGCCAGTGTCGGACTGAAAACGAAACCAAGCGAGGTTCTTCTCATTGATGTTGTAGTCAATGCGGACGGTCTGGACCTGTTCATGGTCGTCGCTGGAGTGCGAGATGCTTTGGCGATTGGCACAGCCGTTACCGTCGTTGGCGATCGCGGGCGAGCCTCCGCCCACATCGAACGGGCAACCGAGCACGGATAAAGGCGATCCGCCGGTGTTGCCGTAGAGCGAGAACATCTGCTGATAGAAGGGGACCAGTTGCGGCGCTGCGGGGTAGGTTGATCCGGTGACTGAATCGGTGCCGCCGAGCGGAAGCTGCTGCAAAACGTAGGGTTCGAAGGCCGTGGTGGGAACCGTGGTTGGGGTGACAATGGGCAGCGCGATGCGAACCCATTCGCTGTCGAAGAAGAAAAATAGCTTGTCGTGAACGATGGGGCCGCCGAGACTTCCTCCGAAGTGGTTCACGGTGGCTCCAGGCTTGTGATTGCCGGGGGTCGCGTTGGTGAAATAGTCCGCGGCGTTCAGGATCGCGCCATTCCAGAGCTCGTAGAGGTTGCCGTGAAATTGATTGGTGCCGGATTTGGTGACGTAGTTGACCTGGGCGGCTCCGTAGCGCCCCTGGTCGACGGAGTAGGAAAGAGTGTTGACGGTGACTTCGGAAATCGAATTCAGTCCGAGCACGAGGTTGGTGGAGAGTCCGCTGTTGAGATTGGTGAGCGGGTCGTTAGTTTCGAGTCCGTCGACAATGTATCCGTTGGAGAGCGCGGGCAGGCCGTTGAACTCGACGTTGCCGTAGCCGTTGCTGCTGCCGACGAAATCATTGCCGCTGCCTGCCGTGTTGATGAGGGCGCCGGGGGCGAATTGGAGCGGGTAGGTTAAGTCTCCGCCGGGATTGGGGAGGTTCTCCAGAGCGGGCGCATTCAGGTTCGTGGAGGTGTTGGCATCTTCCGGGTTGATGAGCGGAGGCGCGGAACTGACCTCAACGATTTCCCGGGCTTGAGCGATCTTGAGGCGGAAGTCGACGGTTTGCTTCTGACCCAGACCAGAGAAGACGTTGTCGTTTTGCTGGGGCGCGAAACCTTGCGCTTCGACTCGGACGGAGTAAGTGCCGGGCTGAAGCTGGGGGAAGTTGAAGCGGCCGGTTTCGTCGGTGGTGACTCGGCGCACGGCGCCGGTTTCGCGACTTGTAACGGTGACGATTGCGCCGGGGACGGCGGAGTTGGCCGAATCTGATACTTGGCCGACGATGGCGCTGGTGGTCTCGCCTTGGCCAAACGCGTGCAGGGAAAGCGATGCGACAGCTACCAGAACAAATGCGATGTGGACTCTGCGAACCATAATCCGAGACTTCTGATTCAAGACTTCTTTCGCTGACAATTCATCGTGCGCTGGTCAGGATTTGATAGAGGACGACTCCACACATAAAGACGAGATAAATCCGGAGCGCCCAGAACAGGATCATTTCGCCGCGGGTGAGTTGGCGGCGGGGGCAATGATGCTTTTCTTTTTCGGAGATGAGTTGGTCGGGTTCGAGGGAAGCGACCACGGCGAGGTCGGCGGTTGGGTCGGCGGGAGTGGGATGTGGGGTCACCTATTTGCCTCCGATCAGGGACAGGGCGTGGGGCGCGACGACGCTGATGCCGAAGAGGATTCCGGCGGCCACTAGTATTACGACGACTGCGAGCGCGAGGGCGTTGGCCCACAACGGACTGACCAGGTCGCGCATGATTTCGCGGTCGTTGACCAGCATGTAGAGAAACAGAAGCGCCGGCGGCATGGCCAGGACTGCGATTACGTTGACCATCAGCACGATGTAAACCAGCGGGATGCCGGGGATGAGGACAAGTCCGGCGGCGGCGGCGGCTTCGAGAATCAGGACGAGATAAAAAGATTTTCCCTGATCGAATGGGAGATTCAGGCTGTGGGGGCGATGCGCGACTTCGCCGAAGGCGTAGGCGGAAGAAGTTGAAATGGTGACGGCGGCGACCATGCCGGCTTCGAACATGCCGAGCGCGAAGAGTGCGGAGCCCCAGTGTCCGACGAATGGCTGGAGGGCTTGCGCGAACTCGGCGGCTTCGAAGTTTCCGCCGGACATGCCGTGGGCGAAAAGCGGCGCGGTGCAGACGATGGTGGCGAGCGCGGCCAGGGCAGCGAGGGTCGCGCCCAGCACGGTGTCGATGCGGCCGAAACGGATGTCATTCGTGGTGAGGCCTTTGTCGGCGATGGCGCTTTGCTGGAAGAAGAGCATCCAGGGGGTGACGGTCGCGCCGATGTTGGAGAGCAGGATGAGAACGGTTTCCTGGGTGAGTCCGCCGGGGAGTGGTTTGAAAGTGACGAGCGCGCTGCCGATGGCTCGCCAGTGCGGATGGCTAAGCAATGCTACCGGGATGAACACAAGGTTGAACATGGCGGCGACCAGCGTGATGCGCTCCCAGGTCCAGTAGCGGTGGGCCATGAGGGCGACGAACAGCACGAGCCAGGCGCCGATGACTGAGATGGAGGGAGGAACGCCGAAAAATCCCAGGCCGGCGCGGATGGCGATGAATTCGGTGACCAGGGTGAGGAAGTTGCCGACCATCAGGTCGATCATGGAGAACCATCCCCAGAAAGGGCCGAAGCGGTCGAAGATGAGTTCGGCATGGCCGCGATGGGTGGCTGCGCCGAGGCGCACGGTCATTTCCTGCACCACGCAGGCCATGACGAAAGTGAGGACAACGAACGGAAGGAAGAAGCCGATTCCGTAGCGGGCTCCGGTGGCGGCGTAGGAGAGCATGCTGGGGCCGTCATTTTCGCCGAGCATGACGAGAATGCCGGGACCAACCAGCAGCCAGAGCAGGCGGGCGCGCGACCACGGGCCGTGTTGGGAACGGGTGGTGCGGACACGGTCACGGTCGTGAGCGCGGTCGATATCTTCGTGGGTGATGACGACCGCGGTGGACGACGGCAATTCCCTTGGCGATTTCGAGGTTGTGGTCGTCTCGTTCATGCGGGAAGCGATGGCTTGTAGCCGTTTTCGAAACGTATTAGCGCAAGTATATAGCAGGACATAAACTATGGTTAACTATTTTATGAGGTTTCTGTAATTCCTATGGAGGCGTCAAATCCCCGCCGTATGCCGATGGGTCTCCCACTTCTCGCGCAGAAGGCGCGCGAGAAATGGGGCACCCACATGCGCCCTCAAGCGTCTCAGCGCTTCGCGGCTTTGGCAGGAGCGAGCCAGACGCGTTCGGAGGCGGCGGGGCCGAGAGAGACGGTTCCGGCGGGAGTGTTGAGGGTTAGGGTCTGGTCGTAGTTGCGTTCGAGCAGGCGAAGTTTCGCGCCGGGGCGGACGCCGCGGTGCTCGAGAAATTCGAGAAGACCGCGGTCGCGTTCGTAGATTCCGCTGACGGTATAGATGGTGCCGAGTTCGGCGTCGGCGAGCAGAACCAGGCCGCGGTGGCGGCGGCTGGCCGGGCCTTCGAGTTCGCTCAAGTTTCCGTGTGGACATGCGCCGCCGGAGCCGAGTTTGGCGAGGAGTTTGGCTTCGAAGTCGGGCGAGACGGCGTGCTCGAGGCGCTCGGCTTCGTCGTGAACCTTCCACCACTCCATGCCGAAGAGTTCGGAGAGCATGCGTTCGATGAGATGGTGGCGGAGAGTGAGTTTGCGGGCGATTTTGCGTCCGGCGGACGTGAGGCTGACTTCGCCAGTGGCTTCGACGCGGACGAGGCCGTCTTTTTTCAGGCGGCGCAGAGCCATGGTGACGGCGGGCGGAGAAACTTTGAGCAGGTGGGCGAGGCGGGCGGAGATCACGGCTTCGCCTTCGCTCTCGGCTTCGAGGATCGACTTGAGGTAGTCCTCCTTGGAGACGGTAATCATGGGGGTGATTATACGATGAGGGGTTAATTGGGGTTAATGGGCTGTGCTGGTGGACGGGAAACCTGCGGCGCTGGCGTGCCGAGGCCGGGTCAGAGAGCCGGCCCACACGAGCCGAGCCGCTCCGCACGAATCAGCCCATTTCACGCGGGGCAAAGAAAAAGGACAGTCCGGAGCCCCCGAGACTGTCCCTCAAAACCCTCCCGGTTAGAAGGGTAGCTTGATGGACTTAGGGTAGCGGGGCCATGTTGCAAAGGGGTTGCAGAAGAATGAATATCTGATGAATTCGGTTTGCGGGTCACGCTGAGCGCGCTGCTATAGTAGTCGGTTGCCGGATCGAGTTTGGTGCCGGAGGCGGACGAATGCGTCCGCCTCTACGCAGGTTGAGAGGGTTTGATGGCGCGAAAAACCGAGCAGTCGCGGCGGCTGCAGCGGCGGGCGGAGAGCATGATTCCGGGTGGAGTGAATTCGCCGGTGCGGGCGTTTCGCGCGGTGGGAGGCGATCCGCCGTTCATTGTACGGGGCAAGGGGTCGCACATCTGGGACGCGGACGAAAACGAGTATATCGATTACATCGGATCGTGGGGACCGATGATTCTGGGGCACGCGGAGCCGAATGTGCTGGACGCGATTGTGGCGGCGGCTTGCAACGGCACGAGTTTCGGGGCGTCGACGGCGTCAGAGGCCGATCTGGCGGAGCTAGTGATTGGGGCGTTTCCGCATGTGCAGAAAGTGCGGTTCGTCAGTTCAGGCACGGAAGCGACGATGTCGGCGATCCGGCTGGCGCGGGCCTATACGAAACGAAAATATATTGTGAAGTTTGAAGGGTGCTATCACGGGCATGCGGACGCGCTGCTGGTGAAGGCGGGGTCGGGAGTGGCGACGCTGGGGATTCCGGGATCGGCGGGTGTGCCGGAAGAGTTCACGCAGTTTACGCTGGCGTTGCCTTTCAATAATCTTTCGGTAGTCGAGCATGCGTTTCAGAAATTCAAACACCAGATTGCGTGCGTGATTGTGGAGCCGGTGGTGGGAAACATGGGATGCGTTCCGGCGGCGGACGATTATCTGGTGGGGCTGCGGATGCTGACCGAGCGCGAACGGTCGGTGCTGATTTTTGACGAAGTGATGACGGGATTTCGCGTGGCCTTTGGCGGAGCGCAGGAGTTGTACAACATTCGTCCGGACTTGACGACGATGGGGAAAATTATTGGCGGAGGGCTGCCGGTGGGCGCATATGGCGGCCCAAAAGAAATTATGGATCTGGTGGCGCCGCTAGGGCCGATGTATCAGGCGGGGACGCTGTCAGGGAATCCGCTGGCCATGGCGGCCGGATGCGCGATGTTGAAGCAGTTGCGCGATCGCAAGGGAGAGATTTATCCGCGGCTGGAAAAATTGAGTGCGGCGTTGGTGGAGGGCGTGGCTGCGGCGGCGAAGGACGCGGGCGTGGCGCTTTGCTTTAACCGCGTGGGATCGATGTTTACCTGGTTCTTCCAGGCGGGGCCGGTGACGGATTGGGATTCGGCGTCGAAGTCGAAGACGGATGCGTTTGGGAAATTCTTTCGCAGCATGCTCGACAGCGGCGTGTATCTGCCGCCGTCGCAGTATGAGGCCGCGTTTCTGGGGATGACGCATACCGAGGAAGATGTAGAGCGGACGGTAGCGGCGGCGAAGGTGGCGTTTGCAGCGGTGCGAGGATGATGATCGAGTAATTGAGAAATTCAAGACTTTAACCACAAAGGACACGAAGTTTCACGAAGGAACACCGCCCAAGCCAAGTCCTTACCCCTCGTATCCCTTCATGCGGGCGTCTCGAATTACTTATTCCCCTCCATCATCTCCGGAATGGTTTTGAATTCGTAGCCTTCTGACTTGTACTTCGTGATCAGGTGATCTGTGGCTTGGACGGTTCGGGAGCGGTCCGCCCCCATCTGTTGATGGCCGCCGTCGTGTAAGAGGATTACGTCGCCACCGCGGACTTGCCTGGCGACTTTCTGTTCGATTACGGCGGAGGGGGGCGCGTTCCAGTCATAGCCAGTGACGTTCCACATTACAGGCTCAAGACCCATCTCGCGCGCGATGCGCAGGACGGCGGGGCGGCGTCCGCCAAACGGAGGACGGAAGAGGTTGGAATGTTTTCCAATCGCATCGTCCAAGACGGACTGGCAGCGTAAGAGTTCTCCGCGAACTTCTGAAGCGCTCTTGAAAATCAGCAGAGGGTGGCTGAAGGTGTGGTTGCCGATCACGTGACCCGCCTTCGCAATTTCGTTCACGATATCCGGCTGGTCCTCAGCGTGCCGTCCGATCAGGAAGAAAGTCGCTTTTACGTCGTGCTTCGCCAGGACGTCGAGCAAGCGCAGCGTATGCGGGTCGTTGGGACCATCGTCGTAGGTGAGCGCCAGTTGCTTGGTTCCGCGAGCGAGGCCAGTGAAGGTGCGGCCGTACCATTGTCCGGTGGGCGCCATGGACTGGTAGCCCGCGGCGGTGACCGCGGTAGCGGTGGCTGTGGCGGCGAGGACCGGCCCGAGCATGGGAGGGATTGTAAAGGATTGAGTAATCGGGAAATTTGGTAATTGAGGAATTGAAAAACCCTTGTGCGCCGCGCCTTTCAATTTCCCAATTACCAAATTTCCCAATTACTCAATCGTTCCTGTTAACTCTTCCCGCAATTGCCACTCGGGGCTATCCGAGATATGCTCTGAATTCCGAGAAACGTCGCGCGAAAACATGGCTAATCTTTTCGAACTGCCCCGGTACATTGCTGTGGAGGGCCCCATTCGAGTGGGGAAGAGCACGCTGGCGCGCATTCTGGGCGAGCGGTTGAATGCGCAACGGGTGATGGAACCGGAGGCGAATCCGTTTCTCGACTCCTTTTATGAAGGGGAGCGCGGGGCGGCGTTTCAGGCGCAGTTTACGTTTCTGGTGCGGCGCTTCGAGCAGTTGCAGGGGCTTGACCTGGGAGCGCGGTCGCAGAAGGCGGTGGTGGCGGATTTTATTTTTGAAAAAGACAAGCTGTTTGCCTGTCTCAACCTCACCGACCAGGAACTCGATACCTACAATCGCTACTACAACCACTTCCGCGAGCAGTTGCCCACGCCCGATCTGGTGATTTATCTGCAGGCCACGCCGGAGGTGCTGAAGAAGCGGCTCAAGAAAAAGAATGCTCCGGGGGAGCGGGCGGTGAGCGACGAGTATCTAGAGGAAGTGGTGAAGGCTTATGAGCATTTCTTTTTTCACTACACGTCGTCGGACCTGCTGATTGTGAATACATCAGAGATTGATTTTGTCGATCGCAATGAGGACTTGCAGGAGTTGCTGCGGAAGGTGACGGAGCCGATCAAGGGGACACAGTACTTTTTGCCGCTGGGCGGGCAGGATGCGGCGGGGGCGTAGAGGGGCGCCGTTTGGT
>Ga0181537_10002149_pt1 | contig 17568 bp, 18 predicted proteins | sample PEATcosm2014_Bin_39_FD_119765 | JGI IMG/M metagenome (GOLD analysis project Ga0181537, IMG submission 119765) | Peatland microbial communities from MTU Mesocosm Facility, Houghton, MI, USA - PEATcosm2014_Bin23_10_metaG | ecosystem: Environmental > Terrestrial > Soil > Wetlands > Peat | place... | reverse complement strand
TGCGGCACCGACATTGTGGCACACGTATAACCGAATTCAGGAATCGGCCCTGACGGGTGGACTATCGTACCGGTCCCGCACAGAGCGGCACGTACGGACCCGCAGGATTCGAAATATCCGCGAGGACGTGCGGATCAACACCGCGCTCTGGCAGGCAGCCTGCCAGATCCTCGAAACCTGATTCCGCCCCTGGCGGGTCGGTCGGTCTTCCGGCCGGCCCGCTTTTTCTTGCAACGCCCTAGAGGCATCGAGCGTTCTCGAATGCGTCAGGGTCAATGCGCAGTCTGTACGCCGCCGTCGGCGATCGTGCTCTTGTGCATTCCACAGCCAGCGACGCGGGTATCTTGCGATTTACGTCAGATAGTCGCGTATCACCCGGCAACCCGCTGGACCAGCATAGGCGCATGGACAGCAACGACGAACCCCTTGAGGCCGCGCGGCTTACGGTCGCTCGAGCGATTCGATGGCGCTTCCCACCGGGCCCCGAGCGCGATCGTCATCTCGAATGGCTCGCCCGCCTTGGCACGGACACCCCGTCACCGCCACGATCGGGTGGTGAGCCGCGGCGCGTTAATGCACAAAAGCCGGCCAGAACGCACCTGCCGACAACCGAAAGGCTTCGCCCGACGAAAGACGCCGTCTCCGAGCGCCGTGGCGTCTGCCTCGCATACCGTCATCGCCCTGGATGCTGGCGATCCTGAGCGCCGCGCGGTCGCGCGCAACGGGCTTTCGCGGCATAAACGACGCCGCTCGGGGCCCGGGTGCTTCGCACTCTACCCGGGCGCCCTCCCTTCGCATTTATTCCACGTCCCGTATGCGCGCGGCCTTTCCCGTCGCCTGTCCGGCTCGCACGGGCGATGTGCCCGGATGCGAGGAGACGAGAATCATGACGACGCTCTACATTCGAGACGGCGAAACCTACCGCGAGGCGGACGGCCGGGAGGTGCTTGACAAGGCACAGGCCATCATTGCGCAGCGCTATCGCCCCGGTGCCCCGGCACTCACCAGTCCGGAGCGCACCGCGGAGTTCCTGAAACTCAAACTTGGCGGACTCGACTATGAGGTCTTCGGATTCTTGGCGCTTGACGCGCGCCATAGACTCATCCAGTACGTCGAACTCTTTCGCGGAACCATCGACGGCGCGGCCGTCTACCCGCGCGAGGTGGTGAAGGAAGCATTGCGTCTGAACGCTGCAGCTCTGCTATTAGTCCACGCTCACCCCAGCGGAAATTCAACACCCTCCCAGGCCGACGAACTCATCACACGGCGACTCGTCGAAGCCTGCGCGCTGGTGGATGTCCGAATAGTTGATCACATGATCGTCGCGGAAACCATCACAAGTTTCGCACAACTGGGGTTGCTGTAAAGCCTCATTCTTCTGATCTCGATTCACACGAGCACCGCGTCATCCGACGCGGTGATTCCGTGTACGAGTCATTGCTTGGAATCTCACCTGCTTGCCTGTCGCTGCGGCGACAGCGTACGCTCTGATCTGCCTGACGGCAGATGGGGCAGCGCTTCCGTTAGTCTGCGACGCCTCATTGGATGACCTCAACAGCAAGAACACGGGGCATGAATTGTGCTTAGTTCGGGGCGGCGCTCCAGTGGCGCCGCCCTGCCTCCTGCGCTGTTGTGTTTGATGTTCCGAGCGTCGTCCATTGCTGCAGTTCCGCCGGCCGGAGGCGGCCACGGCCGCCCTGACCTGCCGGCGCGACTAGCCTATTGTCTGGCCGCCGCGAAACCCGAGTCTTTCGAGCGGGCTTTCGCCCGCGCTCTGATCTCATCGCGCACGCGCGCGACGGCTGTCCTGCCCATCTGCCTTGAATATCGGCCCCGATTCCGGGGCCGACTGGAAGGCGTATGCGACGCAAGGTAACATGTTATCTGATAGGAGGTAACAAGCTTGTCCATGCTCAGCGCCAGGTCCTGCGTCAACGGTCCGCGTCGTGTCGGCGTCTCTACGCCATTGCGCGCTGTAGCGACGCACTTGCTGGTGCGGCTGGTATGTGCATTCTCATGCCGCCGCCATTCCGGTCACGGCATCCCGACCTGCGCCCCGCTGCGCGCCCTCCCCGCCCGATCCCTCGATGGCAGGCTCCATGCGCGGCATGGGTACTTCGACTGCGGTCGCAGACACGGTGCTCCTGGGCCGGTTGCGAATAACGGCGTGACTGCTCATGAAGCCTAGGCTCACTCGCCGGTCCTGCAAGTGCCTTTCGCGGCATAAACGGCCTCCTCCCCACGTCAGGTGGGTCCCCTCCAGTTATTCCACGGTGCACTGGCAGGCCCGTCGTGGCGCTCGCCGTCCGAATCATCGTCACACCAGTGACATTCGCAACTTCAAATCAGGAGATCAGACCATGTCTCAGAAAACTCAGACCGCAGCCACCGCTCAACGCTTCGACGTCTTTGTCGTCGAGGACTACAAGGACAAGAGCGGGGAGGAGAAGGCCAGCTGGCTACGCGTCGGTATCGCCTTCCCTCACAAGGATGGGAAGGGCTTCAACGCGGAGCTTCGCGCCGTGCCGGTCAGCGGCAAGCTCGTGCTACGCCTGCACGAGGCGGCGAGCGAGGAGGCGTAAAGCCTTCCCACAACGCAGACACAGGAGGGCCGCAGGGTCCCTCCTGTGTCTGTGCTTCGGTTTTGAGGCCAGGACAGCGCCGCCATGCGGCGATCGGGAGGTCATCGGATGACGGAGCCGACAGACAGCGTGGACAGGCCTTCGGCCGTGAGGCGCCGGACGCTGGAGGCGGCCGCGCGCATCGGCAGTGCGGATCCGGAGGGCATTGATTTTCAGCACGCGGTGCTGTGCCAGGTCGGGATACCGCGCTCAAGGACGGCAGGCAAGGTCTTCGAACGCCACAGCGGCTTTGTCAGCGTGCGGCTGGAGGCTGGCGCCCTCTTCGACGGCGAGGGCTTTGTCGAGCAGCCATTGCCCTACGGCACGCGGCCGCGTCTGACGCTGGTCTATGCCAGTGGCTACGCCCTGCGGTACAGAACCCGCGAGATCGATCTGGGATCCTCGCTGCGCGAATTCATGCGCCGGCTGGGACTCGATGACAGTGGTGGTGAACGCGGTAACTACCGCGGGATGCGCGAGCAGATCCAGGCGCTCGCGGCCTGTCGCATGACGATCGGCATGAATATCCGGGGACGTGCGATCACGCTCAAGACCGAAGGGCCGGTCGAGGAGTTCGAGGCTTGGCTGCCCGGGCATGCGGGTCAGCACGGGTTATGGCCGGCCTCCCTGCGGCTGTCCGAGAAGTTCTACGACAGCCTGCAGGACTTCTCCGTGCCGCTTGATCCGCGGGCGCTCGGGGCGCTGAAGGATTCGGCGCTCGCGATGGACATCTACATGTGGCTCGCGCATCGAATGTGCCGCATCAGACAGGCCGCCGGTCAGTACCTGCCCTGGGCGCAGCTGCGTGAACAGTTCGGCCAGGAATACGCGGAGATCAGGAACTTCAAGAAGAAGTTCGTCCCGGCGCTGCGGCGGGTCATGGCGGTGTATCCAGCCGCGCGCATCGACAGCGTGTACGGTGGCCTGCAGCTCTACGCCTGCCCGCCTCCGATCGCCAGGCTCAGCGTGCTGCTACCGCGGCGGGAGGCCTTGCTGCCGGCGTCATCCGCAGAATCGGCACCCCGCCCCGTCAGGGCGTCCCCTCCCCTGCCCCGCTGAATCGGCACCCCCTCGATATTCGTTGTCGGCGACGTCGCGTCCGTCGACCATCGCCTTGACGTCCGCAGAATCGGCACCCAGCGATATCCGCTCTTCCTGTGGACAGGCCTGTGCATCGGTCGGGTTATGCACGCAGCATTGGCACCCCTTTCTCCGCAGAATCCGAACCCCGACTTCCGCAGCATCGGCACCCAGGTTTTCCGCTGAATCGGCACCCCCTTATAAGTACCTATAGTCTCTCCGGTAGTTCTTCCTGTAGCTGAACCTATAGTTGGACGGCACATTCAGGGGATAACCGGCGTGAAGCGCCGCGCGCAGTGTCAACGTTTCGCATCAGGCGCTGTCACTGACGACTGCGGCGACAGGGTTGACCGTCGACAGCTTGTTCACGGTCGCAGCGCGGGAACCCGGATGTTTTGCGAGAGGGGAATCGAGCGGGCAGGACAGCCGGCATCTATCCTGACGCCACGCGCGGCTTCAGCTCTACCGTGCCGGCGGACCTGTCGGCATGTTTGATTACCGTGGCAGATCAGCGGGCCGGCGCCGGAGCGAAGAGACGAGGATCCAGCGGATAGGGGAAGGAAGCCAGCGGCGCGACGCGTGCGGCATCCGCGTGCCGGGGATTGATCAGCAGGTTGCAGGTTTCCGGGACAAGCACGGAGCGCACCAGGAGCGCCGCCGATCGCGCCTCGCGCAGCCAGCGATCACCCCGGGCGCGGGTGAGTTCGGGATGGTGCGACCAGTCGGCCGGCAGCTCGCCCTCCTCGACCTGCTCGATGCGAATCCCGTCCGGAACATCGAGCTTCAGGAAGTGAAAGCCGCCGAAGGCCGCGGCGTCACGAACGGCGCTGTTGACCAAGACCTCGAGCAGCGCGGTGGCCGGGTTCGGGGCGCAGTACAGGATTTCACGCCCGCGCGTGTGCCAGCGCGCTGATGCGAACAGCCCGCCTCGCCCATCGAGCGCCAGGTGCTGCGTGAACCGCCAGACAACCACTAACCAAACTGGCCGTATTCGATGCCGATCAGCAGTTCCTCCACCGCGCGTGCACCGGCATCGCTGACGAGGAGTTGAATCGGCGTGCGATCCCCGAGTGATCGCTGAGCGGTGCGCAGCCACTCCAACGCATAGGCAGGCTTGGCACTGAAGACATGCTGGGCGCGCGCTGCGATGCGTGCGACTCGCACGGCACGATCCGCCTCATCGCGCGACAGCACCTGGCGCTCCGCCTCCCGACGATTGAGGGTGCGTCGCGGCGCGATCAGCTGGTAGATCTCCTCGTCCGTGAGTCCCGTACGGGTGCGCAGCGCCTGCACCACGCCGGCAGGCAACCCTTTCTCCAGGCGATCCACCAGATCGACCTCGGAGCCGATGGACGACTTCAGGCCAAGCAGCTCGCCGACCTTACGATGTAGCGAATGATTCGCCGCCGCTTCGTCGGCGATCGCGTCGCGCACATCTTGCTCAGCTCGCATGGGTAAGAATCCTCTGGCCAATCGCGCAGATTATATGCGCAGATGCCCGGTCCAGCCATTCGAGTCTGCATCCGCGACTTGACCCCGACTTCGCTTTCGCCGTCGATTCGCAGCTTTCACGAGTTGGGCGGCGAATTGGCCAATCGCGGCGACTTGATATAATCTTGGCAATGGTGACGCTTGCGCCAATGGGCGGTTCGCATGACTGAGACTGAAGTAGCGACCGAAACCGAAGCCTCCTTCGAGGAGGAGCTGTCGGCGCCAGCGGCACGACCTACCCCTTTTGGCCTCAGCAAGCTTACTGAGATGACCAACATCGCGCAGGGAATCCTGTCGCTGGCTCGAAAGCGCGCCCTGGCCCCGAATCTGAAGAAGCTGCCTCGCCGGTACACATTGACCGAAGTTGCCGAGCTGGTTCAAATCCCGCGTAAGACGCTGGAATACGCAATTCAAAGCAAGGATCTGCCCAAGGGCGACGCCAGCGGGCGCATGCGCCTGTTTACCTTGCGGGATGTGGAGGCCTTTCGCCGCCATACCGAAACTCTGCCCTGGCGTGCGCCTGGGACCAAGCTTTCGGTCATTACCGTCGCCAATTTCAAAGGGGGCGTCGGCAAGACCAGTTCGGCAATCCATCTGGCGCAATATTTCGCTCTCAAGGGCTATCGAACCCTGGCGGTGGATCTCGACCCCCAGGCGAGCCTGACCACCTTGTTCGGCTTTCTGCCCGACAGCGATATCCCCGATGAGTCCACCGCCCTCGCCTATTTCAGCGGCGACGCCAAATCACTGCGGCCGGCGATTCGACCCACGCATTGGCACGGCCTCGACCTGATTCCATCCAACCTCGCGTTGTCGGATGCGGAATTCTCGCTCGCAAATCGAGTGGCTTCCGAAAGCGGGTTTGTCTTCTACCATCCACTTGCTGCTGCGCTGCAGCAATTTGAAAATGACTATGACATCGTCGTGATTGATACACCGCCGGCGCAGGGTTTCATCACGATGAATGCGCTGTTTGCCGCCACCGGCCTGCTGGTGCCGCTCACGCCCGCGATGATGGATTTTGCCTCCGCGGCGCAGTTTCTGCGGATGCTGACTTCGAATCTCGAGATCATCGCGAAGTACGAGGGCCGCGAGAAATCCTTCGATTTCGTTCGGATCCTGCTGTCCAAATACGAGAGCAGCAACAAGGTGCACCAGCAGATCGAGCGCTGGGTGCGCAAGGGCTTTCCGGGCGCTGTGCTGGCGAAAAACCTCGCCCTGTCCGCGGCGCTACGCACCGGACCCGACATGCAGACTGCTTACGAGTCCTTTGCCGGCGATCGACGTACGCTGCGCCGGGCAATGGAATTTCTCGACGACGTCAACGAGGAGATCGAGGCCCTGGTCAGAGAGTCCTGGCAGCCGGATGTACGCACTACCGCGGGCGGCATTGAGGCGGCGTCGTGACGGACAAGCGCTCGGTCGGCGACGACGTGCTCGAAGACCTGGACGCGCTGATCAAAAGCGGCGGCATGGGCACGGTCGCCCCGCCCGCCCGCAGCTACTCCACGCCGACCAAGCTCGGCCGCGAGATGCTGGAAGGTGCTGGCCCGACGATCGCTCGTCAGAAGGAGACCATAGAGCGGCTGGAAGCCGAGCGCGCGGGCGGCATGGTGGTACTGCGCCTGGATCCCCGGCGCATTCGACCGAGTTCCTTCGCCAATCGCCACCAGAAGAGTCTCGACGCGGCGGATCCGAAATTCATCGCGCTCAAGTCCGACATTCAGCGTCGCGGACAGCTCGACCCGATCCGCGTACGCCCGATCAGCGGTGACAGCGGCTTTGATTATGAGATCGTCTACGGTCACCGCCGCCACGCCGTCGGGCTTTCACTCCAAGGCGAAACTGAAGGCGGCTTTGCACTTCTCGCCCTCCTCGATGCCCCCACGGTCGATGCGCGCGAGCACGTCCTGCGGATGCATAGCGAGAACTTCGCCCGCAGCGATCTGGCGCCGTACGAGTATGGCCAGATGTACGCCTCGTGGCTCGCGGCGAAGTGCTTCAAGAATCAGGAAGAGATCGCAGCCGCCGTCGGCCTCGATCAGAGCATGATTTCCACTTACGTTCGCATCTACCGCCTGCCCGCCCCGGTGCTCGCAGCCTTCGGCGATCCTCGCGTCATTTCAGTTCGCTGGGCGCGCGATCTGGCTGCGGCGTTGAAGGCTGGCGAGGCCAAGGTGGTAGCGGCGGCGCGCGAGATTGCGGCGCGGCCCGGCTCGCAGGATCCGCAGGCCGTGATGCGCGAACTCGTGCAGGCCAGCCAGGCGCCGCGCGAGGGCCGTGCGGCGACAAAGACCGAGACCGTGAAGGTCCGCGGCAAGACGCTCTACACCATGAATCAGAGCGGCGATCGACTGCTGCTTAAATTCGGAAGTCTCGTGGACCGCAATCTTGCTGCGGAGGCGCGCACCGAACTCAAGGACCACCTGACGCGCTGGCTCAGCAAGCGGGTGAAGCCATGATCAGGCTGTTTTATGTACGCGTACATAAACGCTGCAGGCCGCCGCCTGATCCTCCAGTTATGTACGCGTACATAACTGCGCAGCAAGTGTCGAAAAGAAGCCCCGGGAAACCGGGGTTTCGCGTTTCTGAGCACCCGAAAAGTGCGCCGCCATTCGATCGGCGCACGCCCATCGACTCTTACGAAAGGAGGCTGACCATGTATCGCACGCCCCAGATATGAAAAGGCCCCGTTACCGGGGCCTTTTCGAATTTCAGGGATTGAGAGGCCTTTGCCACTAACCGCCGAAACTGGACACTTCGCAGGTTAGGCCCGTAAGTCACTCGGGTCAAGCAAGCCCCCTCGATTCCCTCGCTTTGAAAACAAATCGGCTGGACTGCCGAGGGAGAGGTTATGCCTGATGAAACTACGTACGATCCGCGGGTCGTGCTGCAACGGGACAAGTATTTCACGCTGCGACCCAGACCCCTGGAGGACTGGCTGTGGAAGCAGGGTATCGCGCCGTCGGCTGAGCGCGTCTTCTGGCTGCACTGGCAGGAGGGCATGCGCAATGAGAACTGGTGCTCTGCCATTCCGCTCAAGCAGGTGGCCCGGCGTTGTTGCCTGGACGTCTCCACGGTGACGCGCTGCTACCAGGTGCTGATCGGCCTGGGGCTCATCCGGCGGGCAGATCCGGGGCGCGATCCTGCCAATCCCTTCCAGCAGGCTACGGCAATTACCGAGGTGCGTGTGCCACGGGAACTCGTGGTCGAGCTGAACCAGCACCCGAACAGACCTCGCGCCCACCCGCCGACAAGGACTGCGCCGTCAGCTCCCGCCGCATCGAACCCGGCGCCTGCCACGGTCGCCGCGCCGCGCCGCGAGCTGTTTCCGGGTCTTTCCATGAAGGAGCGAACGCGGGCACTGGGGGCACTGCGCAGCCGAATGTCCGCGGCAGAACGGCGCGCATTCGATGAGGCATCGAGGCTGCACACCAGCGGCATGGCCTTCGATGAGCACTCGCAACTGGACGCCGAGGAGCGCGCGACAGTCCTGCTGTTCCTGGAGATCTGCTCGGTGAAACCTGCGGCGCCTGCCGCCAGCGCTGCACCTTCGACGGCCGCGGCTGCCACGGGTCCGCGACGGCTGACGGTCTTTGAGCTTGCGCGGCTGCGCCGCGACCTGCAGGCGGCCGTCGAGCCAGCTGCGGCGGATGAGCGGCTGCGCGAGGTGGTCTGGTCGATCGAGGAGGGGGCGTTGCGGCGGTTTCAGACGCTGCACGCGATGAGGATCGCGCTCAAGAAGATCCGCGAGGGCGTGTGGACGCGGCCCAACCGCATGCCCCCGAACTGGGCGCGCGGCCTATCGGTACCGCGCTCGCAGGCCGGCAGATACGCCGCGCAGCCCGAGACCTGCCGGACCGCATAACGAATAGAGGATCTTTTCCTGAGGAGATTTAAATCAAAACCAAGATACGGCCGGCGGCCGGTGAGTGTTTTTCGGAACCCGGGAGACGAGATCCGGAGCAACGCGGCCTGCGTGGAACATCGTGGAACATTTGCGAGCTGCTGGAAAGGATCTTCCGTTGCTATTTCATGGAGTTGAGCCAGCAAGCGTGATCGCAAACCGTGGAACATCGAGCCCGCAGCACCAAATACGCAACCAAAAGGGAGCAATGTACCCCTTCGATGATTGCCGATAGACTGGGCTGGGTGAACCGCAAACTCACGAACCAGCAGATCGAATCCACCTACCAGGCGCTCAGCAGCACGGGCGAGGCGGTGAGTGGCCGGGCGCTGCGAGCGGCGCTCAAAGCGCGCTACGGCGCGGCCGGAAAAACCGCGCGCGTGTTTGCCATCTGTCGCTCACTGGGAGCCGGTCGCGGCGATGAGTCTGCGACCCTCGCGGCACTTCGACGACGGCTTGCGGACGCCGAGCAGGCGGCAGCCGCGGCCGAGGCGGCGCGCGTTGCTGCGCTCGAGCGCGCCGAGCGTTCCGAGTCACGCGAGATCGCCCATCAGGATCGTTGGGCCAACGAGATCCATGAGCTGCGGCAGACCGCGCAGCAGCTGCAGGCAGAGCACAGACGACGCGTGGCGCTGGAAGACCAGGTGCTTCGACTGCAGCGTGAGCTGCAGATCCTGCGTCTTCGGCGCGAACCGGGTGCCAACCCCGGCCAGGATTAACACGCAGGCGATGCGGCGCGCCATCGAGGAGTGCCTGGCGCTATCGGCGCTCGACGCCGGGGGCGTCCAGGCGGTGCATCGCTCCATCGACAATGCAGGTGCGGTAAGCAGATGATCGAAAGCCATGGAGTTGAGCATTACTTCCCGGCCCTCAAGCGCTTCCGGATAACGACCATGGGTAAGAAACCTTCCAGCGCATCCCCGCTGTCAGCGCAGCACACACCCTCACCGGTTCACTGTCATACCTGCCACCAGGTGATCGCCGTCGCAGACGGGGTCACCTATGGCTCGATCGAGACCGGCACCCGGGAGCTGTGCAGTCGCTGCTTCAATGAGGAGGTCGCAAAGAAAGGCGGACTTGATTTCCAGCACGTGCAGTTCGAGCCGCAGGAGATGGCGGATGCGGGCGGTGCGATCCACCGGTTTCATTTCCGGGTGCACCTGTTGGGGGATCGGGTGGCGATCAACGTCTTCGAACTCGATCAGACGGGTGATCCGCAAGGCTATGAGTTTCAGGTGCTCGGGGATCCGGAAGGGGATCTGTTCGCGCTCATGGGGACGCTGGTGTCCCGCATGCGTCGCGCGCTCGCGCAGAATCACCTCGAGTACGACGAGCGATTCGGATGGGGCATCGCCGATTGCCTGGCCCGCGGGCGCATCGCCTGGGATGCCGACGGGGACGGCCGGGTGCCGATGGTGGTCATCGACGGCCGCTCATTCACCTGGGAGCAGTTCGGTCGGATGCTCACGACATTCGAAGGCTGGCAGTTCCGGCTTGAGATGCACGATCGGAGCGAGGAGATCTGACGGGGTGGGACGCCATCGAGAGCGGATTCGGGTGGCGGGCGATGCGCAGCTGGTCTCGCCTGGCACACGCGTGATGGGTGGAGGCGGCTCCACGAGCTCGCGGACGATCGCGACCAGCTCGATGACAGCTTCGAGGACTGGGAGCGCGGGGCGCTCGAGGCGATCCGCGATCTGAAATCCGCCGGCCGGCAGGTGCGCCAGGCGCCGGTCGACATCGAGGCTCGTGGGGAATTCATCAGCGACCTGCTGAAGGGATCCGCGCACGGGTGATCTCACGTCCCGTACGCTGTGGGTAAGTCCCGCGCCCCGGTCGATGACTAACATGTTATCTCGTGCTACGCTCCCATGAGATGCCAGGGCGTCTTACACACTGTCATGCCGCCGCAGCGCTCACCGGGATCGCGCCATGTCCTCCGCTCTGACGCAGGTGCGCGAGGAATTCCTGGAGGGTCGGCACAACTACCGGCTCCTCTTCGGTCGCCCTGAGAGCCGCCGCACTGCGCAGTCAATGGACGGCTACACCGCAAGGCTCAGCTACTTTGCGGCCGGCGAGCGCTTTGCCCTGGACCTGTGGTCCCGCAATACCTACGGCACGGTGCGCTGGCGCTGCTTCGTCTGCGAGTCGGTGCGTCCGGGGGAGGAGGCCGACCGGGTTCCGTTCGTGACGCCCGCGGCGAGCGTTCTACTGAGTACGAAAGGGGCCGCGCAGTCGCGACTGTTCCTGGCGTGGTTGGCGGGACTTACAGAGCAAGGCGTGGATCCCCTGACGTGCCCCGCGGATCTGTTCCTGGCGGCGCATTTTCGATTACACGGTTCGCGGGCAGACAGGTGCCGGCCTGAGCGCTTGAGCGGGCGCCTGTAACCGTGCCGCATATCCATACCTATGCACCGTTCTATGTCATCGCAGCCGTCGCCCTGGGGACTGCTCTGGTACTCGTGCTGTGGCCGCACTGGGGGCCGAGTCTTGTCATCAATGTCACGCGCTCGGAGCCGCTGGGGTTCTACCGGCTCGTCTCGCATGCACCGCAGGACTATCGACGCGGCATGAGCGTCGTGTTCCCCGTGCCGGGTGCCTACCAGGGGCTGGTGCATGCCCGGCGCTGGCTCCCGGACGGTGTACCGCTTCTGAAAACCATCGTTGCACTTGCGGGCGACTGCGTGTGTGTCCTTGACGATCATTTCGAGGTCAATGCACGCCCCCTGGGGCCGGTCTATGCGCTCGATGAAACTGGCGCGGTGATGCCCCGGATCCGGGGATGCTTTGAGATCTCGCCGGGGTACTTTTTCCCGGCCGCAACCTACCATGCGCGCAGCTTCGATGGCCGCTACTTCGGTCCGCAGCCACTGAGCACACTGGCAGGGGAGGCGCGGCCGCTGTGGACCTTCTGACTCTGGCTGCGCTGTGCGGACATCTCGTCGATCCGGCGATGACGCTGAGGGTGATTGAGGTTGAGAGCCGGGGCCATGCGTATGCGGTACACGACAACACGACGGGGGAGCATTACTACCCCGCGACGTTGCAGGCGGCGCGGCTCCTGGCGACACACCTCATCAAGAGCGGTCACAGCCTTGATCTGGGGCTGATGCAGATCAATTACGGGGCGTGGCTGCGCCCGACGGCGTATCCCATCGAGCGCGCGCTGGATCCGTGCACGAACATCACGCTGGGGACGACGATTCTCAGTGCCGATTACACGCAGGCGTTGAGGCGATCGGCGACCACTGAGGACGCGCTGCTTCGATCCTTGAGCCTCTACAACAGCGGCAGCGAATGGCGCTCGCTTTCCTACGCACATGTTGTGCTCAACGGTCACGTGCCTACAGCTGTGCCGCCCCCGCGGCGCTCGGGAAGTAGCGAGCGCGCGCTTCGCGCTCCGGTGACCTTCTCGGGGCTTCGCTGACGCTCGCCAGACCTTCCCGATGAACCCATTCGCGCACACTCCCAATCAGTCGAGGCCATGCTGTGCCGAAGCCGCGCGGCGGGCGGCAGCGCCGCCTGCTGCGCGGTGCGGCGGTCGACCCGCCGCAGCACATGGCCTCGTGCGCGTCGGTCAGGGGTCACGTGTCCGGATGCAGCCGTGAAGAGAAGCGCGGAGCAGGCAGGAGAAAGGAGACAGATCGAAGACCGGGTGGAGGGCGAGATAAAAGGGTTGGTAGCTTGGATCCGGCAAGTCTCTGGGGCATTTCAGAATTTCCTGGGATTGTTTTCGGAATTTTCCTCGCATGGCTACCACCTCGTGCGTAAGTCGTTGGCCTCATTCGTGATCTGAGATCCCACGGAGCATCCATGCCCAGAAACACGAGACAATTGCCATGGAGCGCCAAAGCCGCCGGTCGGGCGGATCCGCCGGCGCTCACGCTGTCGGACTCGCCGGTGTTTCGTGTCCGATTGGGGAGCGCGCGAGCAGCGAGGACGCCGAAGCTCAAAGCCTTCAGCGGGCGCATCAAAGCGCTCGTGCGCAAGCACTCCGCGGGCGCAGGCGCTCGCCATCAACCCTTAGGAAAACACGGCCGCGGCGGCGGTGCCGCAGCAGGGATTCCCGTGCGCGGCGCACCTCAGCGGGTGACCGTCAAGTCGCGCGTCGTGCGCCACAGCCGGTACCGGGCCGCCGGGGGCACGGGCGCTGCGCTCGCCAAACACATCGACTATCTGGGCCGCGGCGGGGTGGCGGAGGAGGGCGGTCGCGGGGTGATCTTCGATGCGGACCGGGAGCTCTCGCGCGAGGACCTGAAGGCCTTCCGTGAGGGGATTGTTCCCGACCGACATCATTTCCGTTTCATCGTCTCGCCGGAGGCAGGAAGCGAACTCGATCTGCGCACCTATGCGCGCGACTTCGTGGCCGCGATGGAAGCGGATCTGGGCACGCGACTTCAGTGGCTGGGAGTTGCGCATTACGACACCGACAATCCGCATCTGCACCTGCTGGTCCGCGGAAAGGATCCGCTCGGCGCCGATCTCGTCATCAACCGCGACTACATGTCGCACGGTATGCGCCTGCAGGCGATGGAGGTGGCGACCCGGGCGCTTGGCCCCCGGCGCGCGGAGGATATCGAGCGCAGCGTTGCCCGCGATCTGACCGCCGATCGGGTCACCGGAATCGACATCGGAATCGCCCACCAGGCGAGCCTGCAGGCGGACGGCATCGTCTCAGCGCTTCGTAAAGGCGACGGGTCATTGGCCGGCGAACGGCAGCGTCTGCACACGCTCACCCGGCTGCAGCACCTGGAGAGCCTGGGGCTCGCACGCGAGATCCGTCCGGGCATCTGGCAACCGGACATCGATCTCGTCGAGCGCTTGAAGCAACTGTCGATCCGCGGCGATCTGATCAAGCTCATGCACGAGCGGATGCGCGGTGCCGACCCCGGTATCACGGCGGTGATTTTCAACAAGGATCATCCGCCCACCGAGCCCGTCGTAGGACGCGTCTATGCGCGCGGCACTGCGGACGAGATGACCGATGCCGAGTACCTCCTCATCGAGGCGCGCGACGGTCGCGCGTACTACGTGAGTCTGGGCGAGTTTTCGGAAAATGCCGGACATGAAGCCGGCGTCGGGGCGATCGTGCGGGTGTCGCCGGCGGCGCCGGCCGCGAAGGGAGCTGCGGACAAAAATATCAGCCGGATTGCCGCCGCCCACGGCGGAATTTATGACGCCCAAGTGCACGCAACGGAAGTCGGGGAGGGCGCCCGATTGCCGCCCGGAGTCAGCGTCCAGGACTACGTGAATTCCCATCGTAAGCGCGCGCAGGGCTTGAGCCGCCGCGGTCTCATCGAGGATTTGGGCCAGGATCGATTTCGGATTCCGACGGACCTGAAGGAAAAGCTTGCGGCCGCGCCCGCGGCGGGTCGGGACCGGGGAACCGTCACCAGGATCGAGCGACTCGCTACGCGGGATCTGGACACCCAGGTCAGCCAGGAGGGCGTGACCTGGCTCGACCAGGAACTCGCCGCCGGCGCCGCGTTCGGCGCGCCGCGCGTGGGCGCCTCGCGGTTCGAGCGCCAGGTCTCCCAGGCGCTCGAGGGGCGCGCGAAGCGTCTCGAGACTATTGGATTGGGTCGGATCGAAGACGGCCAGTTCCGCGCGCGCGGACGATTCATGGATGAACTCTACGAGCACGAACTGCAGGCCGCCGATCGCCATCTGAAAGGCCGATACGGGGAGCGCGAGGCGGTTACCGCCGGCTCGTCGCTCGAGGGGCGGATCGCGGACATCGCGGAGCTGCCGAGCGGGCCGCACGTGGTGCTCGACATGGCCGGCCGATATGCCCTGATACCCGCGGCAGCCCCATTAGCCAGGCAGGTCGGCCAGGAACTGAAACTCACTGTAAGCCGCGGCCGGCACTTTCATCCGATGGGGGAGGGCGCGATGAAACTCGCGATCCGCTTTGAGGCCATCGATCTTTCCCGCATCCGAAAGCGAGGAAGGTAACGCGATGAATTATCCGCCCAATGTCCAGGCGCCGCGGCGCACCGGCGCATTCTCGTTTATTCCCCTCTCGCTCTTCGTCGCGGTGACGCTGCTATCGTTCTGGGTGGCCACCCAATGGAGCGCCGGTGCGCTCGGATACCAGGCGCGCCTGGGCGCCGGATGGCTTGTCATCGGGCACGTCAGGCTCTACCCACCGTGGGCCATCTTCGGGTGGATGTACGGGTACTCGAGCTATGCGCCGGCCATCTTTCGCACAGCGTTTTTCATCACGGCGACAGGGCCCATCGTCGGCGTCGTCGTCATTGTGGCCTACGCCGTGTGGACGGCGCGCAAGGCCCGCGTCGCGACCACTCACGGGTCGGCGCGCTGGGCAAGTGTGGAGGAATGCCGCGCCGCCGGCCTCTTCGATTCTGACGGCGTCGTGCTCGGCGCATTGCCGGACGGGCGGCTGCTGAAAGACAACGGGCTCGAGCATGTGGCCTGCATCGCACCGACCCGCTCGGGCAAGGGCGTCGGCCAGGTGATTCCCACCTTGCTCAGCTGGCCCGGGAGCGTACTGGTGCACGATATGAAGGGGGAGAACTGGGCGGTGACGTCAGCCTTTAGGGCGCAATTCTCCAACGTGATCTATTTCAATCCCACGGATCCGAACTGCTCCGCGCATTTCAATCCGTTCCTGGAAGTGCGCTATGATGAGAATCAGATCCGCGACGTGCAGAACATCGCCGACCAGGTCGTCGACCCCTACGGCAAGGGCAAGGAATCCCACTGGGATCGCACGGCAGACCAGTTTTTTCTCGGCGCCATTCTGCACGTTCTGCATGCGGAACCCGACAAGTCGCTGTATGGGTTGTCGAAGTTTCTCTCCGACCCCAGGAGGTCCTTCGAGGCGACGCTCATACACATGAAGGCGGCGCCGCACGATAAAGGTATCGCGCACGAGCGGATCGCATCCGCCGCGCAGGCGATGCTCAACAAGAGCGAGGAGGAGAGAAGCGGCATCCTGAGTACCGCGCTCGCGTTCCTGGGGCTGTACTCCGATCCCATCGTTGCGCGCAATACCGCGGACAGCGACTTTCGGATCTGCGACCTCATGCAGGCCGAGCACCCGATGAGTCTGTACATCGTGGTGCCGGATTCAGACCGCCTGCGCCTGAAGCCGCTGACCCGAATGCTGATGACCATGATCACGCAGCGCCTGGTCGAGGTGTTGAATCCGAAGGAGAACAGACACCGCCTGCTGATGCTGATCGATGAATTCCCGCGTCTGGGGAAACTGCCGTTCTTCACCGATGCGCTCGCGTATCTGGCGGGTTACAACATCAAGGTGATGCTCGTGATGCAGAGCAAGGCGCAGCTGGACGCCCCCGACGCGCACGGCATCGGCAACACCGTCATCGAATCCTGCAAGGTGCGAAGCGTCTATACGCCCCAGGACCCCGTCACGGCGCAGTGGATTTCGGATGCCCTGGGGCCCAAGACCGAGGTGCATCAGCAGACGACCTATACGGGACATCGCTTGGCGCCCTGGCTCGGGCACGTCATGGTGGCCGATCAGGAGAGTTCGCGGCCGCTGCTGGACGCGGCGGAGATCTGCAAGCTTCCGGCCGCGGACATGATCCTGCTCGTGGCCGGCTATCCGCCGATCCGGGCGCGACGGTTTCGGTATTACGACCACGCAGAGTTTGCGGCGCGTGCGAATCTGCCGGCGCTCAAACTCCGACCGGGCGGCCCCTATCCCTTCCGGCCGCGTCAGCACGCGAATCCTTGGGCCGCAAAACGCCCGGCCGTGCCGTCACCAGAGGCAGATGCGCCGTCGCCGGCGGCAGCGCCGACGTCCGATAAGCCGGCGTCTGCATCCGAGGAAAGCGAGCACTCGCGGCTCGCCATTGCGCTGCGCGTCCAGGCGGTCGAGACCCCGGAGAGGCAGCCTGTCCGGCTGCAACCCGCCGATGTGAAAGCCACGACCATCGACGAACAGCTCGATCTGCTCATCTCGGACGAGGAGCTCATGCGCCTGCGCGCGCTCGATGAACTCGAGCGCGTCACTCAGCGCCGCCCCCACGGCGTGCGCCACCACATCCCCCTGTAACGGAAATCCACCATGACCACTGCCGCGAAACCGACCTTGGCCCCCACCTTACGCAAAAGATCCCGTCCCGAGCGTCAGCAGGAAATTCATATCCGGATATCGAACACGCTGGCACTGGGGGTGCGCGAGCTCGCCGCGGCACGCCGGGTACCCATCAGGGCGATCTATGAGGCGGCGATCGCGGCGTACTTAAGTCCGGGCGCTCAGGACCAACGCGACGCCATGCTGGCCCGGCAGCTGAATCGCTTCAGTCGCGGTGTGGAATCCGTCGACTGGAATGCGAAATTACTGGTGGCGATGATGCGGTATCAGATCGAGCTGGACTTGAGTTTCCTGCCGGAGCCCGTGACGGACGAGGAGCGCAAGCTCGTCACCGAGAAAGGTGCCCGCCGGTTCGATCGCTTCGAGCAGTGGCTGATGCG
>Ga0181537_10002148_pt1 | contig 17569 bp, 15 predicted proteins | sample PEATcosm2014_Bin_39_FD_119765 | JGI IMG/M metagenome (GOLD analysis project Ga0181537, IMG submission 119765) | Peatland microbial communities from MTU Mesocosm Facility, Houghton, MI, USA - PEATcosm2014_Bin23_10_metaG | ecosystem: Environmental > Terrestrial > Soil > Wetlands > Peat | place... | reverse complement strand
GTGGCGACAGCGCGGCCGACGCCAGCTCCGGCCCCCGTAATTACCACGATCTTTCGCATTTTAGTTCCTTTTTCGCCGATCCCAAACGCGCGGACGGGATTGCGGGCGAGCTGCAAATCCGGAGTGGGGAGGTCCAATCTGGTCTCAAGCGTCCGATCTGAAGCAACGCGGCGATGGACTGACACGTTCCCTTGCGGTGATGTGTTTCAGCCGTTTCAACCTGCCGCCCACGTCCTTTGCGCAGATAGCTTGCCGAACGGAGGTTTGATTGAAGTCGTCGTCCACATGTGTGGCCGCATAGATCATGTTGGTGTAATCAGCAGCGATCTCCCCGTGCGCGCAGCTATCTGTTTGGGCGTTAAGACACGACTTGTAGACGCAGCTTTCGGCTGGAACGGGTAGCTGAGTAAATTGCCCCTTTGCGGTCCGTCTGAGCCATGTCGATCAATATCGGATCGATGTACCTCCTAACGCGATGCACTTGTTTCATGGTATCGATTGCTGATCCGGCGGTCTTCATCATCCTGCAGGCGAGTTCTTCCAGGTACTGCACGGCGAGAAACTTCGAATCTTAACGAGTAGCGTGTCGCTGAAAGGCTTGATGATCAATTGCACTTTCGAGAAGAGTTGCCTCGTGCCGTGAATCCCTCAAGCAGTTCGTTTCGAACGCCAGAGAAGGAAAGCGCTAATGAAGAACGCGAGGTTCGAGAAAGAACCTTCGCGAGGCGGCTGACCAGCCGGCCTTTCCGCGGGGGAAGCGTGCTAACGTAAACACACATCATCCAAGTGACGCCAAGACTCCAGTTGGGCCGCACCGGAATGTTCGACGGGCATGGATGGGAGCGCTGCGATGCCCTCAAAGATCGAAGATTACGCCCTGTTGGGCGATTGCGAGACGAGCGCGTTGGTCGCTCGTGACGGATCCGTCGATTGGCTGTGCTGGCCCCGCTTTGACAGCGGTGCCTGCTTTGCGGCGCTGCTTGGCGGACCTGAGAACGGACGTTGGATTCTTGCACCGTGCGAGGCGAATGCACGCACCACGCGTCGATATCGGGACAATACGCTCATTCTTGAGACAGATATAGAAACGGCTGAGGGTCATGTAACGCTGATAGAATTCATGCCGCCGCGCGACAAAGCGTCGGATTTGGTGCGGATTATCTTTGGCAAGCGCGGCAAAGTCGCGATGCGGACGGAACTGACCATCCGCTTCGATTACGGATCCGCGATCCCTTGGGTCACGCGGCTCGAGGACCAAACGCTCTGCGCCGTGTCGGGGCCGGATATGGTTGTATTGCGGACACCGGTTACGCTGCGCGGGAAAGGTCGCAAGACCGTCGGTGAGTTTACCGTGTCTGCTGGTGACGCCGTCTCCTTTGTCCTTACCTACGGAGCATCACACCTTGAGCCTCCGGCCCGAATCGATCCGATGGCGGCGCTGGCCGACACGGAGACATTCTGGCGGGATTGGTCGAGTCGGTTTCAAGGAGCCGATGAATGGTCGGAGCCGGTACTGCGGTCGCTTATCACCCTTAAGGCTCTCACCTATCGACCGACCGGCGGGATTGTGGCCGCCGCGACAACCTCTCTACCGGAGCAACTCGGTGGACCGCGCAATTGGGATTATCGGTTCTGTTGGATGCGCGACGCGGCCTTCACACTCCTGGCGCTGATGAACGCCGGCTATTACGAGGAGGCAAGGGCTTGGCGCGCGTGGCTACTTCGTGCTGTGGCTGGCGAACCATCGCAGGTCCAGATCATGTACGGCTTGGCCGGGGAGCGGCGTTTGACCGAGTGGGAGGTCAAAGGGCTTCAGGGCTATGAAGGAGCCAAGCCGGTGCGCATCGGTAATGCAGCGTCGGAGCAGATGCAGCTTGATATATATGGCGAAGTCATGGATGCGCTTCATCACGCGCGCAAAGGCAAACTCGCTGGGGACGGGGCGGGCTGGATGCTTCAGCAGGAGCTCTTGAAGCATCTTGAGACAATTTGGGTCACTCCGGACCAGGGCATTTGGGAAGTGCGGGGTGGTCCGAAACAATTCACCTATTCCAAGGTCATGGCTTGGGTGGCTTTTGACCGCGCGATCAAAACTGTCGAACAGTTTGGTCTGCGGGGCCCTGTGGACTCATGGCGGGCCCTACGTAAGAAGATCCACGATGAAGTCTGCCGAGAGGCGTTCAACGCGGATATCGGCGCTTTTGTACAGAGCTACGGCTCAAAGGAACTCGACGCCAGCGTGCTGCTCATTCCACTTGTCGGGTTTTTGCCTCCTACTGACCCTCGGGTGCGCAGCACAGTCGAGGCTATCGAACATCATCTTATGGTCGACGGCTTTGTACTGCGTTATGACCCCTCGACCAGCAGCGACGGTCTGCCCGGAAGGGAGGGTGCATTCCTCGCTTGCAGCTTCTGGCTGGCAGACAATCTCGTCCTTCTAGGGCGGCGTGACGATGCGCGTCGGCTCTTCCAGCGCTTGCTGGCGCTGAGGAACGATGTCGGGTTGCTCTCCGCGGAATACGATCCGCGAGCCAAACGGCTTGTTGGCAATTTCCCGCAGGCATTCTCCCACATCACACTAATCAACACCGCTTACAATCTGAGCCGGACGCACAGACCCGCTGAACAGCGGTCAGGGCATCCGGCACCCGACGTTGGCCAGGGAATTGCGGGACGCACCTAAAGCTCCGCCCAAAACACCCCTCCTTGGAACACTGCGGCGCCTTCGCGGCTTTTGCAGCGATTGTCCGGCCGTGACTTTAGTTCCACGGTGCTTTCCGGAATCAGTCCAGGCCCCGTCAAGGGCCGATAAGGTTGCGACCGACAGAATAGACTAGACTATTTGGACAGACGCGCCGAGCTTCAGGGGACTGTGACGCGATGGCCGCTAGCACGATACCCTCCACACTGGATCAACCTTCGGCTGCGAAATTCTGGCTGGCGGTCCTGCTCACGGGTATCGGTTCCGGCCTGAGCGCAGTGATGCTGTTGCGGCTACTGCAGATAGTCCAGCACATCGTGTGGCCAGACCCAGACGCCAATTTGCTAAATGCGGCGGCTCAAGCGTCGCCTTTACGACATGTCTTAGTTCTGCTCGGTGCGGGCCTCGCGACCGGCGCTGGTCAGCTCATTCTTGTTCGCCTATCCAGCGGCAACAGCATCGATATTACTGAGGCGATCTGGTTTTCCGCCGGACGGTTACCTGCATTGCGAACCTTGGGCAGTGCCGCACTATCGGTCATCATCGTCGGAATGGGCGCGTCTCTCGGGCGCGAAGGGGCACCCAAGCAGGCGGGAGCGGTGACCGCTAATGCTCTGTCGGACAAGATGCAATTATCGGATGAACAACGCCGGCTGCTCGTTGCATGCGGCGCTGGGGCTGGTCTGGCGGCTGCCTACGGGGTGCCGTTGGGTGGCGCTTTGTTCGCGTTGGAAGTCCTGCGCGGGGCTCTGGCCTTGCGGTTGGTTTTGCCCGCGCTCCTTGCCTCCGTGGTCGCAACGGCAATCTCGTGGCTGTTCCTGCCCAATGCGCCAACCTACACCCTCCCTGCCTTTCACAATTCGGTTCCGGATTTGTTTTGGGCAATCCTCGTTGGCCTAATCTCCGGTATCGTTTCGGTGGGTTTCGTGCGGATCATCGCATGGGCGGATCGCAACAGGCCTGAGGGCTGGCGGCGGCTGGTAGCACCCCTATTCGCGCTTGGGCTGCTCGGCCTCATCTCGATTCCGTTTCCGCAGTTGCTCGGAAACGGCAAGGACGTCGCTCAGCTTGCGTTCACGAACGAAGTCGCACCGGTACTATTGCTGATGCTGCTCGTTCTCAAGCCTCTTGCGACCACCATGTGCTTGGGCAGCGGCGCACCTGGAGGACTATTCACGCCATCGCTCGCACTTGGGGCGCTCCTTGGCGGGGTGCTCGGCCAAGCCTGGTCATTACTCTTGCCCGATACTCAGCCGGGATTGTTCGCAGTCATCGGCGCTGGAGCAGTGCTGGCGGCCACGACACAAGGACCGATCTCGGCTGTCGTACTAATAATGGAACTGACTGGCAGCGACCGATCGTTCATCGCACCAATGTTGCTGGCAGTGGTCATGGCAACGCTCATCGCTCGAACTATCGAACCGCGCTCGATCTACGATGCACGATTGACCGACAAACAAGTGGCCGCACGACGGAAATTACGAGAGCCGGCAACGTATTGAGCCAGCGTCGAATCTTCATTCGCCCGACCGTCCGCCACGCCGCTTCGTCAGCTATTGCGCAACCGAAAAGTCCGGTACCGTCCCGTTTTGCGGACGCGGTGTACCTCGGAATTTTTCGACTTCGCACCCGACGAAGGCCGGGTGACGAGGGCTGGAACTGAAATGGCCCATTTTATATATTCGAATTGACGGGATCGAAGGCAGTTCCTTAGCCCGGGAGAGCCGGCCCAATGACCGCTATCTTCCGGCCGAGCGCGAATTTGGCGGCGACGTTGTCGCTTGCGTTCGTCGCTGCGCTCCTCGTGTTCGGTGTTGGCTGGTGGTGGGCCTGGCCGCGCGTCGACTGGTCACGCCATGTCCGCTGGTACGTCGTGCAACCGGTTCCATTCAGCCACGAACACCATGTGGCGGGACTCGGGATCGATTGCAGGTTCTGCCACGCCTCGGTGGAAGTGTCGTGGAACGCCGGCCTGCCGCCGACTTATACCTGCATGACCTGTCATTCTCAGATTTGGACGAATGCGGAATTACTGGCGCCGGTGCGACAAAGCCTGGCGGATAACAAGCCGATCGTGTGGAATCGGGTCACCGATCTGCCGGATTACGTCTATTTCAATCACAGCATACACATCGCCAAGGGCGTCGGTTGCTCGAGTTGTCACGGAGAGGTGGACCGAATGCCGCTTACCTACAAGGCCAAGACTCTCACAATGGGGTTCTGTCTGGATTGCCATCGCGATCCCGGGCCGCAACTGCGGCCGAAAGATCAGATCTATAACACGCAATGGCAGCGGAGCACCGACACGCCGCCGCCGGCGACACTGTTGGCGCAATACCACGTCGGCGGCCGCGCACTGACGGACTGTTCGATATGTCACCGGTGAGCCGACAATGGCGCAGCCTGGACCAATTGGCGGATGATCCGTCGTTCGTTTCACGCGTTGCGCAGGAATTTCCGTCGCTGGCGGACGCGCTGGCGGCGCCATCCGATCGACGTCGGGTGCTGAAGCTAATGGCCGCCGCGTTCGCGATGGGCGGCCTCGGCGGCTGCGATGTAGGGGCGCCGGGAGGACATTTGATCCCGGCAGTGAGGGTGCCGCCAAATATCATCCCGGGACTGCCGAACTTTTACAGCACCGCCAATGTCGTGAACGGCTACGCCGCCGGCATTGTGGTCAAGCATCAGATGGGCCGGCCGATCAAGGTGGAGGGCAATCCGCAACATCCGGCAAGCCTCGGTGCCACCGACGTATTCGCGCAGGCGCAGGTGCTTGATTTCTACGATCCGGATCGAGCCGCCGCGATAACTGCCCATGGCCTACCGGCTGATCGGCAGCTCCTGCAGACCGCGTTGCTGACGCAGCGGACGAAAATCGCCGAGAACCACGGCACCGGATTCCGTGTCCTGACCGGCACCATCACCTCGCCGACTCTCGCCAAACAGCTTGATGCGCTGCTCGCGCTTTATCCGGCGGCGCGCTGGCACCAATGGGAGCCGGTGTCCCGCGACAACGTGTGGAAAGGGGCCGTACTCGCGTACGGTGCGCCGGTCGAGAGTGTTCCGAACCTGGCGGCGGCGGAGGTAATTTTCGCCATCGACAGCGACCTTTTGAGTTCCGCACCGGGCCATTTACGCTTTGCTCGCGACTTCGCCTCGCGCCGCAATCCAAGCCGCACCCAAAAGATGAGCCGGCTCTATGCGGTTGAGCCGACGCCAACGCTGATTGGCTCCGTGGCCGACCATCGATTTATTGCCGGGCCGAAAGAACTGCATCAAATCCTCGTGGCGCTGGCAGCGGCAATCCTGCAGGGCGCGCCGGATTCAGCGGCGCCGGACTGGGTCGGCAAGGTGGCGAAGGATCTCAATGCAAATCAGGGACGTGCGCTGGTGCATATCGGCCCGGATCGACCGGCAGAGATGCACGCGCTCGTGCACGCGATCAACGAAAAGCTCGGTGCGCGCGGCGCGACGCTCGATCTCGTCGAGCCGGTGGCTCACAGGCCGGTCGGCCAGGGCGCACCGTTGAGCGATCTCGTCTCCGACATGCAGGCCGAAAAGGTGACCAGTTTGCTGGTCATCGACAGCAACCCGGTGTACGCCGCGCCTGCGGCGCTCGGCTTCGCCGAGGCGTTGAAAAAGATAGATTTCAGCTTGGCGCTAACGCTGACGCCGAACGAGACCAGTGAGGCGGCCATCTGGGCGGTGCCCATGGCGCATGCTTGGGAATCCTGGAGCGATGCCCGCGCCTATGACGGTACGGCCAGCATCCTGCAGCAGCAGGCGCTGCCGCTCTACGATGGCATCGATGTCCACACGATGGTGGCGTTGTTCACGGAGCCGGCTCCGCCTGCAGCGCAGGATATGCTGCAGTCAACGTGGAAAAGCCGGATGAACGGCGACTTCGCACAGGCGTGGCACGATGCGTTGGCAAACGGCCTCGTTCCAAATACCGCGAGCACGAAAACGAACGTGTCATTGCGCGCGGATGCAGGAAGCCAGAGGCCGCCGGCGCCGCCCGATCGCCCGCTGACCATTCTGTTTCGGCCGGATCCATCTCTGTGGGACGGACGCTATGCCAACAATGCGTGGCTGCAAGAACTGCCGCGGCCGCTGACGAAACTGACTTGGGACAATCCGCTCCTGGTCGCTCCGGCGAGAGCCCGACAGTTGAAGCTGCGAAACGGCGACAGGGTCCGCCTATCGGTGGGAAAGGCGGTTATGACCGCGCCGATTTGGATCATGCCGGGCCAGGCACCGGACTGCGTCGTTGCGCTGCTGGGATCTGGCCGGCGGCATGTGGGCACTGTCGGCCAGAATGCGGGATACGACTTCTATCCGCTCACCGGTCGTAACGATCTGCCGTCGCTTGAAAAAGCGGCCGACTCTGTGGAATTGGCCTGCACCGACCATCACAACCTGATTTTCGACATGGCGGGCGACATAGTGAGACACGGTTCACTCTTGCGATACGCCAAGGACCCACGCTTTCTTGCGGGGGGACAGCAGGAGCCGCAGCTTTATCGCTGGAAGCCGGAGGGGCCAGCAGCCTGGGCAATGAGCGTGGATCTGAACGCGTGCATCGGTTGCAACGCGTGTGTCGTCGCATGCCAATCCGAGAACAACATTCCCGTCGTCGGCAAACAGCAAGTGATCCACGAGCGCGAGATGCAATGGCTGCGCATCGATCGCTATTATGAAGGCAATCCAGATGCGCCGACGAGCTACTTCCAGCCGATGCTATGCATGCACTGCGAGCAGGCGCCTTGCGAAGTCGTCTGTCCCGTGGGTGCAACGGTGCACGATTCCGAGGGGCTGAACGTGATGGTGTACAACCGTTGCGTCGGGACCCGGTTCTGCTCCAACAATTGTCCCTACAAGGTGCGGCGGTTCAATTATTTTGCATTTGCGCAGGAGGAACAGCGGCCGCCAGAGTCGCGCAATCCCGACGTCACCGTGCGCGGACGCGGCGTGATGGAGAAGTGCACTTTCTGTCTGCAGCGCATCGCGGAGGAACGCATCACGTCGGATCGCGAGAACCGTCCGCTCGGCGAATTCAAGACTGCCTGCCAGGCAGCATGTCCGACTCAGGCCTTTAGCTTCGGCAACATGGCCGACCCGAACAGCGAAGTCGCGAGGCGCAAGCAGAGCCCGCTCGATTACGCGCTGCTGGCCGACCAGAACACGCATCCGCGTGTGACCTATGAGGCTCGCATCCGCAATCCGAATCCGGACCTCGACGGTGACGGCGGATGACCGACATTCCAGCCTCGGCCTCACTTCATTCGGGACCTCGCGGAGACTCGCGCCCCCCATTCCTGAGCGATCCGGTAGTTTTGCCAAGCGCCACCAACGAATCGATGACCGACCACATTTGCGCGATCGCGCTGCACGATCGCCCTTATCTCTGGTGGTGGATAGCAATCGTCCCCGCCATCGCCCTCACCGGTGTACTGGTCGTCGCGATTATTTGGCTGTTCTACGCGGGCGTCGGCATTTGGGGCGTGGACTGGCCGGCAGCTTGGGGTTTTGCACTCGTCAGCTACGTTTGGTGGATTGGTATTGCCTCCGGGGGAACGTTCATCTCTGCGTTATTCTATTTAGTGAAGGTTGAATGGCGAACCTCGACGAACCGCATCGCCGAAACCATGACCCTGTTCGCGGCGGCGTGCGCGGGACTCTATCCCATCCTGCATCTGGGTCGCCCGTGGTTGTTTTACTGGCTGTTTCCCTATCCCGACACGATGGACCTGTGGCCGCAATTCCGCAGTCCATTACTCTGGGATTTCTTTGCGCTCCTGACCTACGTCGTCGCCTCCATTCTGTTCTGGTATCTCGGCCTGATTCCCGATCTGGCGACAGTGCGTGATCGCGCCACGACGCGCAAAAAACAGATCCTGTACGGCATCATGGCGCTCGGTTTCCGCGGCTCGGGCGACCAGTGGCGGCATTATCACCCAACATACGGCGTGCTGGCGGCGATCATGGCGCCGCTCGTCGTCTCCGTGCACAGCGTCGTCGGATTGGATTTCGCCGGCGCCGCCACCACCGGATGGCATTCGACGCAGTTCCCGCCGTTCTTCGTATTCGGAGCGTTGTTGTCGGGCTTCGCCATGGTGCTGCTGCTGATCGCTCCAATGCGCCGTCTGCTGCACCTACAGGACTTCATCACCGGCCGACATTTCGATGTGCTCTGCCGGCTGATGTTGGTGAGCAGTCTGTGTCTCGGCTACGCCTACATGATGGATGCCTTCACCACCTTCTATGGTCCCGACCAAGCCGACAAAACGATGTTCATCGACAAGGTCAGCGGGTCCTTATGTGGCGTCTATTGGGCAACCATACTGTTCAACGTCGCCCTCCCGCAGCTCATGTGGTTTCCGCGGCTGCGTATGAACCAGCCTCTGGTCATGCTTATCAGCGCAGGCGTGATCATCGGCATGTGGTGCGAGCGCTACACGATCGTCGTGATGAGCCTGCGCCGCACCGATCTGCCGTCGGCATGGGGAAACTACCACGGCACGATTTGGGATTGGGCGACGCTGATCGGCACGGGCGGCTTGTTCCTGACCGGGATTCTGCTGGCCGTCCGGATCATGCCGGTGATCTCGATGTTCGAGATGCGGGCCCTGATCAAATCACGGCGGCGCGACGGAGAGCGAGCATGAGCAGCGGCCTCGTCGCGGCGTTTGAAACGGAGACGGCGCTGCAGGATGCGCTGCAGCGGTTGCGCGCCGAACACGTCGACGGCATGCAAACGTACGCGCCGAAAGCCCTCGAGGGTGCGCCGGAGAATTCACCGCTGCCGCTTGTCATCTTCATCGCGGGAATGATCGGCGCCGGCGGCGGGTTCGCAATGCAAGCTTATGCGAACATCATCAGCTATCCGCTCGACATCGGTGGCCGCCCTGAGTTTTCATGGCCGGCCTTCGTGCCGATCGCATTCGAGATCGGCGTGCTGTTCGCTGTGCTCGCCGGCGTGTTCGGTTATTTCATCGTCAACCGCATGCCGAGACTCTACGATCGGATCGACGAATGCGACTGCATGCGGCGGGCGATGCGCGATCGATGGATCGTCGCCATTCACTCCGACAATCGCAATGCACTCGCGAACGCGCGCTCGATTCTGGATCGCCTCCGCCCTGCAGCGATCGAGGAGGTGCCGGAATGAGGCGCGCGATCCTGCTTGTCGGGCTGGTGCTGCTTGGCGCCTGCGACGATATGGCGACACAGCCGAAGCAGAAGGGCTATTCGCCGGACGTCGGGCCCGCGCAGGAACCCTCCGGCGCCGTCGAATTCCTCCACAAACCGGTACAGGCGCCTCCGATGACCCTCGCGCTCTTGGAACGCGGCCAGGAGCGATTCCGGATCTACTGCACGCCTTGCCATTCCGAACTCGGCGATGGGCGCGGCATGATCGTGCAGCGCGGCTTTCCGCCACCGCCCTCCTACCTTATCGAGCGCTTGCGCCAAGCGCCGGTACAGCATTTCTACGACGTGATCACGAACGGCTACGGTGCGATGTATTCCTTTGCCGAGCGTGTGCAACCGGCGGATCGGTGGGCCATCGCGGCTTACATCCGTGCGCTGCAACGCAGCCAGAACGCGAGTGTTGCAGATGTGCCGCCGGACCAGAAAGGGGCACTCCCGCAATGACCCGGCGGCAGGGGGAGCTTCTTGCGTGGACGGTGGGCGGCGTCGGCCTCGTCGCCACGTTGGTCGGCTGGATCGTCGCACCGTCAGCCTTCCCTCATGCATGGCTTGCCGCCGTGACGGTCTGGATGGGCTGGCCGCTGGGCTGCATGGGGCTGCTTCTGATCCATGCGCTAACCGGCGGGCGATGGGGTGAGGCGATACGGCCACAGCTGGTTGCGGGCATGGTCACGCTGCCGCTGCTGCTTCCGGCGTTGATCCCGTTGATGACCATGCTTGCAGCTCTTTATCCGTGGGTGCGAGCGGATACGGCGTTGCATTTGGACAATCGGTTTTATCTCAACCTGCCGTTCTTCGCTGGCCGTGTCGTCGTCTACATGGTCGTCTGGTTCGGGCTCGCCGAACTGATCCTGCGAGCGCTCCGAAACCCGGCGCCCGAAGTGGCGCTTGCACGATTGGCGCCGCCTGGACTGATGCTCCTGGCGATCACCGTTTCCTATGCGGCGATCGACATGACGATGTCGCTCGATCCGCGCTTCGTCTCCAGCGTTTACGGTCTAATCGAGATTTCCGAGATGGGCCTGTTGGCGCTGTCGGTATCAATGTTCGCCGCCGCCCTTGGATTGCCGCCGGACGAAAGCACTATGCATAGCCTGGGGCGGCTGCTGTTGGGTCTCGTGGTGCTGTGGGCTTACCTCGACTTTATGCAGGTCTTGATTGTCTGGCAATCGGACTTGGCGAGTGAAGCCCCGTGGTATGTCGCCCGCACGGCCGGCGGATGGGGTATCACCGCCGCGGTGATCGCGGCGGGTCATTTCGTTCTGCCGTTCTTCGCGCTGATCTGGCCGCAGACGCAACGCTCTCGGCGTGGCATCGCCAGCGTGGCGGCGCTGCTGGTACTGAGCGGGGTTGTCAATGGCTGGTGGCTAGTGGTGCCTGCATCCGGACGTGGCTTCGGTGTGCTCGATGTGATGGCCATGTTTGGTCTGCTTGGTGTCGCTGCGGCGTTCGCGTTGCGTGCGCCGCTGTTGCCGATGATGCCGGATGCGGTGCGCTCCCATGCCTGAAAAGCTGCTTGCACCGGCGCAACATGAGACGACCGATGTCGGCCCGGCGTTTATCTGGATCGGCGTACCGTTGGTTCTCGTCTCGGTGGTTGCTCTAGCGCTGCTGGTCCTGTGGCTCTTCCCGGAGGCCATGAATGACCAGAGCAAGCGCCTGACGCTGCCGCAATTCCCAAATCCGCAATTGCAGCCGAGCCGCCGCGAGACCATGGCGCGATTCTACGCCGAGGAGATGCGATGGCTGAACGGCACGGGCTGGATCGACAAGGCCAAGGGGACGGTGCACATCCCGATCGGGGATGCGATGCACAAGATTGCCGAGGAGGGCATTCCAGACTGGCCGGTGTCGCAGGAGAGACGGCCATGAAGCTGCGCTTTGCGGGTCTGCTGACGCTGTCGTTGCTGGTTTTGACGGGAGCAGCGCCGCCAGCCGATCTTGGCGACTTCGCCTACCGGCAACGGCCCGGCAATCAGCTACCTCTCGACACCGCGTTCCGCGATGAGACCGGCCGCAGCGCAGCACTGCGCGATCTTCTCGGCGGCAAGCCGGCGATCCTGGCCCTGGTTTACTTTCACTGTCCAAACCTGTGCGGTATCGTGCGCACCGACCTGTTCGATGCACTCGCCAACACCGGCATGGTGGCCGGTCGAGACTATACGCTGATCGCTTTGAGCATCGATCCGTCGGAGACTGTCGAGGATGCGAAAGGCGCGAAGGCGGATGACCTGTCCCGCTACCCGCTGCTGGGAGGTCAACAGGCTTCGCATTTCCTGACCGGCTCGGCCGACAGCGTCCAGGCTGTCGCTGACGCCGTCGGTTTCCGCGACCGCTTCGACCCGGACCTCAAGCAGTTCCTGCATCCCGCCGGAATTGTCTTCACGACGGCGAGCGGCGTCGTCTCGAGCTATCTGCTCGGCGTCGGATACGAGCCTGGCGACGTGCGGCTGGGAGTGACGCGGGCCAATCTGGGCAGCATCGCGGCCGCAGCATTGCCGGTACTGTTGCTCTGTTTCCACTACGATCCGCAGACGGGCCGCTACACGCTCGCGATCATGAAACTGCTGCGCCTCGCCGGTTTGATTACCGTCTTGACCATAACCGGTATGCTGTTCCTCGCTTTCCGTCGCGCGAGGCGGCGTGCATGAGACTCTGGCTGACGCAGGCGACGACAAGCGCTCCGGAGGTGGATTATCTCATCCTGGCGCTATTGCTGATCTCTTGCGCCGTGCTCGCGCTCGTCTTTGGTTTGATGCTGCTCTACATGGTCAAGTATCGCGCCGGCAGCGGCGTTGATCGGGGTGCATTGGCCAACAAGACCTGGCGCCTCGAAACGGGTTGGACCGTCGCGACGCTGGTGGCGTTTTTCGGGCTTTTCGTTTGGGGCGCCGATCTCTACTTGCGCCTGTTCCAGCCGCCGCCCGACGCGATGAAAATCTACGTCATTGGCAAGCAATGGATGTGGAAGGTCGAGCATTCCGGCGGCCAGAGCGAGATCAACGCGCTGCATCTGCCGATCGGACGGCCGATCGAACTGGTGATGACGTCGGAGGACGTGATCCACGACTTCTCCGTTCCGGCATTTCGGATCAAGCACGACGTGCTGCCGGGCCGCTACGAGATGCTGTGGTTCCAGGCCGTAACGCCGGGCACTTATCATCTTTTCTGCACGCAACTCTGCGGTACCGGCCACGCGCAAATGACCGGCGAAATCGTGGCAATGACCGCGCCCGAGTATCAGAAATGGCTGGAGCAGCAAGGCGCCAGCGAGACACTGGCGGCGGCGGGGAAGACCTTATTCATGCGCAACGGCTGCAGCGGCTGCCACGGCGTGGGCGGAAATCAAGCGGGAAGCGCGGTGCGCGCCCCGGCGCTCGCTGGGCTTTACGGCAGTGCCGTGGCGCTGGCAGACGGCACGGTGGTTACTGCCGACGACCGCTATATCCGCGACTGCATCCTTCTACCCGCCACCCAGCGCGTCGCCGGCTATCAGCCCGTCATGCCGAGTTTCGCTGGGCAGATCAGCGAGGATGATCTCCTCAAAATCATCGCCTACATCAAGTCCCTGGCGACTGTGAGGCCTTCATGAGCGCGACGACGATCGAGACCTCGGAATACGCGACCTCATACCTGACGGACGGCTTTACGCTGCGCAGCTGGTTGCTGACGACCGATCATAAGCGAATCGCGCTGCTCTATCTTGGCAGCATCACTTTCTTCTTCTTTATCGGCGGCGCCGCGGCGGCGCTCATCCGCTACAACCTGATCGTGCCGGAGGGCATGATCGCCTCGGCCGAGACCTACAACCGGATTTTCACCATGCACGGCGTGGTGATGGTTTGGTTCTTTCTGATTCCCGCCGTGCCGGTGACACTGGGTAATTTCGTTGTGCCGCTGATGCTGGGTGCGCGCGATCTGGCGTTCCCGAAGCTCAACCTCATAAGCTGGTATCTATTTATCATCGCTGGAATGGTCGTCGTCTACTCTTTGTTCGTGGGCGGCGTCGATACGGGCTGGACATTTTACACCCCGCTCTCTTCTGAGTACTCCAACGGACACGTGGTGGCGACGGTCGTCGCCATCTTCATCGCAGGCTTTTCTTCCATTGCGACCGGCTTGAATTTCATTGTTACAATCCATCGCCTGCGCGCGCCCGGGATGACCTGGTACAAGATGCCCGTATTCCTGTGGTCGCTCTATGCTACCAGCGTCATCCTGGTGCTTGCGACGCCGGTCTTGGCAATGACGCTGATCCTTTTGGGGTTCGAGCGCATTTTTCGCGTCGGCGTGTTCGATCCGGCGCTGGGAGGCGATCCGCTGCTGTTTCAGCACCTGTTCTGGTTCTACTCCCACCCCGCTGTCTACGTCATGATTCTTCCCGGCTTCGGCGTCGTCAGCGAGATCATTCCTGCTTTCTCGCGCAAGCGGATCTTCGGTTACAATTTCATTGTGTGGTGCAGCATCTCGATCGCGGTGATCAGCTTCCTGGTCTGGGGCCACCACATGTTCGTGGCGGGCACGTCGATCTATTCCGCGATGGTCTTTTCGATCTTGAGCTACCTGGTCGCGGTGCCATCTGCGATCAAAGTGTTCAACTGGCTCGGCACGATGCATAAGGGATACATTCGGTTCGACGCCCCGATGCTGTATGCCCTCGGTTTCATCGGCCTTTTCACCATTGGCGGCCTCACTGGCCTGTTCGTGGCCGCGCTCGGCGCCGACGTGCACCTTACGCAGACCTACTTCGTCGTCGCGCATTTCCATTACGTCATGGTCGGCGGAATGGTCTCCGCCTTCTTCGCCGGACTGCATTATTGGTGGCCGAAGATTACCGGCCGGATGTATCCGGAGATGTGGGGCCGCCTTGGCGCGCTGATCATCTTCATCGGTTTCAACCTGACCTTCTTCCCGCAATTCATCCTGGGTTATCTCGGCATGCCCCGGCGCTATCATTCCTACCCGCCGGAGTTCGAAGTGCTCAACGTGCTCTCCTCCGCTGGCGCCACGATCCTCGCGGTAGCGTATCTGTTGCCGCTGGCCTATCTGACATGGTCGCTATTGTACGGGGAGCGGGCACCCGCCAATCCCTGGGGGGCGACCGGGCTCGAATGGCAGACGCAGTCGCCGCCGCTCACCGAGAACTTCGACGAGACCCCGATCGTTACTGATCCGCCCTACAACTATCCGCCGCCCGAGGTCGTCCCGCACCGTGTCTGAAACCAGTCTGCCGCACGGGTTCCAATACTCTAACGCCGGTCACCAGTCTGGGACCGCGATCTCCGGCATGTGGCTGTTCCTCGCGACCGAAGTGCTGTTCTTTGGCGCGATCATCCTGAGTTGGATCTACTGCCGCCACTGGAATCCGGCAGGTTTTGATGCGGGAGCTCAAAAGACGCAACTCGCAATCGGCACCATCAACACCGTGATTCTGCTGACCAGCAGCCTGGTCTATAGCGCGGGCCTCGCCTTCATCGAGGCGGGGAACCGCCGCCGGCTGATCCAGTGCTGCGTCATAACCTGGGCGCTTGGCTTCTCGTTTCTGATCCTCAAATTCGGGCTCGAGTACTATAAGGACTTCAGTGCGAACCTGTTCCCAGGGTCGGACTTTGCCATCAACGGCGCGCTCGGTGGCGGAGCGCGCCTGTTTTACGTGTTCTACTTTGTGAGCACGGCGCTCCATGGCATTCACATGATCGGCGGACTCGTCTTGGTCGGGTGGATCATTCTGCGCGCGCGCCGAGACGAGTTTACGCCTCTGTATTTCACGCCGGTAGCCGTTGTCGGCCTCTATTGGAGCTTCGTCGACGTCGTGTGGATCGTGCTCTATGCACTGATCTATCTCGTAGGACGCGGGTCATGACCGCACATTTTCGCAACTTGCTGGTGACCTGGGTTTTGCTTTTGGTTCTTTTGGCGGCGGAATTCGGCGCGAGCTTCCTGCCGCTTGCGCGATCGGCCAGGCCGCTGATTTTGATTCCAGTCGTGCTGATGGTGGCTGCCGTCGGAACAATGTTCATGCAAGTCGGGCGGGGACCCACGATCGTGCGCCTGTTCGCCGTGGCGGCACTCCTCTGGCTGAGTGCTTTGCTCGGCCTGGGCATTTTGGACCCGATGACGCGAATAGAATATCACGTCCAAGACGCATCTCGAAAGTAATGCGGTGAAGGATTCAGATGCGCCGGCTTGCGCGCATCGCGATGACCGCGGCTACTTTATCGCCGCTTCGTACCTTTCGTTGACGTAGTCCCAATTAACCAGGTGATCGAGGAACGCTTTGAGGTAGTCCGGCCGTCGGTTGCGATAATCGACATAGTAGGAATGTTCCGATATGCGCAGCCCAGGATGGGCTTGGCGCCGTGGACCAGCGGGTTCTCTCCGTTCGGCGTCTTCATAACGACGATCTTGCCATCCTTGACCGCGAGCCAGCACCAGCCCGAGCCGAATTGGGTGATGCCAGCCTGGGTCAAGTCCTCTTTGACCTTTGCGAGCGGACCGATGTCGGATGTGATCTGCTTCTCGAGTTTACCGGGCAGCTTGTCGCCTCCACCGTCTTTCTTCACCCATTTCCAGAAATGGCTGTGGTTGCAATTCCCAGATTTGATGCTTTCTCCAAATTAATGTCTTCTCCACGTCGCCGTAAGTTGTCTTAGCCCAATGTCTTTCGAACGACCGCCGGGCCGCTTTCATTCTGACGAGTGATAGCCGCCGTTAAATTCATTTAGGGCAGATTCAACTCGCCCCACCCCGTCCGCGCGCTCGTCAGGAACTAATGGCTAAGCGTCTAATCGGGAGACGAGCCCAATCGGCTCGAGGAAAGCATCCATTTTCCCTCACATCACGCGAGATCGAAGTCTTGCAATGGGTAGCGCGCGGTAAGTCGCCATGGGAAATCGGCGAAATCCTCCAGATCAAGAAGAGAACGGTTCATGAGCACGTTCAGAACGCCGTCCGCAAGATGGGCGCCGCGAACAGAATTCATGCGGTCGCCATGGCAATTCGTGATCGCATCGTTGAACTATGATGCGGCGCTAAGTCACACCGTCACGGATGCCAATTCTATACTTTCGCTGATTGAGCAATAATACGACAGATAACATCTACCAACGCGGCAAAGTACGGCGCGTTTTCGCGCCCTGCTGGAAAGCTGTCAGTCCACTGGTCGCTTGCGTATAGAATATTGAACCTTAATTGGCGTGAATCGGGCGGACCACTGATAGCCTCACCCACTCATCACGGTTTCGGTTTGCGCCTATTATCCCGCGCGCTGGAGCAATTCAGTGGGGCAGTAGAGACGACTTTTGAACCGGATGGATTTATCTGCATAATGAAGGCTGTGCTTCCCGAAAGCACACCGAGTATTGTTCAGGACGATCAACACAGCGGTCATGCCGCCGCTTAGCTCATCGGCCCATCCTTAATATTAGGCCGCGACTCGCGTTCACTCAATTGCTTGTCAATCGGCTTCCAAATTTTGCACGCCGAATGACAATTGCTCCCCACTCGCGCGCGCGAGGGCGCTGATGATGGCGGGCGCCGGCGGCGCGATGCGAGCTACGGGGTGGCGCGCGACAGCCATCCGGTTTCAACAACTGCGGTGAGGCCCGCGTTAACTCAATTGCTCCCCACTCGCGCGCGCGAGGCGCTGATGATGGC
>Ga0181537_10002147_pt1 | contig 17572 bp, 15 predicted proteins | sample PEATcosm2014_Bin_39_FD_119765 | JGI IMG/M metagenome (GOLD analysis project Ga0181537, IMG submission 119765) | Peatland microbial communities from MTU Mesocosm Facility, Houghton, MI, USA - PEATcosm2014_Bin23_10_metaG | ecosystem: Environmental > Terrestrial > Soil > Wetlands > Peat | place... | reverse complement strand
CTGCTCGTAAAGTTCTTCGTCAGAGACCTCAGGATTCGCTCGGAAATGTGCCCGTCCCGTCGCCTCGACCAAACCGTGCGCCATCAGCGCGCCGGTCGAGACAATCGCATTCACAATTCCGCGATCGATGAGTTCGGTCACAATCAGCCCCTGTTTGGCAACCGTCATCGCGCCAGCCAGCGTCATCACGACGAACGCATCTTCGTCGAGAGCCATGGCTTCGAGCACGTCCGCCGCTTCGCCCAGCTGCCGACCTGTGAATGCAGTCTTTGCCATAGCGCGGACCAGGCTATCGATCGACGTGACCTTCGCGAGATCGAGCGGCTCTAGCGGTACCAACTTGTCCTCGATTGGATTGTGCAGGTGACGATCCTTGCCTTCCCCGCCGCCTTGCCCCTTCGCGTCTTGTGAATTCGTATGATTGCCGTGTTTCAACGCCAGCCTCCAAGCCGATCCCGATTTTGCTCGACTGAATACTTTACAGGAAGCATGCGAGAGGACGCTACGCACGTCGGGATGGGTCGGGCTACTTCGAATTCGAAGTAACTCACTACCCGGGACTCTCAACGAGAGCGCGGCATACGCAAGGCCTCGCCGGGCTGTGCTCCCAGCTATAGCGTTAGGCTGTCGGCACAAAACCCAGGCTTTTATCGCTCCCTTAGCTAATGGAGCATCGTCCCGAGGGATACGAGAACCGATGAACTTTCTCGCAGTGCTATATTGAATCGCGGAGGTTGGAAGGCGTGCCCCCTGAGAAATTTCGCGTGGCTTTGGTGCAGATGTCCTGCGGGCCGGAGCCGGAACAGAATCTCGAAAAAGCGATCTCTCGGATCGCCGATGCTGCCGGTCGTGGCGCACAGGTCGTCTGTCTGCCCGAACTTTTCCAGACTCAGTATTTCTGCCAGCGCGAAGATCATGCGCTCTTTGATCTCGCCGAGCCCATTCCCGGCCCCGGCAGCGAGAAGCTAGCTGCTGCCGCCCGCGCCAACGGAGTCGTCCTGATCGCTTCACTCTTTGAGAAGCGCGCTCCGGGCGTCTATCACAACACTGCCGCAATTTTTGATCGCGATGGATCTCTCCGCGGCCTCTACCGCAAGATGCACATCCCCGACGACCCGCTTTATTATGAGAAGTTTTACTTCACTCCCGGCGATCTTGGCTTCCGAGCTCTCGACACCAGCGCTGGACGCCTGGGCACGCTCGTCTGCTGGGATCAGTGGTATCCGGAAGGCGCGAGGCTCACCGCTCTGCAAGGCGCAAATGTACTTTTCTATCCCACTGCGATTGGATGGCATCCCGCAGAGAAGGCCGAATTCGGAGTAGCGCAGCACGATGCGTGGCGCACCATTCAGCGCGCTCATGCCATCGCCAACGGCGTCTACGTCGCGGTGGTGAACCGCGTTGGCTTCGAGACGGGAAATATCCGCGGAAAATCAGCTCCCGGTCAGGGGCTTGAATTCTGGGGCGGATCATTCTTCTGCGACCCCTTCGGGCGCGTTCTCGCCGAAGGATCGCATGACCGCGAAGAGATCCTGATCGGCGACGTCGACCTGAAAGCTCTCGAAGATATTCGCCGCAACTGGCCATTCTTGCGCGACCGCAGAATCGACGCCTACGCCCCCATCACCAGCCGCCTGCTGGATTGACAATGACCGGAGACGCTTTAGTTTCGATGGAATCCGTGGCTCGAGCTCTGCGAACGTTGGGGTTATTTATTCTGGATCTGTTGGGCGCAATCGTTGTTCCAGCCATTCTAGAAGGTTCCGTTTGGAAATTGCTCCCGGTGCACTCCGTGTCGGCAGTGGTCATCAAGGAATGGTGCCTTGATATTCCGGTCGCCGCTTTCATGGGCTTCATGATGTATCGAGCCTGGCGCAGCGGGACCTCGAAGTGGGTGTGGGTTGTGCCTGCATTGTGGTTCGGGTTGCGCGCGCTTCCCTATGCCGCTCGGAGACATTCACACAGCGTGCTAGCAGACAATTCTGGCTTCTGGTTCCACTTTTCGGGGGCGGCATGTGCCGTTCAGACATCAGAATGTCGCGACTTCTTCGCGTTCAGCGTCCCATTCGTCCGCTCGCTCTCGTACTCTGCGGCTGCCTTGGTAGCTTCTCGAATGCTCGGTCCATCGCCACATCCTGAGGGCGTTAGCGACAGCGCGCCTGTGAACCTGGAGAGTCAGCACGATGCATGAGCAAATCCGCTACCGCATGCCGGCCGAGTGGGAGCCCCACACCGCGACGTGGCTCGCGTGGCCTCACTATCACGGCGACTGGCCCGGAAAATTTGAGCCGATCCCGTGGGTCTATGCCGAGATCATCCGGAACCTCGCGCTGCACGAGCGGGTAGAGTTGATCGTCAACAATGCCGCTGCAGTCCGGCAGGCTCGCCGCGTCCTAAAACGCGCGGACGCTCTCTCCTCCAACATTCGCTTTCACAGTTGGCCCACAAACCGCATTTGGCTGCGCGATTCCGGCTGCATCTTTCTGAGGCAGACGGATCATGTGAGTGCCACGCCGGGACCAGCTACGCAAGGCTCGGTAACTTTAGCCGCGAAGTTCCGCTTCAACGCCTGGGCGAAATATTCCAATTGGCGTTATGACGAAAAGATCGGCTCTTTAATGTCGAAGGCGGCGCACTTTAAGGAAATCCGTCCGCTCTCTGCCGAAAAACGCATCGTGCTCGAAGGCGGCTCCATCGATGTCAACGGCGCCGGCACGATTCTTACCACAGAAGAATGCCTGCTCAGCAAGGTGCAGGAACGCAATCCTCACATGAGCCGCGTTCAGTATGAAAGAGCATTTGCGGATTACCTCGGTGCGCCTCAAACCATCTGGCTCGGACGCGGTATCCTCGGCGACGACACCCATGGGCACGTCGACGACCTCACTCGCTTCGTCGCGAAAAACACGGTCGTCACCATGGTGGAACCGAACTCAAAAGATGTGAACCACGCGCCCTTGCGCGCGAACCTCCGCCGCCTGCAGGCTGCTCGCGACCAGGACGGCCGCCAACTGACGATCGTTGAACTCCCCATGCCACAACCTGTCGTCTTCGAAGGCCGCCGCCTGCCTGCCAGCTATGCGAATTTCTATATCGGCAACGGAATTGTGCTTGCCCCAGTCTTCAATCGGCCGAATGATCGCATCGCTCTCAATACGCTCGCCGAACTCTTCCCTTCGCGTCAGATTGTCCCCATCTACTCCGGAGATTTCATCTGGGGCCTGGGCGCAATGCACTGCATGACCCAGCAGCAGCCGGCCTGATGGCAATGGCTAAGCCCTCTGCGCTTTCCTCCGTGTCTCCGTGGTAAATTCACGGGATGCCGCATGGCGAAATGACCACCAGCCGTCTTGAAGCGTTCAGCGACGGCGTGATCGCCATCATCGTGACTATCATGGTGTTGGAGTTGCACCCGCCGGCGCGGCCCACCTGGCCCGAACTCCTCAAAACTGCTCCTGTCTTCCTCAGCTACGGTCTCAGTTTTCTGATCGTCGCCATCATGTGGGTCAACCACCATCACATGATCCACGTCGTGCGCCGCGTCACGGCCAGACTTCTGTGGTCGAACCTGAACCTGCTGTTCTGGATGTCTCTGGTGCCGTTCGTGACTGCATTTGTGGGAAACAACTATCGCGAGCCGATGGCGGTGGCACTCTACGGCCTTGACCTAACACTGTGCTCTGCTGCCTTCTATCTGCTGCGTTCGGAACTGATCCGCCAGGAACCCCAGCATTCTGAAATGATCGAATACCACCGCGGCATCCAACGGAAAAACGGATATTCTCTCCTGCTCTATTTGGCGTCTGCGCCATTGGCATACGAGTCCGTCTATTTGTCGTTTTTGATCTTTGCGCTGATTCCGGCACTTTACTTCCTGCCGGAGAAAAAATTGGCAGCCGAAAGCGCGTAAGACACGATGTCTAGCGGCGATACTGCGTAGGTTGCGGACCTTTTTCCAGCGTCTCGCGATCCCAGATGGCGCCGTCGCGCGTATAGCTGGCTAATTCAAAATCCTGCGTCAGCTCCAGCGCGTCGGTAGGACAGGCATCCTCACAGAGCCCGCAAAACATGCAGCGGCTCAGATCGTAGGTGAAGTTGGTGAGCTCCTTGCGGCGGGTCTTCTCGTTACGCTCACTGGAGACCACAATCAGATGCTCGGGGCAAGCCAGTGCGCACAGGTCGCACGCGATGCACATGGTCTCGTCCGTGTCGGGATTCACGTTGAGCCGCGGCGCTCCCCGGTACCGCTCCGCCACCTGCGGCCGCTCCAGCGGATATTGCTCGGTGTAGATCTCCTTCGGATCCTGATATCGAAAGGTGACCTTCAGCCCCTGCAGCAGATCGACGAGAAATACTTTGCGGAGCAAGCTCGGCATGCCCATGATGCGGTAAGCATACCACTTAGCGGCAAATTCCCTCAAAAACGATTCCGGGCCGGAACTTTTTCCCGCGTCCTCCCGTATCCCTTTACAGAGGATGCCATGAAGGCCTATTTCCATAATCTGCCCACGAAAATGTGGCTTCTTCTGGTCATGCCGGCGGTGGCGATTGCTTACCCCCTCGGCCGGATCGTGGTTCCAGTAGTAGTCCACGCCGTTGTACCAGAAGTTGTCCGCACCATGCTGCGAGTGATCTGAGCATCGCTGGTGCCCACCCATTCGCCCGCTGCTTCGCCTTGCCTTGCTCCGCAGAATCGCGTCCGGAGTCGGTAGAATAACCAGCGGAGCCACCTTGCCCCGACACAGGCCAGCTATGGCGGATACCTCTGTCCCCGAGATCAATCCCGAGGGCCCGAAGCCGAGTTCCGCCTCTGATGAACTCTGGATGGAAGAAGCCCTCCGCTGCGCCCAGCGCGCTCTCGAACTCGGAGAGGTTCCAGTCGGCGCTGTCGTTGTTCGCCGCGGAAAGATCGTCGGTCGCGGATGGAATCGAAATATCATCGACTCCGATCCCGCCGCCCATGCCGAAGTCGCCGCTCTGCGCGAAGCAGGTACAACCGTTGGTAACCACCGCCTTGGGGACTGCGAACTCTTTGTTACAATTGAGCCCTGCGCGATGTGTGCGGGTGCTCTGGTCCATGCCCGCATTAAGCGGTTGGTTTATGGCTCAGACGACCCTAAAGCGGGTGCTGTGCGTTCGGTTATGCAGGTCCTGAATCACCCGCAACTGAACCACAAGACGGAAGTCCGTGCCGGAGTTTTAGCGGGCCGCAGCGCCGAGTTGCTGCAAACGTTCTTTAAAAACCGTCGTTAGTCATAACTTGTCATTCCGAGTGCAGCGAGGAACCTGCTGTCGCTCTTGCGGGCGGCCAGAAGTAAACGATTTGTCCGACGCGGAGAGGTGCGTGAGTGGTTGAAACGATCCGCCTCGAAAGCGGACATACCTTAACGGGTATCGGGGGTTCAAATCCCTCCCTCTCCGCCATATTCTTAGTTGTCAACCACCCACGGACAATCTCGTGCTATATGCGAGGAACCTAAGCGCAGTAATCCCTACCGGAGTCCGCAATCACTGCATGACTCCTTTGCCTCCAAATCGAAAGGCCGGAGCGCAATTTTTGCGTCCGGAGAGTCCGGCCCTGCCCTGCACTAGGCTCGCGTCAGGAAAATGGGTAGGCCCAGCTTCCGATCGTAAGTCGGCCGGTAGCGTTCTGTGTTGTACATAGTGGAAATCTCCACTTTCCGCGGCCCGAGTTTGGGATCGGGGATCGGTACCATGGCATAGCAACCGCTGCTGATCGCCGTCATCAGGCCGGTCTTTCCCGCTTGCAAAGAATCCATCGCCATTCCCGCAAAAGTACTGGCCACCATCCGGTCGACGAAGTCTGCGCTCCCGGATCGTAAATCGTAGGTCAGGTCGCTCACCACGGTTTCGTCTCCAGTGGCAGTCTTGATTTCGTCGCTTAGATCCTCCGCCACGCTCATCTTCTTGCGGTGACCGAAGGCGTCGGCCGGACCGTATTCCTTCACCGTGTAGCCTTCCCACTCAGCCCCCTCGGAAAGAATCACCAGAGAGTAGTTGCTGGGATTGTTGCGCTTGTCGGTGATGAGAATATCGATGAGGTGTTTCAAGTTCACCTTGTATTCGGGGATGCAGCAGCGCACAGATGTCACATACGCGGTGTAGAGAGCGGTGTAGCCGGCGTCGCGTCCGAACACCCGAAAGATGCCGATGCGCTCGTGTGAGCCAACCGTGGTCCGCTGCCGCTCGATGGCGTCCATGGCGCGAGTGATGGCGGTTGAAAACCCTATGCAATACTCGGTGTTGCGAACGTCGTTATCCATAGTCTTCGGCACCGCAATTACCTTTACTCCGTGCCGGTCAAGTTCGGCAGCATAGCTAAGAGTGTCATCTCCCCCGATCGCCACCACGCAATCCAGTCCCAAGGACTCGATGTTTTTCAGCACCGCCGGCGTCACGTCGAACACCGTACTGGTTACTCCACCCTTGGTGGATTGCTTACTGGGAAACTGCTGCCCCTCAAGGGCAGGCGGCAGCTTTTTCATCTTGGTGGGATTGGTGCGCGAGCTGTGCAGATAGGTGCCACCAGTGCGATCGATAGTGCGAGTATTCTCGCGGTTGAGTGGCTGGATATATCGCGCCCGGCTCGCCGGATCTTTCAGATCGACGTGCGTCAATCCTTCCCAGCCACGGCGGATACCTACGACCTCGTATCCGATTTCGGACCCGCGGTAGACCACTGACTTAATGACTGAATTCAAGCCGGGGACATCGCCGCCACCGGTGAGAATGCCAATTCGCTTTGCTGACATGAAAATGCTCCTCAGGAAATATGAGTACCTACGAAAATCATTTTATAGAAGTCCGCGCAGTCACACCGAACCATCAAGGCGGGCGTTCCTGTAAATCTGCACCGGCGAATTGTCGCTACTGTCCTGCTAACGATCAGGCCAGGAATTGCGAAACAGGATTCGCCATTATTCCTCATCATCCTGTAACCTGATTCGGCTCAGGCCGGAGGCACGAAACATGAGATTGAATGGGACGTCGCTGTCTATCACACTGACTGCCATTTGCCTGGTTTCGCCGAAGCATTTTGACGCGCAAGCCGTCACGCCTTCGGTTTCAATGGACATGACCGTCCAATACGATGTGCCCATGAAAACCCGCGATGGCGTCACTCTGTACGCCGACATTTATCGGCCGAAATCTTCTGCCAAGTTTCCTGTCATTCTCATGCGTACTCCGTATGACAAGAGCGTCAATTGGGCGGTTGCGCCCACATCCAAAATGGTGCCGCGCGGCTATGTCGTCATCATTCAGGATGTTCGAGGTCGTTATCGTTCCGAAGGAGAGTGGTACCCGTTCCGGCACGAGCAAGCCGACGGCTTTGATGCGGTGGAATGGGCTGCGGCGCTTCCTTATTCCAACGGGAAAATCGGCATGATGGGCGCTTCCTATGTAGGCGCAACCCAAATGCTGGCTGCGATTGCTCAACCTCCCCATCTGGCAGCGATTGCACCGAACATGACGGCAAGCAATTACCACGACGGCTGGACCTACCAGTCCGGGGCATTCGAACAATGGTTCGATCAGAACTGGACTACCCAACTGGCGCAGAACACGCTAGAGCGCTTTATTCATCAGAATACAAATGCGCTCGTCGGCGTGCCGACGCTGCCGCTCACGAATTATCCGGTTTTCAATTTCGGACAATTACCGGCTGATGCACAGCTTACCCAGATGATTGCGCCCTATTATTCTGACTGGCTGGCGCATCCTGATTACGACGATTACTGGAAGCAATGGTCGATCGAAGAAAACTTTTCGAAGATCGCCGTCCCTATGCTGCAGGTGGGCGGCTGGTACGACATTTTCAACGTGGGGACGTTGCGGAATTATATGGGTGCCAAGAAGAATGGCGCGAACGAGGCAGCCCGCACCCAGCAGCATCTCTTGATCGAGATTGGCGGCCACGCTGGCTTCGGCCGCCGCATCGGCGACGTGGACTTCGGCCCGCACGCGCTCGAAAACGTTTACGTCGACGTCATCCTCGATTGGTACGACTTTCTGTTTAAGGGAATCAAGAACCAATTTGCCACGGATAAACCCGTGAAGCTTTTCACCATGGGTGCAAACGAATACCGCCAGGAAGACGATTGGCCCCCACCGCAAGCTCACGAGACCAAGTATTTCCTGCACTCGAACGGACACGCGAACTCGTTGCGCGGCGATGGCTTTCTTTCAACTTCCGCGCCCAAGTCTGAGTCGCCGGATAGCTATGTTTACAATCCAGGCAATCCCGCACCAACCATCGGTGGCCCCCTTTGTTGCGACGAGGAGCACTTGGAACCCGGGCCCCGCGATCAGCGGCCCGTAGAAAGCCGCGATGACGTTGTTGTCTATTCGACCGGCCCACTCGCCCAGGATCTCGAAGTTACGGGTCCTGTTACCGCTGACCTGTTCGTTAAATCTTCAGCGGTCGATACCGATTTTACGGGGAAGCTCGTCGACGTGGGTCCTGACGGTTTCGCGCAGGACCTCACCGAAGGAATTCTGCGCATGCGCTATCGCGGATCGCAGGAACACTCCGAGCTAATGAATCCCGGGCAGATTTATGAAATTACGCTCGATCTCTGGGCTACGAGTAACGTTTTTCTTCGTGGACACACGTTGCGGCTTGAGATTTCCAGCAGCAATTTCCCGCGCTTTGATCGCAACATGAATACTGGAGAAGAAGCCCGATTTGCCAGAACCTTTGTGCCAGCGACGAATGTGATTCTCCACGACGCCCAACATCCGTCGGCCCTAATACTTCCAGTCGTATCCGGGAAATGATTTCTGCGATCCGTGCGCGACGATCGTTTCCTGGGCGCTGGAACCGTACTGAGCAATTCAGTTGTGAGCAGAGAGTCCCTTCGAAATTGAAGAACTGATCCGGTTTAGTGCACAGTCACCGAGGGCCAGCACGTCGCCGACCCGCTCAGCGCGCAGAACGCAGCCCATTCAAACGCTGTCGGGCTTCGGCCATATCCGGAGCGATTTGCAGAGCCGATTCATAAGCGGCAATGGCGGATTGTGTCTTTCCTCGATCTTCCAGCGCTCTGCCCAACCAAAAGTCCGCCGCGGCCATCGGCGCCATCCGGGCGGCGCGGGACAAATCGTTCACAGCCGCATCCAGTTTTCCTTGTTGATACTCAGCCATCCCCCGGCCGAGCATGCTGTTTTGCTTTTCTGGACTTACTACTAGCGCAGCGGTAAATTCTTGCTCCGCAGCTTTCGGATCATTCAATCCCATCAAAAGAAATCCGAGATTACTGTGGGCCTGCGCAATCTCCGTCGGATCGGTGCTGTATCGGAGAGCCAATTCGTATTGGTTCTTGGCCGCGACTACCTGGCCTTGCTGCTGTTGCAAAACACCGAGATTGTAATGCGCGGTCGAAAGCTGCGGTATGTATTCCGCCGCCGCTTCGAAATGCGGCATCGCCAAGTCGGGCCTCCCCATTGCCATCAGCGCTGTACCCAAATTGTCTTCAGCAATCCCGTTGTGGCTCGTAACCGCCAGCGCATGCGAGAACAAGGTGTAACTGTCGTGCCAGTAGCTGATCTGCAAGAATGATATCGACGCGTACGCAATCAGCACCGCTGCGGCAATCGCCCCGCCCACAAAGTGCGACACCTTGAAACGCTCCAACAATTCCGCGATGCCCCACACCGCGGCGATAAACAATCCCACGAACGGCAGATACGCGTATCGGTCCGCCATCGCCTGCCGCCCCACCTGCACGATCCCGATCATCGGCACCATCGCCGCCAGATACCAGAGCCAGCCGGTCAGCAAATAGCGATGCCGATTACGATTGATCCAAACAAAGCCAGAGATTCCGGCAAGCAGTACTCCCGCCAGACCTACCTGCCACAAGGGGAGAAGTTGTTCAGGATGCGGGTAAAAAACCGCCAGCCCGGAAGGCCAGATTCCCTTCCCGATATAGGCCATGTACGAATAAACTGCGTTTTCAATTCGCAGACCCAGCGGCAATAGTTCGGTCGATCCGAGAGCGCCCCCGCTGTGCTGCGCGTACAGCGTGATCCAGGAACTTGCTGCCGACAAAGCAAAGAGCAGAATCTTTTCTGCAACCAGCCAAAACGCCGTCGCCCTCTCCTTTCGTGAATCGAATGCGATGCGCTTCAGAGGCCAGAAGTCCCACAGCAGAAGCAACACGGGTAAAGTAACGACCATCGGCTTCGCCGCCAACCCGAGCGCAAAGAGAAGCACCACGAGCGCATAGCGTCCAAAACTCCGCTTGCTCGCATACCAACCATATGCGCCCATCGTCAACAGCAGAAAGAACATCGATAGCAGCGACTTCCGCTCGGCCACCCATGCCACGCATTCGACGTTGAGCGGATGAACGGCGAATAACCCCGCCACTAGCGCGCTGCGCAGCCGATACCCAGTCGCTCGCTTCAGAACCAGAAACAACAGCACCACATTCAACCCATGCATTAAAACGCTGACCGCATGATGCCCACGCGGATTCGTCCCGAAGAATTGCACGTCCGCCATATGCGAGATCCACGTCAGCGGATGCCAATTCGCTTCCACTGTCGCCGTGAGCGCCCATCTAAGATTGCTCCAGGAAAGTCCCTGCAAGACATGGGCGTTCGAAGTCACGTACGCGGGGTCGTCGTAGTTCACGAACCCATTACTGAACGCGGGAAGGTAAAGAATTAGAGTGGCAACAAACAAAAGCAGCGAAATAATAAGCGAAGAACCAACGTTAACGGACGGCGGGCGCGATGATAAGGAATCAAATCCTTCCTCGACAGCTGTCACGGGCTCTTTCATAGCGATGTCGTCCTTACTTCTGGTAAAACACTTCTTCCATCGTGAGGCATCCGGCGACACTCGACAAGTCAACAGCTGGTGACGTGTTTCGGCCACTCCTACAAATAAAACGGGCCTCATCACAGAGTGACAAGGCCCGCTTAAACTATGCTGTCAGAGCGTCTCGGGGTACCCGAAACGCGTCCGCTTACTGGTTCTGCAGCAGGATCGGCTCCGTACCCACCGTCACCGAAGCGCCCTTGGAAATGGTGTGCTTCGTTCCCGTCAGATCCAGATAGTTGATGTACTTCGAGGCCGGCGTGTAGCTCTTGTTCCCGCCCGGATGCCACACAGCCTGTGCCGCGTATCCACCCGAACCGGTCAACCCGCAAGTCCAGATGCCCGTCGAAGTTGCTTCCGAACACAGCGTGCTCATGGTACGGCCGGTCATCCAAGCCTCGACCTCTTTGTAGGCCGTGCCAGCAGTGTTCGCTTTGCCACCGCTCTCCAGCGTTCCGGTGCGCTCATCGTTCCAGTCGTACCAGTAGTGCCTCACGACGCCGTTCGACCAGAGCAAGAGATATAACCTCGCTACGAAGCCTGCTTGATCGGTGGCGCTGGAGAGAGAGCTGTCCAGTCCCCATGCTCCTTCCGTCGACCACAAGGGCAGCGAACTGATTTTGTAGGTGGCCATGGTGCTCTGGTAGCACTGCACCACGGGAACGATGTGCTCAGCGGTCGTGTCGTAATAGGTGTGGAAACCGACGATGTCGATCCACTTGGTGCCGCCGGCCGCCAAAAACGATCCTAGGCGGTCAGGCATCGTGCAGTTCGCACTCGGATAGGTGTAGCTGAGCTGTCCGTTCGCCGGCGAGATGATCTTTGCGCTCGGAATGTACTTCTTGATGGTCTGATTCGCATCCTGCGCCATTCGCACCAGTTGGGCGTACGTACCAGTCCACTGCTTGATGTCGTGGGGAGTGTTCCAGAGTTCCCAATAGGTAATAGTAGGTTCGTGCTGCGCGATCGCCGTAACGAAATCGATGAAGTGCTGGTCGGTGCCCGTGCCGTCCGAGTTCAGATCGTTCGGGGGATCGCAGGCTCCATCTGCCATATCGCAGCTGCTATCGCTCGGCTTCGAACTCGCCCAACCAGGCGTCCATCCGAAGGTGTAGATCAGCGTGTCATTATGCGACTTGGCTGCGCTCACCCAGCTATCCAGCGTGGACCAGTTGTAGACGCCCTTTGCCGTGTTGAGCTGTCCCCATGCGACGCTCGAGTCCCAGAGCCGCATGCCGGTCGTCGTCATCGTTGGCCAGGCGGTGCCAAACAGAACCCCGTCGTGCGCCGACATTCCGAACATCGTCGACGGAATCGTGGTGGAGGTGACCGAAGGCGGATCGATGGACCCCTCAGCTTGATCAGTTTGTGCGACCAGACCGGTCGCAATTAACAGGACAAAAATGCCCACAGCTAGCTGGCGGGGCGCGAGGAAGTTCTTCGCTCTCATCGTAACTCCTTATTTTTTAAATAGACGCGGAAGACGACTGGCAAAACCCGGGGCCGGAACCGCTATTACTCAACGAATAGTACTCCTTCAATACCTGATTTCCTGTAGTAGCAGGTTCTAGAACTACTGAGTAATGCTGCACAACCCGAAAGCCAAAGCTTGGAGAAAATCGGCCAGATTGTGGCGCTTGAAACGAGGAAAGTACTGTTTTACTTTATCTTGCTAATTCTTGTAGTTCAAGAGTACTCCTAAAGTATTACCGGAGGCAATCGACCCGCGAAAACCCGAAGCAGAAGTGACTCGATCTCTGAGTCCGTTGGGGGACTCGGTATTGGAACTCCCGACTGGGCAGCCCAGCTTGTCGCGTCACTATTTCGCTTCCATACAGTAATGCGCGCGATCCAATTGCCGTGAACGCCTGATGGTCTCATACCGTCCGCGGACCTATGCTTATTTCATATTGTTATCGATCCTCAATTCCTTAGGAGTTTCCGTGACTCGCTTCCCAAAATTGCTTCTCACCCTTTCCATTGGCTCGGCGTTCGCTCTTCCCGCCGCAGTCGCTCAGACCTCTCTAGCACCAGCCTCGGCAGTCCTTTCGAAGGCTTCAGCGGGAGTCACCGTCGCCGACTCCACGTTCGTGAAAAAAGCGGCCAGCGGCGGAATCGCGGAAGTTGAGCTTGGGCAACTAGCCCTGCAAAAGGCCTCCAGCCCCGATGTCAAGCAGTTTGCCCAGCGCATGGTCAATGATCACACCAAGGCCAATGGCCAGCTTAAGCAGGTCGCCGCCGATGAACACATCCGTCTCCCTCAGAGCATGAGTGCCAAAGACAAGGCCACGAAAGACACGCTGGCAAACCTGTCCGGGGACGATTTCGACCGCGCCTATATGAAGGATATGGTGCAGGACCACCGCCATGACGTCGCCGAATTCGAGCGCGAGAGTAAGTCCGCACAGGATCCAGCGGTCAAAAGCTTCGCGATGCAGACCTTGCCCACGCTTCGCGACCACTTGAAGGAGGCTCAGAGAATCGCGCCCAAGGATCAGTCCGCACAGAATTCATCGCGTTAGCGGGACGAGGAAACGAAGGCGTTCCGGATCGCCGTAACCAGCCCCGGGATCGTGTACTCCTTTGCTTTGATGTCGGCTTTCAGGCCCAGTTCCCTCAGCGTCGCTGAGGTTACGGGGCCGATCGACGACATCAAAATACCATCGAGCCGGGCATCTTTCCGATCGAGCAGTTCGACGAAGTTCTTGACAGTGGAGGAACTAGTAAACGTTACGACCTGCGGCCGCCGCTTTGGATTCCCCAGCGCAGCCTTTAGCCGCACTCGGGAAGACTCCGGTACAACCGTTTCATAGGCCTCCACCACATCGACCTGCGCTCCGGCCCTGCGCAGTTCGCGGGGAATCACATCGCGTGCGACCCTGGCCCGAACTAGCAGCACCCGCTTCCCTTTCACCTTCGACTTGAGGCTGCGAACGACAGATTCCGCCACGTATTCTTTGGGCACAACGTCGACTGTTGCGCCACGCTTTTCAATCGCTTTCTTCGTCGCCGGTCCGATCGCCGCCACAAGCAGTCGTTCCGGAAGGTGCTTCCGGCGCCACTTCTCCATCCGCGCCCACATTGCGTCCACTCCGTTAACGCTGGTCAGAATGAGCCAGTCATACGAATCCAGATTTTTCACGGCCAAATCAAGCGGCCGGAACGAGCGAGGATTTCGGATTTCGATAAATGGAATTTCGACTACTTCCGCCCCAGCCTTGCGCAGTTCCGCAGATAAAGCGCCCGCTTGATGCCGCGCCCGCCCCACCAGCACCCGAATTCCTGCCAGCGGACCGCCGTCATGAGCACGCTTCTTCATTCACCCTTCTTCACTTCTTTTTTCGTGCCCAGACTGCGCTCGCACATCAGCCGTGCCGTGCCAGTGATCGCGGTATCCGTGGCACCGCTCAACGATTCGATCACCTTCTGTTGCTCGTCGCGCGTGCGGTTCTGGCTCAATTTGAATTTGGCTTCGATCTTCGTAACCGCAATCTCGAAGCCCACAATATGCCCCAACATCCGCGTCCGGTAGGCCTCGCTCAGGCTGCTCCACTGTTCCTCGTAAGCGGCTTCGAACGTCGGGATCAAATCGTCCAACATCCCCAGCAATTCTTCCGTATCGCTGAACACGCGCGCATCGCCATAGGCGTGGACCGCACCGTAATTCCACGTGGGAACGTTCTCCCGCGTCGCGTAGTTCGTTGGCGACACATACGCGTGAGGCCCATGAAAAATCACGAGGCAGTGCTCCTGCTCCTGCAGAAACCGCCAGTGCGGATTCGCTTTCGCCACATGGCCGCGAATCAGAAGATGCTGTCGCGCTTCACGAATCACTACCGGCACATGCGTGGCAAATGGTCCATCTGCGGTCGTCGAGACCAGAATGGCGAACGGGTTCGCCCGCATAAATGCCACCGCAGCAGCCTGATCTTCAACCCGAAAATGTTCTGGAATGTACAAGTGCGGTCTTTCCCTCGAGTCCTGCTGGTTTCGTCGCTTCTTTTCCGAATCAAGGAAAGAAGCACGAACGATCGAATCACCGTGGGAGAGCGGCCCTTAAGGGCGGCGTAACAGGCGGCCAAAAAAAGGGCTTCAGCCCCTGTGGTCATCCCGGCCGCCGCGGTCCGCGCCCCGACCCGTCCCCGACTCCTTCTTCCGTATATAAATCATCTTCTCCACTTCCGCGATGACGAGTCCCTGCTCGTCTTTTATGTCGACCTTGAACACGGGCTCGTACTTGATCAGCGTCTTCAGCTTCTCACGGATATCTTCGATCTGCGCATCGCTGATCCGAAACTCCGCCCTCACCGTCCCCGTCCCTGGTTTGCGATAGCGAATCGACGCGGCTTTGTCCCAGATCACGTACTCGTCACCTAATTGCGCCATCAGCATGAGCATATAGAAGGCGTCGGTCATGGCAAAGAGCGATCCACCGAAATGCGTGCCGACATAGTTGGCATTCCACCACGTCAGCCTCATCTCGACATCGACGGATTTCATATCCGCCGCGATGTCCTGGATGCGAATTCCCGCACCTAGAAACGGTGGCCACAGATTGATCCACCGGCGCAGCTTGTGCGAAGACTTCGCACCGCCCAGCAGCTTGAGAAGCACGTTCCGGGTCATTCCCTTCGTGAAACTTCGCGTCCTTGGTGGTGGATGATCTTGGCGGGCGTCGGCTACTTCACGGCTGCGGAGGAACCGCCAGCCCACGCCCGTACACAGCTTCGAGGATCTCATCGCCTCCGCGGCGAAGCAGCGCAGCTCCGGCCTCGTTGCCCAGCTTCTCCGGATCGTGTCCGTCCCTCGAATCGCGTAGCAGCTTCGATCCATCGGGATCGGCAACGATCGATTCTAGATGCAACTGGCCGTTCTTCACTTCCGCAAACGCACCGATCGGAACCTGGCAGCCTCCGCCCAAACTGTTGAGCAGCGCGCGCTCGCAGCTCGTAGCCGCGCGGGCATTCGGATCGTTTAAGAACGCCAGCAGCTCGCGCGTAGCAGAGTCGCCTTCGCGGATCTCTATTCCCAGCGCTCCCTGCCCCGCCGCCGGACACATGATCTGCGCCGGAATAATCTGCTTGATCCGCTCCGTCTTACCCAGCCGCTTCAAGCCAGCCGAAGCCAGAATAATGGCATCGTAATCTCCCGCTTCGAGTTTACGCAGGCGCGTGTCAACGTTCCCGCGCAGCGGATGAATATCAAGATCGGGCCGAACCGCCTTCAATTGGGCCTGCCGACGTAAGCTCGACGTGCCCACGCGCGCGCCCTGCGGCAACTCTTGAAAGCTAGAGTAGTGCAGCGAGCAGAAAGCATCCCGCGGATCCTGTCGCTCCGTGATCGCCGCAATTTCAAATCCCGGAGGAAGCTCAGTCGGCAAATCTTTCAGCGAATGAACGGCCAGGTCGACGCGGCCGGCCGCTAATGCCTCTTCGATCTCTTTCGTGAACATCCCCTTGGTGCCGACCATCGCGAGGGCAACGTCGGTGATCTTGTCGCCCGTAGTGTGAATGATTTCGATCTCGACTTCATGCCCGCGCTCCCGCAGCAGCGCAGAGATATGATTCGCCTGCCAGACAGCCAGCTGCGAGCCACGAGAGCCGATGCGAAGGTGGGCCATCAGTGCCTCGTCCCCACTTCGTCCTTCTTGGTCGGCTGCTCCGCCTCTTTCCCCTTCACCTGCAAATTGAACAACCGTCGCACCACGTCAACGATCGTCGTGGCTTCCGATTCCTTCGCCGCCGACTTCAACGTCGTGATGGGTGTATGCATCACTTTATTGATGATGCCTCGCGTCAGAGCTTCGACCGCAATCTCCTGCTCCGGACTCAGCTGGCCCAACCGTCCCCGTACGCGGTCAATCTCCGCCTGCCGGATCGTCTCCAGATGATCCTGCAACGACACAATCGTCGGAACGACATCGAGCGTGTGTATCCTCGCCTCAAAGCGCTCGACTTCACTAGAGATAATCGCTTCCGCTCGCTCGGCTTCCTTCCGCCGGTCGGCGACGTGGCTCGTCACCGCCTGCTGCAAGTCGTCGATGTCGTACGCAAAAATCCCATCCAGCTTCGCCATCTCCGGCGAAACGTCCCGCGGTACCGCGATATCGATGAAGAACATCGGCCGGTTTTTCCGCCGCGAGAGAAACTGTTCTCCGTGCTCGCGCCGGAAAATCGCGTGGGGGGCGCCAGTCGAGGTAATGACGATGTCGGCGCGGTCGCATGTGGAATACAGATCGTCGAACTTGATAGCCTGCCCGTTGAACTTTTGCGCCAGCCCGATCGCCCGCTCATAGGTCCGATTTGCCACAAAGATTGAAGCGCAGCCGTGTGCCATCAGATGGCGCGCTGCCAATTCGCTCATCTTTCCGGCGCCGACAATGAATACAGTTTTCCCTTCCAGCGTCCCGAAAATCTCTTTCGCCAGTTCGACCGCAACCGACGCAATCGACACCGACGACGACCCCACCGCCGTCTCGCTGCGCACCCGCTTTGCTACCGCAAACGCCCGGCTAAAAAGCTGGTCCAACTGTCCACGTACCGCGCCCACCGCCCGCGCCGTTGCGTACGCTTCTTTGACCTGTCCAAGAATCTGCGCCTCGCCGATGACCATCGAATCCAGGCTCGAGGCCACGCGAAACAGATGCCGCACCGCATCCTTCTCGCGGAATTCATACAAGTGTGAATCGAGCTCTTCCGGCGTGAGATGAAAATGCTCGTGCAG
>Ga0181537_10002146_pt1 | contig 17593 bp, 16 predicted proteins | sample PEATcosm2014_Bin_39_FD_119765 | JGI IMG/M metagenome (GOLD analysis project Ga0181537, IMG submission 119765) | Peatland microbial communities from MTU Mesocosm Facility, Houghton, MI, USA - PEATcosm2014_Bin23_10_metaG | ecosystem: Environmental > Terrestrial > Soil > Wetlands > Peat | place... | reverse complement strand
TTGTCCATCATGCCGCTCTGGTTCTCGAAGGCCATCGAATACTGGAAGCCGGAACAGCCGCCGCCGACGACTCCGATGCGCAACCCGGCCGGAATGGGATCCTGAGTGGCCATGATTTCGCGAACCTTGCCGATCGCCTGGGGAGTAAGCACCAAGGGCGCTTTCTTTTCTGTTTCCTGGGGTGTGACCGTCGCTGTGGACATAGTTTCTCCTGCGGGATGAAGTGCTTACGCTGATGATACTCTATCGCGCTGTGCGCAGCGACACAAGGCCCGCTGCACACCTAACGTTAGTTTGATGTGCCGAATAGGCAAACGTTGCAGGGATTGGGGAGTTTCCCGGTTGCAGTCGAAAAAACCACTTGAGGCTATTGTCATTGTCGCCAACAGACGGGCAGAGGGGGTGGCTAAGTTCTACATAAAAAAGGGGTGTGATTTTTATCACCACGAGTGATCTGAATTGGAGCTAATATGGTCAACCGTACGGCCCCTCTACTCACGAGACCGCGGTATGTAGTGTGCACGGCCCGCCGGTATCTGGGACCCGAGAGTTCTATGGAGGTGTTGTATGACCATTGTGCCGATGATGTGGGTGGTTTGGGGATTATTTGTAGTGTTAACCGCGGCCATCTACCTGTACCGCTCAACCCTGACCAGAGACGAAGAAGACCAGATTTTCCTCGATGACTCGTTTAACCATGAGAAGGCAAACCAGGCTGCCATCCTTGCAAAGGTCGGCAAGGTTCAGCCGGTACTGCACGTCGCGCTTGCGTTGGTTGGGGCCACGTCGCTGTTTGTGATTGGGTACTACGTTCTCGACGTTATCAACCAATTCAAATAAGGCGAATCTGCTGAAATTGCCCGATGTGTTTCGCGTCGGACATGGCGGCTCATTCAAATGGAGCCACCAGAATCAAGCGGCTTCCCGATCAATGCATTGGAAGACCGTCTGAAATTGCCTGCCCTCCCTGATTGCCTGCAAGCCGGGCGGTTGCTCTTCTAGCCTCCGCCCGGCATATTTGCCAAGCAGCTCGCTATTCCACTTCCTGATGGGCGGTGTAGCCGTCGCGCGCGATGATGTCGTACTTCAGCGGCTTGTGCTTTTCATCTTGCATGCGTAACGGCTGACCTTCGTCGTCGACGAGTTCGACGTGCAGCTTGCGATAGGAGCCGTCCTGTTTGGGATTGGTGGGGTGATAGACGAGTTCATATTTGGAGCGGATTGCAGAGTTGATGCTGGAGAAGATATCGGGCATCTCTGCCTCGAAGCGCGGGCTGAACCACATGCCACCGGTCATCTTGGCGAAAGTTTTCATCTGATTATCGGCCTGCAGATAGTCGAGGTCGCGCATCTGCTGACCAAATCCGGGGCCTCCCTCGGTCGCCGCGCGGACGGCTCCTCCGGTTGAGACTGAAAAGATAGTCACGTCCGGGGTGTTCTTGACTTTCTGCAAGATCTTATCGAGGGTGATTCGCGAGAATGTGTCGCGGCCCGAGGCGATGAGGATGATGTACTTGCGGCCTTCAATGCGGCTGAGGCGATCTTCGGCCTCGGAGAGTGCGTCGAAGAGATTGCGGTCGGTGAAGCCGGGTATCACCAAAGAGTTAACGGCGTTATAGAGCTGCCGCTTGTCCTGGGTGAAGTCGGTGACGATATGGGTGCGCAGGTCAAAGGTCATCATGGCCACATAGTCCTGCGGCCGCAACTGCTGTGCAAAGGCCCAGGCAGCATTGCGCATGTCGTAAACGAAGTAGTAGTTGGTTGATGCAAATTCGCAGAGGAGAAGCGCGGTGATGGGAGCCTCTACGCGCTTGAAGCCGGTTACCTTCTGCTCGACGCCATTTTCGTAGACCTTGAAATTGGCGGGCTTGAGACCGGGGACAAACTGGCCGGTCTTCTCGAGCAGAACGCCCACATCGACGGTGACTTCGGGGACATCGACACGGATGGAGTAGTTTTCAAGGCCTTCGGGATTCTTGACCTTGGGGGCTGTGGGCGCGGGCGGAGGCGGTTCTTCGGACTCTTTCTTCTTAGGCAGGGCGATTGCGCCGTTGTCGCCACCGGGACCTCCGGCGTCAGGGGCGGCGGATTGGTCAGCGGGAGGTTGGGGCGGCGGTTGCTGCTGCTGGTTCTGCGCCGAGATGACCGGAACGCTTGCGAACGAAGCAAGGAAGAGGATCAACACTCCTGCCTTAAGCCGACGACTTGCCGAAATAAACGCGATGGACATAACAACCTCTGTGCTCAGGAAAGCATACGGGATGACCGGCGACCGGCGCAGCGAAGAACTGTGTCACTTATGGACCAGATCAAACGTCAAAACTCCAGATACTGCTGGGTCTGAGCCATCAACACGGCGAGGTAATCAGCCTGGCCGGGGTCGACCCAGCGCCGGTTGTACTCTTATAGACGTGAGAATATGCCTGAAAGACATCCCGGTGGGACTGGCAACGCTGGCGCTTGCCGCCGGCGCGCTGGTGTCGCCTGCGGCTGTAGCGGCTCAGACTGCTGCGGACGCTGCTGGGCCACCGCCATCGAGTGGAGGGTTCTTCCCGCTGGAGGACGTACACCGCGGGCTGAGGGCGACGGCCTGGACGGTCTTTACCGGGTCGAAGCCGGAGCCGATGGAGGTGGAGATTCTGGGCGTGCTGCACGGCGCGCGCGGCCCTGGGCACGACATGATCCTGGCGCAGTTGCATGGCGCCAAGCCGGAGTACACGGGCGTCGTAGCTGGAATGAGCGGCAGCCCGGTCTACATTGGCACCAAGCTGCTCGGGTCACTCTCGTATCGCATTGGGCAGTTCGCCAAGGATCCGATTGCGGGGATCACGCCGATCGAGCAGATGCTCGAAGTGCGCGATCTGCCGATCGACGCAGCGCAAACGACAATGACCACGGCTAACTCGAGCCAGAGTTTGAGCCGAGACGGCATGATGTTTGAGGCAATGGAGACACCGCTCGTTATGAGCGGCTTTGAGCCGGATGCGATCAAGTTTTGGCAGAAGGAGATGGCCGGAACCGGGCTGGAGATGGTGGCGGCGGGTGGCGTGGGTGGCGGCTCCCTCTCCGGATCGAACGGAGATTACGCAAAGATTTCGGCGTCGGCGCTGGCGAGCGTTGTGCCGGGTTCGGCGGTGAGCGCGCAGCTGATTCGCGGGGATCTGGATATTTCTGCGACGTGCACGGTGACCTATATCGATCCCAAGCAATTATTGGCGTGCGGGCACCCGATTTTGCAGGCGGGACCGGTTTCGTTGCCAATGACGACAGCCGACGTGCTGGCGACGCTGGCATCCCCTCTGAATGCGTTCAAGATTGTGAACACAGGTGAGACGATCGGCGCGTTCACGCAGGATCGCGACGCGGCGATTCGCGGAGTGCTGGGCGAAGAAGCGCACATGATTCCGGTGCATGTTGCGATTCATTCAGCAGAGAAGGAAAGGGTGCTGAATTTTGAGGTGCTCGATTTGCCTTCGTTGACACCGCAGGCGGTGATGGTGGCGCTCTACAATTCCCTGCTGCAAAACAACGAGAGCACAGCGGACACGAGCTATCACGTCAAGGGGAACATCGACCTCGATGGATATCCGCCGTCGCCGGTGGATGTGTGGGCCGCGGGCACGAGCGGATTGCCGTCGCAGCTGACGGCAGCCATTTTGACAGGTGAAAGCTTTATCAAGCTCTACTCAAATGGAACGCGCCAGGGGATGGTGCATTCGATTGACCTGGAAGTTGAGGCAATTCCGCGGAATATGCAGGTGGAGTTGGAGACAGCGCGGGTTGTCTCGGGTGACATTGTGCACGCTGGGGACTCGGTAGTGGTCGAGGCGACACTGCATCCATGGCAGCAGGCGGCGCGCAATGTGCGCATCAAGTTCAAACTGCCGGCGCGTCTCGGTGCGGGCAACGTCCGCGTGCTCGTGTCGGATGCAGGGACGCTGGATCGGACTCTCGATCAGCCGCGACAGTCGATGCGTCCGACAGACCTTGAAACCACGTTGGCGCAGGCGAGGCGGCTGCATCCGGCCGACCGTGTGTATGTGACTGTGCTGGCGCCGGAGACGCAAGCGGAGATGGAAGGCCAGACACTGACCAGCCTTCCGCTGTCGATGGCCAACGCGCTCGAACCGCTGCGCATCGGGCAGGACGTAGGCATGAACGGCGAATCGGCGGTGGTGGCCGGCGAGGCGCCAGCGGGTGGGATGCTGACCGGATTCCAAATCCTGAATGTGCATATCGACGGCGGCGGCGGTTTAAACTAGCGGTGTCAATTCGGGGACAGCAGAAGTTACTTTCAAGTTTTTGCACGGCTCCAAAGTAACGGAGGCGGTCGAAATCTTGTGGCAAATCAGAGCGGATGCGGATATTCGTGCTTTGCAGGATGCGATCAAATGGGGATTGATCGCACGAACTTGCAGATTCGCAAAAGAAACAGTACCCGCCAATTTCAACGACGGTGTTTGACCCCATTGAGGACTGCGGAACGATCATGAGCGTCATTCAGGGACTTGCAGCGCACGCAGCGGGCGCGGAACTTCTTCCTTTTCGTTATGACCCAGGAAGTCTGGGTTTGCAAGAAGTGGAAATCAGCATCACGCATTGCGGAATCTGTCACAGCGATCTTCATCTGATTTCAAACGACTGGGGCATGAGCCAGTACCCCTTCATTCCCGGCCACGAGATTATCGGAACGGTGAACGCAGTTGGGGCGGAGGTTCGCTCTCTCAAGGTGGGCGAACGCGTGGGCTTGGGCTGGCAGTCGAACTCGTGCGGTCAGTGCGAGTGGTGCACGCGCGGAATGGAGAACCTTTGCCAGTCTGCGGAAGCCACCTGCGTGAAGCGTCACGGCGGCTACGCGAATAAAGTTCGGGCCAACGCACGGTTCGTGGTCCCGATTCCAGAGGGTCTGGCAAGCGAGCAAGCGGCACCGTTGCTCTGTGGCGGCATCACGGTCTATAACCCACTGCGGACCTACTGCATCAATCCATCATCGAGTGTAGGGGTGGTGGGCATCGGAGGGCTGGGACACATGGCCATTCAATTTGCCCGGGTGTTTGGCGCGGAGGTGACTGCATTTTCGATGTCGGCAGCAAAGGAAGCCGAGGCGCGGGAGCTGGGCGCCCACAATTTTGTGAATTCGCGTGAATCAAAGGCTATGCACGAAACGGCCGGGACGCTGGATTTGATTGTGAGCACGGTCAACGCGGATCAGGACTGGGCAGTTTTTGTGCAGGCTCTGCGGCCGATGGGCACACTTTGCCTGGTGGGCGTGCCACCGTCGCCGCTGGCAGTGCCGGCGTTTCCGCTGATCGCGGGGGTTCGCTCGATCACCGGCAACCCAACGGGCAGCCCCTACCGATTGCGCGAAATGCTGGGTGTGGCGGCCCGTCACGGAGTGAAGGCGAAGACGGAGCGGTTTGCGATGGCAAAGGCAAACGAGGCCATCGCCAAAGTGAAGAAAAACAAGGTTCGTTATCGGGCTGTGCTGGCGAACTAGGGCCTATTCACAAGGCTTTGAGACGGCGTTACGAGCCGACTCTAAGAATTAAACCAGAGAAGCAGAAGGCGCGCCGTCCTGAGCGGAGACGCGCCTTTTGATTTTCTCCCGCAACCCGAAGCCGAAAGCCGGGTTCAGACGATTGCCGGTCTCAGGTGAAGCAGTTTTGGTTGGTCAGGCGACAGAGACGGGTTGCTGACTGCGAGGCTTCAGGCCGTCGGCAATGCGCGCCAACAGGTCGGATGGATGGACCGGTTTGTTGAGCAGGACAAACTCATGGCCGTCGCGATTGGCGGCTGCCAGCAGATCAGATGTGGAAGCCTGCCCGGAGAAAAGAATGATTTTGCAGTCGGGGAAGATGCGCCGCATGGTGATGGCGAGATCGATGCCGCTCATTCCAGGGAGAACAACGTCACAGATGAGCATATGGGGAGGGATGAGAAGCGCAGTTTCGAGCGCGGACTCTGCGTCATATGCTGCCTGGGCTGAATATCCGCTGCGGATAAGAATTTCGGTGATGGTGTCGGCGATGCTGCTTTCGTCATCGACCACCAAAACGACGGGATGATAGGTATCTTTGCCGTTTTGCGATCGCGGCGCGGGAACATCCTGAAGGGGGATATTAGGGAAATTGTTCTTGGGGCTCACGGTGCAATCACCTCTGGGACAGACCGTAGCAGGGATTTCTTGCTACGGGGAAGATCGTTGGGATTCGCGCTAAATCTTTGTAAAGAGGGCACTTCACGACGAGTTATGAGATGGCGAGCTTTTCGTAGAGGGATGAGATTTTTTGACGAGGGGATTGAAGATTCTGATTGACATCGGCGTTTTGTTTAGACAAGTATAGTTTCAGGGCAGGATAAGCATACGTTAGGCGCAGTTTTGGGGCCGGTGAGAAAGGCAAACCAATCCAGAGTGAGGACCTAGAGACATGGCCACGCGTTCAAAAGTGCCAAGCGAGACAACGATGAACTTCAGATCGATTGAGCAGGAAGAAGTTCCCAAAGGTCGCGACGGGAAGCACAAACAGATCGTCACTGAGTTGCTGAGCGACCTTGCCCAGCTTGCAGTTGGAAGGGCGCTAAAGATTCCGCTCAACGAGCTGCCCGACACCAAGGAGAACATCCGGTCGGCGCTGAATCGCGCAACCCGGCAGCAAGGGTTGGAGGTCTCGACCTCGAGCGACGCGGAATTTCTCTATGTGTGGAAGGAAGCGCCGAAGGCCTGATCGGCTCGACGGGGCTATAGCGCCGGGTCCACAATCCTAGTATGAGCGGCGTACGCATGGACAAATGGCTTTGGGCTGCGCGCTTCTTCAAGACGCGCGCACTTGCCTCCAAAGCCTGTGAGATGGGCCGCATTCAATCAAACAGCGTGGACGCCAAACCTGCTCGCGAAGTGCGCGTGGGAGACAAGCTGCGTGTGCGGAACGAAGGCGGCGACTTTGAAATTGAAGTGCTGCAACTGAGCCAGATGCGTGGCCCTGCGGGGGTGGCGCAGACACTCTATCGCGAAAGCGAGGCGAGCAAAGAGGCACGAAGGAAGCTGGCCGAAGAGCGCAAGACGATGCAGCAATATGCTCCACTGCCGGAGCGCAGGCCAAGCAAGCGCGACCGGCGACGCATCATCCAGTTCCGGGGCAGGGTTTGATGGGCGACCCAGACGGAGCACGATCTGATCTGACGCTTTGTTCGGGCCCTGTCTAGTAGACTCAACGGCAGCATGGATGCTTCCTATCGCTTGATTCCCCGCTGGTTTTCGGCAGCCGCCCTGGCCGCTTGCATCACCCTGACGTTGTTTGGCTCGTCTGCTGGAGCGATGGCGCAGGGTACTCACCTGTGGACCCAGACCCGCTTTGAAGAGTTTGAAAAAGGCACGCCGGAAGGTGTGGCGATCAGCAGCGATGGCCGTCTGCAGGAAGGCCCGTCGGTGCATGAGCGGCTCACGACGCCATCGACGTTTGTGTGGTCAGTCGCCGTGGACAAGAATGGCACAACGTATCTGGGGACAGGATCTCCGGCGACAGTGCTGCGGGTAGAAAAAGACGAGAAACCTTTCACCCTTTTTGAGACGAGAGATCTGAGTGTGCAGGTGGTCCGGTTGGGGCCGGACGGTGCGCTGTATGTTGCAACGTTGCCCAGCGGCAGAGTCTATAAGCTCGACGCGAAAGCGACCTCGAAAACGGACGACCAGAAAGCGACGGTAGTGTTTGACGCGGAAAAAGAGGACGGCGCAGCTCAAGGCGATGTGACGAAAGACGGCGACACGACAGGGAGCGATAAGAACGACTCGAAGCCGCATTACATCTGGGATATGACTTTTGACGCGGCGGGACGGCTTTATATCGCCGTGGGCGGACCGGGCGCGGTGTTTCGAATCGATCCTGCGAAGGCGGGTGAAAAGCCGGAAGAGTTTTTCAAGAGCGATGAGCAGCATATTCGCACGCTGGCGTGGGACGCGAAGGGAAATCTGATCGCGGGCTCGGACGGAAGCGGGCTGGTATACCGCATCAACCCACAGGGTAAGGGTTATGTGCTGTTTGAGGCTCCGCGGCGCGAGATTACGGCGGTCGCCGTGGCGGCAGATGGAGCGATTTACGCCGCCAGCGTGGGAGACAAGAGCCACAATCCTCTGCCGCCGCTTCCGGTGCAGGGAGTGGGGAGCGTTTCGTTCACGATTGTGCAGCCGGGGTCGTTGCAGGCCGCGAATGCAAGCACATCGGTGCCGGAAGGAACGGATATCTATGCGCTCAAGGAAGGACAAGCTCCGCGCAAGTTGTGGTCATCGAAGGACGACATTGTCTATTCGCTGCGCGCGGAGAAGAACGGTTTGCTGGCTCTGAGCGGAAATCGCGGGCACATTTTCAGAATTGAGCCGAACGGCGATTACGCTGATGTTGCGCATCTCGAGGCGCAACAAGGGCTGTGCCTGGCTGCCGGCGCTGGAACGGAACTTGCGATTGGAACGGGCAACACGGGCAAGCTGGTGATGCTGGAAGCCACGGAGAAGCACGAGTATGCAAGCGACGTGCTGGATGCGGGCGCGCTGGCTCGATTTGGCCGCGTGGAAGTGGATCCGGGATCGAGAGGATACGATTTATGGACGCGTTCGGGGAATGTGGAGCAGCCGGTGCGGGGGTGGAGCGACTGGGAGCTGTTGAAGGATGGAGTTGCGGCTTCGCCGGCCGGACGTTTTTTGCAATGGAAAGCGGTGCTGCATGCCGGCGGCGTGGTGGCTGGAGTAGGCGTGAATTATCTGCCCGTGAATGCGGCGCCCGTGGTGGACGAACTGGTGGTAGTGCCGGGTGCCCGCTTGAATGCGCAGAATCAGCAGCCGAATCAGCAGATCGTGAACATTTCCCTTCCCTCGGCAAATCAGGGCGGAGCGGTCGTTTTTGATGGCAGCGCCAACTCTCCTCTGCAGGCGATGAAGGATCGGACAGCGATCACGGCACGCTGGGCTGCGCGCGATGATAACGGTGACGACCTGGTGTATTCGATTTATCTGCGCGGCGATGGCGAGCACGTTTGGCGGCTACTGAAGGACGATCTGACGGATAAGGCGTACAGCTTCGATGCGACGCTGATTCCCGATGGCGGCTACGAACTGAAAGTAGCGGCGTCTGACGCGCCCTCGCATACGCCGGGGGAAGCATTGACGGGTGAGAAAGTGAGCGACCGGTTCGAGGTGGACACGACGCCGCCGGTGGTGACGGGGCTGAAGGCATCGGCTGAATTGGGATGCAATGCCGGCCCGTGCCCACAGGCTTTCTTCGCAACTTTTGATGCGGAGGATGCAACGTCACCGATTGCGCATGCCGAATACTCGCTGGACGCGGGGCCGTGGAAATTCATTGCGCCGGTGGGTGAGCTGTCGGATTCGAAGCGCGAGCACTATGAGCTGCACCTGCCTGCATCCGCTTTGAAAGAGAAGACGGGCGAGCATCTGCTGACGGTGCGCGTCTATGACAGATATGAAAACGTGGGCGTGGCCAAAACGGTCTTTGTCTCGGATGCGAAATAAGGAATCGGCTCGTGCGATTTGAATTGTTTGTAGCGGCGCGCTACTTGAAAGCCAAACGGCGACAGGCTGTAGTCGGCGTGGTGACCACGATTTCGATCACAGGCGTGACGGCAGGCGTGGCCGCGTTGATTATTGCACTCGCTATCACCAACGGGATGCGGCGTGATCTGCAGGACCGGCTGGTCGACTCAAGCGCGCACATCCAGTTGATGCGCATGAATGCCGATGGTATTCGCGACTGGCAACCGCTGCTGGAGAAGTTGCGCAAACTCCCGCATGTGACGGCGGCGTCGCCCGCGCTGTATGAACAGGTGCTGGTGGCGCGGGGCGCGCGGGATGGCGGTGCGCTGATCGAGGGCATTTTGCCCGACGATGAGAAAACCGTGAGCAGCCTGCTTGGGAATGCAACGCCGGGGTCGGTGGAAGCGCTCGAACCGCAGGTGCACCCGGACGTATCGCCGGGCGCAGTATTACCGCCGATTGTCCTTGGGAAAGACCTGGCCGACTCAGTGGGCGCGGCGACCGGCGATCGGGTGACGATCATCAGTCCGCAAGGCGAGATTACGCCGTATGGGGTGATTCCGAAGTGGGTGCAGTTCAGGCTGGCGGGAACGTATCACAGCGGCTTTTATCAATATGATGCGCAGACGGGATTTGTGCGGTTGGCGGATGCGCAGCGGCTGTTCGACGAACCGGACCTGCTGTCGGCGATCAACTTCAAAGTGGACGATATGAACCGCGCGCCAGTGATTGGCGATGCGATTGAGCAGGCTGCCGGGCCGGGCTTTATGACCACCAATTGGATGGAACAGAATCGCGAGTTGTTTCGCGCGCTGCGGTTGGAACAGGTGGTCACGTTCATTGTGATTGCGCTGATCGTGATTGTGGCCGCACTGAATATTCTGATTGCGCTGACCATGATGGTGATGGAGAAGACGCGCGACATCGCAGTGCTGATGAGCTTCGGAGTGCAGCCGGCTCAGGTGCGGCGCATCTTTCTGATGCAGGGATTTCTGATCAGCGTTGTGGGCACAGTGCTGGGGCTCGCGCTCGGCTACCTGGCATCGTGGGCCGGGGGCTACTACCACTTCATTCATTTGTCGGCCGAAGTCTACTCGATCGACACGCTGCCCTTTGCGGCAAAGCCGATGGACGGTCTGCTGGTGGCGGCGGTGTCGATTGGGATTTCATTGCTGGCGACACTTTATCCGTCGCATGCGGCGGCGCGGATTTTGCCGGCCGAGGCGCTCAGGTACGAGTAGGCGCTATTGCGGAGTAATGATGCCACCGACGGCGTGGCGTCGGGGTAGCACGATGCCGCGGCGATCCACCATTGCATGGAGCAGGCTTTCGGATGAGTCTTGTGGGAAGGGAAGGCGTTCAACGAGCGCGCCACCGCAAGCCGGGCACCAGTCAGCTTTAGTGTGTGTGCCGAGCACGGCGTGGCATTGTGCGCAGATGCGTTCCATGTATTAAAGATTACCGGAGTGGGCCGACTGCGGGACGAAAGCGCTGTGCGGCGAACAGGTCGCCGGTACACTGGAGGTATGCATCCCCCTGTGAGACTGGTAGCGATCGACATGGATGGCACGTTGCTGCCGACGTTTTCGCAGACCATCAGCAGCCGTAATGCCAAGGCGCTAAAGGCTGCCCAGGATGCCGGGATCACGATCGCCGTAGCTACGGGGAGGCGAACAGCCTACACCGCGCCGCTGCTGGACGGGCTGGAATTGCGAGCGGATACGCCGCTGATTACGTCCAATGGAGCAGTGACACGAACGCTCGGCGGTGAGGCAATCGATCGAAGCCATATGAATGCGCGGGTGGCGCGTGGGCTGTGCGGGTTGCTGAGGCAGTTTGGCTCGGTGGTCTTCACCTTTGACAGGCCGGAGCGCGGCGAGCTGGTACTGGAAGACCTGGAACAGGCGCATGGACGCATTTCGTTATGGGTTGAGGCCAATCGCAACGCGATTGAAGTTGTTAAGCCTCTGGAGAATGCGCTGGTGGATGGCGACGATCCGATTCAGGGCATGGTGGCAGTCGGATTAAGCCAGATGCGCAAGGCGGAAATGGCATTGAAAGACAGCGAGTGGGCCAAGGACTGTGAGTGCATGCGAACGGAGTATCCCGCGCGCGACCTGGCGATTTTGGATCTGCTGCCGCCGGGGGTTTCAAAAGGCTGGGCGCTGGAACGGCTGGCGAAGCGATTGGGCGTGGATCGCAAGGAAACGATGGCAATTGGCGATAATTGGAACGATGTCGATATGCTGGAGTGGGCTGGGCAGGGCGTGATGATGGGCAACGCCGCGACCGACCTGCGCACCATGGCGAAGATGCGCGGATGGAAGCAGGCCAGGCCGAACGATGAAGACGGCGTGGCGTTGGTGCTGGAAGCAGCAGTGGCACGGCGGCTGGCTCACAGTGGAATCGCTGAAGTTTAGATGGACCAGAAATTGACTTTGAAGATTCGACTTCAACTCGTGATTGCATCGGGACTGCTGGCGGGTTTGGTACTGGCCGCACACGCCGCCGAACGCGTGGGCATCAAAGACGGATTTCCGATGCAGTGCGATCATCACGCGCAGGTGGATGGAAGGGTTCGCCTCTACCTGAGTGCGGGGGAAGACAGCTACATTGAGTTCAAACCCGAACAGGTGACAAGCATTGAAGAAGTGCCTGATCCGCCGGCGCAGCCTGTGGCAAGTCTGACGCCGACCGCAAGCGCGAACGGCAAATTGAGCGCGGCGGACCTCAAGGAGATGCTGGCGAAAGCGGGTGAGGACCACAACCTCGACGTAGATCTGCTGGCGAGCCTTGTGAAGGCAGAGAGTGGCGGGAATGCGCGGGCAGTGAGCCGCGCCGGAGCGAAGGGCCTGATGCAACTGATGCCGGGAACAGCCGCAGGCCTCGGCGTGCGAGACAGCTTCAAACCGGGAGACAATGTGCGCGGCGGATCGACCTATTTGGACGAGTTGCTCACGAAGTATCACGAGAACCTGGCGTTGGCGCTGGCGGCCTACAACGCCGGGCCCGCGGCAGTGGACAAGTATCACGGGATTCCTCCCTACCATGAGACGCGGGTTTATGTGGCGCGGGTGATTCACGAGTTCAATCAACGTGTGCAGGCGCGCGAGGCGCAGGCGCGACGGGCGGCTGCTCTCGCAGTTACCTCCAGCACGTCGGCTTCTCAATAAGCAACACGTTCCTAATCGGCGACCTTAGAATCGAAGTGAAGCCCTGGGAACGGAGATCGCTTGAAAAAGAGTCAATTGATTTTGGGCCTGGTTGTGCTCGTCGTGTTGATAGCGCTCTTTTTGTGGGGGCGCGACAGGATTCACTTTGACTTCGGCGTCTTCCGTTCGCAACTGGCTCTGGCCGATTGGAAACGCATCGGGATAGGCACCGCGTGCATTTATCTCGCGTATGTTTTCAGGTCGGTGCGATGGGCGTGGCTGCTGCGCCACAACAAGCGGGTTCCGCTGCTTTCGCTGCTGGGAACGCAGGTGATTGGGTTCACGGCTGTTGCGTTGATCGGACGCGTGGCTGACCCGGTAAGGCCCTACCTGGTGGCGAAGAAGACGGGACTACCTCTCAGTAACCAGATTGCCGTGTACATCGTGGAACGACTTTTTGACGCCGGGTCGATGGCTCTGATCTTCTCGTCGGCGATTTTGCTGACCACTTGGTTTGGCGGGTCCGGCGCGATGCCCCATGCGGAACTGGTGAAGAAGGCAGGTTATTGGGGAATGGCAGGAACGATCGGCGGCGCGCTGTTCCTGGTGGCAGTGCGCACAGCCGGCGGAGCGGTGGCGGCCTTCCTTGAAGGAATGCTAAGCGTCGTGTCGAAGAAGATTGGGCAGGCGGTTGGCCATAAGGTGCGAGAGTTTCGCACCGGACTGGACACGATGCGGTCGTTTTCGGACTTCGGTGTTGTCGCTTCCCTTTCGGTTGGAATGTGGCTGCTGATTGCTGCCTCCTATCTGGAGACGACGAAGGCGTTTGTCGCGAGTCCGCAACTGGCGTCGATGACGGCAGCGAAGTGTGTGCTGCTGATGGTGGTGAGCGGCGCGACGAGCATTGTGCAACTGCCGGTACTAGGCTGGTTCACTCAGATCGGGTTTGTGGCTGCAGCGATTTCGAGCTTCTTTGGGGTGGCACCGGAGGCGTCCACGGCCTGCGCGGCCACACTCCTGCTGGTCACTTTCCTTTGCATCGTGCCGGTGGGGCTAATCTGGGCGCAGTTTGAACACGTGAGCCTGCGCAAGGTGACGGTAGAGAGCGAGCACGCCGAGGAAGATCTCGAAGCGACCGAAGCTACCAAGTAGGCGTCTAGCTGGGATCGGGTGCCGGCCTCGCCTGCGTGAAGCGAATGGTGTCAGGACAGACGGCGCCACCGGTGAGCAACATGCTCATGGCCTGTTCCATGGTCAGGTCGGTCTCGGTCACGCGCTCCATGGGCAGCACTTGCAGGATGGCGGATGTCGGATTAATGGCATTGGGCAACAACACTGCGGCCAATAGCTGACCTGTGGTGGAGTCGGTCAGTGTTCGAGTGAGAAAACCGACGCTCTTCTGCCCCGGCGTAGGAAATTCTACCAGCACAACACGCTGGCTGGATTCCTTTTTGGACATCATGGTGTCGAGAAGCTGGCGCACAGAGGTGTAGACCTTGGCAACAACGGGCAGGCGCTCGAGGACGGCTTCAAAGAGATTGAAGGCCTGCCGGCCGACCACCATCGAAGTGACGCGACCAACCACATAGAGCACCACAAGCGTGGCAAGAACCGCCAGAATCGATTGCAGCCACGGCTGGCTGAGCAAGTCGCCGGGAAGCATCGCATTGAGGAGCTGAACCACGGGTAGGCCAGCCTTGGCCAGGCTGCCGAGAACGAAACTGAAGACAAGCCATGTGACAAACAGCGGCCCGATGGTGATGAGTCCGGCAAGAATGTTGCGCTGCATGTCGCGTAAGACGGGTCTCAAAGGTATCTCCTGACTTTGAGGATAGCGGCAAAGACAGCATCCAATGAAACGACGAGCCGGCGGAGTACGCTTGTAGTCAACGAGGATGTCTTGCCGATGAGCGACCAGCCCATGAAGGAAATGGAATTGGAGAAACGGGGACGTGTGGAGCCTCCTCAGTCCCTTGCTAAACCCCCGCGTCCGAACTCCAAGCCCGAACCGAAGTCGAGTTTTCGCCGTGCGATGGACGCGGTCCGTCTGGTGATGCCGATCATGCAGAAGGTGCTTCCCCTGATGGAGGGGAATATCCCGCTGGTGATTGCGAACCTACTGGCGCCTCAGCCCGCGCCGCCGGTGGATCTTGAGCCCCTTGAAAATTCCGTGACTCGGATGCGGGCCGAGCACCAGGAGTTGCGCGTCCAGATCGCGGGGCAGGCAGCGACGCTCAAACACATTGGGGACCAACTGGAAGAGGCAAGAGAAGCCACAGAACGTATTGGAACCGAACAGAAAGAAGTGACCGAGGATCTGCATTCACTGCGCTCAAAGGTTGGCGTAATCGCGTGGGTTGGGCTGGGGCTCCTGGTGGTCTCGATTGGCTTGAACGTCGCGCTGTTTTTGCGGGTGGAGCGGATTTTGCATTGATGCGTCTTGTGGACGCCTGTGGAACGGCGGTCCGGAATGCGGCCGAATTGGGGCAGATTTGGGTTCCAAATCCGTATTCTGAGCTAATTTTTGTCGCATAACAATATTTTTGGATGACATAAATACGAACTCTTGATTCTTTGATGGCTTTAACGCAGTTTGTGATCCCAGCCATTGCCAGTCGTATTTTGGTCGGACTAGTATTCGCGATAGTCCGATTCAGGGAGCATGTGCTCCCGACGCCACAATGCAGTTGTTCCTGAGTTCACAGAGCTTCACTAACGAGCGACGCCTACCTGCGTTCGCATGCGGAGTGCACAGTTATGGCATGGTATGCCTACTGCATCGGTGAAAAGCAAGCATTTCCAGAATTAGCCCGTCATCGCAAACCTGTTCCGATGGAATCCGTACATGGAGTCAGCGGCAACCAGGTTTTCCTCTATCCCGCCAGTGATCTTGCGATCATCGTGAGCGAGCATAACCCGTCAGAATCGCTAAACCAGAAATCGGGCGTGGACCACGCGCGTGTGATTGCCGATTGCTTCCAGCATTCGACAGTACTGCCCTTCCGGTTCGGCACAGTTTTCAATAATGATGAAAGCCTGAGAAAGTCGATTCGGTCGAATCAAAGGCAGTTCCTGACGAATATCGATAAGCTGCGCGGCAAAACGGAGATGCATTTAAGAATCTTCGTGGATGACTGTTGCGGCCGCGAGAATAGTAAGAGCCACTCAGCCGATAGCGTTGGCCGTGAATACTTGAGCAACCTGCGCGAGACTGCTTCGCGCCAGCGCGAGCGCCAGACAAGAGCGCGCGCGGTGAGTTTCCAGATGCACAGGCTGTTTTTGCCGCTGGACGAGGAAGTGAGCTGCCGGTTGGCGGAGGGCGGCAAGATGGTGCTGGACATCGCCCACCTGATCGAACGCAAGTATGTTGAGCGCTACCAGAACAAGTTTGCAACGACCAGCGCAATGATGCGCGAGTGCCACATGCAGGTTTCAGGGCCGTGGCCACCCTATCATTTTGTTCACAAACTCACTCGCGGAGCCCACGCGCAGACACCAGCGGCAACGCCGGTTCCAGCGAGCGCAGTTGCAGCGACGCTTCCGTTGAACACTCCGGAAGCAGTTGCAGTTCTGGTTTAAGACTCCACGATCAACAATGCGAAAAGCCCCTGCTGCGGCCGGGGCTTTTCATGTTGTGCGCCTATCGGGTAGTGCTTGCGCTCTTGTTGCGACTCAGCACAAACGACTTGCGGCGGTCCTTGGAAGCGTGGTCAATCTGCTTCCAGAAGCCGACGAAGTAGTCGACGGCCGAGATGGTGGAGACAAGCACGGTGAAGTAAATGGCGGTGATCGCGAACCACTTGACCGGAATGACGAGGTATCCGAATGTCCACTCGTACCAGTGGTGGGCAAGGATCGCCGAGACAACCGAGACGATTTGAATGACCGTTTTGAGCTTGCCGAGCTCGCTGGCCTGAATCGTGAACCCCTCGGAGGAGGCGATGGAGCGAAGGCCAGAGATAAGAAATTCGCGACCGATGATGACGACGGCGATCCAGACCTTGACCACTGAGGGGTTGTAGGCCACGAGCGCGACGAGAGCAGCGGTGACCATGATCTTGTCGGCCAGGGGGTCGAGCAGCATGCCCATCGTGGTGATCTGGCCGCGCTTGCGGGCCAGATAACCGTCGAGACCGTCAGTGATGGAGGCAAGAATAAACAGGACTGAGGCGACAATCTCCTGCGTGCCACCGCCCTTCAATGGGAAGTGGGGTGACAGGATCCACAATAGCAGCGGGATCATGACGATCCGACTCATCGTGATGGAGTTTGGCAGATTCACGTGTCATGCGCGGTAGCGGATGCGGCCAGCACCGGTCAGGGTCAATTATCGCACCGGTATCCGACTGCGTGATTTCGCCCGGTTACGAAGGTGCGCGAAAGCAAAAGCGGGAGGACATGATGTCCCTCCCGCTTTGGCGCTGCGATTAAAGCGGATCGATCAGGCGTAGATGCCGCGCTGCTTGATGGTGAAGGCCACGCGATCAATCGCCAGCATGTAGGCCGCGATGCGGTTGTTGACGTTGTGAGCCTCGGCGTAGCGCACCACATCATCAAAGCTGTCGCGCAGGATAGTTTCAAGCTGCTCGTTGACGATGGCTTCCTTCCAGAAGTAGCCCTGGCGGTCCTGCACCCATTCGAAATAGCTTGCCGTGACACCACCGGAATTGGCCAGGATGTCTGGAACAACGAAGATGCGCTTGTCGGCGAGGATCTCGTCGGCGACCGCAGTGGTGGGGCCGTTGGCACCCTCTACGATGACACGAGCTTTGATCTTGTCAGCGTTTCTGCTGGTGATAACATTCTCAGTTGCGGCCGGAATCAAGAGGTCGCAGTCTGAGACAATCAGCTCTTCGCTGGGCATGGCCTCTGCGCCGCGGAAGCCGAGGGTGGTTTGATT
>Ga0181537_10002145_pt1 | contig 17594 bp, 9 predicted proteins | sample PEATcosm2014_Bin_39_FD_119765 | JGI IMG/M metagenome (GOLD analysis project Ga0181537, IMG submission 119765) | Peatland microbial communities from MTU Mesocosm Facility, Houghton, MI, USA - PEATcosm2014_Bin23_10_metaG | ecosystem: Environmental > Terrestrial > Soil > Wetlands > Peat | place... | reverse complement strand
GGCAAGCCGGGTCACATCGAGCCCGAGGTCGCCAAGGGTCCGATCGCCGAGCTCTTTTCGAGGGTCTCGGACCGCAACAGGAGGGATTTCATCGAGAAGTGGGCCGCCGGCGGGAAAATCCGCATCCGCAAGGGGCATTCCTTCGCCATCGGCCGCGGTCAAAAGGCGAGGGCGCGCAGGCTTTTCGGCTCTTGGGCCCGACGCCAGCCAAACCCGGGCTTCTACAGGATCCTCGACGTCTGCGGAAGGATCGCGGGGAACGGGAGCCTCGGTCTCGAGAGGTACATCATCCTGGTGCGGGGCAGGCGCCAGCCCTACATGCTCGACATGAAGGCCGCGGCGCCGCCGGCCCCGCGGGCCGGCGCCCGCGGGGCGCAACCCCGCTGGGGGTGCGAGGCCGAGCGCGTGGCCACGGTCCAGCATTTCATGCAGTACGTGCCGATCGCGAGGCTCTCGTGGATCCCGGGGCGGCATGTCTCCTTCATCGTGCACGAGCTCCAGCCGGCCGATGACCGCATCATCGCCGACGAGCTCTCGCCGTCCGACTACGAGGAATTCGTGCGGCAATGGGCGCGCCTCCTCGCCTCGGCGCAGCTGAGGACCGGGGGCTGGAAGGGAAGCGCCGACCTGGACGAACTGATCGCCTACGGGCGGTCCCTGGACGCCGCCCGCCGGAGGCGCCTGCTGAGGGCCGCGGCAAAGGCGGCCTCGGTGCAGGTCCGCGCCTGGGAGGAGTTCAAGCGCTCCGGCGCCGGAAGGGCGCCCGGCCGGGGCTGAGCCCGATGCGCAATATCCCTTTGAAGCGAGCGCCGATCCCTGTCACCCATTGTGCGCGCGCCCGGTCGGGCGGCCGCACCCCGACGCCATGTATGAAAAAATAGGCGAGCGCCTCCTGCCCTGGCCAAGGTTTGCGCGCAGGATGCTCATGTCGTTCCTCGTCACCCTGGCGATCGTCGCGGTCGCGCTCTCCGTGGGCGTCCTCGGGTACCATTCCATCGCTGGCCTCTCGTGGGTCGACTCCGTTCTGAATGCCTCGATGATACTGACCGGCATGGGTCCGGTCGACACGATGAAGGACACGCCGTCGAAGCTCTTCGCGTCCGCGTATGCGCTCTTCAGCGGCGTGGTCTTCCTTTCCGCCGTGGGCATCGTGCTTGCGCCGGTGTTCCACCGGGTCGTCCATGCGTTCCACATGGACGACGATGCGTCCTGAGGCCGGAGCCGCGGGCGATTTCACATGAAGAAGATCAACACGCGGGAGATCCCGGAGGAGCTGTGGACCTCGCCTAAGGGAAAGTTCGCATCGGGCGACGTGAACCTGTCGCTGATGCTGGGCCGCGAGCCCGACTCGACGGATCTCATGAAGCGCCACCCCTTCGACGTCGAGATCTGCCGCATCCCGGCCGGCAAGAGCAACTGCCCGTTCCACTCGCACAGCGCCCAATGGGAGTTCTACCACGTCATTTCGGGCAGCGGCCTCGTCCGGGACAAGGAGGGCACGACACCCATCGAGGCCGGGGACGCCTTCATCTTTGAGCCCGGCATCCCCCATCAAATCACCAGCAGCGAGAAGGGGGACCTGGTGCTCTACGTCGTGGCCGACAATCCATTGGGCGAATCCTGCCATTATCCCGACAGCGGAAAGTGGCTTGTGCGCTCACCCTCGAGGGCGCTGATCCGCTCGGAGCCTCTCGAATATCTCGACGGGGAGGAGTGAGGGCCGCGGAGGCGACCACGGTTGACAGTGCCTCCTGCAACCGATTTACTGTTTCCGCAAGGTCCCGAATGAGGTCAGGAGTGTCGGTGCCCTTTCGCCGCGCATGACCTATTTGCTACCACCTACCCCATTGCTATTTGCATCGCTAGGCATCTCTGTCGCGACCGCCATGGTTGCGGGACTCTCCTGCCTGGCCGCCGTCTCGGGCACGCAGCGCAGACGGGACGAGGTGGACCCGTCGTCAGATCCCGTCCCCGCGCCCACGGGCAGCGCCATTGCCGCAAGACTCGAAAACTACCAGCTGATCCTCGACACGCTCGACCGGTCGAACGTCCTCCTGTGGTGGGCGCGCGTCTCGAGGAAGGACGGGAACTTCGACTGGAAGATCCGGACGCCTCCGCAGCTGAACCAAAACCCGATCTACCGGCTGGCGGCGCTCGTGGAGAAGGGCTGGCTCTGGACGAACGAGCAGGCGCCCGACCACGAGAGGACGGCGCGGACCGCGGCGAAGGCCCTCGCCGAGGGGGCGAGCGGCTACCAGCAGGAATTCCGCATCGTCGGAACGGACGGGGTCCACTGGCTGAGCGAGGAGGTTCTCATCCGGCCCGCGGGCCAGGACGAATGGAACCTCGCCGGGGTCGTCGTGGATGTCACCAAGCGCCACGAGGCGGAGGAGGCCCGCAGGACCACCGAGCGCCAGCTCGACCAGATCCTCACCGGGGCGGACTGCCTCCTCTGGCAGGCGATTGTCACAGGCGACCCGGACGTCCGGCTCACGTGGCAGATGTTCATACCGCCCTCGGTCCTCTACAAGAGGATCTTCGGCGAGGGCTCCTTACCCAAGTCGGATTGCCTCTGGGACGAGGGCATGGTCGCCGAGTGGGCGTCGATCCAGAAGGAGTCCCGGCGCGCGCTGCGGGAGGACAGTCCGGAATACGAGCAGGAGTACCATGTGACGAACCTTGGCAACACCTTCGTCCTCCACGAGCACGTCAAGGTGACGCGCCTTGGGCCGAACACGTGGAACCTGGTCGGCGTCAGCGTCGACATCACGGCCCGCCGAGAGGCCGAGCTCGCGCTTGCGGCCGAGAAGGAGCGTCTGGCGGTCACCCTCGGGAGCATGAGCGAGGGGGTCGTCACGATCGATTCCTCGGGGCGGGTGCTGTTCCTCAACAGGGCCGCGGCCGACATGCTCCAGTTGAGCCCAGGCGAGGCCGTGGGGATGGAGGTCGCCAAGATCTGCATACTGAAGAACGCGACGAGCGGCCGCGACGCCGAGCTTCCGGTGAAGGAGGTCCTCGAGGAGGGGCTCCACGTCGAGCTGCCCGCGCGGACGCTGATCCGGGGCCGCGAGAACCGGATGCGCCTGATCGAGGGTCGCCTCGTCCCGGTGGCAAACGTGTCAAGCAAGAGGGTGGGGGCGGTCCTCGTCTTCCGCGACATCACCGAGCGCCAGCGCATGGAGGAGAAGCTCCAGAACGCGGCCAAGATGGAGTCGGTGGGCCTCCTCGCGGGAGGGATCGCCCATGATTTCAACAACATCCTGACGGCCATCCTCAGCAACCTCACGCTCCTCCAGCTCGACCTCGAGGGAATGCCCGACAAGGCGCCGCTGCTGGACGAGGCCGTGCTCGCCACAAAGCGCGCCGGCGAGCTCACGCTCCAGCTTCTCACCTTCGCAAAGGGCGGCGACCCCGTGCGCACCGCGGTCCACCTTCCCGAGGTCATCAAGGAGGCCGCGACCTTCGCCCACAGGGGCTCGGGCGTCAAAAGCGAGTTCGACATGTCGCCGGACCTTTGGGCTGCGGACGTCGACAAGGCGCAGATAAGCCAGGTCATCCAGAACCTCGTCATCAACGCCACGCAGGCGATGAGGGACGGAGGGAGCCTTCGCGTCGCCGCCTCCAACGAGCGCGTGACGGCGGGCTCGCACCCGGTGCTGCCCGAGGGCGACTACGTCTGCATCACGGTGACCGACAGCGGGCCCGGGATCGCTCCCGAGCACATCGGGAAGATATTCGACCCGTACTTCACGACGAAGCTCCATGGCCACGGGCTCGGGCTCGCCACCGTCTTCTCGATCATCAGGAGGCACCAGGGGCACATCGAGGTGAGCTCGGCCGTCGGCAAGGGGACGACATTCACCTTCTGGCTGCCCGCCGCCAGGCATGTGGAGGCGACGCCGACCTCGGCCGCGCCGTTCCAGCACGCCCCCAAGGGCGGCCGCGTGCTCTTCATGGACGACGAGGAGCCCATCCGAAGGATGGCCGACCGGCTCATGCGGCGCATGGGCCTTGATTTCGAGGCCGCGGCGGACGGACAGGAGGCGATCGAGCGCTACCGCGAGGCGAAGGAGGGCGGGCATCCCTTCGACCTGGTCATCATGGACCTCACGATTCCCGGCGGAATGGGCGGCCGGGAGGCGATCTCGATCCTCCGGGCCTACGACCCGAATGTCCGCGCAATCGTGTCGAGCGGCTATTCCAGCGACCTTGCCATGTCGGATTTCCGCAAGCACGGCTTCCGAGGAATGGTGGCGAAGCCCTACGACATTGCGGAGCTGGCCTCGGTGATAAGAGGCGTGCTTGCGGAGGACTGAGGCGCGCCGGCGCTGGCCGGCAATCCGTCGCAATTTCTCGCGCTGACGGAGCGTGCCGGGCTGGTCTTATTCACCCCGTTCCCGCGCCGCCCCCGACGGTTCTCCCCCGCGCCCCCCCGACAATCGATCAGGAAAGAGAGACTAAGGAGGGTTGCCAACTGCCTGGGACGGCGCGAGCATCCGGGTGGGGTCGATCTGCCAAGTCCATGCTCGCGAAGCCTTCAGCCAAGAGCCCACTATGAACGAACCGGCCAGGGCCGCGACGTTGCCGCCCAGATGAACTCACCGAAACCCCTCATTCCGTCGATCCTGTGTCTTCTGGGGCTTGCAGCGGTCGCGGCGCGGGGCGCCCCCGCCGAGCCGTCGAGCGACGAGATCACGGCTGTGGCCGGGAAGACCAGCGCCGACTACGTCCGGGCCAGGCAGCCCAACGGCTCATTCAAGGAGGAGACGTACGCCTTCGGGGAGGGCGGCCACTTCGGCGGGCCGATGACCGACCCCTCAATCGACAAGCTGAAGTTCATCGACGTCGCGCGGGTCATATCGGTCCCGCTGGCGGAGCAGAACTACTGGCCCGACAAGGACCCGAAGGGAACGAAGCTGCTGATCATGCTCTACTGGGGCCTCACGGACGTGCCCCCGCCGGTATCCAGCTCGGCAGCCTACGACAACCTAAACTCGATCCAGAGCAGGATCGCGCAGGAAGCCGGACTGGCGAAGGCGAGGGCGGCCGGCTCGGTCAAGGGGTACCATTCGGCGAGCAGCAACGCGGGGGCAAGCGACGCCGACTTGGATGAGCTGTCATCCGCCGTCACCGTGCTCAACCTCGTGAACCAGCAGCGCGCGCAGACCGACTTCTACAACGCATCGATGCTGGGCTACGACGCCGAGGGCGTGATCGGAACGGAGTACGGCAACTATGTGCGGGGCACTCCCCTGGCCGTGCGGAGGGACGACCTGATCGGCGAGATCGAGGACCACCGGTACTTTGTCGTCCTCATGGCCTACGACTTCCAGCTCATGTGGAGGCAGAAGAAGCACAAGCTCCTCTGGGAGACCCGATTCAGCATAAGGCAGCGCCACAACAATTTTGACAGCGCCCTGGCGGGCATGGCGAAGGCCGCTTCGCAGTATTTCGGGCAGAACACGCACGGCCTCGTCCGCAAGGACGTGCCGCTCGGGCGCGTCGAAGTGGGCGCCGTCCAGTCGCTGGGAACCGTGGAGAAGTAGGCGCCCGTGGGCGGACGGGCGCCCCCCACTATTTTGTTTCCGCTGCGGCGTGAACCAAAGTAGATCCCTTGGGATGCCACCGCCGATCGCCCGCGCAGCGGTCCCGATCCCGGGGCCTGCGGCCGGCCGCGGCCCGGACTGGCCTGCGCTGGGCCTCGCGGGGCTCCTCGCGGCGGCCGCGCTCGCGGCGGCCGCGCTCGCGGCTTACGGGGGGACTCTTGACGTGCCGCTTCTCTTCGACGACGGAACGTCGATAGCGAGCAACCCGAGCATCCGCCACCTGGCATCGGCGCTGTTTCCCCCGGCGGGCACGACGGTGAGCGGCCGTCCGGTCCTCAACCTCTCCCTGGCGGTCAACTACGCCGCGAGCGGGACGGATGTCCGGAGCTACCACGCCGTGAACCTGGCCATCCATGTGCTCGCCGGACTCGCGGCATTCGGAATCGTCCGGCGCACGCTGGTCCCCAGGATGGGAGACGCGGCCCGCACGCTGGGATTCGCCGCCGCGCTCCTCTGGACGCTCCATCCCCTCGTGACGGAGGCCGTGACCTACACGGTGCAGCGGGCCGAGTCCCTCATGGGGCTCTTCTACCTGCTGACCCTGTATTCGTTCATCCGGGGCGCGGAGGCGGTCGGGGCGCGGCAGAAGCTGTGGTTCGCCGCGGCCGTCGCCGCATGCCTGCTCGGCATGGGCACGAAGGAGGTCATGGTGTCGGCGCCGCTCGTCGTGCTCCTCTACGACCGCACGTTTCTCGCCGGCGGATTCGGTGCCGCGCTGCGTCGGAGGCGGTGGCTGTACGCGGCGCTCGCGGCCACGTGGCTTGCCCTCGCCCCGCTGGTCGCCGGGGCGCACGGCAGGGGAGGGAGCGCCGGATTCGGGACGGGAGTGGCTTGGTGGAGCTATTGCCTCGTGCAGCTGCGCGCGATTGTGCTCTACCTTCGCCTGAGCCTCTGGCCTTCGCCCCTGGTGTTCGACTATGGAAGCCGACTGGAGCCTGAGCCCCTGGCGACGGCCGCGTGCGCCCTGCTTGTGTGCCTTCTCGTCGCCGCGGCGGCCTGGGCCCTCGTGAGGGCGCCCGCGGTCGGTTTCCTCGGCGCCTGCTTCTTCGCGCTCCTGGCGCCGAGTTCGAGCGTGGTGCCGGTGGCCACCGAGGCCATGGCCGAGCACCGGATGTACCTTGCCCTGATCCCCGTCGTGGTCCTTGTCGTCACCGCCGTCCACCGGTGGACGGGCCGGGCCGCCGTGCCGATCCTGTCAGCCCTCGCGGTGGCGCTCGCATGCGCGACATTCGAGCGGAATGCGACCTACCGGACGGAGGAGGCAATATGGAGGGACACCGTGCTCAAGCGCCCGGGCAACGAGCGGGCGCAGGACAACCTGGGTTTCGTCCTCTCGCGGCTGCCCGGCCGCTCGGACGAGGCGATCGCCCACTACGAGGAAGCCCTGCGGCTTAAGCCCGATTTCGTGGAGGCGCACTACAACCTCGCCTATGCGCTCCTCGCGAAACCAGGCCGGCTGGGCGATGCGATCTCCCACTACGAGGCTGCGATCCGGCTGAGGCCCGACCTCGCCGAGGTTCACTTCAACCTTGCCCGCGCCCTCGAGGCCGTCCCGGGCCGCTCCGGCGAGGCCGTCGCCCAGTACGAGGAGGCGGTCCGTCTGAAGCCGGATTACGCCGAGGCGCACTACAACCTAGGCTTCATGCTCCAGTCGATGCCCGGCCGTCTGGCCGACGCCGCGGCGCAATTCGAGGAGACGCTCAGGCTGAGGCCGGACAACGCCGGCGCCCATTTCAGCCTGGCATGCGCCCTGCAGGGGTTGCCCGGCCGGCTGGGGGAGTCGGTTCACCAGTACGAGGAGGCGATTCGCCTGAAGCCGGACTACGTCGCGGCCCGCTGCAACCTTGGCAATGCCCTCAACGCCCTCGGCCGCGTCCCCGAAGCCGTCGCCCAGTACGAGGAGGCCGTGCGCCTCATGCCGGCCGACTCCACGATACGCATGAACTTCGCCGTGGTCCTCCTCAACGCGCCGGGCCGCCGGGCCGACGCGGTGGAGAACCTCAGGGAGGCCGTGCGCCTTGACCCCGGCAACCGGGCGGCGCGGGGGATTCTTTCCCGGCTCGGCGCCGCGGGGCCTTGAGACTCAGTGCAACAGGAGATTGACCGGAACCACGCCGTACGTGCTCGTCCCGTCGGGCATGAGAAGGAACGGCGAACCCTTGCCGGGAATGAACTTGAGCGCCACGACCTGGACATTGAACAGGAGGCGCGCCGCTTGCAGCTTCGCCGTGTAGCCGGGGAAGAGGGCAGCAAGGCGCTTGCGCAGCTCCTTCGAGTCGTGGGTCAGGAGTGGCTCGCGGAGCTCGTCGATATGACGGAACACGGTTGCGAACTGCTGCTGGGGGTTGCCGGGGACAGAAAGTATGGCCGCTATGACGGCGACAGAATCGTCTGACTCGTGAGGCTGCGAGTAGACCAAGACCTTCGGCCCCTTGAGGGTGCCGAAGTCCGGATCCAGGAGTGTCTGCTCCAGCAGGCTCAGGCAATGGGAGCATTGGAAGCTGACGACAAGGATGGGGGAGTTCTTTGGATCAATCTCGCCCAGCCAGCGGAAGGCGGCCTGGTCGATGTTCGACGGCAGCGCCGGCCGGACTGGAGCGCTTGCCGCGCCCGCCGCCGCAGCAGCCGGGGCTCGGACCGGAACCGCATCGGGCCTCAGGTCGGCCTCGGCGGCGGTCTTGACCGCCTGGATCAGAGGCAGCGCCAGGGCGAGAACGAGGGCCGGCAGCCAAGCGTGGGCCCGCCCGCGAAGGGGAAACGCCACCGCGGCCGCCACGGCGGCCAGGGCATGCAGCGTGCAGAAAGGGCAGAATCCCCTCAGGACGAGGAACTGTATCCCCATAAGGACGAGCCCGCCGCAGGCGAGCGCGAGGACCGAGGCGAGCTGAACGTTCCTTTGCCACGCGCGGGTCGCCGGGAGCGCCAGGACGATCCAGAGGGGCATCGCCAGGAGGGGCAGCGGCACCCCTAGGACCGCGCCGTAGCGGCTGTTGATGATTTCCCCGCACCCCGTGAGGGGGCACGGGAGGTTTATCAGCTTCAGCGCGGCCAGGTAGATGCAGCAGAGCAGTCCGGTCCCGGCGAGGAGGGTCGTGATGAGGGAGGGGCGAGGGGGAAGGGTCGACATGCCAAGGCGTTGCCAGACGCCGCATAAGATTCGGAACGGCGACCCTGGGTCAACACCGGTCCTCGCACGGTCCCGGGAGCGGGTGGCCCCCCGGGGTGTCATGCCCCGGCGAATACGGCGGGATACTGCCTTAGCGGATTTTCTTGAGTCGCCCGAAAAACGCCCAAGTTTCGGGGCGGGTGACAACGGCGGCGGCAAATCCATCCAAGCCCAGGGAAACGCCCCCCCTGCGACATCGGGCCGACTGGCCCGCGCCCGCCTGCTGCGCGGTCCTCGCGGCCGCGGCGGCGGCCGCCTATTGCCGGACGTTCTCCGTCCCCTTCGTCTTCGACGACGTGCCGTCGATCGCCGAGAACCCGAGCCTGCGGCATCTCGCCGCCGCCCTGCTTCCGCCCGCCGACTCGACGGTGAGCGGAAGGCCGGTCCTCAACCTCTCCCTGGCCGGCAACTTTGCCGTCAGCGGAACGGCGCCGGCGAGCTACCACGCGTGCAACCTTGCGATCCACGTCCTTGCCGCCCTCACGCTTTTCGGGGTCGTCCGCAGGACCCTCGCGTTGCGCGGCTTCCAGCGGCCATCCCTGGTCGCGCTCGGCGCCTCCCTCCTCTGGTCGCTGCACCCGCTGCTCACCGAGTCGGTCACGTACGTGATCCAGCGCGCCGAGTCGCTCATGGGGCTGTTCTACCTGCTGACCCTTTACGGGCTCATCAGGGCGGCCTGCGTGGACGACCGCCAAGGAACGCCATGGTGCCTGCTGTGCGTCGGTGCGTGCCTGCTCGGCATGGGCACGAAGGAGGTGATGGTCTCCGCACCGCTGATCGCCCTCCTTTACGACCGGACCTTCCTGGCCGGCAGCTTCCGGGAGGCGTGGCGGCTTCGGCGCCCCCTCTACGCCGGCCTGGCCGCGACGTGGCTTGTCCTCCCGTTGCTCGTCATGTCGACGCACGGCCGAGGCGGATCGGCGGGCTTCGGAAGGGGCATGAGCGCGTGGAGCTACGCGCTCACTCAGTTCCCGGCCATCGTCCACTACCTGCGCCTTTCCTTCTGGCCGTCCCCGCTCGTCTTCGACTACGGCGCCGCCGCCGCCCCGCCGTCGGCGACGGTCTTCGCCTGCGCCGTTGCCGTCGCCGCGCTCGTCGCGGGAACGGCCTGGGCCCTCGCGAGGAGTCCCGCCCTGGGTTTCCTTGGGGCTGCGTTCTTCGCCGTGCTGGCGCCGAGCTCAAGCTTCGTCCCCGTCGTCACCGAGACGGTTGCCGAGCACCGGATGTACCTTCCCCTCGCCGCGGTGGCCGTCCTTTTCGCGGTCTGCGCTGACCGGTGGCTCAAGCGGGCGGCGCTTCCCGTGTGCGCGCTCCTCGCCGCCGGGCTTTTCTGGGCCACGTGGCGCCGAAACGAGGTCTACCTGAGCGAGGAGCGGCTCTGGAGCGAGACGGCCGCCGAGCTCCCGACGAATGAGCGGGCGCAGAACAACCTGGGAAACATGCTCGCCCAGGACCCGGGCCGCCTGGACGAGGCGATCTCCCATTTCAGGGAGGCCATCCGGCTCCAGCCGGGATATGCCGATGCTCACTACAACCTGGCCATCGCCCTTTTCAAGGAGCCCGGGCGCGCAAACGAGGCGATCAGCGAGTACGAGGAGGCGCTGCGGCTGAAGCCCGACAACGTCACCGCGCACAACAACCTGGGGTACGCACTGGCCTCGCAGGGGCGGGAACTGGAGGCGATCGACCAGTACCGCGAGGCGCTCCGCCTCGACCCCGCCCACGCGGAGTCGAGGTACAATCTCGGCAACTCGCTGAGCAGCCTTGGCCGCGCCAAGGAATCCGTCCCCGAGTACGAGGAGGCCATCAGGCTTCGGCCGGGCTATCTCGAGGCGCACATCAACCTCGGCAACGCCCTCGCCGCCCTTGGCCGCACGAACGAGGCCATCGCGCAGTACGAGGCGGCCCTAAGCCTGAAAAACGACAGCGCGGACGCGCACTACAACCTGGCCAACGCGCTCGTTTCGGTCGGCAGGACGTCCGAGGCGGTGGGACAGTTTGAGCAGGCGATCCGGCTGAAGGCCGACAATGCCGACGCCCATTACAACCTCGGGAACGCCCTGGACGCGCTCGGACGCAGTGACGAAGCGGCGGCCCAGCTTGCGGAGACGCTGAGGCTCCGGCCCGACTTCGTCGAGGCGCACAACAACCTGGGCTGCGTCCTCGAGAAGATGGGCGGAAGGCTCGACGACGCCGTCCTTCAGTTCCGCGAGGCGCTGCGCCTCGATCCCAGGGACGCCGAGGCGCACTACAACCTGGGCGGCGCGTTGCAGAGGGTTCCGGGGCGCCTTGAGGAATCCGTCTCTGAATACGGCGAGGCCATCCGGCTCAGGCCGGACTACCTGCTTGCGCACTACAACCTCGGCAATGCGCTCGCCTCGCTGGGACGCACCGACGAGGCCATCGCCCAGTACCGGGAGGCGCTACGCCTCAAGCCGGATTTTGTCGCGGCGCACTGCAACCTTGGCATCGCGCTGAAGACCGAGGGCCGCATCCCCGAGGCAATCAGCCAGTACGAGGAGGCCCTTCGCCTGAGCCCCGACGACGTCACCGTCCACCTGAACTTCGCGGTGGCTCTGCTCCGGCTTCCGGGCCGGGCGGCGGAGGCCGTCTCCCATCTCAGGGAGGTGCTCAGGGTCGAGCCGGGCAACGCGCTCGCCGCGCAGCTTCTTGCCCGAATCTCGGGACGCGCGCATTGAGCGTCTCCGGGGGCTGCGCGAGCCCGTCGGCAAGTCGGTCGCCTTCACCCGACGGCGCAAGCGACCGGCGGCGCGCGCGCGCCCTCCCTACCGGGCCGAGCGCAGCAGTTGGAGCATCCTCAGGGCCGGGGAATCGCCTGGCCGCAGCTCCAGCACCCTTTGGAATTCTCCCGCGGCCTCGTCCCTGCGCCCGAGCTGCATCAGCGCGGCGCCGCGCGCGAAGTGCGCCTGCGCGAAATCCGGCTTCGCGGCCAGCGCGGCCTCGATGCACACAAGCCCCTCTTGGGGATGGCCCGTCCGGCAAAGCAGCATGCCAAGGTTGTTGCTCGCCTCGGCCAGGTTGGGCTGGATCTCGAGCGTCTTCCCATACTGCTGGATCGCCTCCGGGATGCGGCCGGCCTGAACATACGCGTTGCCGAGGAAAAAGTGGGCGTCCGCATAGTCGGGCCTGAGCCGGAGCGCGTCCTCATACTGGGCTATCGCCTCTTCGAGGCGGCCCGGCATCCGCGCCAGGGCGTTCCCGAGGTTCGCGTGCGCCTCGGCGATGTCCGGGTTGAGGCGGAGCGCCTCCCTGAACTGCGCCACCGCATCGTCCAGGCGCCCGTCCGTCCTCAGGAGCGCCATCCCCAGGTTGTTGTGGGCCTCGGCAAAGTCCGGACGGGAGCGCAGCGCCTCCTCAAACTGCCCGATGGCCTCACCCGTGCGCCCAAGCGAGTCCAGGGCATTCGCAAGGTTGTAGTGCGCCTCGGCATATCCCGGCTTGAGCCTGAGGGCCTCATGGAACTCGGCGATCGCCTCCTCCGTGCGTCCCTGCGAGCCAAGGGCATTCGCGAGGTTGTAGTGCGCCTCGGCATAGTCGGGTTTCAGACGGATGGCCTCCTCGAACTGGGCGACCGCTTCGGCCGTCCGGCCCGGCGTCTTCTCGAGGTCGCAGCCAAGGTTGTTGTGGGCCTCATAGAATCCCGGGTTGAGTCGGAGCGCCTCCTCGAACTGCGCGATGGCGTCGGCTGTGCGCCCCGGCGCGGCGTCAAGCTGGCAGCCCAGGTTGTTGTGGGCCAGCCACGATCCCGGGTTCCGCTCAAGGTTCTCAAGGTAAAGAGTGCGGTCGTCGTGGAACATGCCGCAATGGGACCAGGTGAGCGCACCGAGGAGCAGAGCCGTCGCCGCGCCGGCCCAGGGCCCGAGGCTGCGCGCCGCGGGCCCGGCGCGCCCCCACGCCGCGGAGATCCCCGCCGCCGCCAGCGCGATGGGGCCAAGGTCCGCGAGATACTGCCAGTGGTCCCACACCCACGAGTAGCGGGCGCCGTAGAGGTTGACGAACCCCAGCACGGGAAAGAGCGAACCGACAAAGAACAGGAACGCCGCGAGCGGCCCGCGCGAGCGCTGCCGGATCGCCCAGAGCGCGGCCGCCGCGGCGAGGACGCCGGCGGGGAACAGCCACTGCCACAGGGCCGAGGGGTCCACCACCCACCTCGGGTAGATGAAGTTGAGGCCGAACGGCCAGACGAGCTTGCAGGCGTAGAAGACGATGGCCCGCCCCGAGACGAGCACCCGGGCGGCGAACGGTATGTCAAACTCCGTCCCGCGGGCGCCGCCGTAGGTCCTCTCGACCCAGCCGCTGAATACGCCCGCCGCCGCGCCGATCGCAAGCCACGGCAAGAGCGGCGCCACGTCGCGCCGCCATCCGAGCCGTCCGCGCTTCCACCAGAGGCAGACGAGGAGGGCCGCTGGCAGGGTCGCCGTGACGGTCTTGCACAGGAGAGAGAGGGCGAAAAGGGCCAGCGCCGCAAAGTACACTCCCGGCCTCCTGGCCTCTTCGTAACGAAGGTACGCGAGCGCCGCGGCCAGGTAGAAAACGAGGGAGAGCGTGTTCTTCTGCTCCGAGATCCAGGCGACCGATTCCACATGAACGGGATGCAGCGCGAACAGCGCCGCCGCGAGCCACTCGGCGCCGGGGTAGGGAAGAGGCCCGCCGGGGCGGCGATCTCCGCCCCCGAGGAGCTCGCGCAGGACGAGCGCGAAGAGGACGGCCGAGACGGCGTGAAGGACGAGCGTGAAGACGTGGTAGCCGGCTGGATGGTCGCCCCAGAGCGCGTGCTCGGCCCAGAATGCCGTGTGCAGGAGGGGATAGTACTGCTGGGTCGCGCCGACCTCCGTCCAGATGCGCACGAGCCCGCCCGCCGAGCGCAGCGCGGGCGCGGTCACATAGTCGCTGTCGTTCCAGATGAAGGCGCCCGCGAGGGAGGGGATGTAGGCCACTAGCGTTGCCCCGACGACCATCGCCGCGGCCCACATGCGCCTCACGGGCAGGGGGTTGGGGCTTGCGATTGCAGGGGTCGGCACGTTCACCTCTGAAAATGCGAGCAGAACTGTTTGCGACCCGCAACCGCCCAGTCGGCGGCGGTGAATTTGGCTTACTTCGCGGCGGTTCCTCTGGTCTCATGCGGCGTTGAGCAAGAATCCCGAGGCCGCGTGACGAACACCGCGACAGCTCCAATGAGACGGGAGCCCCTTGCGGCGCGACGCGGCGGCTGGCGGACACCCGCCTGCGGCGCGGCGATCGCCGCGGCCGCGCTCGCCTCCTACTGGCGCACCTTCCAGGTCCCGGCCCTGTTCGACGACAACGCGTCCATCGCCGACAACCCGACGATCCGCCACCTGCGCACGGCCTTCTTCCCGCCGAGCTACGCGACCGTGGGCGGCCGGCCGGTCCTCAACCTTTCTCTGGCGGTCAACTACGCGCTCGGGGGAGAAAGGGTCTGGGGCTACCACGCGCTTAACCTCGCGATCCACGTCCTTGCCGGGCTTGCGCTCTTCGGAATCGTCCGGCGAACGCTCGTGCGCCGGGCGGCGAATTCGGCCGACGCCGTGGCCCTGTCGGCGGCCCTCCTGTGGACCCTGCACCCCCTGCAGACCGCATCGGTGACGTACCTCATCCAACGCGCCGAGTCGCTGATGGGTCTGTTTTACCTCGGCACGCTTTATTTCTTCATCCGCGGCGCCGAGTCCGCCGGCTCCCGGAAGAACACGTGGTTCGTGCTGTCCGTCGCCGCATGCCTCCTCGGGATGGGGACGAAGGAGGTCATGGTTTCGGCGCCGCTTGTCGTGCTCCTCTACGACCGGACGTTCCTCGCGGGGGGCTTCGCGGAAGCCCTGCGAAGGCGCCGGGCCGTACACGCCGGGCTTGCGTCCACATGGATTGCCCTGCCGTTCCTCGTCTACTCGACGCACGGCCGCGGGGGGACCGCCGGATTCGCAAGCGGCGTGTCCGTGTGGAGCTATGCGCTGACGCAATTTCCGGCGATCACCCACTATCTTCGGCTGAGCCTTTGGCCAAGACCCCTCGTCTTCGACTACGGCACCGCACTTGCGCCGCATTCCGCGCGAATCGTCCCCTACGCCCTGTTCATTGCGTGCCTCCTGGCGGCGACGGCGTGGGCTCTGGCGCGGCGCCCCATCGCCGGATTCCTCGGGGCCTGCTTTTTCGCCGTCCTTGCGCCCAGCTCAAGCATCGTGCCCGTCGCGTCGGAGCCCGTGGCCGAGCACAGGATGTACCTGGCGCTCGCGCCGGTCGTCCTGGCTGCCGTCCTGGGACTGCAACGCGGGCTAGGGCGGGCGGCGCTCCCGGCGTGCCTTGCCCTGGGGGCGGCGCTCGGGGCGGCCACGTTCGAGCGGAACAAGGCTTATGCCGGCGACGAGCTCATATGGAGCGACACGGTGGCCAAGATGCCGGACAACGAGAGGGCCCACAACAACCTTGGGATCGCGCTCGACGCCGAGGGCCGGTCGGCCGAGGCGATCTCGCAGTTTGAGACCGTGCTCAGGCTCAAGCCCGACCTCGCCGAGGCGCACAGCAATCTTGCGGACACCCTTGCGAAGATGCCCGGGAGGCTTGGCGACGCGATCGCCCAGTACGAGGAGGCGGTACGCCTCAAGCCGGACTACGCGCCGGCACGCATCAACCTCGCGAATGCGCTCGATGACGAGGGCCGGACCCGGGAGGCGGTCGAGCAGGGCGAGGCCGCGGTGCGCCTGAGGCCGTATTCCGCGGAGGCGCACAGCAACCTGGGCAGCGCCTTGTCCAAGGAACCCGCCCGGCTGGCCGACGCGGTCTCCGAGTGCGAGACGGCCCTTCGCCTCAAGCCGGAACTCGCCGAGGCGCACAGCAACCTCGGGAGCGCGCTCGCCAGGCTGCCGGGGAGGCTGCCCGAGGCCATCGCGCAGTGCGAGGAGGCGGTGCGCCTGAAGCCCGGCGATGCCAGGGCGCACAACAACCTCGGGAGCGTGCTGGCGAAGTCTCCGGGACGCCTCGGCGACGCCGCGGCCGAGTTTGAGGCGGCGGTACGCCTCGATCCCGGGATGGCGGAGGCGCGAAACAACCTCGGCAACGTGCTCGATGCCGAGGGCAAGTCCGGCGAGGCGATCGCGCAGTTCGAGGCCGCGCTCAGGATTCGACCGGATTCGGCCGAGGCGCACAGCAACCTCGGGAACGCGCTCGCAAAGACGCCCGGCGGACTGGACCCGGCGATCGCCCAGTACCAGGAGGCGCTCCGGATCCGGCCGGACTACGTCTGGGCGCTCAACAACCTCGCGAGCGTCCTTAACGCAGAGGGAAGGACGGTGGAGGCGGTCGCGCGGTATGAGGAGGCCCTGCGCCTGAGGCCGGACCTCGCGGGAATCCACCTCAACCTCGCGCTCGCGCTCTTGAAACTGCCGGACCGCACCGACGAGGCGGTCGGGCAGCTCCGTCAAGCCCTCCGTCTCGAGCCAGGAAACGCCATCGCTCGCCAGACCCTTCGCCGCATGGGATACGCCCCGCAATGAGCGCCCTGGCCCCAGCGGTCGGGGTGGGGCGGCCCGGCGTCCGGGTCGCCGTCCTCGGGGCAACCCTTTGCGCCGCGGTGGTCGCCGCCTACAGCGGGACGTTCTCCGTCCCGTTCCTTTTCGACGACGACGCGGCGATCCTGGGCAACCCCACCATCCGGCACCTGTCGACGTCCCTCTGGCCGCGCGCCGACTCGACCGTAGGCGCCAGGCCGGTGCTGAATGTTTCCCTGGCGCTCAACTTCCTCGTGAGCGGGACACGGGTCTGGAGCTACCACGCCTTCAACCTGCTGATCCACGCCATGGCCGCTCTGGCTCTTTTCGGGGTCACCCGGCGCACCCTCGCCGCGCGGGGCGTCCGTTCGGCCGACCGGCTGGGCTTCCTGGTCGCGCTCCTGTGGGGCGTGCACCCGCTCCTCACGGAGTCGGTGACCTACACCGTGCAGCGTGCGGAGTCGCTCATGGGCCTCCTCTACCTGCTCACGCTCTACGCCTTCATCCGCGGCTCGGCCGCGGGGGGCGGTCGGCGGCGGACCTGGTACGCTCTCTCTGTTTTCGCGTGCCTCCTCGGGATGGGAACCAAGGAGGTGATGGTTTCGGCGCCGCTCGTCCTCCTCCTCTACGACCGCACGTTCATAGCCGGCAGCTTCAGGGGGGCGTGGCGGGAGCGCCGGACGTTTTACGGCACCCTCGCCGGCACCTGGGTGCCGCTGCTGTTCCTCGTCATCGGCTCCCATGGCAGGGCCGGGACGGCAGGTTTCGGGAGCGGCATCTCCGCTCGGGACTACGCGGTCATGCAGATGCCGGCCGTCGTCCACTACCTTCGACTGGCCCTATGGCCGCATCCCCTCATCTTTGATTACGGCATTTCCACGGCGCCCAGCCCGGCGCAAGCCGTCCTGAGTGCGATCGTGATCGCCGTGCTAATGGGCGCCACGCTGTGGGCGGTTGTCAAGGCGCCCCAGGCCGGGTTTCTCGGCGTCTGCTTCTTTGCGGTCCTTGCGCCCACCTCCAGCTTCGTGCCGATCGCGACGGAAACGATGGCTGAGCACAGGATGTACCTCGCCCTGGCTCCGTTTGTGGCCCTGCTCGTCTTGGGAGCCGACCGATTCCTCGGGCGCGCGACCGTTCCCATCGGGGTCGCTCTCGCCGCGGCGCTTCTCTGCGCCACGTGGGCGAGAAACGAGGATTACCGCAGCGCGGAGGCGATCTGGACCGACACCCTGCGGAAGCTGCCGGGAAACGACCGTGCGCACAGCAATCTCGGTGACCTCCTCGACGCCCAGGGCAGGACGGGCG
>Ga0181537_10002144_pt1 | contig 17597 bp, 13 predicted proteins | sample PEATcosm2014_Bin_39_FD_119765 | JGI IMG/M metagenome (GOLD analysis project Ga0181537, IMG submission 119765) | Peatland microbial communities from MTU Mesocosm Facility, Houghton, MI, USA - PEATcosm2014_Bin23_10_metaG | ecosystem: Environmental > Terrestrial > Soil > Wetlands > Peat | place... | reverse complement strand
GCTGCGCTCCAGCGCTTCTGGAATCTTAACAGTCAGCGTCGTCATGACATTCTCGTAATACCCAGTGGCAATAGATAATACCATGTTCCAGCCTACTTGCCCTCTCGGCTGAAGACGGCGCCTACTTCTCGGCCACACTTCATTACGGAGTCTCGAACTACATTCGCTTATTCATCCCACGCTTAGCTGCCATACAGCCCCATGCAAGTACCGGAAATCACTTAAGTTTTATTCGGACGAGAGTCGGCGGAACAGCCTGAATCGCCCACGGCCCACCATCCAAAGACGTTCAGGAATGTCCAAGAACGTCCGTTGAGTCCTGACAATCGCAAGAAATCTCATCCAAGAATTAGTTCTCCACATCCATCGATGTCCATTGCCATTCAGTGGCAGCCGGCCCCTGGTGGGGACCTCAGTACCGGTCACAAAGGAATCAAGGCCGCTCGGTCGCAGTACGATGCGTGGCGGGCAATTGCGGAGACTACTCAGTGGAAGACGCCAACGGAAGTGAAGGCAGCTCACCCGAAAGCGAGCATTCTCAAGAATGGTCGGGTAGTTTTTAACATCAAAGCGAACGACTTCCGCTTGATTGCCCTCATCCAATACGAAAGCCGGCGTCTTAATGATCCGTTTCTTCGGATCGCACGAGGATTACGACAAGGTGAATGCGGAGACCGTGTAATGAAAGCCACGCTGATCGTCATCGAAAGCGATTCGGAGCACGCCCAGGCAAAAGCGCTCGTGGGCGGGCTGTTGGGATCTCGTAAGCCCGATGACCGAGTTCGGATGGTGGCGCAAGCCCGATTGATTGAAGCGTACGAACTTAGTCGCTGGCCGCGTAGAGCGCCCGGGTTGCCGGATCTATTGAATTACTTAATGGATCAGCATGGACTCTTGCGCAATGACCTTGTGCCCTTGCTTGGAACGGCGAGTCGGGTCAGCGAAGTGATGAATGGCAAACGTGAATTGAGCATGACCATGGTGCGAAAGCTTCGCGAGAGATTTCAGGTGTCCGCCGACCTGTTAATTTCAGCACCGCCGCCGAGGCGCTCTTCGGTCGCGGCTTGAGTCGATCGTACGCTTTGCGTTACTCGCTGGGCTCACTCACGCCAAGACCGACTGGCGGGGTGAGAAACGAAATTCTGTTGACGTCCACCCACCCCTTTCAGGGGGTGGGTTGTCTGCGGGGTGATTTCCAGTTTGCGCGCGACAGAATGATATTAAAATCAGATAGATAGGTGGACAGCCCGGTGGCTACACGCCATCGATCCGATAGAGTTCAAGGACCTAATAGGACGTCCACGCAATCACCACAAATTACTGGAACTACAGATCAGAAATTGTTTTTTCAGATCTATCGATGTCCATATTCATCGGCGAGGTATTCTCCGGCGCAGCGGCGGTCGTTTCGATGGACAATGTGGCCAGGAAAACCCATGAACCTCCCCACGCTCAGAGGCAATTCCTCAGAAAAGGACCGTGTTCCGACGCGCATCGTTGGGCTCGGTGCCTCCGCCGGCGGCCTCGAGCCGTTGGAACAGTTCCTCGCGCACGTGCCGGTGCAGAGCGGGCTCGCATACATCGTCGTTCAGCATCTGGACCCGACGCACAAGGCAATGTTGGCAGAACTGCTGCAACGGGCGACGTCCATGCCCGTTCGCGAGGTGACGGCGTCCTTGCGGGTGGAACCGAATACCGTCTACGTGATTCCTCCCAATACCGAACTCACCGTGAAAGGGGGGCTCCTGCGTCTCGCCGAACCGGGCGAGCCGCGCGGGATGCGCCTGCCCATCGACGTGCTGTTCTGCTCGCTCGCCGGGGAACAGGGGGCCCGCGCTATCGGCGTCGTCTTATCGGGCATGGGGTCGGACGGGACGCTCGGTCTGCAGGCGATCAAGACGCAAGGCGGCTTGACCCTTGCGCAAGAGCCGCGTTCGGCACAGTTCGATTCCATGCCGAAGAGCGCCATCGCTGCCGGCGCAGCGGATGTGGTTGGCCTCGCCTCTGCTCTACCGGAACGCATTCTGCTCGTCATAGGCGCGCAACCTGGTGCGCCCGCGCACGGCGCCGAGGACGCTGCGGCCGGCGGGCTGGATTCCATCCTTGATTTACTGCGCGCGCGCAGCAAGCATGATCTGACGCTGTATAAGCCGAGCACGCTGCGGCGACGAATCGAGCGGCGCATGGCCATCCACGGCGTCAAGAGGATGGCAGAATACGCAGTCTTCTTGATCGCAAATCCCTCCGAACTCGATCTGCTTTTCAAGGAGATGCTGATCGGGGTGACGAATTTCTTCCGGGATCCGGAAGCTTGGGACGAACTCAGCTCCGTCGTCCTGCCAGAGCTATTCGCCCGCGTTGGGCCCGACAGGCGCTTTCGTGCCTGGGTTGCCGGGTGCTCCACCGGCGAGGAGGCGTTCTCACTTGCGATGGTCTTCACGGAGGCCCAGGAACGGTTGGCCAGTCCGGGCAAATACACGCTGCAGATCTTTGCCACGGATCTCAATGCCGACGCGATTATATTGGCCCGGCGGGGACGCTACCCCGCCTCGATAGCCGCGGATCTCTCTCCGGAGCGGTTGGCGCGCTTTTTCCGAATTCAGGGTGACGGCTACCTCATCGATCCGCGCATCCGCGAAATGGTGCTGTTCGCCCAGCACGATTTGATCATGGACCCGCCATTCACCCGGCTCGATCTGCTGCTTTGTCGCAATGTCTTGATTTACTTCAATGCCACGCTGCAAAAGCGCCTGTTGCCTCTATTCCACTACAGCCTGTTCCCGGGCGGCGTGCTGATGCTCGGCGGATCCGAGACCGTGGGACCGATGCAGAATCTGTTTCCTCCGCTGTCGTCGAAATCGAGACTTTACCGGCGTGGCGCCGGCAAGGCTGCATTTGCTGCCGTGGATTACCCTGTCTATCGACGCATTTCAGCGCGCACATCTGCGCGGGAGTTACCGATGTCACCGCAGACGCCCCCAACCGCAAACGTCCAAGCGCTGGCGGACCACCTGCTGTTGCAGAAGTTCTCCCCTGCGGCCGTCCTGGTGACCGAACTCGGGGACATCCTCTACATTAGCGGACACACGGGACAGTATCTCGAACCTGCGGCCGGCAAGGCGAACTGGAATATCCATGTCATGGCCCGGCCCGCCATACGAACACAGATTGCTGTCGCGCTGCGTCGGGCCGTCAAGGAGCGCACGCCGGTCGAGGTGTTTGGCCTTCGCATGGATGGTAATTCGACCCACCAACTCGACATTGTCGTCGAGGCTATCGATGAGCCGAAGGCGCTCCAGGGTCTGGTAATGGTTGTATTTCGCGACGTGGCGGCCCCACCCGCCGAGAAGTCGAGGCGCAAAAAGCACGTCGGCGCGATTGATCCCGCAATCGGCGCCGAGCTGTTGCGTTCTCAGGAGGAACTCAAGGCACTGCGCGAAGCCATGAGCGCCTCCGAAGAAGAACGGCAGGCAGCCATCGAGGAACTGCAATCGACGAACGAGGAGCTGCAGTCCGCGAACGAGGAACTGACTACGTCAAAGGAAGAAGCCCAGTCGATGAATGAGGAGTTGCAGACGATCAACGTCGAACTGCAATCCAAGCTCGACGACCTTGCGCTCGCCCAAAGCGACATGCAGAACCTGCTCAACAGCACCGACATCGCCACCCTGTTTCTGGACAAAGATCTGAACGTGCGGCGCTTCACTGAGCAGATCAAACGCATCATCAGTCTGCGGGATGTCGATATCGGGCGACCCCTAAGCGAACTAGCCACGACGCTGAACTATCCTGAACTCCAGGCGGACGCGAACGACACGTTGCGCACGCTCGCGTTCAGCGAAAAGGAGATCTCGACGAGCGATGCGCATTGGTTCAAGGTACGCATTATGCCGTACCGCACCGTAGCCAATGTCATTCAGGGCGCCGTGATCACCTTCGTCGATATCACCGCAGCGAAGGAATTGGAGTCCCGGCTCCGCAATCCATGAGAGCGTAGATTTGACAACCATTCAAACAATCGAACGTGACACATACAACATACAACGAGGTGGACTAATGGCAAACATTTCCCGCAATCCGAACCGCCGAGACACTCTACGTTCCCGTGCGGTCGCGCATTTGAAGGGGAGCGACGCGAAGGTGGACGAATCGACCGCATTGGGCGTGCTCTACGAGCTTGCATCCTCGCCATCGACGGGACCCGCCGCGCTCGCCTTGCTCCATGAGCTGCAGGTCCATCAAGTAGAGGTGGACATCCAGGACGAGGAACTTCGTCGATCGCGCGCTGAGCTCGAGACCTCGCTCAATCGCCAAGTTCAACTCTACGACTACGCCCCGGTGGGGTGTTTTACGGTTGATCTCAACGCAGTGCTGCGCGAATTGAATCAGACCGGAGCGGCCCTGCTGGGATTGGAGCGCGAATTCCTGCGCGGGCGTCCGCTGGAAAGTTTCCTGACTGCGGAAGGTGCGTCGATACTGCGCGCGATGCTCGGGCGCGTCGCCCACGGTGCCGCCACCGAATTCGCCGACCTGGCGTTGCGCTCGACGCCGGATGGGGAGACTCGCTGCATGCACGCCTCGGCGTGCCTGGATCCGGCGGGTGGGGGATACCTGATCGGGTTGATCGGGTTCAGTGGGGAGCCGACGACGCCGCACGATTAGGATCGGTGCGGAGTCCGTGATTAGGACGACCGGGACGCCGCTGCCCCCGAGACCGCTCTCGAGTCCGCGCGTTTTGTGTGCACCGGGTTTCTAGGCATCCGACTCGGAGAAAGCCGCCCCCGTGAGCTCGATATCCGCGCGGGCGATCTTGAGCGCTCGCGCCGCGCGTCTCCAGGTCTTCGTTTCGTGCAGCAGTCCTTCCGATTGCCCGGGCAGCAGCGGGCCGATACGGGTCGATAGCGCGACGTGCCGCGCGGTTGTCGCTGAAGCGTCGATTTGCCCAGCCTCGGTGCGTAAGGGATTGTAGCCCGCACAGTTAGTGTGCACGAATGTCGAGAGCCGCCGGTCGCGCACGTAACTTGGGGTTATTCCGCAATCGATCGTGTATCGTCCAGAAAAATACGGCTACGTGCGGGCGCCCAATTTATTCATATCACGCAAGGGATGTTATGAGCGATTCAATGATGAGTGCGCCGCTTGTGCGCGGTGCCAAATTTATAAGCGCGGCCGTTGCCGCTTGGCCCCTGATGGTGTCGGCCACAATAGCTGCCGAGCCTTCGGATCAACTGTCGGAGGTCGTCGTCACTGCTCAAAAGCGCACGGAGGATATCAAGGACATTCCGATCAGCGTGTCCGCGATTAGCGGCGCACAGCTGACGGAACATCACATCGCCGATTACGATGACATCACCCGCGCCGTGCCCGGCGTCTCCTTCCAGGCCGGCGCGAGCCCGGGCCTCGACAATATCGAGATTCGCGGCGTGAGTTCGACATCCGGTTCCGCGACCGTGGGCATCTACATCGATGAAGTTTCCGTGACCACGAAGAATCTGTTCGACGGTGCCGTACAACCGAAGCTCTTCGACCTGGACCGCATCGAGGTTCTGCGTGGACCGCAGGGCACCTTGTACGGCGCAAGCTCCATGGGCGGCACCATCCGCTTCATCACCAAGCAACCGGATCTCAATGACTTCAGCGCCACGGTGAGCACGGATCTTTCGGTGACCCACCATGGCGGCTTCAACAACGACGAGTACGGCATCTTGAACATTCCCGTGGTGCCGGGGGTGTTTGGGCTGCGTCTCGGCGTCGACATCGCCGATGAGAGCGGCTATGTGGACAATTACGTGGCGTCACGCACCGGAGCGGGTCCGAACGGCTCCATCCTGTCCATTGGTGTCAATGACGACACGGGCGTTCTCGCCCGCAAGGACGTCAACGACGTGCGCACCGAAGTGTTTCGGATCAGCGGCAAGTACTTGGGTCCGGAGGATCTCGTGGTCACACCGGCCTTCTTCTGGCAACGCGCGGCGGCGGCGGACAGCGCTCTGCAGTATCCCGCGATCGGCGTCTACGCGCAGGACAAGCGGGTGGCCGAACCGGGTACCGACACAGTGTCGTTGCCCAGCATCACCGTGAGCAAGAACTTTGGCTGGGCGGAACTCACGTCCATCAGCAGCTACTTCGACCGCGACTTCCACCGCATCACGGACGGGACCTATTACAACTCCAACATCTTCGCCGATTATTTCATCGCTCCGGGCCTCACCGGGACGCAGGCGTACGCCACTGAGACGGTGCTCGCGTTTCTACCCTCGCCGGTCTATTACCGCACCACCACCGAGCAGATTTCGCAGGAACTGCGTCTGAGCTCCACCTCCGCATCGATTGCCGGCATGCCAATTACTTGGACAGGTGGCCTGTACTTTTCGAATCAGCACCAGAAGCATCTGGATGATGAATTCATCCCGGGCATGCAGGCCGACTTCCTTAATATCTTTGGATACGGCATCGATTCTCCGCAGTCCCCGGTAGGTTCGGCCGTGTATCCCGGGGTGTCATTTGCCAACGATCTGATCTACTTTGGACATGTTTGGCTCACGGAGCGTCAGCTGGCACCCTTCGGTGAGGCGGGCCTGCAGGTCACCTCGCAGCTAAAGGCCAGCATCGGCTTGCGCTATGTCTCAGCCAAGTCCGATTACAACGTCGTCAGCGGCGGATTCTACGCTTTCGGTTTGCCAACGACTTACACGGATACCGAGCATTTCAGTGCCACCACGCCAAAGGCGTCGCTCGATTATGCGATCAGCGACTCTGCCAACGTTTACGCGACCGCTGCCAAGGGATTCCGATTGGGCGGTCCTACCGGACCCGATCCCGCCAATGTACCGGGCGGAACCTGCGATGCGGATTACGCGACACTGGGTCTGTCCAATCCGCCCACCAAGTACCAATCCGATTCGCTCTGGAGCTATGAAATCGGCAGCAAGGGTCGCTATTTCGACAATCGCTTGTCTCTGAATGGCGCCGCGTATGCCATCAAATGGACCAACATCCAGCAAACCATCAATTTGCCGACCTGCGGTTTCGGCTTCACCACCAACGTGGGCGACGCCCGGATTTACGGCAGCGAACTCGAGCTGCGTGCCCTGGTGCTCCCCTCGCTCACTCTGTCGTTGAACGGTGGGACGACCCACACTTACATCTCGTCGGTGTCGGGTCTCGGCTCGGGCATCGTGTCGGTAGGCGAGGCCATCCTCAATGTGCCGAAGTACACGATCACACCGAGCGTCGACTTCGACACGCCGGTGAGTGACTCGATGAGCGCATTCGTGCGCGCCGACTACCCTTACACGGGTCGCGCGCGAGCCTATTTCGACAGCAGCGGGCTCGATCATCTGTTCTCGCCGGGCTACGGTATCGTCAATCTCAATATGGGTTTGACCCGCGACAAGCTGACGGTCGGCTTGTACGCGAAGAACCTCTTCAACTGGAAGAACATCATCCAATACCCTTCGGTGAACTCGGTACCGGAGGGTTACACGGTGAGGCCGGCCACCTACGGCATCATGGCGACCTGGTCCATGTGAGGAATTGCGCAGACGGTAGACATGCGAGACGGCTGCCCGTGCACCACTTGCTACATCACAAATCCGGCCATGTGCACTGCCATGGTGCGTCTTTCGTCCGTCTCGAGGGGCGGTGAAAAACCAAGCTCCTCGATGCGTGGGTCATGGATGACTTCTCGCACAAAAAATGGGATAAGGCCTAGAACGATTGGCACTCCATGCGTAGCTGACAGACCATCAAGTGATGAATTAGCCAGAAGGGTAGCGACATGAGGAGAGCGATGTACAGTCTGCTTCAGCCCGGGATGCTCGCGCTGATCGTCCTGTTCTGGGCAAGCGCCCCCGCATCCTGGATCGCCAACCCCTTCACCGTGACCTTGGTGAGCATCGTTACGCTGTCGATCGTGCAGGTGCTGGAACGCCTCATTGAGCGGCATGCGGAGTGGCGCATGTATCGGCTCGAATTTCTGACCGACCTCTTCTATGTGGTCCTATTTTATGCAGTGATCGAAGGTGTCGAGGATCACTTTGCCGAAACGCCGCTGGCATCGGCCAAGCAAGCACTCGGCATCACCACCGAATGGGCCCTCCATTCGCCGTTCCTCGTGCAAGTCGCGCTGGTGATCTTCGTGGTCGAATTCGGTCAGTACTGGATGCACCGGCTAATGCACAATTCACCCGTGTGGTGGACCCACGCTCCGCATCATCACATCACGCAGCTGAATGCGGCGAAGGGCCTGGTGGGCAACCCGCTCGAGCTGTTCCTCGTCTCCCTGAGCGTGGTTGCCTTGTTCGACTTGCGCAAGGATGCAACCTTCTGTGCATTCAACGTCCTCAACGTCGTGTCGATTTTCGCTCACGCCAATATTCGCAACAAAGCTCCCCGCTGGTATTCGTACCTCTTCACGACGATCGAGGCTCACAGTCTTCACCATTCGGTGCCCTACAATGACACCCGCTGCAACTATGCCAATTCGCTGATCCTGATCGATCGTGTTTTCGGGACGTTTCGTGAGGGCGAAGCGAGCGTCGTTGGCCAAGACGACCGCAAGCGCCTCTCCATCCTAGAACAGTTCATGTTCCCGCTTCGGCCCTTGATCGCCCTGATGAAGGGGAAACTGGGCAAGACGGCCTCCGCAGCCGGTTGACCGCGTCGCCGTCGATTGTTTGGCGGCAAATCCAGGGTTTTCCCCAGGCGATTTCACGTCGGGTTTGCGTACCAGGACCCGAACGTCGGCATCCCGCTTTTTCAACTCCTGACGACTTCTGAGCCGCGCATGGGCATGGGTTTCCTGTCCCGGGGGGCTCATGAGCGCTGATTTCGGGCAACTCCCCCATCAGGGTGATTTCACTCGCTATATGCGCTGCCAGACATACAATTATCTGATCCCTGACTTACGCTCTGGCAAGTCTTCCCCACGTCGGCCGTGCGCCACGGCGACTACCCTCGAGAGGTGACGTCATGTCCGCAGCAGTTCCATCCATCACCCAGTCCAAGGGCAACAACGGCCCAGCCGCGCCGATGTCCTTCAATGCGACACCGACCGCCACGACCGACCTCGGGTGGATGGGTTCGCTGCGCGATCTGCCACGCGAACACGGCTTCGAGCCGCTGCGTATGGAAGGCTCGCTCCCCGGCGAGCTGAACGGGACGCTCTATCGCGCCGGCCCGTCGCTCTTCTCCAGCTTCGGCAAGCCGTACGGACATTTGTTCGACGGCGACGGCGCAGTTTCCGCCGTTCGCTTCGCGAACGGAGGTACCCTCGGCGCGGCGAAGCTGGTGCAGAGCGAAGGTCTGCTCAAGGAACGCAGCGCCGGTCATCAGCTATTCGGGGGATACGGTACGAATATGCCCGGCCTGAAGCGCTTCTTGCCGCTGTCTCTCACGTCAAAAGTGAAGAATACCGCGAACACTTCGATATTGGTGTGGGGCGAGCGGGTGTTCGCCCTCAATGAGAGCGGCATGCCCACCGAAATCGCACCGTCCGATCTGGCGACGCTCGGTGAGCAGGATCTTGGCATGGTTGTGCAAAGCTTCTCAGCCCATCCGCACCGGGTGCCGTCGCGGCGAGCGATCTACAACTTCGGCCTGCGCTACGGCAGGAAGATCATCCTCGATGTCTACGAGCTCGCCGACTCCGGCCGAGGCCGCAAGCTCACCGAAGTCGCGCTCGAGCGAACAACGTTCATTCACGACTTCGTGGCCACCGAGAAGCACCTCGTATTCTTTGCCCCGCCCCTGAGGTACAACCCGCTGAGCCTGCTGTTCGGCCTCAATACGCTCAACGGTGCGATGCACTGGAGGCCCGAACAGGGCACGGATGTGATCGTCGTGCCGATCGACGACCCCCAGCGCGTGACGCGCTTCACCATCGATGCGTTCTACCAGTGGCACTTTCTCAACGCGTACGAGCGCGGCAATGAAATCGTGGTTGACGTCGTGCGTTTCCCGAACTTCGACTCGAACAAGTGGCTTGGCGAGTTGATCGAGCCGCGCCCGATGGGCCCGCACGTCGCCGGCGAGCTGTGGCGGATCACTCTCGATCCTGGCGCGCGGCGCGCCAGCAGCGAACCCCGCTGGGCCCATCCATGCGAGTTCCCGCGCGTTGCACTCGCAGTTGAGTCCACGAGGCACACGATTGGCTGGCTGGCCGCGTACGCCGCGTCGGCCGGGAAGTCTGTGGACCACCTCCCAGACGCCGTCGCCAAGGTCGATGTCGAGACGGGGCGCGACAGCCTCTGGTTGAGCGGCGGCAGCGTTGTCTCCGAACCGGTCTTCGTGCCTAGGCCGGGCACTGGCGCAGCGCTTGCCGAAGACGATGGTTGGGTACTCGTGCTCGTGTACGATCCAGCCGCCGACGCATCCAACGTCACGGTGCTCGACGCGCGCGATCTCTGCGCAGGCCCCCTTGCCCGCGCATGGTTCGACCACCACGTGCCGCCGACGTTCCACGGTGCATTTGCCCCTGCGCGGACCATCACAAGCTGACCGGCTCCAAAAAGTGTGAACCGGCGTTGGACATTGGCCATGTCTGGTCAATCTAGGGTGCCGGTTCACCTCTGAGCCCCGCTTTGTCGTAGGCTCCAGTTGAGGAGGGTATGGCGAACGTGGCAGTCCGTCGAAGGCGTCCTCAAAAGGCGTCCGGCGTCAAAAATGAATCGTCTTGATAAATGCGCGCCAGAAGTTGATTGAAAGCGGACAGGCGCTCTGGCTCAGTCGGCGGGATCGTGCCTTCCTGCTGCAGGATTGCAATGAGCTTGGTGGGAGCCGCGCGCTTATCGCCGACGATCTCAACGTGCCCGGCCCGTACCTCCACCCGCCGTTCACGGTTATCGGTCTCGACGGTCGAATTGCGTTCTTCGGCCAATGAAAAAATCTCGTCCTTCTCCACGCAGCGACCGCTTTCTTCGCGCCGGCATGTCCCGCGCTCGTTGGTATCGATCTTCAAATACTTGCTGACTTGCGGGATAAGAGCGCCAGGCTCGCGGATGAAGCGTGAGGCGTACGTGATATCTGCCCATTTGGCGCCCGTACCTGCATAGCAGCTCAGTGGCAACAGGCCTAGAGTGAGCGGGTAGAGCCACGTTCTACCGCAGGTTTGTGCCGCTGCGATGCCGCTAAAAGGGCCTGAAATAGTCACCAGACGCAAGTCAGCCCCAGGGCTCGCGGGCTCAAGGGATAAAGCGGTGAGCGACTTGTGGGCGATCAGCGCTCCTTGACTGTGGCCGATGACGGTGATCTGCGGCGCACGAGATTGTGCGACCAGCAAATTGATCGCGCGGCGCAGTTGCGTAGCACTGTGTGTAAGCCTGGCACGGTCATCATAGGTGAAGCAGACCGTCTGCTGGCCATGGAAGGCCAATACCTGGGCCAGGCCGCGAAACTGGCCTGATGAGCCAAAACAGCCATGCACCAGCACATCAACGGGCTGGCTTAGCTTGAGATGAAGGCGGTGATCCGGATTGTCGGTGCAAGGCGTCAGCCCAGGGATATTGAGCGTAATGTTGGTTGCCGGCAGGCTGCCCGGTGCCATTTGGTAGAAGGCTGTATTCGCGGGTTCGGTGGTGGCGCACCCACCGAGTAGTAGCACGAAGAAAACGGTAATGGCAATTCGCATGGGCGGGCCAGTCATGGTCTCGGCCGTGATCGGAAAAGAGGGTTCAGTCATGATGGCTGGCCGCCGCAAAAACATGCGCCAAAAAAGAACGCTGCCTCGAGCCGCGTCAACCAAAGGGAACTGGGATGGGCTCCAGCATTCTTCTACCTGAACGCAAGCCGTGCGGTCTGTGCTACAACACACACAGGAGACCGTGCGCTCAACACGTGTCTTGCATGGAACGGTTCGGGATTCGGGTCGAAAACTGTGGATCTCAGCCGCTAGCATGCTGACCGAGGCCTAGCGCACACTCCGGAAGGCATTCAAAACCGGGCTTCGCAAAGAGATAGCCCTGAAAGTATCGGACGTTGACATCAAGTAGCCATTGATATTCCGCCGGAGTTTCAACGCCCTCGGCGACGACATCGATCCCAAGATCAGCCAATTAACGGCCGGTGACCAACACAATCTTGCCGGCACCTCCACTCTGCGCCAGCGCGTGCGCTTCAGGTGCGTCCCGCAAGGCCATGCGCCGGCTGACCGGCAGGACGAATTTGCCATCGCGGACGTCATCGGCGAACTCACGAATCTTTGACGCGTCGGGGCGCGCGTACACGCGCGTGACCGTGACCGCAGGGTACTTCGCCGCGATCCCCTCGGGAAGTACCGAGGCGTACCCGAAAGACCCGCCGTCCTTCACCTTTGCGAATAGTGCCGCCGCCGTCTCGCCGCCGACGGTGTCGGCAACCGCGTCCACCATCGCAAACCGTGCAATGGCCGCACGGTCGTCTATGGCCAGCGTCTCGACGCCGAGCGCCGAGGCGGCGCCAAGCTGCGCAGCGCGAACCGCCGCGATGACGTGCAATCCCAGCTTCTTGGCAGTGTGCACGGCGGCGCGACCGACGCTGCCGAGCGCGCCGGTGACGATGATGGATCGACCCCGCCGGGCGCCCGCCACCAGCCTCACGAGCTGGTCCCCAGTCATCGCAACCAGTGGAATCGCAGCCGAATCGACAAGATCACAGCCATCGGGTAAATGCGCGAGCACCGAGCCATCAACCGCCACCAGTCCGGCGTAGGTCGCGTTGGCCATGGCCAGCACTCGATCGCCGGGCTTGAAGGTGCGCACGTTGCCGCCTACGGCGCGGACTACTCCGCTCACGTCGATGCCGAGGATGGCGGGCAACCTCAGAGGAAAGTCTTTCTGCCTCGCGCCAGAGCGAACCTTCCAGTCGATGGGATTGACACTGGTCGCCGCCGTTTCGATCAACACCGAGTCATTACCCAAAACTGGGTCTGGCACATCCTCTTCGAATGTGAGTTTCTCCGGTCCACCGTACTCGTAAATTCTGACAGCTTGCATGAGACCCTCGACCCGACAGCAGCCGCAGCGCAGCGCCACGATCAAGCTTCATAATAGCGCGCATGCCCGGGCACCTGCCGCTCGGCACGTTTGATCGGGATCTCGCAACAGCGCTACCCACATATCGCAACTGATCGAAGCCGCCAGCGGCACCAAAGCCACCGTGAGAATGGGCGAGGCGGTGCCAAGGAATCGTCGGTCGTCGCGCCCCTGGAACGCAAGACCAAAGCTTGCTGAACGGCCTGTATGCCGCGCCGCTCGTCTGTCACTGGTGTGAGGGGAGCGGGCGGCTATCCGGGTGTTGCGGGCGCGCCCGCTGGCGCCCGCTCACTTCACGCTGGCCAGCACTGGTCGTCCACTGTAAAGCTCGGGAAACATGCGCTTGAAGTTTTCGACCTTCGGGATATCGTACATTGCGATGTAGGGTGCGTTGGGATTGTGAATCAAATAGTCCTGGTGATAGTCCTCGGCAGGAAAGAATCCCTTGAGCGGATCCACCCGCGTCACGATCGCGCGGGGGAAGGCGTGCGACTTGTCAAGTTGATCGATGTAGGCTTCGGCAATGCGCTTCTGCGTCTCGTCGGCGTAGAAGATCGCAGAGCGATATTGCGAGCCGACATCCGGACCCTGTCGATTGAGCTGCGTCGGATCGTGCACGACGGAAAATGCGATCTGAAGTATCTGGCCATAGGAAATTGCCGCAGGATCGAATGTGATTTTGACCGATTCCGCGTGACCCGTGGTCCCGGTGCTCACCGTCTCATAGTCGGCTGTCGACCTGTTGCCGCCGGCATAACCGGCAACCACCTTTTGAACGCCGCGCACATGCTCGAAGACTCCCTGCACGCCCCAGAAGCAGCCGCCCGCGAGCACGGCGGTCTGCGCAATTCCCGAAGCCTTCGGATTGTCGAGGGCAGGCGGCGCAATGGCAACGGGGGCCTCGGCGCCAAACAGCGGCGACCGCCACAGGACGATGCCGAGTGCTCCCAGCGCAAGCACAGCCATGAGGGGTTTCGACAATCGTTTTGTCTGCAAAGCCATTAAATTCTCCTCGAGAGAGACATTGATCGGTGATCCTTACTCAGCCTCGCGGCACGAAGTGCAGCGCCACGGAGTTCATGCAATAGAGCAGGCGGCCATATTGGACCGGCGCTGACGGAGTTAAATTTCAGCCCAACGCCATATTCAGCGCTATGGCGCAAAGTATGCCATTTCCAGCGCCACAGGCTGCGATAAGATGCCGATGCTGGAATGCCGGGGCGCCGGCCCGCCATCCGTTTCAGAATCGATTTCGCGAGGGAGAAGGAAATGCAAAAGTACGCGAAAAGCCCCGAGGCAATCTCCAAGCTCTCTGCGGAGCAGTACCGGGTCACGCAGCAGGGTGCCACTGAGCGCCCGGGTACCGGCGAATATTTGAACAACAAGGAACCCGGTATCTACGTTGACGTCGTGTCGGGCGAGCCGCTTTTCGCCTCGTCCGACAAATATGAGTCGGGATGCGGTTGGCCGAGCTTCACCAAGCCCATCGAGCCGGACAATGTCAGTGAATTGAAAGACAGCACGCACGGCATGATTCGCACCGAAGTTCGCTCCGCTCACGCCGATAGTCATTTAGGTCACGTATTCTCCGACGGACCGGCCGATCGTGGAGGACTGCGCTACTGCATTAACTCCGCTTCGCTGCGATTCGTACACCGCGATGACATGGCTGCCCAGGGCTACGGAGCGTACCTCGATCAGGTGGACGATATCCCGTAGCGCGGCGCCATCGGCGCCGCCGAAGGAATAAATCCCGTTCCTCGCAGGTCTTGTAGACGGGCGCCGTGCTTCGTGTGGAGGCAATTTGGAGCCGGCTCGCCAGTCCTCAACCAAGTGCGACATGCAAGGAGCATACACACATGAATAAATGGATAGGGTACACAGCCGCCGAGAACGGTTTCATCGATCGGGCTCGAGGGAGGGCCCGACCATTTTGGCCGGGTCGACGAGGCGGTCGAATTCCGCTTCGGTGACGAAGCCAAGCGCCAGGGCGGCGGCTTTCAGCGTGAGGTCCTGGGCCGTGGCATGGTGCGCGATCTGCGACGCCTTGTCGTAGCCGATCACCGGCGCGAGCGCGGTCACCAGCATGAGGGAGCGCTCGATGTATTCCTTGATCTTTTTCAGGTTTGGCCGCGTCCCTTCTACCAGAAACCTGCGGAAATTCGTGCAGCCGTCGCTCATGATCGTGGTCGAATGCATGAGATTGAAGATCATCAACGGTTTGTAGACATTCATTTCGAGGTAGCCGCCGGCGCCGCCGAAGCCGACTGCAACATCGTTTGCCATGACTTGCACGGCGATCATCGTCAACGCCTCGGCCTGGGTCGGATTGACCTTGCCGGGCATGATCGACGATCCCGGCTCGTTCTCGGGAATCATCAGCTCGGCGAAGCCGGCGCGCGGGCCGCAGGACATCAGGCGGATATCGTTGGCGATCTTGTAGAGCGACACCGCCAGGGTGCGGAAGGTGCCGGAGAGCTGAACCAGCGCGTCGTGCGCGCCCTGAACCGTGAACTTGTTCGGCGCACTGACGAAGGGCAGCCCGGTGAGGCCGGCAATCTGCGCCGCGGCCGCCTCGGCGAAACCAGGCGCCGCATTGATTCCGGTGCCGACCGCCGTACCGCCGAGGGCCAGGCGATAGACACCCGGCAGGGCGGCGTCGAGGCGCTCAAGGTTGTCCGCCAGCATCCCGGCGTAGCCGGACCATTCCTGTCCAAGCGTGATTGGTGTGGCGTCCTGCATGTGGGTGCGGCCGATCTTGATGATGTGGTCCCAATCGGCGGCTTTCACCGCGACGGCATCATGCAGTGCCTGCACCGCCGGCTTGAGGCGCTGCACGACATTCGCCGCGGCGGCGATGCACATCGCCGACGGAAACGTATCGTTCGACGACTGCGACATGTTGACGTGATCGTTCGGATGCACCGGAGTTTTGCTGCCGAGCGCCGTCCCGGCGAGCTGACAGCAACGATTCGAGATGACCTCGTTCACGTTCATGTTGAACTGCGTGCCGCTGCCGCTCATCCAGACGTGCAGCGGGAACATGTCATGATGCAGTCCCGCGAGAATCTCATCGCAGGCCCGGCCGATCAGACCGTGAATCCGCTCGTCGAGCTGTCCGCCGGCGTGATTGGCGTTGGCGGCCCCCTTTTTCAGGATGGCGTACGCGGTGATCATCTCCCGCGGGATCAGGTCCCTGCCGATGCTGAAATGCTCGAGCGAACGCTGGGTTTGCGCTCCCCAAAGTTTATCCGCGGGCACTTTGACCTCGCCAAGACTGTCGGTTTCGGTGCGCAGATCGCTCATCTGGTCTCTCCCAAGTCGTCGAGGACACTTCAGGTCCCGGGGCCGCCGCCATACTTTATCCCAGAGCCGCCCGATGTGGTCTATTGCGGGTCGATGAGCCTACTGGCGCCCATGTGATCAGCAGTTACGCGCTGGGCGTAGATGGATGCTGCTGTTGCGATTCCTCAGCGGCCTTCCGCACGGCGCCTATTTTGGCATCGCCATGCTGCTGGCGGCCTCGCTGGTGCCGACGGAGGAGCGCACTCAGGCCGTTGGCCGCGTGCTCCTTGGGCTGACCGTGGCGACCATCGTCGGCGTGCCGCTCGCGAACTGGATGTGCCGATAGTACAATTGGATACTTACCATAGAATATGGCGTCGCCATTTGGCGTCAGAGTACTACGCAGGCCACTAATCTTGCCGCCGGTTGCCTGCGATCGGCCTTATATCCAGAATAGCAACCATGAAATTCCTGGATCCAGATACCGAGAATGCCATACGCGATTTCCTCGCGCGGATACCTGCGGACATACGTCTCGACCGGGCGATATTGTTTGGCTCGCGCGCGCGCGGCGAACACAGGCCGGACAGCGACGCGGATCTCGCACTGATCGTCGCCGATCGAGATGACGTTTGGCAGCTAACTTGGTTTCTCGGAGGGTTGGCGTTCGAGGTGTACATGAACACGGACATCTTGATTCAACCGGTTGTGATTACGCTCGAAAACTGGCTTCATCCAGAGGAATTCATGCGGCCAGGGTTCCTACGCACTGTCGCCCGGGAGGGTATTACCCTGTGACGAAGCCGTCGTTCAGCCGAACTCTCGTCCGGAAGAGTAAGCGGGCTATGCTCAGCGCGAAGGTAGGGCTGCAGATCGGAGATTTCGACAACGCAGTAAACAGGTCGTATTACGCGATGTTTGACCTCGCGAGAGCCGCGTTGCTGAATTCAGGTGTGCCCGAGAATAAGATGCTTCGTACTCACAACGGTGTCATCGCGGCGTTTAGGCAGCACGCGATTGAATCGGGAAAGATAGACGTAGGGCTAGCCAGCGCGTTGAGCCGGGCAGAAGGGATGAGAGTGCTGGCGGACTACACTGATACCGAAATAGGTGCGGAATCTGCCGCCGATGCGGTCGCGCAAGCGGAAACTTTCGTGCAAACCGTCGAGCAAGTGTTTGGTCTCGAGGAGTCATATCAAGCGGGAGGACCGGACAATCACGAACCGGATCATGACGACAAGGTTTCAGAACTGAGTGTGTCAAAGGAAGAGCCGGAAACTGGAAGAGTTGAAGTCAAGCCGT
>Ga0181537_10002142_pt1 | contig 17604 bp, 20 predicted proteins | sample PEATcosm2014_Bin_39_FD_119765 | JGI IMG/M metagenome (GOLD analysis project Ga0181537, IMG submission 119765) | Peatland microbial communities from MTU Mesocosm Facility, Houghton, MI, USA - PEATcosm2014_Bin23_10_metaG | ecosystem: Environmental > Terrestrial > Soil > Wetlands > Peat | place... | reverse complement strand
TTCGCCTTGCGGCTCGTGGATCAACGCACCGGACTGCTCGACGCCGCGCTCAAGGCCGCGGTGCCGACGTCGGACGCCGCCGGCCTGTTCAGAGACGTGGAAATGTGCAACGGCAAGGACGTCTGGGTGTTCACGCAATCCGTCGTACCGGATTCGACGCTGTGCGCGCACCCCTGGCTGGCCGAGTTGGGCGATTCGCCCTTGGGCGAAACGTTGAGCGAACTCTCCGGTGTGCAGCGCAGCTCCTATGAATACGCGTGGTTGCCGGCCGAGGACGCCGTCACGGCGCGCGCGCTGCGCGGCGCCGACGTCAAGCCCGTGAGGCTGTGGGCACGGCGCTCGCGCATCTCGTTGCGCGGCGCGCCCTTGCTGACCCTGGAAATATTCCTGCCCGCCATGGGCTCCCCGTAAGGTCGCCGCCGCGTGGCGTTGCCGAGCTCGGGCGTCGAGCTGATCGAGCGGATTGAAGCACGCTGGCGCTGGGCCGTGTACAGCGTGCGTTTCCATCCGTGGACCACGCACGAGCTGCCGCGAATTCTCGGCGGCTTGATGGATTACGTGCGCCTCATGCGCTTGGACCGGCCGATCGGCATCTGGCTGCTGCTCTGGCCGACGCTGTGGGCGCTGTGGATCGGGGGCCGGGGCAAACCGAGCGCGCTGGTGTTCATCATCTTCGTGGCCGGAACGGTCCTGATGCGCTCGGCAGGCTGCACCATCAATGATTATGCCGACCGCAGCTTCGACCCGCATGTGGCGCGCACCCGCGATCGGCCGCTCGCCGCGGGCCGCATTACGACTCTGGAGGCGTTGCTGCTGTTCGGTTTGCTGTCGCTCTCGGCGTTGCTCCTGGCGCTGCAGCTGAACCGCTTTACGCTGCTGCTCGCGGTGGGCGGCGCCTTTCTTGCGGTGAGCTACCCTTTCATCAAGCGCTTCTTGTCGGTGCCGCAGTTATACCTGGGGGTGACCTTCGGCTGGGGCATACCCATGGCGTTCGCGGCGCAGCTCGAGCGCGTGCCGCGAGTCGCGTGGCTCTTGCTCGTGGCCAATGTGCTGTGGGTGACCGTTTACGATACGATGTATGCGATGGTGGATCGCGACGACGACGTGAAGATCGGCGTGCGCTCCACCGCGATCCTGTTCGGCGATTCCGATCGCCACATCATCGCAGTGCTGCAGGTGATGACGCTGTTATCGCTCTATCTGGTCGGCGGCATGATTCACATGGGTTACTGGTACTACTCGGGTCTCGCGGCCGGGGGCCTGTTCTTCATCTACCAGCTCTGGCTGATCCGCGCCCGGGAGCCCGCGAATTGCTTTCGCGCCTTCCTCAACAACAATTATTTTGGGATGGCCGTATTCATCGGCATCTTGCTGCAATATCAATTCACCCGCTAGAGAGGCAACCCTTGCAAGTACGCAATGATTGGACGCTGGCCGAAGTGCAGGAGCTCTTCGCCCTGCCGTTCATGGACCTGATCTTCGCGGCGCAACAGGTGCACCGGCGCTTTCACACCCCGAACACCGTGCAGGTCAGCACGCTGCTCAGCATCAAGACCGGCGCCTGCCCCGAGGACTGCGCCTATTGTCCGCAAAGCGCGCGCTTCGACACCGGACTCGAAACAGAGGAGCTGCTCGAGCTCGACGAGGTCGCGGCGCGTGCGCGGGCCGCCCAGGAGGCCGGCGCAACACGCTTCTGCATGGGCGCCGCATACCGTTCGCCCAAGCCCAAGGATCTGCGCCGGGTGCTTGCCATGATCCGGGCGGTGAAATCCCTCGGCATGGAAACCTGCGCGACTCTCGGCATGTTGACCGCGGAGCAGGCGCGAGACCTCAAGGACGCCGGCCTCGATTATTACAATCACAATCTCGATACGTCGCCCGGGTACTACGAGAAGATCATCACCACCCGCACCTATCAGGATCGGCTCGACACCCTCGGACACGTGCGCGATGCGGGCATGAGCGTGTGTTGCGGCGGTATCGTCGGCATGGGCGAGCAGCCGCAGGATCGGGCGGCGCTCCTGCACATTCTTGCGACCCTGCCCTCGCACCCGGAGAGCGTTCCGATCAATCAACTGGTCCGCGTCACAGGCACGCCGCTCGCGCAGACGCCGGCGCTCGATCCCTTCGATTTCGTGCGCACCATCGCGGTCGCGCGCGTACTCATGCCGCGATCCCACGTGCGGCTCTCGGCGGGCCGCGGCGACATGAGCGACGAACTGCAGGCGCTGTGTTTTCTCGCCGGCGCGAATTCCATATTTTATGGCGAGAAGCTGTTGACCACCGGCAATCCGGACACGCTGCACGATCAGGCGCTGTTCAGGCGGCTCAAAATCGCGGCCGAAGCACGTTCTCCGCAGACGGCCTCGGCGCAGCAGCCGGAGAGCATCGCGGCGCCGGCGTGAACCCGCCGGACGCACCCGCGCCGGATGAACTCGATGGTCTCGAGACGTACGCGCTCGATCCTCATCAGGTCCGGCGTTCCTTCGATCGGGCCGCCTCGAGTTACGATGCCGCCGCCGTGCTGCACGCCGACGTGCGCGCCAATTTGTTGCAGCGCCTGGATTTCATGGCGTTGCAACCGCAGGTCGTGATGGACGCGGGTGCGGGCACCGGCCACGCGAGCCGCGAACTCAAGCGCCGCTATCCCAAGGCGGTGGTCATCGCCCTCGACGTATCGCCCGGAATGCTGCGCGAGGCGCAACGCCGGCAGTCCTGGCGGCGCCGGTTTGCCCGCGTGTGCGCGGACGCGGCGCGTTTGCCGCTGGCTGATGGCAGCGTCGATCTGATCTTGAGCAATCTCATGTTGCAGTGGTGCCATCCGGACCCGGTGTTCGCGGAATTTCGCCGCGTACTCGCGCCGCGCGGGCTGTTGACTTTCACGAGTTTGGGGCCCGACACGTTGCGCGAGTTTCGCACCGCCTGGTCGGCGGTCGACGCCGGCACCCATGTCCATCAATTCATCGACATGCACGACGTCGGGGATGCCCTGGTGCGCGCCGGTTTCGCATCCCCGGTGCTGGACGTCGAGCGCTACACATTGACTTACCTCGACGTGCGCCGCGCGGCCGCGGACTTGAAAGCCACGGGCGCCCGCAACGTGACCGCCGGCCGGCCGAAGGGCCTCACCGGCCGTCGGAAATTTGCTCGATTGCAGGCGGCCTACGAGCCCTTTCGACAGGACGGCCGTTTGCCCGCCACTTATGAGGTCGTGTTTGCGCACGCCTGGACGACCGCCGCCACGGCGCGGCGCGCCGGCGCCGACGCATCCACCGTGTCGCTCGAAGAAATCAAGCAGCAATTGCGTTCGCGGCGCCACCCCTCGGGCCGCCCTTGAGATATGCTTATCGCCATGGAACAGCGCATTGAACTCGCGCCCAATTGTTCGCTCAAGCCTTCCGGCGCGATACTTTTCTTCGTCGCTACCTGCCTGTTTTCATTGGGACTCGCGCTGTTCTTCGTGTTCCAGGGATTCTGGCCGGTGCTGCCTTTCTGGGCGTTGGAGATGCTGGTCCTGGGGTTTGCTCTGAAATCGAGCATGCGGCAAGGGAAATACACCCAGACCGTCACGATCACTGACTCGCAAATCAGGCTGGTGACCCGGACGAGGCGCGGGGAAGCAAAACAAGAGTTTGCGCGGCATTGGGCGAAGGTTAGACTTCGCAGTCCGCTCAGGCGTCACGGTTTGAGCCGCCTCACCATCGAGAGTCGCGGACGCGTTTACGAGGTCGGCAGCTTCTTGACCGAGGAAGACCGGTGCCGCCTCGCGCGGCGCCTGAGGTGTTTGGTCGGCGGCATGAATGAGTCGCCGCCGCTTGAAATGGCGAACTTGAGGGATCCTTCCAGATGAGCGTGACCGGATGAGTGTGAACAAAGCCCTGCGAGTCGTCGTGCGCGTGGTCGCGGGAGCGGTCGTTGGCAGCGCGGCGCATGCGAACACCTCGAACGGCTACAACCTGCCCATCGGCGTGACGGATTTGAGCAAGGCCATGTACGGCTTGCACATGGAAGTGTTCTGGATCTGCGTCGGGATCGCAGTGGTGGTTTTCGGCGCGATGATTTACTCGCTGGTGAAATTCCGCAAGTCTCAAGGGGCGATCCCCGACACCACGATGTTGCACAGCACCAAGGTCGAAATCATCTGGACCATCATTCCGGTGGTGATCCTGGTGGTGATGGCGATTCCGGCGGCGGATCTGATCCTCAAGATGGAGGACACCCGCAACTCCGAGCTGTCGATCCGGGTCACGGGCTATCAGTGGAAGTGGCAATACCAATACATGGACGCCGCCGAGGGCGTCAATTTCTTCTCGACCCTCGCTCAGGACTCGAATTTTGCGCGCGAACTCCATTCCGGCATCGACCCGAAATCGGTGCCCAATTATCTCCTGGAAGTCGACAAGCCCATGGTCATTCCGAGCGGCACCAAGGTGCGCCTGCTGTTGACTTCGCAGGATGTGATTCACGCCTGGTGGGTTCCGGATTTCGGCGCCAAACGCTCCGCCATCCCGGGATTCGTCAACGAATTGTGGTTCAACGTCGAGCCGGGCAAGGAAGGCATCTACCGCGGCCAATGCGCGGCGCTGTGCGGCCGCGATCACGGCTTCATGCCGATCGTGGTCGACGTGCGCACCCCCGAGGCGTTCAAGCAATGGGTGGAGGAACAAAAGGCGGCCTTGAAGCAGGCGTCGGCGCCGGACATGTCCGCGCCCGGTGTGCCCGTGCCCGCCGCCGTGCCGGTGTCCGCGCCGCCGCCGCGTTCCGCGCAAGTCATCTCGAGTGAGTCGCTCGGCGCCGGTCATCAGTCACCGTAGATTTCAGGCCCCGTCATTTTCAGCCAACGTCATTTTTAACAGAGAGTTTCCGAACATGGCCTACACGAAGGATGGCGCCCACTCCGCCGACCATAGTCACGACGCCGGTCATCACAGCGATCAGCCGGCCACCGGCATCAAGCGCTGGCTGTTCGCCACCAATCACAAAGACATCGGCACCATGTACCTGGTGTTCAGCCTGATCATGTTTTTCATCGGCGGCGCGATGGCGATGGTGATTCGCGCGGAGCTGTTCCAGCCGGGCCTGCAGCTGGTCGATCCGGCGTTCTTCAATCAGATGACCACCAATCATGCCTTGGTCATGATTTTCGGCGCGGTCATGCCGGCGTTCGTCGGTCTCGCGAATTGGATGATCCCGATGCAGATCGGAGCGCCCGACATGGCGCTGCCGCGCATGAACAATTTCAGCTTCTGGATCCTGCCGTTTGCCTTCACGCTGTTGCTGTCCACGTTCTTCGTCCCCGGCGGCGCCGCCGCCGGCGGCTGGACGTTGTATCCGCCGCTGTCCCTGCAGACCGGCGACAGCTTTCCCATGCTGATCTTCGCGATTCACATGATGGGCATCTCCTCGATCATGGGCGCGATCAACGTGATCGTGACCATCATGAACATGCGGGCGCCCGGCATGAACTTGCTGAAAATGCCGCTGTTCTGCTGGTCCTGGCTCATCACCGCCTACCTCTTGATCGCCGTCATGCCGGTGCTCGCGGGCGCGGTGACCATGCTGCTGACGGATCACTTCTTCAAGACCAGTTTCTTCAATGCCGCCGGCGGCGGCGATCCGGTGATGTTCGAACACATCTTCTGGTTCTTCGGGCACCCCGAGGTCTACATCATGATCCTGCCGGCCTTCGGCATCATTTCCGAGATCCTGCCGACCTTCTCGCGCAAACCTCTGTTCGGCGCGACCTCGATGATTTACGCGATCGCCTCCATCGCGTTCCTGTCGTTCATCGTGTGGGGCCACCATATGTTCGCCGACGGCATGCCGGTGGCGGCGCAACTGTTCTACATGATGGCGACCATGCTGATCGCGGTGCCGACCGGCGTGAAGGTGTTCAATTGGACCGCGACCATGTGGCGCGGATCGCTGTCCTTCGAGCCGCCCATGCTGTTCGCGCTCTCGTTCCTGTTCCTGTTCACCATCGGCGGCTTTTCCGGGGTGATGCTCGCGATCGTCCCGGTGGACTTTCAATACAACCAGACCTATTTCGTGGTCGCGCACTTTCACTATGTATTGGTGCCGGGGGCGATCTTCGGCATCATGGCGGGCGTCTATTACTGGCTGCCGAAGTGGACCGGCCACATGTACAGCATGGGGTTGGCCAAGGCGCACTTTTGGCTGTCGACGATCTTCGTCAACGTGTTGTTCTTCCCGCAGCATTTTCTGGGGCTGGCGGGCATGCCGCGGCGCATACCGGATTACGCGGTGCAGTTCACCGACTGGAACATGGTGTCATCCATCGGCGGCTTCGGTTTCGGGCTGTCGCAGATCCTGTTCGCCGTGGTCGTGGTGCAGTGCATCCGCGGCGGCAAGCAGGCGACCGCGGAGGTCTGGGACGGAACGCATCCGACCGGGCTCGAGTGGACGCTGCCCTCGCCCGCGCCTTATCACAGCTTCGTGACGGCTCCCGAGATCAAATGAGCGCGGCCGAGACCCCGATCAGACGGCGGATTCGAAATGGCGCCCTGGGGTTGATGGCGCTGGCGCTCAGCTTTTACTTCGGATTCATCGCCCTATTGGTCTATCGCAGCCGGCATTGATGGACCGGAGCCTGCAAAAGCGCGCCAATCGCAAGCTGATCCGCTCGCTCGTGATCATGACCTTGGGCGCCTTCGCGTTCGGCTGGGCGCTCGTGCCCTTATACGATGTCTTGTGCCGTGCCGCCGGCATCGGCAACGCCGAGGCCAAGGACGGCAAGTCGACGGTGCACGAGGCGATCGATCCGAATCGCGAGGTGACGGTGGAGTTCGTCGCCGATCCCGCCTCCGTCGGCAGTTTTGAATTCCGGCCGACGGTCGCCTCGATGCGGATTCACCCGGGAAAGCTCTACGACACCCGGTTCTACGCCAAGAATCTGACGCAGGCCAAGTCGGTGGCGCAAGCCGTGCCGAGCATTTCACCGACCGGCACGGCGAAATACTTCCACAAGACCGAGTGCTTCTGCTTCACCCAGCAGACATTTGCCGTCGGCGAGGGGCGTGACATGCCGGTGCGATTCATCGTCGATCCCGAGCTGCCGGCGAACGTCGACAAGCTCACCCTGGCGTACACGTTCTATGACCTGACGCAAACCGCGACACGGCCTTGAGCCAAGCGTTTAAACTAGCGTTTCATTTCACCGTTTAGAGACCGAACCATCATGGCGCAAGCGCACGCGGAAGCAGACAGCTACTACGTCCCCCACAGCAGTCCCTGGCCCATCTATGGATCGATAACGCTGTTTACGTTGATGTCAGGCGCCGTCGCGACCCTCAATAACTGGCTTCCCGCATGGGCGCTGATCCCCGGTTTCGTGATGTTGGCGCTGTTGTTCATTTTCTGGTTCAACACGGTCATCGGCGAGAACCAAAGCGGCATGTACAACATGGCCGTGGACCGCTCGTTCCGCATGGGAATGATGTGGTTCATTTTCTCCGAGGTGATGTTCTTCGCGGCGTTTTTCGGAGCGTTGTTCTATGTGCGAAATCTGGCCGTGCCCTGGCTTTCCGGCGACGGCGTGAAAATCTTCAGCAAGCTGTTGCTGTGGAAGAATTACAGCGGCGCGTGGCCGACCAATGGCCCGGCCACGCTGGGTCCGCGCGTCGACGGCACTTTTGGCGTCGTGCCGGCGATCGGTCTGCCCGCCGTGAACACGGCCATCCTGCTCACGAGCAGCGTCACGGTGACGATCGCGCATCACGCGTTGCTGACAGGGCATCGTACCCGCTTGAAGATTTTTCTGGCCGCGACGTTTTTGCTGGGTTTCACCTTCGTCGGTCTGCAGGCGATGGAATACCACGAAGCGTACACCGAGCTCGGCCTGCAGCTGGGCACGGGCATCTACGGATCGACGTTTTTCATGCTGACCGGATTTCACGGCATGCACGTCACGGTGGGCGCCATCATGCTCACGGTGATCTTCTTCCGCGTAATGAGCGGTCACTTCACGGCCAAGCGGCATTTCGGCTTCGAGGCCGTCTCCTGGTACTGGCACTTCGTCGACGTGGTGTGGCTCGGGCTGTTCATATTCGTCTATTGGCTGTAGCCGGGTACCACGTGCTGCGGATCGATCCAACCGCTGTAGTAGGCTACGATCAGTAGCACGAACAGCGCCACTGAAAGACCGATGCGCCAGGCCAATGCCTTGACCATCTTGGCGCCGTCGTCGGGTTTGGTACTCGAGAGGTGGAACAAAGCCTTGCCCAGGCTGATCAAAATCAGCACCAGCATCGCCACGACGAGATATTTGAATTCCACGGCCATCCAGCGGTGATGAACACACGAGCCTGTCCGACCAATGTGACCGCGGCCGCCCGGCACCGTGACGGCGCCCATTAGCCAGACAGGCTCCTTCGTCAGGCAGTATATAGTGCCCATCCACTTCGGTTCCCGACAGTTCGCGCCGCGTGTCTTCACGACGCTGCTGACGGTCGTGCTCATCGCGCTGCTGATTTCGCTGGGACGCTGGCAATTGCGGCGCGCGGAGGAGAAGCGCGCGCTGTTCGACGCGTTCGCGGCCGGTACCGATGCCACGCGCATCATCGATCTCGCGACGCCCCGCCTGCCGCGCTACCAGCACGTGGAGGCCGCAGGCCATTACGACGAGGCGCGGCAAATCTTGATCGACAATATGGTCCATGCGGGGCGCGCCGGGTACTTCGTGGTGACGCCGTTCGCGCTGACCGGCGGCGGCTGGATGCTGGTCAATCGCGGCTGGGTGCCGTTGGGCGCGAGCCGCGCCGAGCGGCCCGCGATCCCGGTGGCCGGCGATCCGCGGCAGGTGCGCGGACGCGCCGATAATATGCCGAGCCCCGGCATTCAGCTCGGCACCCGGCCCACGCTCGCGCCGCCCTATCCGGTGGTCGCGAGTTTTCCGAGCCATGAGGAACTCGCGCAGCTGCTCGGCGAGACCGCCTGGACTGAAGGCGCGGATCTCGTGCTGCTCGACGCCGGCGAACCCGACGGTTACGTGCGCGCCTGGGAGCCGCCGGGCTTTCCGCCCATGCGGCACATCGCCTATGCGGTGCAATGGTTCGGTCTCGCGGCGGCGCTCGCCGTCATCTACGTGGTCACCAATCTCAAGCGCTCCGCGAGCGCGGCGTGAACGGCGCCGTCGTGAATGCGCAGAGCGCGCATGATCGCCGTCAGCGGAGGGTGTTGGTCGGCATCGCGCTGATGTTCTTTGCGCCGCTGGCGGTGTGCTTCTATTTGTACTATGGGCACGTCGGTTGGCGACCCGGCGGCCGCGTCAACGCCGGGGACTTGATCGAGCCGCCGCGTCCGCTGCCGATGATCGCGCTGCCTCTGCTGGAGGGCGGCGAGACGCAGTCCGATCTGCTGCGGCGCAAGTGGACGCTCCTGTATGCGGCGTCGGGTCCCTGCGCCGAGCGCTGCCGGGCAAGCCTCTATCACACGCGGCAGGTGCGCATTGCCTTGGATCGCGACATGAATCGAGTACAGCGGGTCTTGATCGCCGATGACGGCTGCTGCGATTGGTCATATCTTCACGAGCAGCACCCGGACTTGATCGCGGTGCGCAATGGGCCAGAGGCGGCGCCCGTGCTTGCGCTCTTGCCGGCGAGCGCGATCGAGGCGCCGCGCGTATATCTGATCGATCCCCTCGGCAATCTCATGATGTCTTATGCGGCCGGGGCCAAACCTAAGGGCATGCTCGAAGACATGAAACGGCTGCTGCGGCTGTCCTCGATCGGCTAGCGCATGAATCCGCCGCGGCGATTGTGGTGGTTCCGGCGCCTGGCGCTCGCGGGCGCGCTGCTCGCGGCGTCGGTCGTGGTGCTCGGCGCGTGGGTGCGGCTCACCGATGCGGGTCTCGGCTGCCCCGATTGGCCCGGCTGTTACGGACATGTCTATCCGCAGGCCGCCTCGGTGGACGCGAGCACCGGCTCATCGTTCAGCAAGGCGCTGCACGAAATGATTCATCGATACTTCGCGACCACTCTCGGAATCATCATCCTGGGCTTGCTGGTGTGGGCCATCCGATTCCGCAAGGATCGCGATCAGCCGCTGATTCCCGTCGTGATCCTGTTCGTGGTCGTGTGCGCGCAGGGGGCGTTGGGCGCATTGACGGTCACGCTGCTGCTCACCCCCTTGATCGTCACCGCGCACCTGCTCGGGGGACTCACCACTCTCGGCCTGCTCTGCTGGCTGTCACAGGCGCCGCAAACCCGGCAGTTGACCGAGCGAGAACAGCGTTTGAAAACATTGGCGATCATCGGCGCGGGCGTACTGCTCCTGCAAATCGCGCTCGGCGGCTGGACCAGCACCAATTACGCCGCGGTCGCGTGCCCCGATTTCCCCACCTGCCAGCACTCGTGGTGGCCGACCATGGATTACCGGGACGCCTATGTGCTGTGGCGCGGTCTTGGGCTGGACTACGAGGGCGGGGTGCTGGCCAATCCTGCCCGCGTCGCCATTCACTTCACGCACCGGCTCGGAGCCGTGGTCGCGGGCGCGGTATTGGCCGGCTTGGGGGTCTTCACCTGGTCGCTCGCAAAACACCGGCGCTTGAGATTTGCAGGGGGCCTGCTGGCGCTCGCGGTCGTCGCGCAAATTTCAATCGGCGTAGCGACAGTGCATTGGGGCGTGCCGCTACCGTTGGCGACGCTGCACAATGCCGGGGCGGCTTTTCTGGTCGTGAGCATGGTGACTCTGCTGCGGGCGCTGTGGCCGGTGCCGGCGCTCGGCATGGTACCCTTGCAGCGTGTCGACCGTTCCCGATAGCCCTCCCCTTGCCCTCGTCGGCCTCGGCCGATGGCGGGATTTTCTCGAGCTCACCAAGCCGAAGGTGAGTCTTCTGATCGTGTTCACCGCGATCGTCGGCATGGTGCTCGCGTCGCCGGGCATGGTGCCGCTCCCCGCGTTGCTGTTCGGCACGCTCGGCATCGCGCTGGCGTCCGGCTCCGCAGCCGCCTTCAATCATGTCCTCGACCGGCGCATTGATGAGCAGATGGCGCGTACCCGGCGCAGGCCGCTGCCCACGGGGCATCTGCTGAAGCGCCACGCCGTGGTGTTCGCCGTGCTGCTCGGAGCGGCCTCCACGCTGATCCTGTGGCCGTTGGTCAACGGACTCACGGCCGCGCTCACGTTCTGCTCGTTGATCGGCTATGCCATGGTCTACACGATGTGGCTGAAGCGTGCGACGCCGCAGAATATCGTCATCGGCGGGGCCGCCGGCGCGGCGCCGCCGGTGCTCGGCTGGGCCGCCGTCACGAACTCGATCGACCCGCACGCGCTGCTGCTGTTTTTGATCATTTTCACGTGGACTCCGCCGCATTTTTGGGCGCTCGCCATCGCGCGGCGCGACGACTACGCCAAGGTCGGCATCCCGATGTTGCCGGTGACGCACGGAATTCCGTACACGCGCTTTCAGATCCTGCTGTACACCATCCTATTGTCGCTCAGCACCTTGCTGCCGTTTCTCACCGGCATGAGCGGATTGATTTATTTGGCCGCGGCGCTCGTACTCAACGGCCGGTTTCTGTATTTCGTGCTGGCGCTCAACCGCGGGCTCAAAGCCGATCTGCCGATCCGCACCTTCAGATTTTCGATCAGCTACTTGATGTGGCTGTTCGCGGCGCTGATTCTCGATCACTATTTTTTGTTCAAGGCGTAGAGGTGGAGAATTTGAGCCAACGCCTGTGTTAGCGGTTCAAATATCGCACTGCTGGGCTACATGAATAGTCGCTATCCACGACGCATTATTTGTCTGACCGAGGAACCCACCGAAGTGCTTTATGCGCTCGGGGAAGAGGAGCGGATCGTGGGGATCTCCGGCTTCACCGTGCGCCCGGCGCGGGCGCGCCGGGAGAAGCCTCGGGTCGCGGCGTTCGTCACCGCCAAGCTCGACCGAATTCTTGCGCTCGAGCCGGATTTCGTGATCGGATTCTCCGATATTCAAGCGGACATCGCGCAGGCACTGATCAAGCGCGGAATCGAAGTGTGGATCAGCAATCATCGCTCGATCGAAGGGATATTGGGTTATGTGCGCAGGCTCGGCGCATTGGTCGGTGCGGCCGAGCGCGCCGAACGCTATGCGCTCGAACTAGAAGCCCATGTCGAGCAGGTGCGGCAGCGCGCCGCGCTGCTGCCCAGGCGTCCGCGCGTTTACTTCGAGGAATGGGATGAACCCGCGATCACCGGCATTCGCTGGGTCACCGAACTCGTCGGCGTCGCGGGCGGAGATGACGTGTTCCCCGAGCGCGCGGTGTGTGCGCTGGCCAAGGATCGCATCCTCGGCGATGCGAGCGAGGTCATCCGCCGCGCCCCGGACATCATATTGGGCTCCTGGTGCGGCAAGCGCTTCCGCCCGGAGCGAGTGGCCGCCCGCGCCGGCTGGGACGTCGTGCCCGCGGTGCGCGATGGCCAACTGCACGAGATCAAATCACCGCTCATTCTGCAGCCGGGTCCGGCGGCGCTCACCGACGGGCTCGACGCCATCCACAGCGTTGTGCAGCAATGGTCGCATCAGTAGTCGATGGGCATTCATAGCTGCCGAACCTACCGTAGCGTGAAGGGTGCGCGAACCTAGTAATCAATGCCCTTGACGTATTCGCTCGGGGACACTTCTTGGAAGCGGCTTGGATTGGCATTGACCAACGCGTCGGCGAGATCGTTCGATACGGAGAGCCACTGTCGGCCCCTGCCCATCGATCGCACCTACTTTGGCCGATACCAGAGCCTCGTGGGGGCCTACCTGGCTCGTATCGACGATCTCGATCGTCGGCGGCGACTTGCCCTGTTTCTGCAGGAAGTGCGTCAATGCCGACTTGAACGTACTGGCTGCATCGGTGCCGTACGGAATGTCGACAAAGCTGGCGGCCGTGCCCGGTCTCATCAAGCCTCGCGATCGCGGATCGTTCGGATCGAGGGCGGAAATCTGCCGGTCAACGTCAGAGGGAGCAGGCGCATGCAGGATTTCCGTCTGGTTTTTCTGTCGAGAGCATAGCGAAATCCCGCCCGCGCGTCCCGAATGGCAGAATGTCCAAAAAACTGAGTCTCAGGGAATTTGACATGGCGACTTCACTCTATGACCTCAGCGTGGCCAGCTACCTGCAGACCGTGGGCGCAGTGGCCGGCTTCCTCGATCGCGCGGCCACGCATTGCGCGACGGCGGGCTTGGATCCGGACGACTTCGTGGGCGAGCGCTTGTTCGAGGATATGGCGCCCTTCCATTTCCAGATCGAATGCGTGGACCACCATTCGGTGTGGGCGCTTGAGGCCGTGAAGAGCGGCCTGTTCGCCCCGCCCGCGCTGGTCGGACCGGTCCCTTTCGTCGACCTGCGGGCCATGATGGCACGGACGGAAACTGCGCTGAAGGCGTTCACCCCCGAGGAGGTCAACAGCTGGGCGGGCAGGGATCTGGAGTTCCAGATCGGCCCGCGGAGGTTGCGCTTCACGGCGGAGAATTTCTTCCTCTCCTTCTCGCTGCCGAACTTCCATTTCCACGCCGTCACCGCCTACGGCATCCTGCGGATGAAAGGTGTGCCGCTGGGCAAGCGGGACTATGAGGGCCGGTTGCGGACGAAGGCGGCCTGACCCGCCGCCGGCGATCAGGGAGCGCCCGCTTCCATGTCCATGTCCATCCCGCCCCATTTTTTCTGCTCGTTCGGATAGACGTGAGTCATCCAATTCAATACCACCGGTATCCACAGTCCCTGGGCCGCGCGGCACGCTTCTTCGGTGTGGATGCTGCCTTGCGGTCCGAATTGCGCGTTCGGTCCGAACTGCTCGCTCACCGTCAGATTTCTCGGGCCGCCGCAAAAGTCCACATGTCGGTGCCACGTGGCGATGCTCAACGGAGCAATCGCATTCAGTTGCTCCGGCGACGCATCGACCGGGGCGGTGTACATCACCCCGACCGCTTTCAATCCGTCCGCCGTGCGCTTGTAGAGAATCGAGCCCGGCCGCGTGTAGTCGACGTGCTGCTGCTCCTTACGCCGGTAGCGGTAGTTCGTATAGTGGATCTCTTCGCCGATTCGGCCGGTTGGGAAGAACGGCTTGTAGCCGTCGCGCACCGCCGTCTCGACGTCGCGGTAGCGGGATAGCACCGAGGCCGCGGCCGCGAGGATTTCCTGGGCCCGTGCTTCGTCCCCGGGCGCGGGATCGCCCTTCAGCGACATCTGCATGTGCCTACCCATCTTCATCGACGGCACCGGCGTCTCGTCCGTCTTGCCGCTGTAGTGGCTCAGGATGCGCTCCCACACCGGAAAGTCCTGCGCGAACGCGATGGTGGCGCAACCGGCCAACATCACGACCAGCGATGCATGGCGGCTCATACGAACCGTGGTCCTAACCCTTCACCAGCGTTTGGGCGCCGATCGGCAAGGAGCGCAAGCGCGTGCCCGTCGCCGCAAATATCGCATTGCAGATCGCGGGCGCCACGAGTGCGACGGCCGGCTCACCGATGCCGCCCGGCGTCTCGTCGCTGTCCAGAAGATGCACATCGAGCTCCGGCAGTTCGTTGCTGCGAAGCACTCGATAGTTGTTGAAGTTGGTCTGCTGCACTCGTCCGCCTGCGATGGTCACCTCACCCCAGAGTGCGGCGGACAGGCCGAAGACGATGCCGCTTTCGATCTGCGATTCGACGATTCGCGGATTGATCATCTGGCCGCAGTCGACCACGCAAACGATCTTGTGAACTTTGAGTACTCCCGCGTCGACGGAGATTTCCGCCACTTGCGCGAGGTGGGTGGTGTAGCCCTCCATCAACGCGATGCCCTGGTGGCGCCCCGCGGGCGCCTTGCCCCATCCGGCGCGTTCGGCGGTCATTTGCAACACCCGCCGTTGCCGCGGCTTGTTGGCGAGATGAGCCATTCGGAATTCGTAGGGATTCTTTCCGGCAGCCGCGGCCAGCTCGTCCATGAAACTCTCGATGACGAAACAATTGGGCGCATGGCTCACCGAGCGCAGATAGCCCACGTCGATGCCGATCTCTTGACGGGAGTAGCTCACCGACAGATTCGGCACATCGTAGAGATTGTTGACCGCGGCCTCGATCACCGAATCGTCCACACCGGTGACCGGCGGGAACATGCGCGCGGTGATCGAGGGACTGGTGATGTGCAGCCGCCAGGCGATCACTTTTCCCGACGCATCGACCCCGCCGCTCACTTCCTCGCGCGCCGGCGGGCGATACGTATCGTGGGTCATGTCGTCTTCACGGGTCCAGATCACTTTGACCGGCGCGCCGACAGCCTTCGATGCCTCGACGGCCGCCGGAATGAAATCGATGTCCAGGCGCCGCCCGAAACCGCCGCCGATCAGGGTCGTGTAGACCCGCACTTGCTCGGGCTTGAGACCCGCCGCCGTCGCGGCGGTGGTTTGCGCGATCTGCTGCACTTGTGTGCCCACGTACAAGTCACAGCCGTCGGCTCGGACGTCGGCGGTGCAATTCATCGGCTCCATGGTGGCGTGCGCCAGAAGCGGCAAAAGATAGGTGGCGCTCGAGGAATGCTGCGCGGTCTTGAGCGCGCCCGCCGCATCGCCCAAAGACTTCGCCGACAGACCCGCACCCGCCGCCGCAGTGGTCTCGAGCAGCGTGCCGATGGCGGCGTTATCCAGCCGCGCATTGGGGCCGCTGTCCCAGGTCAGGCCCAGCGCCTTGCGGGCCTTGAGTGCCTGCCAGTAATGATCGGCGACAACGACGACTCCGCTGGCGGTCGTCAGCACCTTGCGTACACCCGGCATTTTCTCTGCGGCACCGGCGTCGACCGATTTCAGGCTGCCGCCCAACACGGGGCTCTGCGCAAGCGCGGCGTACAGCATCCCCGGCAGCTTGACGTCGAGGCCGAATACCGCGCTGCCGTCGACTTTGCCCGGCGAGTCGATGCGGGCTCGCGACTTGCCGATGATCTCGAAATCGCTCTTCGGCTTGAGCTTGACTTCTTTCGGAACCGGCTCCTTGGAAGCCGCGTCGGCGAGCTCACCGTAGCTCAGCGCCTTGCCTTGGGCATTGACGACAGAACCGTTCTTCGCGCGGCACTGCGCGGGATCGATTCCCCAGCGCTTTGCGGCGGCCGCCACGAGCATGGTTCGCGCGGTCGCACCCGCCATTCGCAGCTTTTCCCACGCGTCCTGCACGCTATTGCTCGTCCCGGTGACCTGGCCGCCGTTGCCCGGATTGATGTAGGCATCGCCCACCGGAGCAGCCTCGATGCGAATCACGTCGAGGCTGATCTCCAGCTCTTCCGCCAGCAGCATCGGCAGCGCGGTGTACACGCCTTGGCCCATCTCGGATCGGTCGACAATCACGGTGATGGTATTGTCGGGGGCAATTTTCAGCCACGCATTGATCTGGCTGACTGCGGAATGCGCGCCTGCCGATTTTGTCGCACCCGTAGGCAGAGCGGCGCCCGGCAGGGTCAGTGCCAACACCAGGCCACCGCCCACTTGCGCGGTCGCGTTCAAGAAATCGCGGCGGCTGAATTCTGCAGCGGACTTCACTCTTTCTCCCCCACCCGAGCGCCGGGAGGGAGCAATTCCGCCGCACGATGGATCGCCTGCCGGATTCGCCGGTACGTGCCGCATCGGCAGATGTTGCCGGACATCGCCGCGTCGATATCCGCGTCGGTGGGTTTCGGGTTCGTCTTGAGCAGCGCCGCGGCCGACATGATTTGTCCCGACTGACAATAGCCGCATTGAGGCACGTCGATCTCGAGCCATGCCTTCTGCACGGCGTGGCTGCGATCCGGGGAGAGTCCTTCGATCGTCGTCACGGACCTGCCCTCCACGGCGCTCAAGGGCAGCACGCAGGAACGCGTCGCGGTGCCGTCGAGGTGCACGGTACAAGCCCCGCACAACGCCATGCCGCAGCCGAATTTGGTGCCGGTCATGCCGAGATGATCGCGCAACACCCACAGCAACGGGGTATCCGACGCCGCGTCGATGTCAACCAGTCGATTGTTGAGGGTAATTGCAGTCATTTCGTGAATCCGGCGGTTATGGGAGTGATGGCCCATGGTAGCAAGGTGCACGCGCGCAGTCCTCCTGCGTGATCGGCCGGCGAGGACCCAACCTAGCGCGACGGTATCTTGAAGCGATGCGTATAGGCGCTGCTGACCGGCAACAGTTCAGACCGTCCCCGCACCTTGACCTCGAGCGCGCCGCGAAACGTCCGGTGGATCGTTTCGATTGCCGTGACATTGATGATGACGCTTCGGTGTATCTGCCACAACATTTCCGGGTCAAGGCGGTCGCGCATGCACTTGAGCGAGGCGGTAATGAGAGACTTGTCCGAGCGCGTAACGACCTCGGTGTATTTGTGATCGGACCGAAAATAGTGCCGTTGACGCGCCGTGCCACCTCCAATCCATTGAGCCCGGGCATTTCGATGTCGAGGAACACGACATCCGGATGATGTCGCTCCAGGGCGGCCACGGCGGCCAATCCGTCGGTGACCTCCGCTCGGATGATCAAATCGGGCCATTCAGGGCTATTGCCTGCGCTCCCAGGAATAGTTTCCAGGTGGCTGTTCCAAGGGCCGCGCGGCCAAACTCCATGGCGACAGCTACGGCATTCGGGCTCGGCGTGCGGCGACTCATGATTGAG
>Ga0181537_10002140_pt1 | contig 17613 bp, 13 predicted proteins | sample PEATcosm2014_Bin_39_FD_119765 | JGI IMG/M metagenome (GOLD analysis project Ga0181537, IMG submission 119765) | Peatland microbial communities from MTU Mesocosm Facility, Houghton, MI, USA - PEATcosm2014_Bin23_10_metaG | ecosystem: Environmental > Terrestrial > Soil > Wetlands > Peat | place... | reverse complement strand
CAGCTCCACGAAATCCTTCCAACCGTCGGGATTTCCACCCGTCTCCCACATCACGCACTGCACCTCCTCGAAGTCCACATAGCCGTGGAAACGGCGCATGCCGTGGCCTTCGACGAAGGCGATCATGTCATCTTTGACTGTGGTCAGGTCGTCGGGAATGGGAGACATAGGAAGTTCAGCTAATGCATTGTATGCCGTTCGTGAGTTAGGTGCCAGCAGCGGGCGTCGGGGTTACTTTGACTTTTTTCTGGCTCTCTTAGTCGCCAGCACGACTCCGAGAGGAGTATCAGGCCGTTTTCTGAATCCTCGCCCTTGGCTGTCAGTGATCCTCGTCTTAGCTCGGAGCTCTGCTTCCGTCGCCTCGTCTTCATTGCAGGGATAGCTTCAGCCGACCAAGCGCCGCACCAACACTTCTGCGCTCGTCCATGTGTCTAGGTTGCTTTCCGCGATGGATATTCTTGCGGCTAGATTTGCTGTTCGCACAGTATCTGTTGCAGCGATCGCGTGCAAGGCTCAGACGCTTTTTCTCTTCAGGATTCTTGACAGTGCCCATGTTCTTGCTGCCTGCCGTGAGACGAGTATGCCATGCCGCGGCGATTACCCGCTGTGTATACTCATCTGCCATGAAACCGGGGAACTGTCGTCTTGCGCTCTCTTGCGTGATCGCAGCTTTATTCACTTTTACGTCACCGGCGAACGGGCAGCCGTCTGCGCCTTCGCGCGCCGCCAGCGTGCTCGACTCCATGCCGCACGCCAGGAGGATCGATCAGGTAGCGCTGTCGCCGGACGGAACGGAAGTTGCCTACATCGAGAATGGAGAGCTCACCGTGCTTGCCCTGAGCGGCGGCGCTTCGCATGCGATTTCTGTCGCAGGGAAACTTCCACTGCGCGAAGTTGTCTGGTCGGCGGACGGGAAGCAGCTCGCGTTCCTCGCAGATGTGGCGGGCGACGGGCCTTCGGCGCAGCTCTGGACCGCCCCAGTCGACGGCAGCGATCCGGTCAAGCGAGCCGAACTCAAGGGCTACGCCGAGAATCCGCGATTTTCTCCCGATGGATCGAAACTGGCTGTCCTCTTCATTAAGGGCATGCCGCGCGTGGCCGGGCCGCTGCAGCCGATGACGCCGCTGGCTGGAGTCATCGACGAGAAAATCTATGAGCAGCGCATTGCGACCGTCGATCTAGGAATAAACGATCTTCGAACGAACGATCTGAACAGCGGCCACCTGACTCAAGTCACGCCCGCGGACATGTACGTCTACCAATACGATTGGGCTCCCGATGGACAAAGCTGGGCGGCAATCGCCGCGCACGGAAATGGCGACGCGAACTGGTGGGTGGCCCGGCTCTATCGGGTCGACGCGCGCACCGGCGAGATGCACGAGATTTACAAACCGAAGCTGGAAATGGCCGATCCGCACGTTTCTCCCGACGGCAAAAATGTGGCTTTCATCGAAGGACTAATGAGCGATGCGGGGCTCACCGGCGGAGAAATCATGCTGGTTCGGTTGGCGGGGGGGCCCGCGCGAAATCTTACTCCCGGAATAAAAGCGTCTCCCTCGGCTGTGACGTGGTCGGGTTCCGAGCGCGTCATCTTCGCGCAGGATCTGGATGGAAACTCCAGCTTCGCAACGATGAGCACCAACGGCGGCGCAAGCCAGATTCTCTGGACCGGTGAGGAACTGACCGGCACGGCCAGTGACGGCTGGGAGCCTAGTGGTTCATTTTCGCGCGACGGAACGAAAATCGCCGTGGTTCGAGAATCGGCAGGCACGCCTCCGGAAATCTGGGCCGGAACGATCGGCAAATGGGAGCAGGTCACGCACCTCAACACCGGCGTCAAACCCGCCTGGGGCGAGACTCGCAATGTGCACTGGATGAATAGCCGCATGCGAGTGCAGGGCTGGCTCACATTCCCCAAAGATTTCACTCCCGGGAAAACATATCCGCTGGTGGTGAACGTGCACGGTGGACCGTCGCATGCCTGCACTTCGCACTGGGACGAGGGCCTCAACGGCGCCGAAGGCGCACTGGGCTATTTCGCGCTGTGTTCGAACCCGCGCGGCAGTTACGGCCAGGGCGAGGCGTTCACACAAGGCAACGTCAAGGATTTCGGAGGTGGCGACTATCGCGACATCATGGCCGGAGTGGAGGCGCTGACCAGGCAATATCCCATCGACCCGAAACGTATCGGCATCCGCGGCCACAGCTACGGCGGCTACATGACTATGTGGGCGGAGACGCAGACCAGTCGCTTTGCCGCGGCGGTCGCGGGCGCCGGCCTTTCGGACTGGCTCAGTTACTATGGCTTGAACGACATCGACGAATGGATGATCCCGTTCTTCGGCGCTTCGGTCTACGACGACCCGGCGGTCTATGCCAAGAGCGACCCCATGCACTTCGTGAAAGCGGTGAAAACACCCACCCTGATTCTGGTCGGTGACCGTGATGGTGAGGTTCCCATGGAACAATCCGTGGAGTGGTGGCATGCGCTCAAGGCGATGAACGTGCCGACTACGCTGGTGGTCTATCCCGATGAAGGACACATGTTCGTAAAGGCCGCCGACGCTCGCGACTACAACCTCCGCACGCTGGCATGGTTCGAGGAGTGGTTCGCGAAGGCAGCGGCGCGCTGACATCGGACGGCTGTAATCCTGAGAGTTTGTGACTTTTTTGAATTTTGACGATTTTTTCGTCGTAACTGTTTTGTTTGCAGCATCCATTTTCGGCAACTTCGAAGAAGTGACAAACTGTGAGGGGAGCGACTGGTTCACGACGCGAATCAGTCGCGCCGTCGAGCGATCCCTACCGCCAGTCTTGCTCGCGCCAGGAGCGGTTATCAGTCAAGAGCTCCAGGGTTCCGGCGGCCGTTGAGCTCCACTACTAGGGGTCCGTTGACTGCGTTATCGTCCGCTTCGCGGACGACACCTTCGCTTGATGACAAGCCGCCTGAAGGGACTGGACGAAACATCACCACCCTCCCACGCCGCCCGCAGCGCCGCTCCGCCTGTGTTACACTTTTTTATTCACAATAACTGGCGCCGAGCCTCCGATCCGCAATGCTTCTCTCCAAAGAATATGTGGGCTATTTAGCCCGCGAAGTCACCAAGAAACTGATTGCCGGCAAGTTCATTGAGACCGAAAAGGTCCCGGCGGTCACTGAGCGTGTGCACGCCGCGCTGGTGGATGAACTCTCGCTCGAAGACCGCATCAACGACGAAGTCCGCGTCATCCTCGAAGCCTATTCCGACGAGATGCAGAAAACCGGCGCCAACTACCAGGAGATGTTCCGCAAGGTGAAAACCGAACTGGTGCGCAAGTACAAGGCGGTGCTGTGAGGCTCAGCCGCGACAAAGTGAACGTGCTGGCCCGCGCGGTGTCGGACGTCCTCAAGGCCATGGACGAAGTCGAGTTCATCGAAGACCCCAACACCATCCGCCAGGAAACCCGGAAACTGCTCGAAGAACTGCTCAACCAGGAAGAGAGAATCGACATCGCCGCCCGCCATAAAATCGAGAGCCAGAAACGCACCATCCTCGAAGGCTCGCAGGAGTGGGACATCCTCTACCGTAAGTACTACAACGAAGAAGTAAAAAAGCTGGGCGTGTAGCCGCGCGGAAATTCAGGGATCAGAGACTAGGGGTTAGCTGCCCCCTAGTCCCTGACCCCTGGTTTTCTCTACTGAAGCAGCCGGAGCTCAATCGTAGTCAAATTGCGTACAGACCGCGCCGGCCGCTTGTCGTCGGTGACCACGAGCTTGAGCGGTCCAGAATGATCGTCGAGCGCCTTGCCATTCATGGTGTCGGCCACGAGAACTTCGCCCAGGTGAAAGCCGGGATCAACCTCTGCCAGCGCAAACACCACCTGATAGCCGTCAGAGCCGGTCGCAACCAAGTAATTGGTGAGAGCGATTCCGTGAAGTTCTTTTCCCAGAGGTGCGCCGAGCGGGGTGAGAATGTCGGCGACGCGTATGCCGGAATAAGTCTCATCCGCGTTGGTGTGAGGATTGTGAACAGTCACCGTCGTGTGAGGCAGCACCTTCAATTGCGCGAGCGACAACCCTGACGGATCGTGATACGGAGACGCCAGCAGCGTTAGATCCGCTTTCGAGATCGCGGCAACCGCCACCACCGGCCCGCTGTACGTGTCAATCTGTAAAACAAAGGGAATTGTCTGCGACTCCTTCGTTGGACGCACCTCAAAATGGATCGCGAGCGGCTTGAAACCAGAAGAACGCGCGAAGAGCGCATACCCTCCCGGCTTCAGATCGAGCGATAGCTTACCTTTCTCGTCGGTTTCCATTTTCGCTGCAGGGTCGGGCGCAGGAACGACTCGAACTTGCAGGTGCGGAATACCCGCTCCGGTTTGATCCGTCAGGCTGAGCGTGACCGGCGCTGTCGCGCCCTGCTGGCCCACCGTCGAGGCACAACACAACAAAACGACGAGAACGATCCTAGCTGGGAATTTGTTTGTAACCATTGTGAAAGAATACTGGAGAATGCGGCCTCGAGTCAGCTCTGAGGCATTCTCCCCGCGGCATGCGTTTCATGACTCAACTCGGCAAACTTACGTCGATCGTCAAGCGCGCTGCCGAAGATGCCGGCTTCGAACTCTGCGGCATTGCGCCCACAACCCACGCGCCGGAGCTCGATCATTTTCCCCCGTGGATCGCCTCCGGCCGCGCCGGCGAAATGAAATACCTGGAAGCCCGCGACGAGCGCGGAGATCTTAAACGCGCATCGCTCGCGCGGGTTGCGCCCTGGGCGCGAAGCGTCGTGGTCTGCGCCATCAACTACAACACGGCCCAGCCTTATTCCACGGCGTTCGACGACGGCAGTTCCAGCAACGCCAGCCGCGGCTGGATCTCGCGCTATGCCTGGGGCCTCGAGGACTATCACGAAGCCGTTCTGCGCCGCCTGCGTCAGGTCGAGGACGCTTTGCGGCGCGCCGGGGAAGCGGAGGTTTCCTCCGAGAACGCCGCTGAAATCGTCACGCGTTCCTACGTGGACACTGGCCCGATCGTCGAGCGTGTCGTCGCCAAATATGCCGGAGTCGGCTGGATCGGAAAAAATACCTGCATCATCAATCAGAAAAAAGGTTCGTGGCTTTTCCTGGGTGTAATTCTAACTTCGCTCGAACTCGAACCCGACCTGCCCGCCCCCGACCGCTGCGGCACCTGCACACGCTGCATCGAAGCCTGCCCGACCGATGCCTTGATCGCGCCCTACCAGCTCGATTCCAACCTATGCATTTCCTATCTCACCATCGAAAAACGCGGCGAAATTCCCGAACAGATGCGTACCGGCATGGGACGCCACGTGTTCGGCTGCGACATTTGTCAGGACGTCTGCCCGTGGAACCGGAAGGCTCCGTCAACGTCCGCCCCGGAATTCGCTCCCCGGCCCGAGATGGTGAATCCCGCACTCGACTGGCTCGCAGAAATCAGCGAAGAGCAATTTCGCACTACTTTTCGTGCTTCGCCGGTGCGCCGCGCCAAACGCTCCGGCCTGCGCCGCAACGCCGTGATTGCGGCCGGCAACAGCGGCGAGTTCAAATTCCTGCCCCTGCTCGAAAAGCTGTCCAGCGACGAGGATCAGACCGTCGCCGCGACCGCACGCTGGGCGCGCGAAAAAATATCCAACCGGGAAGAAGATAAGGAACAACAGTGACCAAACGTGGCCCGCGGCGGGCGGGAAAAACAGCCAGCCGCTCGGATAGTTTCTGAGGATCGTTTCTAAACACTGCCAGGCGGGCGCGGCTTACTGCATCAGTGTGAAGTTCACCACAACCGTCGTCGCGATCTCGATGGGCTCATGGTTCAGCAGTGTCGGACGATAACGCCATTGGCTGACAGATTCAACGGCGGCGCGGGCCAGTTCCGGATCGATATCGGCATTTCTCACACGCAGGGCCCGCAGTTTGCCGTCTATTCCAATGATCGCATCCAGCGTCACCGCGCCTTGCACGCGGGCCGCCTTGGCTGCGGCGGGATATGTGGGCGTAACTCTGGTAAGAATTTTCGTAGCCTCCACTCCGCTATCGAGCGGCAACGGCGGCTTCGCTCCTGGTTCCAGCCCCGGCAGCGCACTCCTGTCTTCTCCAGCGGCGGCAGGTTCCAGCGTAATGTTCTGCGACGATTCACCGCTGAGCTCCAGCCCCGACGCTCGATACATCGCAAATCCCGCCTTCACGACTTTCATTTCATACTCACCGGCCGGTAAAGACTTGAACGTAAAGTTGCCGTCCGCATCGGACACGGTCATGACGGTGGCGTTCAATTTGCGATTCGTGATGATTACGGTCGCATTCTTTGCTCCGCTTCCATTTACATCACGAACGGTTCCGCCAAAACCGCTAGAGAGATCCTGGGCCGGCAGCCGCAAAGTGGCCAGCGGAAGCAGAAAACACAGAGCGGCAAACACGGTGAAGAGCCCAGCTCCCCGCGACATTTGGTTTCGATTGATCGACGGATTCAGCATGGCAATAAATCTCCTTTCAAGAGTGGATGGTCGTGCGACGGCGAGCGCCGTAGCCCAGATACGGCTCGAGTTTTCCAGAGTCCGAGCGAGGTCGAGAAGCTGCGTGGCGTAGTCCGACGCTGCGATGCCGGAATTCAACACAGCATCGTCGCAGGCGCGCTCACTTTCGTGACGCAGATTTCCCGCCGCGATCCACGACAATGGATGGAACCAGTAGAAGCATCGCGCCAGTTCGGCGCAAATTTGCAGCAGCCAGTCGTAGCGGGCGATGTGTGTCAACTCGTGGAAAAGCACCATGCGCCGCCGGGTCTCGGGCCAATCGGAGGCGCTGGCCGGAAGGATGACCACGGGCCGCAACCCTCCCCAGGTAATCGGCATAGCGAGCGGGTTCGCGCACTGCAGCAAGCGCACGCGGCGCGCAATCTTCAACGACCCGGAAAACTCCGCAGCAAGACGCAGCCAGTCGTCCTGTAGCAACGGCTTTGCCTGCGTCGATGCCCGCACCAGCCGCCCCAGACCGCCTACTAGCTTCAGTGCAACGATGAAAAACCCGACCAGCCACATGAGCAGCAGAATGGCGGCCAACTTCCCGAACAGCGGCGAAACCGCGCTCGCATTGTCGACGATCGCGTTGACAAACATTGTCGGCAAACTCACAGACTTCGCGTGCGCCGCCATCGCGCCAGCCGGACGCCACGATGCCGCAGCCGTGAGCGCCGCCAAATGCCACGCCGGAAGCAGCGGCGCGAATATAGGCAAGGCGAGTGAGCCGAGAATCCCCACTGCCCACGCGCGGTGCCGCAACGCAGCCGATTGACTGCGCAAGGCGATCGCAAGCATCCACGCCACAACCAGAAGCCCCGTTACCTTTACGGAGCAGGCAACCAGAAATGCCAGCGCAGGTCCGCAGTCATTAAGTAGCTTCATGATCCGCTTTCCTTTCCGCCCTTCGCGATCAGGCGCGCCAATCGATCCATCTCTTCCGGCGAGATCTTTGAAACTTCTCCGCCGAGCAACGCAGCCACAACTTTCTCCGTGGACCCGTCAAAAAAAGTTTCCACCAGGTGCCGCAGCGCCGAGCGCCGCGCCACATCCCGTGGCACTGCGGGAAAGTAGACATACCTCAAGCCATGTTCTTCGTGACGGACGTGCCCCTTTTCTTCGAGCACCCGAAGTTGCGCTCGCACCGTCGAATAATGCGGCTGCTCCGGTAACGCCGCGACCACTTCCCCAACGGTCGCCCGCTCCAGTTTGTAGAGAACATCCATGATCTGGCGTTCGCGGCGTGCCAGAGGTGCAGGTTTCGTTTTCTTCATTTTGCCATGTGCTATTTTTCTAGCACAATGCTAAAAAAATAGCACTCTGCAGTGAACCAGTCAAGCTAAATTTCGAACAGCTAAATTTCGCGCAGCGCCTCGATAGGGTCCGCGGAAGCTGCACGCATCGCGGGAAGCGCCGACGCGGCCAGCGCCATCAGCATCATGGTCAGGGCTGCCGCCAGGTAAACGAGCGGATCGGTAGCGCTCACGTTGAACAGGAATGAGCTGACCATCCGCGAGATCGCGAGTGAGCCGATCACGCCTAAGCCGCACCCGATCAGCGCCATCTTAGCACCCGAAATCAGAACCAGCCGCGCAATGCGGTTGCGCTGTGCACCCAATGCCATGCGGATGGCAATCTCCTGCGTGCGCAGCGAAACCGAGAACGCCACCACCGCGTAGATCCCTGTAATCGCAAGCACCAGCGCCCCCGCCGCAAAAGCGGTGATGAGATCGGTGTTGAACCGGCGCGGCGCTTCCACGTTCGAAATGACGGCACTCATGGGCTGCATCTGCTGCAGGGCGAGCAGCGGATCAATTTCGGCAACGGTCGCGCGCAAGGTTTGGGTCATCTGCTCGGGGGGAAGAGCTGAACGAAGTGTGATGTACCCACTAGTCAGGATGGGGCTGTCCGATCCGTCAGACCCAAAGAGAATAGCGGGCTGTTCCGCACTCAGATACAACTGGTCTTTACTGGGCTCATCGGGTGAGCCGACCTTGGTATCGGCGACTACGCCCACCACGGTTGCCCAGGGCAGTCCTTTTTGCGGGTTGCCCACGTGCATACGTTTCCCGACTGCCCGCTGACCGGGCCAGGAATGTTCGGCCATGGACTGGCCGACAATCACGACGAGGGACGAATCGGAGCGATCGTCGGTGGTGAAGTACCGGCCATCAAGCAGCGGGATGCTCATGGCGCGGAAATAATCGCCGCAGGTAATTGCGAACATGGCGAATTTCAGCTTCCAGGTATCTATGGGCGCACCCTCAATGGTGTACCCTACCCCTCCGTAAAGACCGGAGGCGGGGAGAATGTTAGTGATGCCGGCGACGACGATTCCCGGCTTGCTGGCGAGCCGGTCGACCACGGCCCGATTGAAGGCTTCGGCGGAAGTCTGAGTGTTGTACTGGTTGAGGGGCAATTGATAGCTGGCGACCAGAACGTTGTCGGGCCGGAAGCCTGGGTCCACGGCGCGCATCTTCTGAAAGCTGCGCAGCAACGCGCCCGATATCGTGAGCAGCACCAGGGCAATCGCGATCTCCGAGACGACCAGGGTCGAGCGCAGCCACGCGTGGCTTGAAGCGCCCGTACCGGTTCTTACGCCCTCTTTCAGGCTTTCTGTCAGGTTGGTCCGCAGAGCCGCAAAGGCTGGCGCAAGGCTGCACAACGCACCGGTGGCAAAGGCGAGAAGCAATGCGAAGCCGACGACGACTCCGTTGATGGAGATAGAGTCGACGCGCGGCATGGACTCGGGCAGCAGATGCAACGCAGTGCGGATAGCGGCCGCGGCAAACGCCAGACCCAACAAGCCGCCGGCGAAGCTGAGCAACAGGCCTTCGCACACAGACTCGCGGATGATCGCGCTGGCCCGCGCCCCGAGTGCCAGTCGAACCGCGTACTCGCGGCGCCGGCGAATCGCCCTCACTAACAACAATCCGGCAACATTGACGCAAGCAATCACCAGGACAATAGAAACGGCGAAGAACAGCGTGCGCAGCAAGGGCCGGACGTCGGCGACGGCATACTCCATCAACCGCGTGATGTCACCCTGAATGCGGATCGCGGACATGGTCACGGGAAAGCTGCGCATCACCTGCTGGGCGACCCGGTCGGCGTCCTGCGCGGCCTGCGAAAAAGTGACGCCATCCTTGAGGCGGGCAACTATCTGGTATCCCCAAAAACCGGCCTTCTGGTCGGCCAGTTCGTTGGGCGTGAGGCTCATGGGCACCCATAGCTGCACCTGGTCAAATTGCCCGTCTTCCAACGGGAACGCGAAGCTGCGGGGCATCACGCCGATGATTGTGTACGGCCTACGGTCGAGGTCGATGGTGCTGCCGAGCACGCGAGGATCGCGCTGGTAGCGCGTCAGCCACAGGGCGTAACTGATCACCGTGAGCGGCTGATGCGCGTCCTCCTCCTGTTGCGTAAATACGCGGCCAAGAACCGGACCAACGCCGAGGGTTGGAAACACGCCCGCGTTGAACCGGGCGGCGCGGACTTCCTCCGCAGTTGCGCCCGAAGCCGCGCTGGCGGAAAGTTCATAGCTGGTGGTGGTGTACCCACCCATCGAGGAAAAGGCGCTGGTCGCATTCGAGTAGATGCCGATCTCGCGGGCAGTGACGGGAGTGTTCTGCCCGCCTCCCAGGTGATCTCCCAACAGAACGAGGCGATCAGGTTTGCGGAACGGAAGCGGACGCAACAGGATGCCTTCGACCAGCGAGAAGATGGCGGTCGTGGCTCCAATTCCAAGAGCCAGAGTGAGGACCACGGTCAGGGTAAAACCGGGCGTTTTACCAAGCTGCCGAAAGGCGAAGCGGAAATTCTGTGTGAGCCTGTACACGCATCCTCCCTTGAGCTTCGCTGGCAACCGAAGCTTGCATGAGAAAGCGAACGTTAGAAAACGTTATACGCCGCTCGATCGGCAAGATGAAAAGTGTTTCTTGGGCAATAAAGTAAGAAGTCAAAATGCAGAAGTGAGACCTTCTTACTTCTGCATTTTGACCTTGAGTTCCGTATTCCTTAGCTAACCGATTGAGAGCAAGAGGTCCGACGGACACCTCCGCCCCTATTCCACAGGTTTTCCACAGCTCTTATCTACCGCATTCTGAACAGGATATCTTCTTCTATTGTTCGCCCCAGCAAAGCTTGGCTACCGTGTCGATTCTTGCTGGACTTCGGTAACTGGTTTTTCCAATTCCCAGCAACTAATCTTCCGCTAAAGGGTTCTAAATAAAGAGGGTTAGTAATTTTTCTCGGGGGAGGAGCATGTCGCAACACGACGTCCACGGAATACAGCGAACATGGTGCAGGTTGAGCTTGCTGGGCATCGTGGTGAATGTCGCGGTGATCTGCGCGCTGTTCTTCACCTATGCGCCGCCGGCGCGCGCCTCTGCAACGCTGCTTCTGGAAGAGCCTTACGGGCATATGGGTTTCTTCACGGCAACTGGCCATGCCGCGGTCTATCTCTCCCGGGTTTGCGCCAAGTCGCCGGTCGAGCTGCGGCCATGCGCGCCGGGCGAAACCGGAATCGTCATCAGCCGCTATGACGGAGTCGATGGCTACGATTGGGTAGCGATTCCCCTGGTCCCTTACCTCTATGCTGTTGAGCGGCCTGAGGATATACCGCTCTTTGCCGACGCGAGGATGGTGCTGCAACTCCGCGACCGCTATCGCCGGCAACATCTGCGGGCAATGGCGCCGGATGGCAAGAATGGCGGCACGCCCGGCGGAAACTGGTACGAACTGGTCGGCTCCTCCTACGACCGGACGATCTACGGTTTCGAAATTGAAACCACCCCCGAGCAAGACGCGACCCTGATCCGCACTCTGAACTCGTCCACGAATCGTTCGCATTTCCACCTGGCTTGGCGTAACTGCGCCGACTTCGCCAAAGACATCCTTAACTTCTATTACCCCAAGGCTTTGCACCGCAGCGTGGTTGCCGACGTGGGCATAACGACTCCCAAGCAGATGGCGCAAACGCTCATCCGCTACACTGCGCGCCATCCTGAGCTGCAATTTTCGAGAATGGTGATACCCCAGATTCCGGGCAGCATGCCGCGCAGCACCACCGTGCATGGCGTCGTGGAGTCTTTCTTCAAGTCGAAGAAATACATCGTGCCCAGCGCCGTAGCCAGTCCCATTTTTGCCGGATGCGTCTTTGCGGTCTTCGTAGGAACCGGAGCCCGGCGCTTTGATCCCGCGCATGATGCCCTGGTCTTTGCCGCGGATGGCGAGCGCGAACTCCCAATGGATCGAGAAGATCGTCAAACTCGCCAGAAAGAACTCGAAGGCTTGCTGGCCGAGGCCGACGCGGAGGGCGCGAGTGGGAACATCCGCAAGGAATGGATGCGGCTCGAGTCCAAAGCGCAATTGGAATTTGACGCCGAGGACAGGCCCGTTCTGCTCATGCAGGTCGGAGAGCGTTTGGTCAGAGTGGGCATTTCCGCCGATAACATTTTCAGCAGCAGCGCTCCTTCGCAACTCGTGCGCGAACTCATCGAGGCCCGGCTGGAAGCGGAGTTGCGCCGCACAGCCACACCCACGGTCTCTGAACGAGACTTCGCCCGGGATTGGAAACTGCTGCAGCAGGCGAGAAATGTAGAAGGGAAAGAACTGGCGGGCAACGTTCGCTAGCTCAACCAGGCCAGATCGAGTTGGGATAAGATTCGACTTCCGAACCTTAAGACAACTCAAGCCCTGTTACTGATCCGGCGGTTGCGGTGGCGTCTGCGGCGGCTGCTGTTGGGGCCCGCGTTGTGGTGGGGTGATGCCCGATGCCGAGGGCGGTACTTGTCCCGGTTGCAGTCCCCCAGCCTGTTGCTGCTGTTGTATTTGCAGCTGGCGCTGCTGCATTTCCTGCAACAGCTGCTGTGGAGTCTTCACCGCATTGTCCCCTGCGGGCGGCTGTTGTGGTTCGGCAGCGCTTTCGGCGGCGTTCTGGTCGGCGCTGTCGTCGGCATCGTCGGCCGCGTCGGCATCCTGCACGTCCGGAACGGCCTTCGCCGGCCCCAGCTGCGGCGGTGCCGCAGCCGCCACCACACCCTCGGCGGGCGGAGTCGTCTCCGGGCCCTTGGCCACCAGGACGACGCGAGTGAGCGTCTTGGCGTCCGATGGCGCGCCCAGCAACACGTAGTTGAAGTGCGATCCGTTTAGCAATTCTGCCACCACGCCGGGAGCCGGACCCGGACCCAGATTGGTCACGACCCGTTCGTTGGCATTGGCCGGGATGTCCATCTCCGCACCGGTCAGCTTGCGGACGGCGCGCAGAATGTCCGCCAGGGTGGAATTCGGAGCCACAATCGTGAGTTGACCATCCTGGTAAGTAACATGCGGAGCTACAGCCTGCATCGAGTCCAGCGAGATTTGCGGCACCGGCCCCCGCGGCCCCGAGGGCAGCGGCGGAAGCGGCGGCTTCTTGGCGGCTTTTCGATGACTCTTAGAAGCCGAAGCGGGAACGGCCTGCGATTGATCGATGGCTGCAAAGCACGCGGCGCACAGAATGCCGGCGGTGAGACCGGCGATCCACAACGATGCAAAACTACGTCGTGCCCGCATAACCGCTCCTCCCGGAACCTGAGCTGGTGCTTCCGCAAACAGCCACGTAAAAATTCTACACCGCTCCTGCGACCGGGTGTGAAGAACCTGCTGGCCGCGCATAATGAATAGAACGGAAGTGCCGCGGTTTCAAACTGACGCGCTACCAACTGAACGCAATGTGTGCAATCCCTTGCGAAAGTAATTATGCCGAAGTGCGGTAAATATGGCGAAGTAAATACGGCTGAAGTGAAATGCCGCCGCATCCGGAACCGCCCATACCGACGCGAGAGCCGCCATTTTATCTGGCGCCGGGTCTCACGCAGCGGCGCACCCGGCGTACAATTCGGAGGTAGCCTAAGGCTGTGGCGCGACACCCGGCGCCAACCTTGTGAAAGAAAAAGGCATCAAGAGTGCGATGAGTCGGGCCTCCTATCCCCGAGCCGCTAGCCTGTGCATGTCGTTGAGCGTCCTGCTGCTTCTGTCGACCGCCGCTGTCGTCGCGCGCGCAGAAAGCTGCAAGACCGCGGATGACATGGACGCCACCACTCGCGCCGCCATCAGCTCGACCGGGCAGCGCTACTTCGATATGGCAGTCAACGGAGACCTCGCCGGTCTGCGCCAGAATGCAATCCCCAGCCTCGTCTCCAACTTCAGCGGCATCGAAGCGGCGGTCACAAGTCACAAGTCAGAGATCGCGGGTTCTCACGGAACATTGCGTCCGCCGTTTCTTCTGGAGGCCGACGGTTCAAGTCCCATCGCGCATGCGGAGTTTCTCTGCGGCGTGTTCAACCAGCATGGCCAGACTGCGAACAGCGCCGTTTTCAATCTCGATGGTCTTCCGGCGGGCAAATATGCCGTCGTCATTCTCGACGCGGCTTCATCCAATCCCGCGACCGTCTCTTTTATTTTGCAGCAGCAAGGAAATGATTGGAAACTCGGCGGCCTCTACATCAAGCCTGTACAGGCCGCGGGGCACGATGCCGATTGGTTCCTCACCCACGCCCGCGATTACAAGACTAAGGGTCAGTTGCATAACGCCTGGCTCTACTACCGGCAGGCGCTGATTCTCATTTCTCCTCTGTCATTCATGAAAACCGCCGCCACCGATAAGCTCATCGACGAGTCTCAGGCTCTGCAGCCCTCGGATTTCCCCGCCGACTCAAGAACCGTGGATCTGCCCACGGGAGGCGTAACCTACAAGCTGACGATCGTCTTTCCCGAGGCCGTCGGCAACGATCTGGACCTGATCGTGAAATACCAGGCGAGTGACGTTTCCGATACGACGCGCACCTACCAAAGCAACGTCACCGTAATCAAAGCACTGGTCGCGAAGTTTCCGGAATTGAAAAACGCTTTCGCCGGCGTAGTGGCGCGTGGCGTCGAGCCGAGCGGCCGCGATTACGGCACGCTGCTCGCCATGAAGGACGCCAAGTAGGACCGCACGGTGCTAGCCCCCTAATTCGCTTCCTCCAACACGCAATCCTTCGGATCCTTATCATCCCTCAGACCCAGAAACACCGGAGCCCGCAGCTTCGGCGAACCGCCGTCAGCTCCGTTGGTCCATTCCGCATATTCAATCTCCGCCACCAGTTCCGGCTTTACCCAACTCACCTTGCGCAGCGCCTCGACCTCACCAAAGAATGGGTTCTTCTTCGTCTCAATCTTTTTCAGCAATTGCCAGACTTCCTCCAACGACTTCTGATCGAACCCGCTGCCGGCCTGCCCCACGTGAATCAACCGTCCCTTGCCGTCATAGAGCCCCAGCACGATCGATCCGAAATGCGCGCGGCTGCCTCCCGGTTCGGTGAACCCGCCGATCACACACTCCTGCCGATGTTTGATTTTGATCTTCAACCATTCGCGGGTGCGACGCTCTTCATAAATACTCTGCCGCTTTTTGGCCAGGATGCCTTCCAGTCCCTTCTTATGCGCCATGGCAAATAGCGCCTTTCCCTGCTCCGGATAATGATCAGAGTAACGCACCGCATCGCCCGCCACCAGCAGCGACGCCAGCTTGGCCTTGCGTTCCTCGAGCGGGACGCGCCGCCAATCGTAACCATCGAGATAAAGCAAATCGAACGCATAGTAGAGCACGGGTACGTCGGGTTTCTCCGCAGCTCTACGCCCGCCGGGACGGAACCCGGTGCGCTGCTGCATCAGGCTGAACGAGGCGCGGCCTTCCTCATCGAGCGCCACCGCCTCGCCGTCGAGAATAGCTTCGCGCGCATGAACAAATTTCGGCAGATCTTTCAACTCGGGATAGCGCGCAGTCAAATCGTTTTGATTTCGCGAAACCAGCCGCACCTTTCCCCCGCTGATAAACGCGACTGCCCGGTATCCGTCCCATTTGATTTCAAACAGCCACTCCGCCCCGTCAAATGGCTTATCGACGGATTCAGCCAGCATCGGATGGATGGTCAGCGGCATAGGCCGCTTCACCGGAGCGGCCGAAACTTCTTTCACCACAGGGGACACAGAGGGTACAGAGGATTTTCTTGTTTTGACTTCCGATTTTGTATCGGCTCTTGTTTCGGCTTCCGATTTTGCTTGCGCCGCCGGAGTCTCAATTACTTCAGGTCGGCCTTCCTTTTGTGCCTTTCCTCTGTGTTCGCCTGTGTCCCTCGTGGATATCTTTTTTTGTTTTTTTTTCTGATCAAGCTTAGCCACAGCATCCGCCAGCCAAGCAGCTTTCAGTTTCCCCCGCCCCGGCGGAGGGCTCTTCCACTCCGCCGAGCCCGCATCGCCAGCAATCTCCGCGAGACTGCGTCCACTGAGCACGGACTCATCGAGCGACTCTATGTCGTATCCCTCGACCACAAATTCGTCGTGCTTCTTGATCATCAGCCATTCGTTTCCCTTGCTCCCCGGACGCCGTCCGCGCATCTTCACCAGCGCGAAATCTCCGTTCAGTTGTTTGCCGTGCAGCCGAAACTTCAGATCGCCCTTGGCCAGCATCGCGACCGCTTCGGCCCCGGTCCCCGGCACATACTTTCCGTTGACGGCGACCGGAGAAAGCGGCTGCCACGTGCCCACATCCCAGACCATCACCGTGCCCGCGCCGTAGTTCCCTTCCGGAATGTTGCCCTCAAAATTGAAATAAGAAACCGGATGATCCTCCACCTGCATCGCGAGTCGCTTGTCCGCCGGATCGAGCGACGGTCCCTTGGGCACCGCCCACGACTTCAGCACCCCTTCCATCTCCAGCCGAAAGTCGTAGTGCAGCCGCGTCGCATCGTGCTTCTGCACCACAAACCGGTGTCCCGCCTTGCTCTCCACTCTCGGAGGAGGCTCCGGCGTCTCCTCAAACCGCCGCTTCCGTTTGTATTCTTCAAGCACCATAGCCGACTTCATTTAACCACAGAGCAGAAGTCGCTCGTGTGGGGACAGCCTATGTGGGGACGGGCGCCTCGCCCGTCCGAGCCGAGCGCAGCTCGTCATTCGGCTATTACAAACTGTCATTCCGACCGGGGCATCCCGTTCCCGAAGGGAAAGCGATGCGAAGCGGAGGTGCCTGCTGTTGAACTTGCCGTAGAATGCCAGCACCATGCAACGCGAATATCCCGAACAACCACTGGTCGGAGTCGGCGCTATCGTCATCGAGAACTCCCGCGTCGTTCTCGTAAAACGCGCGCACCCTCCACTGCAAAACCAGTGGTCAATCCCCGGGGGCGTGTTGGAAGTCGGCGAACTGGTCCGCGAAGCCGCCGTGCGCGAAGCGCGCGAAGAAACCGGACTCACCGTCGAGCCCGGCGAACTGCTGGGCGTCTTCGACCGCGTCCTGCGCGATGGGAACGACCACGTGCAGTACCACTACGTTCTGGTTGATTTTCTCTGCCGCCGCGTCAGCGGCGAGCTCAACGCCGCCGGAGATGCCGCAGCAGCCCGCTGGTTTACCCGCGACGAACTCTCGGCCCTGAACTTGGCTGAGGATAGTTTGGAAGTTGTTCTCAAGGGCTTGGCCCGAGCCGCGCAGCGTCAATCCGGCTGGCTCTCTCCCGCTTGATCTTGCGCCGGTTGCCTCTCGCCCGTGCCCCGATCTTCGTTTTCTTCCCACTCTGCATGACATGCGTTGCAGCGCCACGCGCGGCGCTTCCATGGAATCGGCACGCCGAAATATGCGCTTACGTAAGCAACCGGCTCATCTAATTCCTGGAAACCCACATCGAGTGACTGGCACCTCGGACAACGCGGTTGCTGATATTCTCCGACGCCTACGACGTCGAAGCCTTCTGGAATCGGCTGGTCGAGAATTTCATTCGCATCCTCAGAGTCTTCCGGATCTACTTGCAGCTTGATTCCACCCATCAGGTTCGACCAGAACCAGTCCAACCGAATCACGTTGTCATCTGCGAGCAAAGCTTCAATGCCTGCCGACTCAAGGCTCCCTTTCGCCAGCAGCGCTTCCGGCAGATCGCGGAACTTGCGGATCGTCACCAACTGCCGGAGTGCGCCCTCACCATCGAGCACCGTTTGAGTTTGTGGAGGCATGGGCGGAGGCGAATCATCTGGGGGGGCGCCCGACACGACCGGTAACCCTTTGACGGCGGCAACATTCTTG